>Ga0070667_100004945_pt1 | contig 11166 bp, 9 predicted proteins | sample KBSS33metaG_FD_64659 | JGI IMG/M metagenome (GOLD analysis project Ga0070667, IMG submission 64659) | Switchgrass rhizosphere microbial communities from Kellogg Biological Station, Michigan, USA - KBS S3-3 metaG | ecosystem: Host-associated > Plants > Roots > Rhizosphere > Soil ...
TCATGCGGCGGCTGCGCTTCGTCGTGGGCTTCACCTACCCCGGGCCGCACGAGCGCGCGCTGATGTGGCAGCGCGCCTTCCCGGCGGACACGCCCACCGAAGGGCTCGACCCGGTGCAGCTCGCGCGGCTCGACTGCACCGGCGGGAGCATCCACAGCATCGCGCTGAACGCCGCCTTTCTCGCCGCGCACCGCGGCGCCAGCGTGACCATGGCGCTGGTCCACGAGGCCGCGCGCAGCGAGCTGCTCAAGCTCGGGCGGCCGATCCACGAAGCGGATTTCCGGCCCGCGGCCGTACAGGGAGCACACGCATGAAGATCGAGCTGCACATCGACCGGCTGGTCGTCGACGCGGGCAGCGCTGGCCCCATCGATCGCGAGCGGCTGGCGCAGGCGGTGTCGCAGGCGCTGGCGCAGCGCGTCGACGCGGCCGCCTCGCGCCTACAAGCCGTCCAGCAGGGACCGGCCGCGGGGCCGCGCCTCGAGCACCGCATCGCCGCCGCGCTGCACCAGGCGCTGCCGGCCGCGGCGCGTGGGGGCCGGCCATGAGCGGCTTCCCCGGCTCGCCGCGGCTGGTGAAGGGCGCGATCGTCGGCATCGATCCGTTCAACCCGCTCGCCAGCATCATCAGCTTCCAGTACAACCCCGACACCATGACGCGCCAGATCGAGGCGCAGACCACGCGCTCCGACGACGGCGACCGCGGCGAGGCACTGCGGCTGAAGGGCGCGCCGGTCGAGACCATCTCGCTCGACGTCGAGATCGACGCCACCGACCAGCTCGAACAGGCCAACCCGCTGGCCGTGAGCTCGGGCATCTACCCGCAGCTCTCGGCGCTCGAGATGCTGGTCTATCCGAAGAGCAGCCTGGTCATCGCCAACACGATCCTGCTGGCGGTCGGCACGATCGAGATCATTCCGCCGGCCGCCCCCTTCACGCTGTTCATCTGGGGGCCGCAGCGGGTGCTGCCGGTTCGCATCAGCACCTTCTCTATCACCGAGGAGGCCTACGACGTCAACCTCAATCCGACCCGCGCCAGGATCCAGCTCGGCCTGCGCGTGCTCAGCTACAACGACCTGCCAATCACGCATCCGGGCTACGCGCTCTTCCTGGCGCACCAGGTGGCCAAGGAGACGATGGCCACGCTCAACACGGTCGGCAATGCGTCGGCGTCGGGTTCGCTGTCGTTCAGCGGCGGCGTCAGCACGGGGATGTAGACCATGGCCACGACCAGCCGCTATGCCGGCCTTCCGGTATTGACCCACACGGGCCCCGGCGGGCGCACCGTGAGCTACTTCGGGCGCCGCATCCTGCCGGCGGGCAGCGCGATGCCGCTGGTGATGGGCGTCACGGTCACGCAGGGCGACCGGCTCGACCTGATCGCGGCGCGCACCTTCGGCGATCCGGAGCAGTTCTGGCGCATCTGCGATGCCAACGATGCGCTCGATCCCTTCGACCTCACCGCGACGCTCGGCCGCGTGCTGCGCATCGCCTCGCCCCAGTTCTGAGCCATGGACTTCCTCGGCATCCACCTGACCCTGCTGATCGGCCCCTCGGTGCCGCTGCCGGCGCCCGTGGACCTGATGGAAGCGCTCGAGGAGGTGGAGGTCCACACCGGCGACGATCGATCGGGCTTCCAGATCCGCTTCCAGGTCGGCCGCTGCGGGCCCGCCGACCTGCTCGACTACGCACTGCTCGCCAGTCCCCTGCTGCAGACCTGGAACCGCGTGATCGTGATCGTCACCTTCAACGCGACGCCGCGGGTGTTGATGGACGGCTTCGTGACCCAGCGCGAGTTCTCCGCCAGCAACGAGCCCGGGCGCTCCTTCATCACGCTGACCGGCGACGATGTGAGCGTCAAGCTCGACCTCGAGGAGAAGAGCGCCGAGCATGTCGGCCTCGACGACGGGCTGGTCGCACTGAAGCTCATCGGCAGCTATGCCGCGTACGGCCTCATACCGAACCTGGTTCCGCCGCCGGTCATCGATCCGCCGCTGCCGATCGACCGCGTGCCGGTGCAGCTGCGCACCGACCTCGAGCACCTGCGCTTCCTGGCGCTGCGCCACGGCTATGTGTTCTACATCGTGCCCGGCCCGGTGCCGATGACCAACACGGCCTACTGGGGGCCACCGGTGCGGGCCGGGCTGCCGCAAAGCGCGATCACGGTGAACATGGGACCGAACAGCAACGTCACCGACTTCAGCGTCCACAGCAACGGCCTCGGGCCGACGCAGGTGAGCGGCAAGGTGCAGGACCGCCTGACCAACCAGGCGCTGCCGGTGCGCCTGTTCGCGAGCCTGCGGCCGCCGCTGGCCGCCCTGCCCGCCTGGCTGGTGGACCAGCCGAACGTGCGCACCACCCGCTTCCGCGAGTCGGGCGTCGATGCGATGCAGGCCTACGGGCGCGCGCAGGCGCTCATCGAGGACTCGATGGACCTGGTGGTCGCCAACGGCGAACTCGACGCCCTGCGCTACGGCGACATCCTGCAGCCGCGCGGCGTGGTGGGCGTGCGCGGCGCGGGCTACCTGCACGACGGGCTCTGGTACGTGAAGAACGTCAGGCACCGCATCCGCAAGGAAAACTATACGCAGTCGTTCACGCTGGCGCGCGAGGGCTGGGGATCGACGGTTCCGGTGGTCAGGCCATGAGTCCCTTTTACGGAAAATACCGCGGCAAGGTCGAGAACAACGTCGATCCGATGATGCTCGGGCGGGTGCAGGTCAGCGTCGCCGCGGTGCTCGGCGACGGCACGCTGTCGTGGGCCCTGCCCTGCGCACCCTACGGCGGCTCGGGCGTGGGCTTCTTCGCCGTGCCGCCGGTCGGCGCCAACATCTGGGTCGAGTTCGAGGGCGGCAATCCCGAGCAGCCGATCTGGAGCGGCTGCTTCTGGGGTGCCGGCGAGCTGCCGGCGATGCCGGCCGTGGCCGAGATGAAGGTGTTCAAGACCGATTGCATCAGCCTGCAGATGAGCGACCTGCCCGGCGTGGGCGGCTTCATCCTGGAGGTCAGCCCGCCGGCGGTGGCGGTGCCGCTCAAGCTCACGCTCGACTCGGACGGCATCAAGCTGGCGATGGCCGCGTTCAGCATCGCGATCGGTGCCACGGGCGTGTCGATCAACGACGGCGCGCTGGAGGTGATCTGATGCCCGGCTTCCTGCTCGACCAGACTTCGATGGTGACCTGCATGCACGCGGGGCAGGCGAAGGCGACGGCGCCCTTTCCGCGCGTCACGCTGAACAAGCAGGCGGTGGTGACGCAGGCCGCGGCCTACATGGTCTCGGCCTGCCCCTTCAACATCTCGGGCGGTCCGAGCCCCTGCGTGAGCGCCGCCTGGACCACGGTCGCGACCCGCATCAAGGCCGGCGGCGCGCCGGTGCTGCTGGTGGACAGCCAGGCGCAGTGCGTGCCCAACGGCACCGGCGTGCTGGTCGCGCCTTCGCAGGTCCGCGCGAGGGGGATGTGATGCAGCTGGCCTACCCCTACGGATTCGACGCCCAGGGCCGCACGGCGCAAGCCGCCGGCGACGACCACATCCGGGACCTCATCGAGCAGGTGCTGTTCACGGCGCCGGGCGAGCGCGTGAACCGGCCGACCTTCGGCACGGGGTTGGCGCAGTTGCTCTTCGCGCCCACGAGCCCCGAACTGGCAACGGCGACCCAGTTTCTCGTGCAGGGTGCGCTGCAGCAGTGGCTCGGGGACCTGATCAAGTTCACCGGCGTGCAGGTCGAGAGCGTGGACAGCACGGTGACCGTGACGGTGCAGTACGTGGTGCTGGCGACGCAGCAGCGCATGTCGGCCGAGTTCACTCGGGGGGGTGGCTAGCATGAGTCCTGATTGTTCGATTCCGGGAACGATGGGGCGGGCTCACGCCGACGGCGTACTCTGCTCCGCGAATGTCCCCCGCCCTTCGGGCTCCTCCTTTATTTCGCTGCGCAGAGCACACCATCGGCGTGAGCCGTCACGGCAGTGGTTCATCCCCGGCCAGCACGACACGGCCGTCCCCGTGTCGAGGGCACCGGGTGGCCCCCGCAGCGAAGTCAAGGAGGAGGCGAAGCCGGGGGACATGAGCGGAGGGGGCCACCCGGTGCCCTCGGCACGCGCCCCGAAAGTGGTGGACTGACATGGACCAGACACTCTGCTGCGACGCCCAGCGACGCATCGACGTCGCGAACTCGGCCACGCTCAACGGCATCGACTTCGTCGAGGTGGTCGACGTCGGGGCCCAGTTCCAGCAGGGCCTGCGGGTGCACTTTCTGCGCCGCCCTGCGCCCGCGGGCATCACGGCGGCGCATGTGCTGGTCGGCGGTGGCGAGCGCTTCACCGGCATCCGGGTCGACCAGCCGCCCAGCTACGACGGCAACGTGCTGGTGCTGCATGTCGACCAGCCCGGCGACTTCTCGACCTACACGCTCCAACTCGTGCAACCCGATGGCAGCGGCCTGCCGATGGCGGGCATGGACCCGGTGCTGGCGTCGGCGCAGTTCTCGTTCAAGGTGGACTGCCCCTCGCCCTTCGACTGCCAGTTGTCCGCCGCCTGCGCACCGGCCGTGGCCGCGGTGCCGGAGCTCAACTATCTGGCGAAGGACTACGCGGGCTTCCGCCAGCTCATGCTCGATCGCCTCGCCACGCAGGTGCCCGGCTGGCAGGAGAGCCATGTGGCGGACCTCGGCGTCGCGCTGGTCGAGATGCTGGCCTATGTCGGCGACTACCTGAGCTACCAGCAGGATGCGGTGGCGACCGAGGCCTACCTGGGCACGGCCCGGCTGCGCACCTCGGTGCGCCGCCACGCCCGCCTGGTCGACTACTTCATGCAGGAAGGCTGCAGCGCCCGCGCCTGGGTGCAGGTCGAGGTGCAGGCCGACAACGTGGCACTGCCGGCGCACACGCCGATCCTCGGCGGCAAGGCAGGCGCTGCGCCGGTGGTCGCCAAGGCCGGCTACGCCGCCGCGCTGGCCGGTCTTCCGGTCGTGTTCGAGACAGCCCAGGCCGCGACGCTGTTCCAGGCCCATCGGCAGATCGGCTTCCACACCTGGGGCGACCGGCGCTGCGCGCTGCCCCGGGGCGCGACGCGGGCCACCCTGCGCGGCCGCTTCCCCCACCTGAAGCCTGGCGACGTGCTGGTGTTCGAAGAAGTGCTCGGGCCCGAGACCGGCCTGCCCGCGGACGCCGACCCGAGCCATCGCCAGGCGGTGCGGCTGGTCAGCGTCACGGTCGACGACGCCAAGGGCCAGCCGCTGCAGGACCCGCTCTACCAGCAGCCCGTCACGCAGATCGCGTGGGGCGCCGACGACGCGCTCGCGTTCCCGCTGTGCCTCTCGGCCCGCATCGCGAAGAACAGCACGGAGACCGACGTGAGCGACATCAGCGTCGCCCGCGGCAACATCGTGATGGCCGACCATGGCCAGCGCCTGGCGACGGCCGAGGCCATCGGCGAGGTGCCCGAGCCGACCCTGTTTCGCGCCCCGGCGGCGAGCGGGGCGATGTGCAGCGAAGCCCGGCGCGAGCCGGTGCCGCCGCGCTTCAGGCCGCGGCTGGCCCGCGCGCCGCTCACCTGGGCCGTACCCTTCGATCCCACCGACCTCGCCGCTTCGGCCACGGCGCTGCAACGGCCCGATGCCGCGGGCGCCGCACCGGCGATCCAGCTCGCCGGCCAGCTCGAAGGCCTGTCGGTCGACTGGTTCGCGCAGCAGGACCTGCTCGGCAGCCATGCGGACGATCCGCACTTCGTCGTCGAGCCCGACGACGCGGGCGTGGGGTGGCTTCGCTTCGGCGACGGCAGCCACGGCCGCCGTCCCGCGTCCGGCACGACGTTCAGCGCGAGCTACCGCGTCGGCACCGGCAGCGCCGGCAATGTCGGCGCCGGCACGCTGGTGCGCATCGTGACCGACGACCCGGCCATCGTCGGCGTGCGCCAGCCGCTGCCGGCCGGCGGCGGCAGCGAGCCGGAGAGCATCGCCTCCGTGCGCGCCAAGGCGCCGTATGCGCTGCGCACGCAGCAGCGCGCGGTCACGACCGACGACTACGCCCGCCTGGCCGCGCAACTGCCCGGCGTGCAGAGCGCGGCCGCCACGATGCGCTGGACCGGCAGCTGGCGCAGCGTCTTCGTCAGCGTCGATCCCTTCGGCGGCGGCGCGCTCGACGCGGCCTCGCAAGCGCGGCTCGCGCAGTCGCTCGACGGCCTGCGCATGGCCGGCCACGACCTGGAGATCGAGGCACCGATCGCCGTGCCGCTCGAGATCGCGATGGCGGTCCGCGTGAGCCCGGACTACTTCGGCGCCGAGGTCGCACAGGCGCTGTCGGAAGTCTTCAACAGCCGGGTGCGGCCCGACGGGCAGCTCGGGCTCTTTCATCCCGACAACTTCCGCATCGGGCAGGACGTGTATTCGAGTCCCCTGTATGCGGCGGCGATGGCCATCGATGGCGTCGCCTCGGTGCAGATCACGACCTTCCAGCGGCGCGGCGAGCCGGGCCGCGCGGCACTCGACGCCGGCCTGCTGCCGATCGGGCGGCTCGAGGTGGCCCGGCTGGACAACAACCCGGACTTTCCGGAACGCGGTGTGTTCAGCTTCGTGGTGAGGGGCGGAAAATGAGCCCCCGCCCGGCCGCTCCGAAGGGGGCTCGCACCGCAGTGCGCAGCACGGAGGTTCTCCTGTGACCACCGAACTGGACGCCTGCGGCGCCTGCGCCGGCACCTCGCCGCAGACGCCCGCGCCGGTGGCCAACCGCGCCGGCCTGTCGGCGATCAGCTACCGGGTCGGCACGCAGCCGCTCTTCAAGGACAGCATGCAGGCGCGCCTCGGCACCCTGCCCGAGCTGCGCACGCGCGACCCCGGCGATTTCACGCTGGGCCTGATCGACGCCTGGGCCAGCGTGGCCGACGTGCTCAGCTTCTACCAGGAGCGCATCGCCAACGAATCCTTCCTGCGCACCGCCACCGAGCGGCGATCGCTCGCGGGCCTGGCGGAACTGGTCGGCTACCTGCCGCAGCCCGGCGTGGCCTCGAGCACCTGGCTGGCCTTCACGGTGATGCAGGCGCCGGGCGCGGCGCCGGCGGCGGTCGAGGTTCCGGCGGGCACGCGGGTTCAGAGCATTCCCCTGCCCGGCGGCCTGCCGCAGACCTTCGAGACCCTCGAAGCCGTCCCGGCCAGGGTCGAATGGAATGCGTTCCGGCCCAGCCTCAGCCTGGCCCAGACAGTGGATGCGGACACGACGCAAGTGCTGCTGAGCGGCGTGTCGACGGGCCTGAAGCCCGGCGACAGCGTGGTCGTGGCACCCAGCGACGCGGGCAGCCGCCCGGTGCTGCGCACGGTGGCCGGCGTGACGCCGATGGCGGCCGAGCAGCAGACCCGCGTGGCGCTGCGCCCGGCGATCTCCGGCGCCCAGGTGCCGGCACCGGCGCCGCCGCCGCCGCGCCGGCAGCGCCCGCGGATCGCCTTCGAGTCGCTGCGGGCCGACACCGTGCCGCTGCACATCGCGGCCACCTTCGCGGCGCCGCGCAACTGGTCCTTCGTGACGCAGCAGGCGCTGTCGGCCCGCACGCCCTTCGTCGCCCGCGCCGACGACCTGAAGGTCTTCGGCTGGCGCTTCGGGCTCCGGCTCAGGCATTTGTTCCGAACCCTCGCGGCCTGGTCGCCGCCGGCCGCGCCGAGCGTCTACGCGCTGCGCACGAAGGCTTCGCTGTTCGGCTACAACGCGCCCGACCCGCGCAGCCTGCCGGCCGTCATCGCGGCCCAGTATTCGGACGATTACGTGGCGGGCGGCGACTGGGTGCCGCCCACCGACGTGCTCGACCCGCTGCTCGACACCAGCTACCCGCGCATCGCGCCGGGCGGCGACGCGGCCCCCAGCTTCGCCGCGCTGAGATGGAGCGACGCCCGGGGCGACCACTGGGTGGTCGCCAACGTCGACGGCGTGGCCGAGCATGGCATCGCCAAATACACGATGACCGGCAAGGCGACCCAGCTGCGGCTGTCGGTGGTTGGCCAGAGCGACAGCGGGCCGGTGTCGATCGCCTACCCGAGCTTCAGCAGCTACCGCGGCGCGACCCTGCAGGCCGAGAGCGAGGCGCTGCCCCTGGCCCGGCTGCCGAACGAGGACCCGCTGCCCGCCGACAGCCAGATCGATCTCGACACCTGGATCGACGGCCTGTATGCCGGCCAGCGGCTGATCGTCAGCGGCGAGCTGGCCGACGCGCCCGGCAACCAGGCGAGCGAGATGGTGCAGATCCAGTCGGTCGCGCATGCGATCGGCGCCGACGGCGGCACCAGCCTGACCCTGGTGAGCGCGCTGACCCAGGCCTATGTGCGCAAGACCGTCACGATCAACGGCAATGTGGCGGCCGCCACCCACGGCAGCGCGGTGAGCGAAGTGCTCGGCAGCGGCAATGCGAGCGTGCCGTCGCAGCGCTTCACCTTGCGGCAGTCGCCGCTCACCCATGTCAGCGCGGCGACGCCCAGCGGTGTCGCCTCGACCCTGGCCCTGCGCGTGAACGGCGTGCTGTGGCGCGAGGTCCACGACTTCTTCGGCAGCGGCCCCCGCGACCGGGTCTATGTCGCCCGCCTCGCCGACGACGGCAGCACCGTCCTCGGCTTCGGCGACGGCAGCCACGGCGCGCGGCCCCCGACCGGCAGCGAGAACATCGTCGCCAGCTACCGCAAGGGGATCGGTGCGGACGGCAATGTCGGGGCGGGCCAGCTCACGCTGCTGCAGACGCGCCCGCTCGGCGTGCAGGGCGTCACCAATCCCACGCCCGCCACCGGAGGCACCGACGCCGAGACCGCCGACGACATCCGCGCCAATGCCGCGCTCGGCCTGAGCACGCTCGGGCGCATCGTCTCGCTGCAGGACTACGAGGACTTCGCCCGCGCCTTCGGCGGCATCGCCAAGGCGCTCGCCACCTGGTCCTGGTTCGGCCAGACGCGCGGCGTCTTCCTCACGGTCGCCGGCATCGACGGCGCCGACGTGGAAGCGGGGGGCGCGGTCTTCGGCCACCTGCTCTCGGCGATCGGCGATGCGGCCGAGCCGAACGTGCCGGTCAGGCTCAGCAGCTACCGGCGCGGCGCCTTCACCTTCAGCGCCAGCCTGATGGTCGATCCGGCCCGGGACATGGAGGCCGTGCTGGCCGCCGCGCAGCAGGCGGCGCGCGCTGCCTTCTCCTTCGCCCGCCGCGGCTTCGGCCAGCCGGTGACGCGCAGCGAGGTCATCGCCCTGCTGCAGGGCGTGCCGGGCGTGGTGGCGGTGCAGGTGGGATCGCTGCGGCGCACCGACACGGCCCTCTTCGTGCCGGCCGCGCGCCTGGCCGTGCTGCGCGAGAACGCGCAGATCGACGCGGCGCTGCCCCAGGTCGGCTCCGACGCCAGTGTCCTGGCGGCCGAATTGCTGACGCTGGACCCGCGGCCGCTGGACCTGGTCGCGACCTGGGCGGAGGCACCCCCATGACACTCGACGGCGCCGCCCTCCTCCAGTTGCTGCCCGCGATCTACCGGCTGCGCGACGCCGACCAGGGTGGCGCGCTCGCGCGCCTGCTGGACGTGCTGGCCGAGCAGGTGCAGGTGCTGCAGGAAGACCTGGCGCAGCTCTACGACGACCAGTTCATCGAGACCTGCGCCGACTGGGTCGTGCCCTACATCGGCGACCTGATCGGCTACCGGCAGCTCAACGGCGTGGCCGCCACCGTCAGCAGCCCGCGCGCCGAGGTGGCCAACACCATCAACCTGCGGCGCGGCAAGGGCACGGTCACGGTGCTCGAGCGGCTGGCGCGCGACGTCACGGGCTGGGATGCGCACGTCGTCGAGTACTTTCTCGGGCTGGCGGCCACGCAATGCGTGAAGCACGTGCGCCCTGGCGCCGGCGGCACGGTCGACCTGCGCCGCCAGCCGCTGCTCGAACGCATCGGCTCGCCCTTCGACCGCACGGCGCACGGCGTCGACGTGCGCGGGCTCGGCGGCGGCGGCCGCTGGAACCTGCCGAACGTCGGCATCCACCTGTGGAGCCAGCGCAGTGCCGGCCTGTCGCAGGCCACGGCCTTCGCGCGCGACCCGCTGCGCTTCTTCTTCGATCCGCTCGGCGCCGACACCCAGCTGTTCAACCGCCCGCAGCCGCTGCCGGCCGATGCGCCGCTGGCGCGCGAAGCGAACCTGCCGGTGGCCATCAGCCGCCGCGCGCTGGCCGCCGGCCTGGACGGCTTCCACGGACCGGACCGGTCGCTGTTCATCGGCGGCCTGCCCGCCGGCACGCAGCTGCTGGCGGCCGATCTGTCGGACCTCGATGCGGCCGGCACCCGGTGGGCGCACGTGCCGGCCGCGGGCAGCGTGCTGATCGATCCGCAGCGCGGGCGCATCGCCTTCGCCGCCGCGCCGGCCAGGCCGCTGGCGGTGTGGTTCCACCGCGCCAGCGAAGCGGACCTCGGCGGCGGCGAATACGAGCGCCTGTCGACGCTCTCGCTCGGCCTGCGACCCGTGGTCGAGGTCCAGGCCGCGAACGGCAGCGTGCAGGCCGCCTTCGGCGCCGTCGGCGCCGGCGGCGCGGCGCAGTTCCCGAGCAGCGCGACCTGGGCCGAGACGCCGTCGCTCGCGCTGGCGGCCGACGCGGTGGTCGAACTGCGGGCCGCCGACCAGACGCGGCCGGTCCTGCAACTGGCGGGCGAGCTCAAGATCAGCGGCGCGGCCGGTTCCGAGCTGACGCTCAACGGCCTGGTCATCAGCGGCGGAGCCCTGCATCTGGCGGCCACGGCCGACGGGCAGGGCCCGAACACGCTGCGGCTGGTGCATTGCACGCTGGTGCCGGGATCGACGCTGAAGGCCGACGGCAGCGCCGCCCAGCCCGGCGCGCCCAGCCTGATCGTCGAGACCCAGGGCACGCGCATCGAGCTCGACCATTGCGTGGTCGGCGCGCTGCGCATCGCCGCCGACTGCCAGGTGAGCCTGAGCCACTGCATCGTCGATGCCGGGGATCCCGCCTCGGTGGCCTTCGCGGCCGTCGACGGCAACGCAGCGGGCGGCGCCCTCCAGGCGGCCGGCTGCACGCTGGTCGGCCGCGTCCGCAGCGCGCTGATCGGGGCGGCCTCGAACTGCATCTTCCACGCCCGCGCCAGCCTCGCGGGCGGCGCCCCGCCCTGGCCGGCGCCGGTGTGGTCCGAGCGGCGGCAGGAGGGCTGCCTGCGCTTCTCCT
>Ga0070667_100004947_pt1 | contig 11166 bp, 3 predicted proteins | sample KBSS33metaG_FD_64659 | JGI IMG/M metagenome (GOLD analysis project Ga0070667, IMG submission 64659) | Switchgrass rhizosphere microbial communities from Kellogg Biological Station, Michigan, USA - KBS S3-3 metaG | ecosystem: Host-associated > Plants > Roots > Rhizosphere > Soil ...
AAAAACCAGGACTTCCACTCCGATTGGCTTTCTCAGATAGACATCGACGGACCTTTCCTCGCCCTTCCAGTCCTTAGAGACATATGGCCCAACGGTGTCGACCGCCTGGGCGACACGGACGACCGTCTACTAACCTTCAAGCAGGCTTTCGCGCAATGGCAGAGGGCACTCGATCAGTTCACAGCCCTGCCACGCACGCCGAATTCCGAATCGGCTTTCGCCGCAATCAATCACGCGTGGATCTACACTGTGCTCGATGAGATAGCTGAGTGGGGCGACCTCAGATCAGAAGTCGACCTCAGCGTCCAGTCACCAGGTGAACAGGTCACGGTCGCCGCCACCGGCCGCCTTGTGGGACGGGATGACGAGACAGCAGCCGTGCTCATGGTCTGCGAACCGACATTAAGTGGACTTCGTGAGACAGGACTCGATGGCTGGGCCGCTAACAACGTCGATCGTCTTGCAATGCTGCTTCGAAATGCCCAGGTCGAGGTCGGCGTAGTGACGGATGGCCAGTGGTGGGCGCTCGTGTGGGCCAAGGACGGCAAACCGACCGGTTCCGGGATGGTAAATGCCCTCACCTGGGCCGAAGAGCCACTGCTTCGCGACGCCTTCTTCACGCTAATCAACCAAAGAAGGTTCCGTGCCCAAGACGCTGAGCAGCGGCTCCCCCGATTGTTTGAGCGAAGCGAACTCGAAGCCGAGACCATCACAGAAGCTCTTGGCACACAGGTCCGTAAGTCAGTCGAGCTCTTAGTACAGGCGTTCTCTGAGGAACGGCTGAAGGCGGTGAGAAACGGTGACCCGGACCCACTCACAGAGAAGCCCGATGATATTTACCAAGCGGCCGTCACCATCATGATGCGCATCGTCTTCCTCCTATTCGCCGAGGACCGCGACATGCTGCCCACCGAGCAGCTCTACTGGGACTCATACGCGGTCAAGTACCTTCTCTCCAAACTCCGAACGAAAGCCAGCGATGGTGAAGAGCACCTGGATCAGACATACGATGTCTGGCATCGGCTCCTTGCGGTGAGCGAGGCACTTCATGGAGGCGTGAACTACGACGAGATGCGTATGCCCGCCTACGGTGGCTCGCTGCTCGACCCTGCACGATTCCAGTGGCTCCACGCGGTCGACGATCGCGGGCTGCTCCTCCGGGTGTCAGACCGCGTCATGATGCACGTCCTCGAGTCCGTCCAGACTGTCGTGACGCACGGCGAGCGACGACGAATCTCGTTCCGAGAGATCGATGTTGAGCAGATCGGCTATATCTACGAAGGCCTACTCGGATACTCCTGCGCCGAAGTAACTCAGGACATCATTCTCGGACTCGTAGGCAAGGACGGCGAAGAGCCAGAGATTCCGCTCAGCATCCTAAGTAACCTCTACGAGGACAACGCAGGTAATCCGGCGTCCGTAGGTGCCGCCCTCGTCACCTGGGCGAAGGAGAACCAGCCCGCTGCTACTAGCAAGACACCGGCGGCTCTCGCCAAACTTATTGCCCAGGATCACACCGCCGACGAACGCGCTGAGTTCGTCCGACTCCTTACGCCTAGCGCCAATGGCGATACTGAACTACTGAATAGTCTGGTAAAATGGGGAAACCTGATCCGGCGAGACCTTCGGAACATTCCGCTCGTCTTCCCAATCGGCAGCCTAATCGTCATTGAAACGCCTTCACGAAAGTACGCGGGCGCCCACTACACCCCACGATCACTGGCCGAACAGGTTGTGCGACACACGCTTGAACCGCTCGTCCATCTCCCTGGCCCACTACAGACGAGTGATTGCACAAAGTGGAAGCCTAAATGCTCAACCGCGATTCTAGATCTTAAGGTCTCTGATATCGCCGCGGGCTCAGGCGCCTTTCTTGTTGCAGCCGCGCGCTACTTGGCTGAGCGCCTGGTAGAAGCCTGGAGTCGCGAAGGCATCGTGCGTGCGTCCGATCTCATCGATGCCGGCGAAGTCAAAAATCGCGCGCTCCGAGAGGTAATCTCTCGCTGTCTATACGGTGCCGACATCAATCCCATGGCCGTTGAAATGTGTAAGGTTTCACTGTGGCTGGTGTCGATGGACAAAACTAAGCCATTCTCTTTCGTTGATGACAAGATTTTCTGCGGCAATTCCTTGCTTGGCCTGACACATATAGACCAACTTCGGTACCTGCATATGTACCCTAAGCCAACTGAAATGCACCAACAGTTGTTCGTCGACATCGACGCACGAATTGAAGTCACAGCCGGACTTCGCCGTGAACTCGCCAACCCGGTCGAACAGAACGCGCCAATGAGGTCAACGCGGGCCAAGCAGCGAATCCTCGAACAGGTTGATGATGCTGCCAACGATTTGCGACTGCTAGCCGATGGTGTCGTAGCGGCTGCGCTTCCATTGGGCGGCAAGCCAGGCCGCCAACTTGAGGATGCGTTCGCGCTATTAGCTTGGCTCGCGCAAGATGCGCTCAAGCCCGGCGGTTCGGACGAGAGTCGCGCAAAACTGTCCGACTTCATCGACAGTGGACTAAACCCGACTGTCGATACCGACTATCGACGGTGGGTGCCCGTTCATTGGGTGATTGAGGTACCAGAAATAATAGTCGACCGCGGAGGCTTCGACGCCATCGTTGGAAATCCACCATTTCTAGCCGGGAAAAAAATTGCAACTGCAAATGGGTCAAATATAGAGGCTTGGACCAAACACGACCTGGCCGGAATGAAAGGTGCGGCAGACCTTTGCGCACACTTCATTCGTCGCGGATGGAACCTAGTTCGCAAAGATAGCGGAACTATTGGCATGATTGGCAGCGATCGCATTGGACAAGGCGACACCGCGGCCATGGCAGGTCAGCAGATCATCAAGAGCGGTAAGATTTTTCGCGCCGTATCCGAATTTCGCTGGCCAGGAAAAGCATCCACCGGCGCGGCCATAATATGGGCAGCACGCGGCGTCGTTAGCGACGGTATCGACTGCATTCTCGACGGTCGGGCGGTCGATGGAATCACAGGCCTCCTCACCGACACAGGGGAAGCTGATATATCGACGGCGGCGAAGCTCTCGATTCCGTTCCAGGCAGGCACAGGAGTTAAGGTCTATGGTGAGGGATTCATCCTTGAGGCTACCGACCCGCTCTTGACGTCACTACCAATGACCGAGCGGGGCTTCCTGCGGCCATTCGTTAACGGACAGTCCCTCATGTCAGGAATGCCATCAGGGCGATTTGCGATCGACCTCGGCAAATTTGATGACGAAGCCACGCTATTTTCGTTCGCCCCGACCCTGGCGCTCCACGTGCGAGAGACGGTCAAGCCTATCCGGGATTCGATCACAAGCCAAACTCACGAAGAACGCTACTGGGCATTCTGGGATAAACGAGAATCGCTATTCGCCGAAGTATCGAAACTAGCGAAGTTCATAGTTCTGACCCAGGATACCCGAGTCCCTGTATTTCTCTTCTCAGAGGATAGTCGTTCGCTGTATTCCCATAAGATCGTAGTTATTGCCAGCGACTCCCCTGCGGTCATGGGGGTACTATCCTCCGAGGTCCACCATGCGTGGTTCGAACGAACCTGCACAACACGCGGAGCGGGCAGTGCGTACGTTGTTTCGCGATGCCTGCGAACATTTCCGTTTCCCCTCCCAGGCGAAGACGATTTGCTGCTCCTGGAAGCGTCGAATAATTTCGTGGCAACACGCGAAAGTGCTTTGCACAATGGGTGGTCGCCGACTCAGCTTTACAACGCCATCGATCTAGAATCGTGCCGCGATGCTGATGTCGAGTTGGTTCGCGAGGCGAAAACCCACCTCGACACGACTGCAATTAATTCGTATGGTTGGAGTGATCTGCGGCTGGATCACGGATTCCATGAATACGATTCTGGGATTCGATTCGGTCTGGGCAAACGGCTGCGCACCAACATCGTGCGTCGACTCCTCGGCGAGAACCATCGGCAGAACGCGGTAGTCTCGCGTCAGGAAGGTTGATCAATGGCAACCACAAGTACATCCACCACAATTCGCTCCGAACTAGCAATGCTAATTGAGCAAGAACTTCTCGGCCCACGCAACGGCTCGCAAGAAGAGATTAAAGGTACTCCACGGGCAGCCTATATGATCGGTACGCTCGCGCCGGTAACAATTGATCCCACCCTCGGAGGCACCACCGGAACAGACATTGGTGCCGATCCGGCGGAGACGGGTCAGGCGGTAATCGATATTGACACCCTGACCAACGGCCAATCGGGTGTTCCAGTCCCAACGGACGATGATCTGTCAACCGACGACGGCGAGGACCGAGACGAAGGCGCTAAAGGTGCGCTAACGCATCCGTCGTCGATGGGTTTGCGATTCCAAGTTCCGCGTGATTGTGGCGTCTTGACAGTGACTGCCTCATGGGGTCGATACAAGTCATTCCGCCGTGAAGACGCAGACGGACGCAAAGTTCAGTGGTCGCAACGCATGCCATTCAAGAAGACTGCCGAGCTTGATGTGCGTCCTTACGAACACCATGTCATCGTTCTCCCGATCGAGCTCGACGTTGATGTGACCCTGCGGGTGGAGTTATTCCCTAAGGGAAATCGAACGATCGTCGAACTCGCCCTGTCTAACGATCGGGTTACTGGGATGGACGCCCCGCCCGGTGATTGGCTGTTTCAAACCAAGCTTCAGGTCGAAGCCAACAGTGGCGCTGCAGTTTTCTTGCCCTCGCGTGACGTTCTCGATGACGATGGCTACGACGAAACGGACTACGAACGTCGTCGACTCGACCTCCAGTACCGACACCAACTCGAATACGCGATCGGCCGAACCGCCTCGGTCACATGGACCGAAGCCGAGGACGAGTCGCGGCGCGCGACGTCGGTGGAAACGACTTGGCTCCCAACAGCAGAGGTGCCACAGACTGTTGCCGGCGAAGCCGGCGCCGCCGTCACGTCAATGCGTCTGTTGATGGATTTGTCTGCCCACAGCGTTGATGAAGCATTTCTACCGCTTGTCAACGGATATCGAGACTGGCTCTCCAAACAGGCCGACGTCGCCGCGAAATTGCCTTCCCACTTACGAGACACTGCCAATGAAGCCATCGGTGAGGCGGAGCTGGTCGTAACCCGCCTTGAGTCCGGCTTAGCAATACTGAAAGAGGACCCCGACGCTCTAGATGCATTTCGTTTCATGAATCGCGCGATGCGGGATCAGCGTATCCGTTCGCAAGTAGCCGCGAAGCGCGCAGAGACGCAAGGTCTTTCAATCGAAGAAGCGCTCGCCCAAGTTGAATCGAATGGCGACAATGCCGCTTCCTGGCGACCATTCCAGCTGGCTTTTATCCTACTTCAGCTTCCCTCACTGACCGATCCAAAGAATGAGTGGCGTAGTGGGGCGGCCGCCAGCGTCGAGCTTCTCTTCTTCCCGACGGGCGGCGGTAAGACGGAGGCTTATCTCGGTTTGGCGGCGTTCATATTCGCGATTCGTCGCCTCCAGGGCGTGATTAAGACGCAAAACGGATTGCTAGACGGACGCGACGGCGTAGCGGTACTAATGCGTTACACCTTGAGACTTCTTACCTCCCAACAATTTCAACGTGCTTCTGCACTCGTGTGCGCCGCCGAGATCATTCGGCAAAGCGAAGTCGGCAGGTGGGGAGATCGCCCCTTCAACATCGGGTTGTGGGTAGGGACCGCGGTAAGCCCAAAGCGCTTCACCGAAGCCAAGGAACAAGTTGAGACGGCGCGCCAAGAACCCGGAAAGACGCACGGCCTCACAGTGCTGCAACTCCAGCGCTGCCCATGGTGCGGATCCAAGATCGACCCGAAGCGTGATCTCCAGACAGTTGCCGCAACTGAACGGATCCAGGTTTTTTGCGGCGACCGCAGAGGGGTCTGCCCATTCTCGATTGACGGGGACGCTGGCCCCCTACCCATAACCACTGTCGATGATGAGCTCTATCGCAATCCACCTACTTTTCTCCTCGCCACTGTCGACAAGTTCGCTCGTCTCGCACGTGAAGGTGAAGCCTCTAGCTTGTTCGGCTATGTTTCCGCCCGTTGCCCACGGCACGGATATCAGCACCCAGACTCCAAAGGCAGCTGTCGCGGCAAGTCCCACAACCGAAAGATCGAGGGAGGCATCACTTATCCTGCGGTTGAGATCAAGAATGTACCGCGCCTGAGGCCACCGGATCTGATAATCCAGGACGAGCTTCACCTCATTACCGGAGCCTTGGGAACCGCCGTCGGCATTTTCGAGAATGCCGTCGACGTGCTTTCGTCATACGACAAGGACGGAACAACGGTCCGCCCGCTTGTGGTTGCATCGACGGCAACGGTCCGCAACGCGTTGGACCAGGTGACTGCACTCTACGGACGTGGAGTGGCGGTATTCCCGCCGCAGGTTCTCGATGTTCGCGACACCTTCTTCTCCCGCGAGAAGCCCCTGTCAGCCAAAGACCCAGGACGCAAGTATCTCGGTGTTTGCGCGCATGGTATTCGCCTGACGCTAGCCGAAATCCGAATGTCGGAAGTCCTCCTGCTTGCCGGGCAAAAACTCCTCGACGAGCACGGGGACGCGGCCGACCCCTACATGACCACGGTCGGGTATTTCTCTGCGACTCGCGAGTTGGCAGGTATGCGCCGCTATCTCGACGATGACGTCACCACTCGCGTTGCCGGCAACACCAATCCGTTCCCACCCCGGACTACCGATTGGTCGCGACTACATATCGGCGAGCTGACAGCGCGAATCTCATCTGATGAGATCGCAAAAACGCTAGACAGGCTTGCACTACCGTTCACGTCGACCTGGATTCCCGCTGGCGGAGGAGCGGCGCTGCCCCGCTGGACTACAACGGGAAAAGCGGCGTACGGCAAAGCCTGGGCTGAAGCAAAGCTAGCCAAGACGCAGGAGCCGAAATCGCCACCGCGTCCTTTCGACGTTGTACTCGCGACATCGATGCTGCAGGTGGGTGTCGACGTTCCGCGTCTCGGCTTGATGCTTGTCGTCGGCCAACCGAAGAATACCGCAGAGTACATCCAGGCTTCCTCACGCGTCGGACGCGGCACCGGAAAGCCCGGATTGGTTGTGTCACTTGCAAATTGGTCACGGCCGCGAGATATGTCTCATTTCGAATCCTTCCGCCACTACCACGAGACCTTCTATGCGCAGGTCGAAGCGCTGAGTGTCACTCCATACTCGGACACCGCGATGGAACGGGGCCTCATGGGAATGCTTGTAAGTACGATTCGTGTAGCTGACGAGCCTGCTACTGACTCGCTATCGCCAGAGGCCGGAGCACGGGAAATCTTGAGCAAGCTGCCTGTGGCCCAATATCTCATCAACCGGATCGTCGACCGAGCTACACCCGCTGCGGCCGACTTATCTACTGCGAATCGGATGCGACAAAAGTTAGTGCAACGCATTGATCGTTGGTACGAAAAGGCCCAAGAACTGAATGGAGGTCTCGTTTACCAACGACCGCGCAAAAACGAAGTGGAATGGCCGTTGCTGATCAGCCCCGAAACCGCTCTCCCCTCGCCCTCCGACCGGGTTTTCGTTGTCGCCAACTCCATGCGCGAAGTGCAGCCGGAATTCAATCTTCTGGTAAGCCCAACAAACGACAACCTTGCATTCAAGGAACCGGTAGACGCCCCCAATTGGACTTTTTGAGAGGACCGTGAGGCATGGATGCAGAGTCTCTGGCCGACCCCCTAAACAACGAAATCCAACCCCTGTCAATCGGAGTGAAAGACTTCGATCCAATCGCCGACGTCGAGTCAAAGGTCACCAAGAACCGAAGCAAGGTTGGTTCAATCCGACCGTCATCGCTTCTGTATACCTCGGGCATCGGTGCGACAGTCGATCTTCCGCGCCTGTCGGTGATGCCGCACGGGCTCGATGCGTGGCAGCGCTACTACGACCGCCGCCCAGGTGGAGCCGACATCATCGTAGAGCCTCGATTATTGGAAGTTGTCCGCGCATTTCTCGGTGACCAAGTCACGCAATTGCGTAAGGCCCCTTGGGCGCCAGAGAACCCGAGTGGCTTCGGTGGCGGTGACGCGCTCGATCTAGGCATTCCTGCGCGTGTGTTTCCTCAGTGGCTCCGCTGCACAGGATGCAATCGACTGGCGCCCGTCGCCCACCCAGTCTTCGAGTTCAAAAATGTCCTGAAATACCGACCCGACCAAGCACAGTTCATTCACAAGGATTGCAAGGGTTGGGACCCAGACACCAAGAAGACCAAAGCACGCGCCGGACGAGACCAGGCGGCGGTCCCTGCCCGGTACATGATTGCCTGCCCGAATGGCCATCTCGACGAATTCCCATATGTGGCATGGGTGCACCGAGGGCAGGCATGCGCCAAGGCGAGGATTCCTCAACTGCGCATGCGCGAGTGGAAGAGCAACATCGGTCCGGACGTGCAGATCATGTGTCTCTCCTGCGATGCGCGCCGAGGAATGCTAGAAGCGACCGGACCTGACGCGCACAAGAAGCTCCCTCGCTGTCGTGGCCGCCATCCGCACCTGGACGCCTTCTACAATTGCGACGAACGCGGAAAGCTGATGATGCTCGGGGCAGCAAACCAATGGTTCGCCTCGACTGTCGGACTTTTGGCGCTGCCGCGCGAAGAATCGGCATCTGTTACTGACATCCTGCCTCACCTCCAGGCATTGCCTCCAAATGTTGTCGCAACGGCGACAAGCAAGGAATCCTTAGCCGCCTTTCGCATGCTTGTCACGGCCGTCGCGCAGGCTGATGTTTTCGAGAGTGCTACTGATGAAATCCTCTGGGAAGCGCTCACGGTGTTAAAAATGGGTGCTCAATACGGCAATCCAAAGTCAGCAGGCACAGAACCGACTGATATCTTGCTGCCGGAATGGCTGGTACTCACAGATGAGGTGAAGTACACCATGCACAGTGGCGCCGCCGATTTCCGCGCAGTGCGTCGCGACGTCCCGGACGCGCTGCGTCCGATCGTCGATAGCGTCGTCGCGGTCGACAAGCTGAAGAAGGTCAACGCATTCGTCGGCTTTACACGCATTGATGCCCTAGACCGAATCGATGACAGCAAAAGTCGTGTTGCCCCACTCAACCGCAATGGCCGGCCAACCTGGGTTCCTGCCACTGAGGACCGAGGTGAGGGATTCTTTCTGCAGTTCAACGAAGACACCATCCAGAAATGGGAAGACGAGGTCAGGAAACTCTCAATATGGGAGGCCTTCCGCAAGGCTCACGAACTGAACTTCGATCGCCGCACCAGCAAGACGGCGGACAAGACGATTGATGCGGACGACCGATTCCCTCCACCACGCTATTGGGCCATCCACACCTTGTCGCATCTCCTCATCCGTGAAGCTGCGATGTCGAGTGGCTACGGGTCTGCGAGCCTGACCGAACGCATCTATGCTTGGCGAGAGGACGGAGACCGGCCCGCTGCTGCCGGATTGCTAATCACCACGACAGCTTCAGACAGCGAAGGCACGCTGGGTGGACTCGTCGCCCTCTCAATGCCAGAACGACTGGGACCTTTGGTACGAGCGGCTGTGAGGCGCGGCTCCCGTTGTTCGAGTGACCCGATCTGCTCGCACCGCCGCCCACGCGGCAAGGAGGACTTCCTCCACGGAGCAGCTTGCCATTTCTGCCTCTTCGTAAGCGAGACCAGCTGCGAGCGAACGAACCGCTTCCTGGACCGACGGCTCCTACTCGGGCTACCAGTCGATAAGGACATTGCGACACCAGCGCTACTATCCACCACAGCGATCCTTGGGGCCTGAGTTCATGACCACTGTCCTCCGGTTGGGTGCGCTGCTCGTGCCCGAAGAGGCAGGTGCTGTGGCCGCTACTCTGCGGCAACGACGACTGCCTCACCTTGCCGCCCAGCGTGCCTTCCCTGCGAATCGTGCCGAGGTAAGAGCATTGTTGGCGCAGCTAATTGAAGTGTCTGGCGGAGTCGATCTCGCGGCCGCCGTACTCGATGGTATTGCAGCCGTTCCGCGCTTGAGTGGGCCCGAAGCTGTATGGACGGCACCTAACGTTCCTGGTTTGGAGGGACGCACGACCCTCGCGGTTGCTGACCTCATCAACCGGGCAACCAGCACTGTGTATGCGGCTACATATTCGGCAGGGGCAGGAGCCGACTACGTTCAAGCAATCGCTCATGCGATTGACAGGGGTGTCTCGGTCACCGTGATCCTCGATCGTGGCATGCAAGCGAAAAATGGTGGCGCCCTACCGAAAACGCTAGCCGGCGCCCGGGTATGGACCTACGCTGCTAAGCCGGTCGGCACGTGGATGCCCCTCCAACACGCAAAAATGGTGGTCGTCGACAGAAGTTCGGCCTTGGTGACCAGCGCCAACTTCTCCAATGCTGCGGCCCGACTGAATCTTGAGTGTGGCCTACTGAGCCACGACGTCAGCGTGGCCACCGGATTGGTCCGGCAGTTGGAGATGCTGCATGAGCACGGCGTGCTGGTCAACTATTGATCACGTAGGTTGCCAAGCGGCCTCGAATCCTCGAGGATGCTTGAATGCGTGCAGCTGGCTTGTTCTCCGGAATCGGCGGTCTCGAACTTGGGCTCGGTCGTGCCGGTATCTCGACAGAACTCTTGTGCGAGTACTGGGAGCCTGCAGTGCAAGTGTTGAGCCAGCACTTCGACGCACAGATCGTTGGGGACGTCTGCGAGCTGTCCACACTCCCAAACGTGGACGTTGTCACCGCTGGATTCCCGTGCACGGACCTGAGCCAGGTAGGGCGAGTAGCGGGCATCGGCGGGGAGGAATCCGGCCTAGTCTACGAGGTGTTGCGACTCATTCAGCACGCGAAACCGACTTGGGTCCTGCTCGAAAATGTGACTAACATGCTTAGCCTCCATGGTGGCGAACCGATCCGAGTGATCACGGACTGGTTGGATCACAATCAGTGGAACTGGGCCTACAGGACAGTAGATTCCCAGTACTTCGGTGTCCCGCAACGACGGCGTCGCGTTCTCATCGTCGCATCCCGGTCCGAAGACCCGCGACGAGTCTTGTTCGCCGACGATCAAAAGCCCGGCGCCGCAAGCTCCCCAAGAGCACATGGCTTCTACTGGACCGAAGGCAATCGCGGCGTCGGCTGGGGAGACGACGTTGTTCCGACTTTGAAGGGGGGCTCCAAACTTGGGATCCCTTCACCGCCCGCAATCT
>Ga0070667_100004951_pt1 | contig 11159 bp, 15 predicted proteins | sample KBSS33metaG_FD_64659 | JGI IMG/M metagenome (GOLD analysis project Ga0070667, IMG submission 64659) | Switchgrass rhizosphere microbial communities from Kellogg Biological Station, Michigan, USA - KBS S3-3 metaG | ecosystem: Host-associated > Plants > Roots > Rhizosphere > Soil ...
GGGACTGCCCCGAGTTCAGTTGACTCGCGGGGTGTGATTTCTAGGCCGCGGTTGCGACCGGTGTGTGGAGCAGTTCGAACTCTATCGGGGTGAGTCTGCCGAGTGCGCGTTGCCGGCGTCGGCGGTGATAGGTCCGCTCGATCCATGACACGATCGCCAGGCGTAATTCGGTGCGAGTGGCCCAGCGTTGCCGGTCGAGGACGTTGCGTTGCAGCAGGGCGAAGAACGACTCCATTGCGGCATTGTCACCGCATGCACCGACGCGGCCCATCGACCCGTGTAATCCGTTGCGCGACAGCGCGTGAACAAACTTCCGCGATCGGAATTGACTGCCTCTGTCGGAGTGAACGATCGTCGCCGCGGGCGATCGAAGTGCCACCGCATTGGTCAAGGCAGCCACCGCCAGTGAGGACTTCATGCGCGAGTCGATCGAGTAGCCGACGATCCGGTTGGAGTAGATGTCTTTGATGGCGCAGAGGTAGAGCTTGCCTTCATCGGTCCGATGCTCGGTGATGTCGGTCAGCCAGAGGTGGTTGGGGCCAGCTGCGCTGAACTGGCGCTGCACGAGGTCGTCATGGACCGGTGGTCCGGATCGACGGTTCAGTCCACGCTTCTTGGCGAAGATCGACCAGATGCGCTCCTGGGAACACAGCCGAGCGACACGGTTTTCGCCGGCGGAGATCCCGCGTCCGGGCAGCTCGTCGGCGATGAACCGGTACCCGAACGCGGGGTCGTCGGCATGGATGTCGCGGGCGGCGTTGATCAGATGTGCATCGTCCCAATCACGCTGTGACACGGGTGCTTTGCGCCATTTGTAGAACGCCTGGGTAGAGAATCCCAGGACCCGGCAGGTCACCGTGACGGGCACGCCGTCATCGGCAAGGTCGAGGACCAGCGGGTACATCATTTTGGGTTGGCGTCCCGGGACAGGTACCCGACCGCGCGGCGCATCACTTCGGCTTCCTGCTCGAGGAGTTTGATCCGCTTGTGTGCTTCGCGCAGCTGCGCGGCCATGTCGTCAGCAGTGGCCGGTGACGTGGGCTCGCTGCGGCCGTCCTCTCGGTCGGCGATCTTGAGCCAGCGGTGCAGGCAGGCCTCTGAGATGCCGAAGTCCTTCGCGATCTGACGTAGCGGCGCCTCGCCCTTGCGGGCCACGGCGATGACGTCAGCTCGGAACTCGGCAGGAAACGGTGTCGGCACGAGATTGATCCTTCCAGCAAGGACGAATCCTCACAGGTCAGGAGTCAACTAAACCGGGGGCAGTCCCTCCGGTATGCCTTCAACCGACCATCTGCGATCATCCGCCGCACTGTCTTATCTGAGCAGTTCAACCGCTTCGCAGCCTGCGTGATGGTGGGGCGCAAGGGAATATCAACACTCATAGTCGTCTCCGTTCAATCAGTACGAATACAAAAGAGCCGCCCACATGGGGCGGCTCGTAAAGGATTTTGGGCAGACCTCTGCCCTGAGATTTCGATACCAGAGTTGACTTGCAGGTGACCCACTCTGCGACCCGGTGCGTACTCACAGGCCCCCCGACAACGGGGTTACTTCGTCACTTCTCTAGCTGTAGCTGTTGTTGCTGCATATTTGGTACTGGGAACAACTCGTACACTGAACGCTGTACAGCGTGGTAATCACACGCTCCCCGGCGACGGGGTCACTTCGTTGCATTCCCAGCAGTAGGTATTCAGTTGTGCCGTGGACACTAGCACGCACGTTCGACAAGTCAAGACAGCAGCGCCCCGGCGTGTCATGTGTGGACGAGCGCTGACATCGCCGCTGCGAGCTTCGCGTCCCTCCCCCGAGCCGCGTGCTGGTACCGCATCGCCGCCTGTGGCGTCGAGTGCCCAATACGATCCATCAGCTCCGCCATGGTGGCACCTGTCTGCGCGTACAACGTCGCTCCGGTATGCCGCAGGTCGTGAAACCGCAGGTCTGTGCGGTTAGCAGCGGCACGGGCCTTGTAGTAGTGCCGGTACAGGGTGGATGGCTGCAACCGCACCGGCTGGCCATTCTCGTCAGACTCCCCCCGCTGAGGTGGAAATAGCAACGAATCTTTAGAACTTCCAACATATTTAGACGACAGGTGGGCCTCTACAGCAGGCAGCGCATGCGGCGGAATGGTTACATTACGGATGCCGGCCTCGCTCTTCGGCAGGCCGATTTCCCAGCCGCCTTTGATCCGAGACGCTGCCCGACGTATGTGGACCACACCCTCACGAATCTTGACCTCGTTTCCCTCGTTGTCGCGCACCACGCGGTCGTAGATGCTGATATCGCCCCGCCGCAACTCGATCAGCTCGCCGTCCCGCATCGCGCACCACGTAGCCAGCACAACCATGGCCGACAGGTGCTCGGGCATCGCCGAGACGATGGTGTCAATCTCTTCGTAGGTGGCCAGCATGGTCTTGCTTTTGCGCTCAGTAGTGCCGCCGCCGACAATCTCGCACGGGTTGATCTCAATCAGCCGGTCACGCTTGCGGGCCGTCTCCAAGATCGTTCGCAACAGGCTGTAAGTGCGCGCGCGGGTGGTGGGCGCGTTCGGTGCAAGCTTGGCGTACCAGCGGTCGACGGACTCCATCGAAATATCGCGCACAGCCTTGTTTTTGAACGTCGGATAGATGTGAGCCTCTAGCAAGTCTTCATACTGCTCACGGGTCCGTGGCCGGAGTGGGCGGCCCTTGACCGTCCGGGTTTCAATCCACTTTTGGGCGTAGTCGCCGAACTGCACGGCGGCGGCACGCTTGACTTGCTTCTGCTCAGCGGTCGCGGGCGGCGACCATAGCTCCCGGTCGATCTCGCGGCGGCGGTCGGTCAGCCAGCCCTCCGCGTCGATCTTGGCGGCGAACGTCTGCGGCGCTATGTAGACCTTGCCGTCAGGACCGGTATAGGACGCCTGCCAACGGCCCGAATTGAATTGTCGGATGCGTCCGAACCCGCGTCGTTGCCGTGCCACTGCCACTCCCCATCGCCTGTTGCGCGCAATACACGCGTAATAAGGGTGACATCTCATGGGTAACCGTGTCCAGCATTGATCCAACGCCAGAGGGCGTGTATTCGCAGTTCATGAGCATATATGCGCAGGTAGTGACGCTTCCGAAATATTTGCTTGGATGGCTATTCAATCCCAGTATCGCGCACCACAGTTTCACGACAGGCCCGGTTTTCGAACCGGGCCTTTCTTCTTGCCCCACGGAGCCAAGAACTCTCTCGTCTAGCAATCCGCAATATATTCGTACCGATGCGCGGTTTCTTGCCGAATCTGCGTACAGACCACTGGAGATGGCGGTAGCGTCCAGCTCGCAATATCGGCATATTGCCGATCCGAGCTAACTCTCCGAGGTCGAAATGTTGCGTGCGTTGATCGTTGCTGCCCTGATTACTTCTGCCGGTGTGGCCATCGCGCCCGCCGTGCAGGCATCGGGATACAAGAACTGCTCCGCAGCCCACGCCGACGGTCGGTACAACATCCCGCAGGGTGACCCCGACTACAAGGCGTCCCAGGACCGCGACGGCGACGGCATCGCCTGCGAAGGCTGATCAGACCGCGGTGGCGCGCAGGCCTTCATCGAGTTCTTCGCGGACGTGCCGCTCCACCAGCAGGGGCACGAAATCCCGCACCGTGCACGACGTGAAGGCTTGGTGCGCTCGCCGCACCGACGCGGCGATCAGCGCGGGATCGAGTGCCGGATAGCGCGCCGTCAGGCGTGCCACGACTTCGCCGATCGCTCGCTCTTCACTGAACTCGCGCATCGCCCCATTCTCGCGCAGCGCTCCCCTGCGCGAGCTGAAACGGGGCAAGAGAGTCCGGTCACCGACCGGCAGTCGCCTGATCGTAGAAGATGCCCAGCCGGTCGATCCGCCACAGCTGGCCGTACCCGACGAGGGCGGCGCCGAACACCGCCGGCCAGATGAGCAGCGCGACGAGCCCCCACGTCAGCAGCGCGGCCCCGGCCAACGCGCCGACGATCCAAATTCGTTGCACCACAGCGAAACCCGCCGGCATGCGGGAACGGTCCCGCATCCACAGCCGTTCGCCGTAGATACCACGGGACGACCAGGCGACCGGTCTGTCGACAGGTGCGAACGCGTGCGGATTCCACCACAGCCACAGGATGACCAGCCCGATGGGCGCTAGGGCCCACCAGCCGATCCAGACGCGGCTCCAGATCGCCAGCATCATCAGCGGGATGGCCGCGAACCGGGTCCATACGCTCCACGGGTTGGCGTGGCGCCGCCAGGCCTCGTCGCTCATGCCGGCGGCGCGGGCGTATTTGTCCAAGAGCCTCATCGGAGCATTCCCCTTGCCAGCGTTCGGATGGTTGCCTCGAGGACGTCGTCGTATTCGGCGCCGAATCGGTCGCGGTTCATCACCAGCAGCCCGACGGACCGCATGACGCCCAGCAGCGCCTCCGGCGCGATGTCGTCGACCAGGACACCGGCGCGCTGCCCGGCCGCGAGGTAGTCGAGCACGGGGCTGACGATCTGCGGCATGACCCGGGCGAGTTCTTCGGGTCCGACGCGGCGGGTGACCGCAGTCAGCTCGTCGGCACGCGTCAGCAGGCGCCGATAGAACGGATCGCCGACGAGGACGTCGGTGATGGCGCGCATGAGGTCGACGAGGCTCTCCTCGTCGGCGGGCCGGCCCAGCGCCTCAGCGAGCCCGGCGCCGACCAGCGGAGCTCGCCGCAGCATCACCTCGAGATAGAGCGACTCCTTCGAGTCGAAGAAGGCATAGAAGCTGCCCTTGGCGATTCCCGCGGGCTGAACGAGTTCATCAAGCGACGTCTTCTTCAGGCCCTGCGTGGCGAACAACTGCTCGGCCGTATCGACCAGGGTGCGCGCGATGCGGTCCTTCTCGTCGGACGTGAATGCCACTGCCATATCTATGACCCCTTCGGTCAGCCAGTCATAGCCTACGCGTTTACAACCCCAGCCGCCAGGGCATTTCACCAGCACTCATCGCCCCAAGACGTAAGCACAGTGAACACCGGAGGATTTGCCTCACCCGGTGCGTAACGATTTACTGATGATCGTCGATGAACTAACGCGGCACGGTCCTATCGATAGCCAAGCGGTGCCCTTGATCTTCTGCGTAGCTAATCCACTTGTCTGATATCCCCAGCCTCGAGCGCCGCGGGCCACCAGCCCGCTCGAGGGGTATCACGAGACAGCCATAAGACCAGTTAAAGTGGCTTATTACCCGCCCAAACAGACACAGGCCGCCGCGACTGACACTCCGCCACACCAGCCCCAGCAAGCAACAGCCGGAGGATCTCGCCCGTTTCAACCAGCAAATCCCAGTCTGCGCAATGAACATTTGCGAAAAGTTCGCTCATTTGGTTGCGCCAGGCTCGAATGTGGACTACAAATGTTTGCTGTAAGCGAGTTTCGCTCCAGGAGGGACACCAATCATGGCTAACATCACCACTCGCATCGCGGGATCGATCGCTCTTGCTGGAGGCGCCGCTATCGTCGCGCTCGCCGGCGCCGGCGCCGCCTCGGCCGCCCCCACCCCGCCGCCGCCGAACCCGATCCAGGCGATCGGTCAGTTCGGCACCCAGCTCAACCACGCCATCGGCCAGTTCGGTACCGACAACGAGCAGGCCCTGGGCAAGGCCGGCACCTACTACAACCAGGCCGCAGGCACTGCAGGCACCTACTACGAGCAAGGTGCGGGCCAGCTCGGCACCTTTGCCACGCAGCAGCTCGTCGGCCTGGTCGGCGGCGTTTTCGCACCGCAGCACTGATCTCGCGCGAGACATCGTCAGGGCGTGGGCCGCAACGGCCCGCGCCCTGCGCTGTTTTATGGGCCACTATGCGCCCCACGCACATAGCTAGAAGAGCTAAACTTTGACGTCATGAGCTCAAAGACGACGATCGCCGCGGCCGCGGCACTGGCTGTGGTGAGCTGCGCCGCGTCGACGGCCGTCGCCCTGGCCGACCCCACGCCGGCGCCCCCGGGCCCCGCCGCGCCCGCCGCCGGCGGCCTCAAGACCAGCATCGACGCCGACGGGCTGTACATCGTCGGCAAGGACATCGCGCCCGGCACCTACGCCACCGCCGGACCGGTCGGCGACAAGCGCTGCTACTGGCGGCGGATGAACAACGTGGATCCGCACGCCAAGAACAACGTCATCGACAGCGCCATGACCGCCAAGCCCCAGGTCGTGCTCATCGATGAGACGGACAAGGCGTTCAAGACCAGCGGCTGCCAGCCGTGGCACGTCACCGATGCCGCACCGGACTCCACCGGCCCGGGGCCCAACATTTCCCCGCAGGCCCGCGCCGCGATCGCGATCCTCGGCACGCTCGGCGGAGGCGGCGGCGCTCCTGCCCCGGCGCCCGCACCGGCGCCGCCCGCGCCTCCAGCTACGCCGTAGTAGTGCATCCTTAGCGGCATGGACGTCGACGCGCTGCTGCAATCGATCCCGCCACTAGCGGTGTATCTCGTGGTCGGGCTCGTGATCGGGCTCGAAAGTCTGGGCATCCCACTGCCGGGCGAGATCATTCTGGTCACGGCGGCCGTCATGTCGTCTCGGCACACCCTCGACATCGACCCGCTGGCCGTCGGACTGTCCGCTGCCGCCGGCGCCATCATCGGCGACTCGATCGGGTACAGCATCGGCCGCCGCTTCGGCATGTCCTTGTTCGAACGCCTCGGCCGCCGGTTCCCCAAACACTTCGGCCCGGGACACGTCGCCCTCGCCCGCCGACTCTTCAGCCGCTGGGGCATGTGGGCCGTGTTCTTCGGCCGCTTCGTCGCGCTGCTGCGCATCTTCGCCGGGCCACTCGCCGGAGCACTCAAGATGCACTACACCCGCTTCCTGGCCGCCAACGCGGCCGGCGGCATCGTGTGGGCTTGCGGCACCACGGCCGTCGTCTACTACCTGGGCGTGGCCGCCGAGAAGTGGTTGGCGCGGTTCTCCTGGGTTGCGCTGCTGGTGGGTGGCCTGCTCGCCCTGACCGCGACCCTGGTGCTCAAAGAACGCACCGCCAAGGCCATCGAGCAGCTGGAAACCGAGCATGACTGGGACACGCTGCGCCACTCGTGAAACCGTCAACTCGGGGTTGACGATTTCTCATCGTCAACCTACGGTTGACGTATGGCTCCCTCTGCTGAATCCGCGCACACCTCCACCCCCAATCCGATTGCCGGCACCATCCGCCTCGACGACCTGATCGAGGCGATCAAGAAGGTGCACCCCGAACCACTCGATCAACTCACCGATGCGATGCTCGCCGCCGAACATCTCGGCGACATCGCCGACCATCTCATCGGCCACTTCGTCGACCAGGCCCGCCGCTCGGGCGCGTCGTGGACCGACATCGGCAGCAGCATGGGCGTCACCAAGCAGGCCGCCCAGAAGCGCTTCGTTCCCAAGGAACCCCGGCTCGACACCATGGATCCCAAGGACGGGTTCAGCCGGTTCACCCCGCGCGCCCGCACCGCCGTCGTCGAAGCCCAACAAGCCGCGCACACGTCCCGCAGCACCGAGATCACCCCGGACCATCTGCTCCTCGGGTTGCTCACCGACCCGGGATCACTGGCCATGGTCCTGCTGAGCAACCAGGGCGTCACTGCCGAGCAGATCCGCGCGGCCGCCGCCGTACCCGTCGGCACCGACGAGCCCAAGGCCCTGATCCCGTTCGACGGCGCCGCCAAAAAGGTGCTGGAACTGACCTTCCGCGAGGCACTTCGGTTGGGGCACAACTACATCGGGACCGAACACATCCTGTTGGCGCTGCTCGAATCCGAGGACACGGACGGGCCGTTGCACCGTCTCGGCGTCGACAAGGGCCGCCTCGAATCCGAACTCGAGAAGATGCTCACCGACTTCGTCGCCGCCCGGGAATCAGCCGGGGAATCATGAGTGTCCACTGACAGGGACGAAACGGTCCACTGACCTCGACGAAGTGGCCAAATCTAGTCCATTCCGGCGAGGCCATGAGGGCTGTGTGCCATCATGCGATGCAGTCATTACGGAGAGGACGCGATGAGCACGGGCGTGAACGGCAACAGGACCTACCGCTGGTTGGCGGGCTTGCTCGGTGCGTTGACCCTGCTGGCCGGCGCTCTGGCACCGTCTGCGGCGGCCGAGACCAGCATCGGAGACCTCGGCCAGACCCTCCACGTTGATTACAAGGGCCTCGTTGCCGACGTCACCGTCCACAACGTGCTGCCGTCGGACGAACCACCGGGCTGGACCTGGAACGGCTCGCCGCGCTGGCGCAACCAGGGCGGCCCATGGAAGGCCGACGTCACCGTGCACGTGATCTCGACGCCAAACCCGTACTGGATGGCCTCCAACGTCACCTTCACCGGCGTCACTCCCTTCGCCGACGCCTACGCGTCCAAGCACACCGACGACCCCAACGCGCTGGAGCTCAAGCTGCTGAACGCTCCCGCCGGGTCCACCGTCGATGGCGTCGTCTACTGGGACGTCTACCGCGGACTGGTCAGCAACGTGGTCATGCTCAACCCGGCCACCGGCACGCACCTCGCGCAGTGGAACCTCTGGCAGCCGGGCACACCTATCCCCTGAGTCGCTGTCAAACCGACATAGACTGCCCCTGGTCCCAGCCGGGGGCAGTTTTGTGTTTGCAGACAAGGAGATCCCGATGGTTCAGGTGCGGCAGGCGCAAGCCGACGATGTGGCCGAACTCGCTGACGTGGCCGCCACGACGTTCCCGCTGGCCTGCCCGCCATCGACGACGCCGGACGACATCGCCGCCTTCATCGCCGACCACCTGTCCGCCGACCGGTTCGGCGAATACCTGCGCGATCCCGAGCACGCAGTGTTCGTCGCCCACGACGATGCGCGAATCCTGGGGTACACCATGCTGATTCGCGGCGTGGCCGACGATGCCGACGTGCAACGCGCCGTACCGGAACGGCCGGCCGTCGAACTGTCCAAGTGCTACGTGCTGCCCGACGTCCACGGCGGCAAGGTCGCCGCAACACTCATGGACGCGTCGGTCGGGTTCGCCCGGGACCTCGGCGCCCGCTGCGTGTGGCTGGGCGTAAACCAGGAAAACCAACGCGCCCAACGCTTTTACCGCAAGCACGGGTTCGAGGTCGGCGGCACCAAGACTTTTCAGCTCGGCGCCCGGACCGAGAGCGACTACGTCCTGGTGCGGCCGCTGTAGACCTCAGGCGTGGAGCTGGGTGCCCTCGTGGGTCAGCGCGAGCAAGCGGGACGTGGCACGCAGGTACTTCTTGCGGAAGCCGCCGGCCAGCATCTCTTCACTGAAGACGGTGTTCATCTTCTCCCCCGACGCCACCACGGGAATGCCCGCGTCGTAGAGCCGGTCGATCAGCGACACCAGCCGCAGGGCGACGGCCTGGTCGTAGACCATGTGCACGCCGGTGATGAAAACCTGTTGCACGCCTTCGATCAACGCGTGATACCGCGAGGGGTGCATGGTCGCCAGGTGTGCGCACAGCGCGTCGAACTCGTCGAGCGTGGCACCTTCGACGCCGACGGCCCAGGACCGCACCTCGTCTTCCGACGGCGGAACCGGAGCCGACGGCAGGGCGCGCTGGCGGTAGTCGGGGCCTTCGACGCGGACGGTGGTGAAAATGCTCGACAGCGTGTTGATTTCCCGTAGGAAGTCCTGCGCGGCGAAGCGGCCCTCACCGAGCTGTTCGGGCAGCGTGTTCGAGGTCGCGGCGATCGACACGCCGCGCTCCACCAGCGCCGAGAGCAGCCGGGAGATCAGCGTGGTGTTGCCGGGATCGTCGAGCTCGAATTCGTCGATGCAGACCACCACATAGTCGGACAGCAGGTCGATGCACTCGGTGAAGCCGAAGACGCCGGCCAGCTGTGTCAGCTCACCGAACGTGGCGAACGCGGCTGGGCCCGCGTTGGCTCCGGCCAGCGTGTAGTAGGTCGACGCCAGAAGGTGGGTCTTGCCGACACCGAAGCCGCCGTCGAGGTACATGCCGACCCCGGGCAGCGCCTCGCGCTTGCCGAACAGTTTCTTCTTGCCGGCCCGCTGGCGGGTCGCGTCCTCGCAGAATTTGCGGGCCGAGACCACGGCCGCGGTCTGCGACGGCTCATTCGGGTCGGGCCGGTAGGAGTCGTAGCTGACGTCGGCGAAGGTGGGCGGTGGGACCAGTTCGGCGATCAGTCTTTCCGGCGTGACGGTCGGGTGACGATCGGTCAGATGCGCGACTTGGCTGGCCCCAGGCATTAACGCACCATAGCGGCGTGCTGCAATGATTCACGTGTCCGATCCCGACGCTGCGACGCAGCTCACAGAGCTCAGCGCGGTAGGCGCTGCCTTCCCGGCCGGCGCCGAGACCGGCGACGACACGCTGCTGGCGCCCTTCTACAGCTACCCCGCCGAACTGGACCGGCCGTGGGTGCGCGCCAACATGATCTCCAGTCTGGACGGCGGCGCCACCGACGACGGCCGCGCCGGCGGACTGGCGGGTCCCGGTGACCGGGCGCTGTTCGGTTTCATGCGCCAGCAGGCCGACGTCATCCTGGTCGGCGCGGCGACCGTGCGCATCGAGAACTACTCCGGCGCCCAGATGTCTGCGCCGCAGCGGCAGGCCCGTCAGCTCCGCGGCCAGGCGGAGGTACCGCCGATCGCGGTCATCACGCACAGCGCGGACATCCCGCACGATGCCAAATTCTTCACCCGCACCGAAGTCCCGCCACTGATCCTCACCAGCCGCGACAGCATCGACGACACCTGCCGCCGGTTCACCGGCCTCGCCGAGGTCATCGACGCCTCCGGGACCGCCCCCGACCGGGTCGACCCGCACGTCGTGCTGCGCATCCTCGGCGAGCGCGGGCTGCGGCGGGTGCTCACCGAAGGCGGGCCGTCAGTGCTGAACATGCTGATCGAGGAAGACCTGATCGACGAGATGTGTTTGACCATCGCGCCGATCCTGGTCGGCGGATTCGCCCGGCGGATCGCCTCCGGCCCCGGCGAGGCGCACACCCGGCTGCGTCGCAGCCACGTCCTCACCGACACCGCGGGTTACCTGTACACGCGCTACGTCCGCTGACGGGTCCGGCCGACCGGCATCGCTACTGTGGTGGCCATGCGTCGCCGCCTGCTGCTCCCGGCCCTGAGCCTGTCGACCGTGGTGCTGTCGACGGTCGTCTCGGGATGCGCTCCGTTGCTGGCCGCCAACCCCC
>Ga0070667_100004959_pt1 | contig 11152 bp, 21 predicted proteins | sample KBSS33metaG_FD_64659 | JGI IMG/M metagenome (GOLD analysis project Ga0070667, IMG submission 64659) | Switchgrass rhizosphere microbial communities from Kellogg Biological Station, Michigan, USA - KBS S3-3 metaG | ecosystem: Host-associated > Plants > Roots > Rhizosphere > Soil ...
GTCGTTGGCCTTGGCCTCGGCGACGGCCCTCTTCCACGCCTGGGTCATCGTGGGCACGGCGGCGGGGGTGCCGTCGGCCTTGACGCCGATCTTCTCGGCGTCGAGGGAGACGTACTCCTGGAGCCGGTCGGGCTCGAGGATCGCCACGTGGACGAGGCGGCCGAAGCGGAGTGCCTCGGAGGCGGAGGATGGCTCGCGGTGGCCCAGTAGGACCTTGGCGCCGGAGGCGGACAGGGTCTCGGTGTCGGCGTGGTACTTGTCCTCGTCGAGACCGGGGACCAGGAGGTGTGAGGTCATGCGGTGGCCCCGTACGGGATCCGGTACGTGCGCTTGCAGGTCGGGCAATCGTGGATCGTCCGGCGACCGTCGTCGCGGGTGAGAGGCGCGATGGTGTCGCACACCGGGCACACGACGACCAGCTCGAGGGTTACCTCGGGGTCCTGGTGCTCGGACTCCATGTGGGCCCGGACGACACCCATCGTCACGTCGTCGCCCGGGATCCATCCGCACTTGGGGCACGACAGCTTCAGGAGGTCGCTGGCCTTCATCGCCGGTCCCCCTTGCGTAGGGGCTCTCGCAGGCTGCGGGCGAGCCGGGCTGCGACGTCCTGGACGGGTGTGTCGGTGGCGACGCTGATGTCACGGACGGTCAGCTGCTCGTGCGAGAGGAGCTCGTCGGCCGCGGTCCGGAGTGCCTTCTCGCGGCGGGCCTCGGCCTTGAGGTTGTCGATGGCGCCGAGCGCGAGGACCAGGAGGCCGGTGCACATGAGGCCGTAGGCGAGCATCGCCCCCGCGAACCCGGTCACGAGCCACCGCCGGCGCGTCGCTTGATCTCGCTGATGACGAACTCGCGCTGCAACCGAACCCGGTCGGCCACGGCGTCGTTGCGGTCGTGGACTCGGTGTGTCAGCGTGATCAGGACCTGGATAAGGGCCTCGGTGCTCGCGTGGCACAGCCGCTGTCGGAGGAGGTCATCGGGTGTGCCGACGAAGACGTCCGTCGTGTCCTGGACGCTCATGCGCAGAACTCCGCGAGAGCTGTCGCGACCGCACGCCGGTTGCGGGCGTCGAGCCGGGAGACCACCTCGTAGAGGGACACGGTGTCGGCGCTGTAGGCCAGCGAGCACAGCAGCCGCCACAGCGCCTGGGTGCCGGAGCCCCACATGTCGTAGGGCACCCCGTCAGGATTGTGGAAGACCCGGACGGTCGTCGCGTGGGCCGGCTCGACGCGGATGTGGTCGCCGAGGGTGGACTGGGCGTACAGGGTGGCGACTGCAGCCGAGACTGGGCCCCGGTCGATGTAGGCCTCGGTACGGGTGTCGCTGGCGTTGTTGGTGTCCATCGTGGGACCCTTTCTGTGGTTGGGAGCCCTGGTCTGTCGTGGATGGCGGCCGGGGCTCCGGCTTGTTCTGGGGTTGCTTGGATCCCGGTGCCGGCGCGGCCCAAACAGGCTCCGAAGGCGGGTTGCTGTGGCCTCTGGCGCACGCCGGCACCGGGCGCTCAGGTGCGGAACGCGACGAGCAGCACGAGGAAGATCAGGAGCCAGAAGCCACCGGCGAGGACGAGGCCGACCATCACGCCGTGCGCGGGAGCCAGCGGGTCCGGGTTGTCGGGGTAGCCGTTCACGACGCCCGCTTGGTCCGGGCGGCGCTGGCCTTGCTCTGGCCGGCGATCGCGGTGTCGGGCGCGGCGGCGGCTTTGGGGGTCTCGCTGTGGCGGCGGAGGATCTCGTCGAGCTGGGTCTGGGTGAAGCGGATGGTGCGGCCGATCCGGACCGAGGGCCAGTTGTTCATGCGGCGCCAGTCGAGGAGCTGCCGCTCGCTGATGCCGAAGAGCTCGGCGAGCTCGGCCGGAGTGTAGAGCCGCACCTGTGTGGTGCCGCCGCTGATCACGCCGGCACCTGCTCGGTGTCGACCTCGGGGAAGAACGACAGGAAGTCGACACCCAGCGCGGCGCTGATCGCGAGGAGCTGGTCGGTGTCGAAGGCGCGCTGCCCGCTGAGGCGCTCGCTCAGGGTGGGCCGGCCGATGCCGATGCGCGCAGCCAGGTCGGCCTGGGTCACACGCTGCCGGGCCATCGCTGCCCGGACTTCGGCGGCGATCGCCTGTCGATAGTCCGTCTGGGTCATGGGGCGACCGTAGACGCATATGCTACGTCGCGCAAGCACTTCTGCAGAGTTTCTTGTCGGATATGCTTCCAACCCGCTACGGTGCGTTCATGGCCCGAGCGTCGGAGTACCCGCCTGTGACGGCGTTCAGCCGAGCATTCTCTGAGGCGCTGAGTGCCGACATGAAGGCACACGGGGTCACTCATCAAGCGGTGGCCGACGTGCTGCCACCGAAGCCCAACGGGAAGCGGCGCAGCCGTCCTTTCGTCTCGGAACAGGTGAGCGGCAAACGTCCGGTTGACACCGACGTGCTGACGGCGGTGGCCGAGCTCGCAGGCACTACAACACCGGCCCTGGTTCGCCGCGTGCTCGCCGCGATGCCGCCGGAGGCCCGTGAGGGGGTCGTCATCCCGATTCGACCTGACACACCGATGGCGTCAGCGGCACGGAAGACGTCGCGTCCACCGTCCAAGAGCGACCCGGACGCCTGATGTCGGCGGCGCCGCCTACGTTCCCGAGCATGTTCACGGGGAGCGCGACGCACCACCCGTGGCGCGCGTTCCGCGACCTGGTCGAGTGGACCCTCCGCTGGGCGCACCTCCCGGACGGCGCCTGGGGCGAGACCTGCTTCCGCACCCGCACCGTCACCCTCTCCCCGGACCTGAACCAGGCCGAGCGGCGGTGCACGATCGCGCACGAGACACAGCACATTCTGCGCGGCCCGGCTGCGCCCGGGCGCGAGGCGTGGGAGGAGCAGCTGGTCGACCGCAATGCGGCCCGGCTGCTCCTGCCGGACATGGTCGCGATCGGCGATGCCCTGGCCTGGGCCGGCTGGCATGACGTGCACGCGGCAGCCGAGGAGCTCTGGGTTGACGAGTTCATCCTCGAGGCGCGGCTCGAGTACCTGCACCCCAGCGAGAAGGGCTACCTGCGCGCCAGGTACGCCAGCGATGCCGACGGGCTGGGTGTCTAGGCGAGCTCCCCGCGCACGACGTCGCCCCGGACCACCGCAGCCGCAGCTGGCTGGTTGCCCAGCTGGGCGTTGAGCCGCACCAGCTCGGCGGGGGAGAGGCTGTTGTCGATCATCCCGCCGTAGACCCCGAAGGTCGTCGAGAGGTTCTCGTGGCCGATGCGGCGCTGGGTCTTGGCGACGCTCACGCCCGCGCGGTCGAGCATCCCGACGTGGGTGTGGCGCAGGTAGTGCGGACCCATGCCCTTGGTCTTGTCGATGCCGGCGCCGGCCAGGATCCGCGCGAACTCGCGGTCCAGGAAGTTGTTGGAGCGCCACTGGCTGCCGTGGGCGTTGGTGAAGACCAGGTCGTCGAGGCCGAGTCCGACCGTGCGCCGGCGGATCATGCGCGCGGCCTCGGCCGGGAGGTTCACCCGGCGTAGCGCGGCCTGGGACTTCCCGAGCCCCTCGGCGTAGACGATGCGGTCGGCCTCGTCGCGGCGGTGCACGCCGAGCACGCTGACCCACACCAGCGGCAGCCAGGTCACGCCGCCGTTGCCGTCGTCGACCTCGACGTCGCCCTGGTCCTCGACCGCGGCCGGCGTGAGCGGCGTGCACTCCGAGAACCGCCACCCGGTGGAGGCGATGAACAGCAGCAGGTCGTCGGCGTCCGGCTCGTGCTCGGCGCCCCAGGTGTGCATGGCATCCCACTGGGCCAGGGAGAAGCCCTTGACGGCCTTGCGCTTCTTGCTCGGCAGCTGGGTCTCGAGGCAGGGGTTGTGGTCGACCAGGCGGCGCGATCTGGCCGAGCCGAAGCGGTACATGGAGCCGAGGATCATGTGTCGGTCTCCGACGGTCTTGGGGTCGAGGCGCCCGGCGATCGCGTCGACCCACCGCTGTACGTCGAGCTCGTCGACCGAGGCGGCAGCGCGGCCGCCGAGATGTGGGGAGATCCAGTTGGCGTAGTCGCGCCGGTACTCCTTGAGCGTCCGGGCGGTGACGTCGGTGGAGGCCTTCCAGTCGATCCAGCGGTCGAAGAGCTCGTCGACGGTGAGGCCGCCGACCTCTTGGCTGGCCAGCGTGGTCAGGGCCTTCTCGGGGCCGAGGATGTCGACGAGCGCCTTGAAGTCGGCGGCGTACTTGTCCGGGCGGTGCGGCTTCGGGGCGGCGTCGAAGGTGGTCGAGGTCTGCTTCCCGCCCAGCCGGTAGAGCACAACGAAGCGCCGTTCACCCCCTGCCGAGGTGCGTTCACGGATGCTCGCCACGAGGTCACCCTAGGTCGATCGTGTTGACACGGTGTTGACACGACAAAAGCAGAACTGCCCCTGACCGACGTTTCCGCAGGTCAGAGGCAGCGTATCTCGGGGTGAGTGACGGGACTTGAACGCGGGCGTTTTGCGCCCGCGTCGGTCCGTTAGGCGTGGTTATGCGCAGTCATGCGCGCTTATGTTCGGTGCTGCTACGGGGGTTGTGTTGACAGGTCAACACGGCGGAGCATGCTCGACGTGCTCGCGTTGAACCTCATCACCTTCGTCGTGGGCTTGGTTCTCGGCGCGTTCTTAGGCGTGTTCGTCAACGAGTACCTCAGGCGGCCGCAGCTTCGGCCAGGGCTCGGAGGCAGTGGTCCTGGCTTCGCGAGCCTCTCCATCACGAACACCCTGGGCCACGTGGGGATCTACATCGGGCAGACGACGATCCTCGGCCGCGACATCACCTACGGTCGCGACCTCGGGCGACGGATCGAACGCTACCCGGCCCGCTGCAACTCTCCGTCGATCATGGACGCCGACAACCCAGACGGAGGCGCGGTCGGGCTCTGCTTCGGCCAGCCGGGCGTTGGGGAACCCGAGACGTCAGCGGAGATCCGATCAGGCGAGAGCGCCAACCTTGTGCTCTTCGGCGTACGAGCAAACGACAAGCAGGTCTTCCTGTTTCAACCCGGGCCGAACTGGGAGCCAGCACCAGGATCCGTCCCCCTGACGTTCGATGTCCCTCACAAGTTCGTCGTGCGCGTGAGCTATGACCACGGCAGCAGCCAGGTATTGAACGTGCCTGTAGCCGTCACGCGGGACATCCAGGGGCACCTCCACCTGGAAATACCAGGAGCCTCGACCCACATTCAGTGAAGCCGATCTGAGGCGTAACCTCCCCGCCATGGGTCGCGAGTCGTTGTGGGGCTGGTTCAGCGTCGGTGTGCTGCTCAGCATGCTGGCCGCGTTCCTGATCGTGATCGCCTCGAGCACCCCGCTGCTCCTGGCTGGCGTGCTGCTGGGCATCGTGGCCGGCGTGATGCTCCAGGTCACGACCATCGCCCTGGGCGTGCAGATCGGCATGGCCCGCCACGAGTTCCTCGGCAGGCGCCGCGGCTAGCCCAGGCGGGCTGCCGACCGCTGGGCGCGCCGGGCGGCGCGGAGCCGCTGCAGCCGGCGCACGGTCATCGGGTCCGCGGCCATCGCCTCGGGCTTGTCGAGGAGCCGACCGAGGCGGGCGTAGTAGACCGTGGGGGAGATGTCGAAGCGGTCGCGGATGAGGCCGTCCTTCGCGCCAGCGTGCTTCCACCAGTGCGCCTCGAGCTGGAGGATCGCGAGCTCGTCGTCGGTGAGGCCCGCGGGGTCGTGGTCGGTGGCGCCGGTCATGCTCGGGATCATGACCGAGCCCACCGACACTCCGCGCTCACGGGTCGTCGACACGGCCGAGGTCCTGCGGGCGCTGCCGTACCGGTCGCCGGTGAAGGGCTGGCACTCTCATGGGCAGCACCTGGTTCCGACCGACGGGTGCGCGGCGTGCGCCGAGCTGCGTCGACGCGCGTCGGGGGTTGACGGCGACCGGGCATGACGAAAGGCGCCCCGCCACCCGGGGGAGGGGTGACGGGGCGCGCGGTGTGGGCTGCGGTCAGATCATCTTGATGACGCCGGCGCGCAGGATCGGGACCTCCGGCGAGTCGGTCAGCTGGACGTAGATGGTGTACGAGCTCGTGGTGGCGTCGACCGCGAAGGTCACCGGGCTCGAGGTCCGCACCTTGCGGTGGGTGCCGTCCTCGTCGGTCCACTGGGCGCCGTCCCACTGCGCGGCCAGCCACGTGTGGTCGCTCCCGGACGCGGTGACCGCCATCTTGATCGTGGCCTGGTTGAGATCGAGGCCGTTGACCTCGGTGACGGTCGCCCCGACGAAGTCCACCGACCCGCGGGGCATCTCCAGCTCTGACGTCATGGGCTTCCCCTTGCTCAGTCGGTGATCTCGGCGGTGAGCCGGCGGTGCTGCAGAGTGGCGGTCAGCAGTCGGTCGACGAGTTCGGCCTGCAGCCGCCGGGCGGTCAGGGTCGCGCGGACGTCGATGTTCTGGTCGCCGCTCGAGCTGTGGGCGACGACGACGTCGACGATCTGGATCGCCTCGGCCAGGGCGCGGGCCTGCCGGGTGGCGGTGTTGACCAGGTCGCTGATGGTGACCGGTTGGCCGATCGTGCGGGCGAGGCCGAGGCTACGGGTGGCCGCGTCGCCGATGGTCACCGACTCGGCTTGCGATCGGAACCGGCCGACGGCCCGGGCGGTGGCGTCGACGAGGGTCACGGACTCGCTCTGGGATCGGCCGCGAGCGGTGGTCCGTGCCGACGCGTCGGAGGCCGTCACCGACTCAGACAGCGGCCGTCCCTGCACGAGGGCGCGGGCGGTGGCGTCCGACACCGTGACGGACTCCGAGAGGCTCCTGGCGGCGTTACCTCCGGTGGACCCGGCGGTGGCGTCGCCGATGGTGACGGATTCGGCCTGACCTCGCGCCTCAGCCAGCGCGCGCGTGGTCGTGTCGGCGACCGTGACCGACTCACCCCCAGCCCGAGCCTCGGCCAGGGCGCGTGCCTGGGCGTCGGCGACGGTGAGGGTCTCGGCCTGTGACCTGGCCAGCGTCACACCGGCGACGACACCGTCGCTGACCGTGACGCTCTCGCTCTGGGAGCGGGTGAGCCCGTCAGGCGCCGGGACCAGCGCGATCATGATGCCGGTCCACTGCGTGCTCGTCAGCGTCGACGTCAGCGTGCCCGTGGCCCCGGCGGTGACCTTGGTACCCGTGAGGATGCCGACCCCGCCACCGTTGCCGGTGGTAGTGCCCGCCCACCCCTGGTTTGTGATCGACCCGAGGCTGCCGTCAGAGAACGCGCCATATGGCTCGGCGGTCTGGTCGAGCGCGCTGGTGTAGTTGACGACGATCAGGCAGTTGTCGACGGTCGTCGAGGTGCCGGTGATGCTGAACGAGGTGGAGAGGTTGCTGCCGACCGCCTGGCCGCCCGTGTCGTAGGGGTTGCCGCTGGTGGTGACGCCCCGGTAGACCGCGACGAAGCCGACCTGATGGTTGCCGAACGGGTCGGCCGCGACCGTGACCCCGGACCCTGACTCGCTGCCGTCGAGCCGCTTCCACATCATCTGGCCGGCGGTCACGTTCGTGCCCTGGGCGCGGGGCGAGTTCGGGACGTGCGCGTAGCCGGTCGGCGCGGTCAGGCCGCCGGTCCCGGCGCACTCGGCGTGGATGATCGCGATGTCGTTCGCGACTGGCGTGTAGCCGGTTGGCCAGGCGTAGGTGACCGACCCGGCGCCGTTGTTGGCTGCACCGACGCCGACGACAGTGGGCAGAGAGGTCACCCCGCCTCCTTCCGGCTACTGCTGGGCTCGGGCGTCGGCCTTGGTCTCCTGGAAGGCGGTCAGCCGGTCGCCCGAGAGCTGGACTGCGATGCCAGACGTGGAGTCCCACATGCACGCCCAGGCGAGGTTGGGCGTGGACAGGAACGTCTCGCTGGCGGCCCGCAGCATGGCGGCCGTGAAGGCGTTGTACTCGCCGACACCGATGGGGATGTTCGGGACGCCGCGGGCCGAGAGCAACGAGAGCAGTGGCGCGATCCGGTCACCGGGGCCGGTGCTGCCAGGGCTCGAGGCTGATCCGGTCTGGTAGGAGTCGATGCCGGCGTAGTCGTAGACGGGGAGCAGGTCGTCGGCGAGGTAGGTGCCGAACACGGTCCGGTTCGCTGCGGTGTCCAGCAGCCAGCCGTGCAGGATCGGCCCCACCGTGAGCAGCCCCCGCTTGAAGAACGGGACCAGCCGCCGCTGCAACGCCACGAAGTCCGCCCCGGACATGTCGTCGTAGGGCTCGTGCCAGATCGCCACCGCGGTCGGCTTGTTGAACGAGGCCAGGTAGGCGGCCGTCGCGTCAGCCGCGGCGTCCGCGGCACCGGACTGTCCCTGCGCGATCGACCACGACCCGAGCTTGTAGGAGACCACCGGCATCATCCCGGCGTTGTGGGCCGCGACGATCTGGGATGACATGTCGGTGCCTGCGGTGGTGAGGTTGCCGTAGATCCGGCGCGCCTTGACCCCAGCCGGGCCGACCGTGGCGAGGCGACTGGAGTACGAGGCGGCCGGCGCCCAGTAGCCGATGACCTTCTTCGCCGCCGACTGCACAGTCCAGGACGCGGAGGCCGGTGCGCTGACGTGGCCCTCGGCGTCGGTGACCGTCACCGTGACGGTCGGCATGGTCAGGCCGTGGTGGTGTAGATCGACTGGTTGAGCGTGGCCGACTGGAGGGTCCAGGTCTTGCCGCCGCTGTCGACGAAGTTCACGGTGCCGGCGTCGATCGTCGCGGTGGCAGTGGCCGGGGGAGACGTGTTGCCCTCGGGGTCGGTCACCTGGACGGTGACTGCGAAGGACATCCGGTCCGCGTCGGTGTGGTTGACGGTGAGCACCATCGCCTCGCCGACGGCGTAGCTCGCCTTGTTGAGGGTCGCGGTGCAGGTGGGATTGGACATGGTGGCTCCTAGGAGAGGGTGACGGTGTCGGTCAGCGTCAGCTGGTCGCCGGACGCCGAGAGGGTCGCGGTCGGGGAGACGAGGGTCTCGTAGACCATGTTTCCGGCGGACGAGGCGTCGAAGACGCCGCGCTTCCCGATGGTCACGGGCAGCGAGTCCGACCCGTTGGCGGTGAACACCGTGGTGATCGTGTAGGTGCTCGTGCCGCCGGTGTGCGCGTAGGTGCCGGCCTTGCGGACCAGGCCACCGCCGGCGGTGGTGATCTCGGCGGTCAGCGTCGTGTCACCGGCGGCCGGTGAGGTGGTGTTCGCCGTCAGCGCCACCCACTTCGCGACCGCGGTCGCTGAGGCGGAGCCCGAGATCTGCGCGGCGATCATGTCCTTGCCGGCGTTGGTGAGCAGCAGCGGCCGGGTGCGGGCGAACACCCAGGCGAGGACCGGGATGGCCAGCATCAGCGCCAGGACGTTGGCCAGCAGCGTGGGGAGCATCGCCTGGACAGCGCCAGCTGCCGACCCGCCACCCCTGGACTTGTTGATCCGTTGCTGCCAGTCGGGGACCTCTAGCTCTCGGACCTCGATGCGTCCGAAGTGCTCGGCGAGCAGCGCGGCCAGGCCGGGCGAGTCGGAGGCGACCCAGGCAGGGACGGCGCCCTCGCTGGCGTGGTGGGCCCAGACGCCCTTGGGATCGGTGATGGCCTTGAACGCCTCACCCAGGGTGGTGCCGTCGGGGATCTCGATCTGGGTGGAACGCTTGCCCTTCTTCAGGCGGACCCAGGTTTCCCCGTTGTCCGGGGACTCGATGGCGTCTCGGTTGCCGAGGACGACGATCATGTGGCGGCTCCTTGCCGGGGTGGTGGTTGGGATCAGCGGCCGCTGAGAGCGACGTCGACGGACTGCCCGACAGCGACCGTGGGGCCGGATGCGTTGCCCGCGGCCTCGCCGGCCACGACGTCGCCCTCCTTCGTGGTCTGGGCGACGACCGCGGAGGCCGGAGTCATCTGGCCACGGATGTAGAACGACGTGCCGCCCTGGAGCGCAGCCACGACGAGGATGAAGAACCCAGCGAGTCGCAGGCCGATGAGGTCGCCGAGGGCGGCACCACCGGTGAGGATCTGGAGGCCGACCAGGGTGGAGGACCAGATCAGCAGGGGCTCACGGTTCACGGCTGCTCCTAGTGGTATTCGACGAACAGGGTGTCGTGGTCGGAGGCGGTCTTCAGCGTCCAGAGCTTTGTGCCGCGCGTGGCGCCGAAGACGGCGTCCGGTGAGCGCCAGCCGAGGGTCCCGCCGCTGCGGTGGTCCCAGCAGGAGACGAACCCGCCGAGCTTGAACCCGTCGAAGTTGGAGTCGCCGGCGGGATGGACGGTGCGGCCGCGGCGCTTGTGCATCCGGGCGCGTCGTCCGAGGCGGTACTTCTCGCGGTGGTGGCGCAGGACCCGGAGGAGGTGCAGCGGGTCCTTGCGGTACTTGCCGTCAGCAGTCTGCACCTCGGCGGTGAGGTGGTAGTCGATGGCGACGACGATCGAGCCGTCGGCCTGGTGGCTGTCGAGGTCGCTGAGCCCGACCTCGGTGGCGATAGAGGCGGGCAGGCGGTCCTTGCGGCCGGGGAGATGGCCGACGTACTCCTGACGGGCGAGGAGGACGGGTCGCACCCAGCGGGCCTCGCTGCCGTAGCGGGCGGTCTTCCACAGGATGGGCTCGCCACCGACGGCGCGTGCCCAGGAGTAGCCGAGGTCTGCGCCGACACGGTCGAGGACGGGGTCGCGGTGGTTGAGGGCTTCCTGCAGGGCGACGATGTCGGGGCCTTCGGCGAGGACGTGGCGTAGACCGTGCTCGAAGGCGGCGTCGGAGAGCGTGAACTGCAGGTTGCTGGTGCAGACGATGGTCATCAGACGACGCCCTTGCGCCAGCGCCACAGCATCCCGGCGGCGCCGATCCACTCCAGCGCGACCCCGACCCAGAAGACCCGCTGCGCGGTCACGAGAGGATCACCGCCCGCTGCCCCGGGTTGACCTCGAGCAGCGCAGCCCCGCGCTTGCGGCGCATCCACCGCTTCGCCAGGACCTCGCACGCCGTGATCGGGTCGGCCGCGACGTGGCTGCTGATCTGGAAGTGCATCGGGTCCGGCTTGGCGGTCGAGCCCGGATGCGAGGGCCAGTCGCCGCCCCACTCGATCACGGGGATCCCGCTGACCCAGGTGTCGCGAAGCTTCGCGTGGATGATCGCGATCTGCTTGGTCGTGAACGATTCGATCGGGAAGGTGTTGTAGACGTGCTTGCGCCAGTTGAGGTCCTCGGCCCCGGCCGTGGCGTGCT
>Ga0070667_100004961_pt1 | contig 11149 bp, 10 predicted proteins | sample KBSS33metaG_FD_64659 | JGI IMG/M metagenome (GOLD analysis project Ga0070667, IMG submission 64659) | Switchgrass rhizosphere microbial communities from Kellogg Biological Station, Michigan, USA - KBS S3-3 metaG | ecosystem: Host-associated > Plants > Roots > Rhizosphere > Soil ...
CCTGAACCAGATCCCCTTCGCCGATCATGGCGCGCTGCTTGATCCTCCCACCGCGGACGTTACCGCGCGTTGTGTGTCGATGCTCGCTCAGCTCGGCGCCCGCAGAGGCGAAAGCGAGCCGCTCGACAAGGCGATGGCCTATCTTTTGCGCACCCAGGAAGCTGACGGAAGCTGGTATGGCCGCTGGGGCATGAACTACATCTACGGCACCTGGGCCGTGCTGTGTGCGCTCAATGCCGCGCAGCTCGACGCATCGTCGCCACCTGTCCGGAAAGCGGTAGACTGGCTGGTCTCGATCCAGAATCCCGACGGCGGATGGGGTGAGGACGGCACGAGCTATAAGCTCGACTATCGTGGATACGAGCCCTCCCCGAGCACCGCGTCGCAGACAGCCTGGGCACTGCTTGGACTGATGGCAGCCGGCGAGGTCGATCATCCCTCGATCAAGCGGGGCATCGAGTACCTTTTGCGTGAGCAAGGAGCAGACGGATTCTGGACCGAGCAGCGCTTTACCGCGACCGGCTTTCCCCGCGTATTCTATCTTCGCTATCACGGCTATGCGAAATTGTTCCCGCTTTGGACGCTTGCCCGCTATCGCAATCTGAAGGCCGCCAACACGACATTAGTCCTGGTCGGGATGTGAGCGGGCGAGCGCGAAGTCGGGGCTTCGTACTCGCCGCGACCGGTCTTCGCGCAGAAGCGCGCATTGCCGCGCGAGTCGAGCGAGTCAGAGCCGTCGCAGGCGGTGGGCACGGCAGCAGACTCGGGCAGCTGATCCGCCGGGAAATCGCTGGGGGCGCCGAGGCCGTCGTCAGCTTCGGGATTGCCGCTGGGTTAGCGCCTGGGAAGGGGCCGGGGACGTGCGCCGTCGCACGCGAGATCGTGTATGGCGATTTTCGCTATCCAACCGATCCGGCATGGGCGGCGCGAATAGAGCTCGCGATTGATGGCGTCGAGCTCGCGACCATCGCCGCCGTCGATCGACCGCTAGAAAGTCTGGGTGAGAAGCATGCGCTCTACGCCAAGACGGGCGCCGTCGCGGCAGATATGGAGAGCCATATCGCGGCACGTCTCGCGATTGAGCACGGTCTGCCCTTTGTCGCACTCAGAGTCGTTGCCGATCCTGCCGCACGGGCAGTGCCGCCGGCAGCACTGGCCGGAATGCGTAAGGATGGACGCGTCGATGTAGGGGCAGTTCTCGTATCACTCGCGCGACAGCCAGGTCGGCTCCCGGCAATGATTGGCCTCGCGGCGGATACGCGGCGGGCGATGTCCCAGCTATTCCGCTGCCACCGGCTTCTCGGCCCTGGCTTCGGCTTCTTCGATCTCGGCTAGTTTTTGCTGAACGTGCCGCGCAAACACATACTCGGCGGGCCGCTGTCCACTGAGCGGGATGTCGGGCGCCATCGGGCCTTCGGTTCTCACGCCGCCAAGCGCGACTTTGAGCGCCTTCCACGGCCGCTTGACCGCATCGGTAACGGCAGAGGCTTCGAAGCCGCTATGCACCATGCAGTCGGCACATTTCTCGTAGTTGCCCGTGCCGTATTTATTCCAATCCGTGTCGTCCATCAACTCAGCAAAGGTCTTGGCGTAGCCCTCGCCCAGCAGATAGCAGGGGCGCTGCCAGCCGAACACGGTTCGCGTCGGGTTGCCCCAGGGCGTGCAGTGGTAGGTCTGATTGCCGGCGAGGAAATCGAGGAACAGACCTGACTGGAACAGCGGCCATTTCCTCATCCCCGGTGCCTTGAAGATGTCGCGGAAGAGCTGCTTCGTCCGGGTGCGGTTGAGGAAATGCTGCTGGTCCGGCGCTCGCTCATAGGCGTAGCCCGGCGACACAGTGATCCCGTCGGCGCCAAGTTCCACCACCCGATCGAAGAATTTCGCCACGCGGTCAGACTCCGCATCGCTGAAGAGTGTGCAGTTGATATTGACCCTGAAGCCCTTGGCCTTTGCCGCTTGAAGCGCGGCGACTGCCTTGTCGTAGACGCCGTCGCGGCATACTGATTTGTCGTGCATCGCCTTGTCGCCGTCGAGATGCACCGACCAATTGAACTGGGGATGCGGCCGATACTGGTCGAGTTTCTTCTCGAGCAGTAGCGCGTTGGTGCACACGGTGACGTACTTCTTCTTCGCCAGCGCGCCTGCCACGATCTCGGGAAGCTCCCGATGCAGAAGCGGCTCGCCGCCGGCGAGCACCACCACCGGCGCACCACATTCGTCGATTGCCTCCATGCAGTCGGCGACCGAGAGGCGCTGGTCGAGAATGGGATCTGGATAATCGATTTTGCCGCAGCCGGCGCAGGCGAGATTGCAGCGGAATAGCGGCTCGAGCATCAGCACCAAGGGATAGCGCTTTCTCCCGCGCAGATGCTGGCGAAGAATATAGCTGCCGACTGCTACGGCCTGGCGAAGAGGTATTCCCATGATAACCCTAACGGCTCACGCGCTCCGGTCCCCGACGAGCTCGCGCGGAAGCCGGAACTGGATCTTCTCTTCTTTGCCCGATAGCGTCGAGACTTCCACCGGGCCAAAGCGCCGCAGCGCGACAATGACGTCGTCGACCAAGACCTCAGGCGCCGATGCACCCGCGGTCAGGCCAACCGTGTTCTTGCCGTTGAACCACTCTGGCCGCAACGCGCCTCCATCGGCGACGAGGTAGCTCGGCACGCCCGACTCCGATCCGATTTCGCGCAAGCGATTCGAATTGGAGCTGTTGCTCGCTCCAACGACGAGGATCAAGTCGACTAGTCTTGCCAATTGGCGGACTGCCGTCTGTCGATTCTGCGTCGCGTAGCAGATGTCGCGCGTCTCGGGCCCTACCACATCTTTGAATCGCTTCTTGACGGCTTCGATCGTCGCGCGCGTGTCATCGACACTCAGCGTCGTCTGCGTGATGTAGGCGACCGGCGCATCGACGGGTATGTCGAGTTGTTCGACCTCTTCCTTGCGTTGGATGAGATGGACCTGCCCATTGAGCTGTCCCATCGTGCCTTCGATCTCGGGATGACCGGCGTGGCCGATCAGAATGACAGCGCGGCCCTGATCGATATAGCGCTGGCCCTCGTGATGGACCTTGGCGACCAGCGGACAGACGGCATCGAGCACCGCCAAGTCCCGCGCTTCGGCATCTTTCTCGACGGCGCGGGAGACACCGTGCGCGCTGAAAATCGTCACTGCGCCGGCGGGAACCTCCGACAGATCCTCGACGAAGCGCGCTCCTTTGGCCTTGAGACTTTCCACGACGTGGCGGTTATGAACAATTTCGTGACGGACATAAACGGGCGGCCCGAAGCGATCGAGCGCGCGCTCAACAATCTCAATTGCCCGCACGACACCGGCACAAAACCCGCGCGGTTGCGCCAGGATGACTTTCATGAGTTGTCAGGCTGTCTCTGCCCCACTTGCAGCCCCTCTGATCGGCAGTTAGCCCGCGAAACCGAGACGCGGTCAAGCTACTTCCTTGCCCCTTAACGTTAAGCGCGACCGACTCGCAGCGAGACGCAGCAACGGGGCTCGCGATTGCGGGCGCACCGTGGCGCTTCTGCAACAAGATGACGTAATTTCGAGATAATTCAGCCCCAAGCCGCCCCTAGACAGGGTCAGCGCGAGCTGTCGTAAAAACCCCGCAGAACAAGGAGCATAGGGCAAATTGTGCAAAATGCGATCAACGCTTTGCAGTGCGTTAAACATAGACGAGGCCTGCCAGTATACCAAAATATAAACCAAGCCCGGCGGCGTCTTTCGAGATAAAATCCGTCATGCAGGGCCTCCCCTACGGGTCACGGAGTCCTGCGGGCATGCGCTCGTCGGGGGACGGGCGATGAGGGTCAGCATGTTTACCGGTCCTTGCAAGACAGCGGTAGCAATTGCGCTTGCTGCAACGCTTTCGGCATGTGCCGCGTCGGGACCGTCCGTTCCCTCGCCGACACTCGTTGGCTCCCGCGACTCGGCCGCCGTCGCAAAGCCAGCCAATACTGCCGTCGAGTCACCCACGGATGTGGCGAGCTTGCCCGGCGACTCAAGCGATGCCTACGATCCGTACGAAAAGATGAACCGCTCGCTTTTCGAGCAGAACCAGCGGTTCAATCGCTCAGTGGTTTATCCGCTTGCTGGGTTCTACCGGAACAACGTGCCGCGGCCGGTGCGCAACTCGGTCGAGAACTTCGTGTCGAATCTGGCCGAGCCGATGGTGTTCGCCAACGATATATTGCAGTTGCGCTTGAACGCCGCCGCCACGACCGTCGGTCGCTTCGCCATCAATTCAACGGTAGGCCTGGCCGGACTCGCCGACGTTGCGACGCGCCAGAAGCTGCCGCAGCAGTCGGGCGATTTCGGACAGACGCTCTATGTCTGGGGCCTGCGCAAGAGTCCCTACCTGATCGTGCCGATCATTGGCCCCACCAATGTGCGCGACTTGTTCGGCACCACTGTCGAGTTCGTCGCTACGATTCCCGCGGGCAATTTGTTACCCACGCAGATTGCTTCGGCGGCGAACAACATTACCGTCGCCGGATCGATTGCGAGCCCCTTCACCAAGCTCGACGATGTCAACGACATGAAAGAGCTTGAAGATAGCTCGCTGGATTTTTACACCATGCTGCGCAGCGTCGTGGATCAGAAGCGGCAAGCGGAATTGCAGGAGGCGCTGGCACAGAGCGCCTGGACCTCAGCCGGGCGTGCGAACTTGGTTCCCCTCGCGCCGATTCAAGCAACGGCGCTGAGCCCGTTCCGGCAGGCTTCGGCGCCGAAGACGCTCACCGAAGAATTCATGGCCAACACGTTTCAAGGTACCAATCAAGACGCCAATTGAGGGCGCAATTGAGTAAGTCACGAGCAATGGTCTTCCGTCATATCGTTGCCAGTCTGGCAATGGCGCTTACCTTCCTGCTGCCCGCCAATGGATTCGCCACGGCCGGCGATGCCGCCGCGACTCGAGTCGATAGCTTCTATACGACGTTGCTCAACACCATGAAGCAGGCGAAGCAGCTCGGAATCAAGGGACGTTACGACAAGCTCGCCCCCGTTCTCGGCAGCACCTACGATCTTGCGTTGATGTCGAAAATTGCCGTCGGTCAGAACTGGAATGCGCTCTCAGCCGCAGAGCAGCAGAGCATCGTCACTGCTTTTGCGAGAATGACGACCGCGACCTATGCCAGCCGCTTCGATGATTTCGCCGGCGAGCAGTTCGAGGTGCTGCAGACGGCGGATCAGCCAAACGGCGACAAGATCGTGAAGACCCGCATTGTCCAGTCAGACAGAACGGCGGTTCAGCTCAACTATCTCATGCGCAACACCGGCAACGGCTGGAAGATCATCGACGTTTATCTCAATGGGACCATTAGCGAGCTTGCAAGCCGCCGCGCTGAATTTGGAGCGATCCTAAGATCCGGCGGCGCAAATGCGTTGGTTAGCGCGCTGACGAAACAGGGCGACAAGCTTTTGGCGGGGAGCTGAAGACGGGGCGGTCACCCAGGGTTGAGGGTGAGGTAACAGGGGGCGGGGATTAAATGAATGCACCGGCGAGGGTGAAGACGCCGCTGCTTGACAGCGTGCAGACGCCGGAGGACTTGCGCGCGCTTCCCGAGGCGGACCTCGTACAGCTTGCAGCCGAGCTCAGGCAGGAAACCATCGATGCGGTGTCGGTCACTGGAGGCCATCTCGGCGCGGGTCTCGGTGTCGTCGAGCTTACGGTCGCGCTCCACTACCTGTTCGATACGCCTCGCGATCGACTGATCTGGGACGTCAGCCACCAGGCCTATCCGCACAAGATTCTGACCGGCCGCAGAGGTCAAATCCGCACGCTCCGCCAGCCAGGCGGACTTTCGGGATTCACCCGGAGGGTCGAAAGCGAGTACGACCCGTTCGGTGCCGCCCATTCCTCCACCTCGATTTCCGCAGGCCTTGGCATGGCTGTAGCGCGCGACCTGACGGGTGGCGACAACCGGGTGATCTGCGTGATCGGCGACGGCGCCATGAGCGCAGGCATGGCCTATGAAGCCATCAACAATGCCGGCGCTCTCGACACGCGTCTTATCGTGGTTCTCAACGATAACCGCATGTCCATTGCGGCCCCAACCGGCGCGCTGTCCGCCTATCTTGCCCGCATCACTTCGAGCCGTTCATATTTTTCCTGGCGCAAGCTCGCTAAGAAATTCGCAAGGCGCCTGCCCACGAGATGGGAACGCCGCTTGGCGCGGCTCGAGAAATACTCGCGCCACGTCTGGCAGGGCGGAGCGTGGTTCGAGGAATTGGGCTTTTACTATGTCGGCCCAATCGACGGGCACGATCTCGGTCAGCTTTTGCCTGTGTTGCGCAACGTGCGCGATGCCGCGGAAGGACCGATCCTCGTGCATGTGGTTACGCAGAAGGGCAAGGGCTATGCGCCGGCCGAGGCCTCGAGCGACAAATATCACGGCGTGAGTCAGTTCAATGTGGTGACCGGCGCACAGGTGAAGTCCCCGGCAAAAGCGCCATCCTATACGCGAGTCTTTGCCGATAGCCTGATCGCCGAGGCGAAAAAGGACGACAAGATCGTCGCCATCACGGCGGCGATGCCGGACGGCACCGGGCTTGATCGGTTCGCCAAGGAGTTCCCCACGCGAACTTTCGATGTCGGTATCGCCGAGCAGCATGCCGTGACGTTCGCGGCCGGTCTCGCAGGCGAAGGCATGAAACCCTTTGCCGCGATTTACTCGACGTTCCTGCAGCGGGCTTATGACCAGGTCGTGCACGACGTGGCAATCCAGAGCTTACCGGTGAGGTTCGCTCTCGACCGCGCCGGCTTGGTTGGCGCCGACGGGCCGACGCATGCCGGCTCTTTCGATCTTGCCTATCTCGGTTGCCTACCAGGCTTCGTGGTCATGGCCGCCGCCGACGAGGCGGAACTCCGGCACATGGTGGCCACCCAAGTGGCCATCAACGATCGGCCGTCGGCCGTGCGTTATCCGCGTGGCGAGGGCACCGGCGTGGAATTGCCGGCTGAAGGTGCGGTGTTGTCGATCGGCAAAGGTCGCATCTTGCGTGAAGGCACGTCCATCGCCATCATTTCGCTCGGCGCGCGGCTGGCCGAAGCATTGAAGGCGGCGGACCAACTTGCAACTTTCGGCCTCTCGGCGACGGTTGCCGATGCACGCTTCATGAAGCCGCTCGACCGCGACCTGATCCTCGATCTTGCGCGCGAGCATGAAGTGCTGATCACGGTGGAAGAGGGTTCGATTGGCGGCTTTGGCAGCCACGTGCTGCAGACGCTTGCCGAAGCACAGCTACTCGACAGCGGCCTCAAGATCCGCTGCCTGGTTCTGCCCGATGTTTTTATCGACCATGGCCATCCGCATCAGATGTACGAGCTTGCGGGACTGAACGCTTCCAGCATTGTCCGAACGGCAAGGCTGGCGCTCGGTGACGCTCAAGGACCGCAATTCCGCCTGGTAACCGGATTGCCACAATCGGCTCACGGCTTCTAACCCCCTTAACTCTCAATCGCCGCGCGGAAGGACATGGGACGCAGGCCTGAGTCCTGTAGCTTCTCCTTTACGGCTGGGCTGATCAGCGCGCGGAACTCCTCTTCGCATCGATAAGAAGAAGGGAGGCTGTCGGCACCAACCCAACGGCGCGTCGCTGGGTGGCAATAGATTTCGGAAAGTCCAGAGGGCAGCTGAGGAATGAGCCTGAGCAGCCGATCCTCGACCATGGCGCCGCTGTCATACAATCCGAACACGTGATCGTTCGATTTTATGCCGGCCGAAAGCAGAGCTCGGCGGAGCCGCTGTACCTGTGCGAGATAGAACAACCAGCTCGTCATGCGTCCAACGAAGCGATCGCCGCTCGCCGCATATGAGGCCTTGGGCGGCTCGAGCGGAACGCGGACTGGTGGGCGCCCAAAGCGCGGCGCGAGGTCCGCGATGGCTTGCACAACGACGGGATGCAGATGGAAATGCCGGTGGCCGTTGACGTGGTCCATGACCAGCCCGGTTCCGGCGAAACGCTCGAACTGGGCGGCGATTTCGGCGCGCGCTTGGCGGCGAAGTTCGGGCGAGAAGAAGAGCGCCATGCCGAAGCGCACGGCATCATTTGAGAAACGCCCGTCAGGTCCGACCAGGCCCGGCACCTTCTCGGGCGGCAAGAGTGGACGTCCTTCGAGCAGCGTGAGATGCAGGCCGACGCCAAGCGCCGGCAGTTTGCGCACGCGCGCAACCGCATCGCCGGCGGCTGGTGCGCCAACCATTAGGCTCGCTGCAGAGAGGATCCCCTCACGGTGAGCGCTCTCAACGGCTTCGTTGACGGGAAGCGAACGTCCAAAATCGTCGGCGGTGACGATCAGCCTCTTTGCTTTGGGCGGAGGCATTTCGTCACCGCGTGGACTTCGCCTGGCCGACTTCAGGCGCCAAGGCGAAGCGAAGATCACGCGCTCCTACGGGTGAGTCTCCTTATAGATTTTCCACTGGGCCTTGCACCAGTGTTTGAACTCCTTGCGTGCCGCGCGATCCGCCGGAAACCGCACCTTGGCAGCGTCAGCACAACCGCTGTGTTTGTATTCGCGGGCACTTAAGGGTACGGCTGTCGCGGACAAGATGCCGGTGATAGCGAAAGCAAATACGACTTTCTTCCACATGAAGCACATCCTCTCGGTTCGCTCTTTGACGCGTCTGACGCTCCATGGTGCCGCGCCATGGCAAAGCGGTCGAGTACTTTTTACGAGTCGACTCTGGGCGCCGTTTCAGCTGCTTGCAGCAGACCTCGACCTCGCCGCGTCGATGTCCTTTAAAGTGTCACACAAGCGATATTGGAACAGCCGGCGGTCTGTTGCGTTACTGATCGCCAGCCTTCCCGGGGTGAGGACGTGAAATTCTCCGCTCTAATCTTTGCGATCATCGGCATTGCTGTGGCCAGCCAGGCATCCACGGCAGCTATGAGGTGAAGAACCTTGGCAAGCCGGCGTCACACGGTTGCGTACGCATCGCGCCGCAAAATGCTGCAACGCTCTATGCGCTGGTCGCGAAGACTGGCCTCGAAAATACTCAGGTCGTGCTTGCCGGCCTCACGCCAGGTGGCGAGGGCAAGGTGGCAAGCGGGCAAAGCTCCGGCTCGCGTTATGGCCAGACCGCTCGCCGCTCGGCAAAGCCCGGTTACTACTATTTCAGGCCGGGCGACGAGTTTGCCCAATCCGATAACCAGCCCCAGAGGCGCGGCGGCTTCTTCAGGCGCCTGTTTGGTGGCGGTCAGTAGACCGGTCGCAAGAGTTGGAACGCCGCAGCTGGCCTAGCGGAACTCCGCTTCGTTTCTGGCAAAGCGGCCAAAGAAGAAGCCGAACCCGCCGCGGCGTTCGGCGCGCCGCTCCCATCGCCTCTCGAATTGGGCCATTGCGACGTCCTCCGGCCTGCGAACTGCTGGCCTTGGCGCCCTGACGCGTTTCTTTGCACCTGGCACCCGATTAGCCCGCGCCGGCTCTGCCACCGGCTTGCTGGCGCTTGTCTCCAGGGCTGTTTGAGTCACGGTCGGGCCGGTGGCCGGCGCGAGATATTGCTCGAACACCCAGCCACTCTCTCCGGAGGCGGGATCGGCGACCTGCACCCAGCCGTTTTGACGGTCGAGGACCTGCAACGCCGTGCCGGCCTGATAGAAGCTGATGATTGGGGAGGAAACAGAAGCATCGCTGTGCACCCTCGCGGCAAGTGCGACCTTCGTCCATTCGCCGGTCGGATATGTCGTGCTGGCGGACTGGGCAGGAGTTGATTTTGCCTGTGCCACAGGCAAGAGACCTGCACCAGTGGCCGGAGCTTGGCCGTTCTCAGAGGAGCTTGCTGTCGCATCAGGCTTGCGTAGCGACACCGATGCCGGCTGAGAGGTTACCAACGCCGGAAGATCGGAGCCCCACGAACGCAACTGCCGGGCGCCTGGATCGCCAAGGCTTTCTCCAGCGAACAGGCCTTGTGGCTTGTCGCTTCGAAGGAGATCGTGACTCACAACTAAAGCGCCGTAGATGCCGGCGCCTATCAGACTTAAGACTAACAATCCCTTCATGGCCAGGCTCCTACCCGGCCCCCGCGCGTATCTCGGGTTCAAGCGCTTCGTTTTCAACTGGGCGATCGAAATAATCATCCAGTGGCACTCAGCCGCACGATCCAAAGGCGGAACGCGCGAAGCTTGAGACGGTTGCGAAAAGAGCTGAAGGAGTTAGGCGGCGTCCGAGCCGGGAGCTTTCAGGAGTTCCAGCGCTTTACCGAGTTGGCCGGCGGCTCGATCGAGCAGATCGGCCGCCCTGTCGGGATCGCAGCCATGCAACAATAGGACGGCAACCTTGACGCTGCCGTTCGCGCGATCGAGCGCAGCACGAGCTTCATCCCGGCTGCGTCCGGTCAACTGCATCAGCATGTCCTCGCTACGCCGCACGAGCTTCTTATTCAGGGCCCGCACATCGACCATCAGTCCCTGATAGACTCTGCCGAGCAGGATCATCAGCAGAGACGACAGCAGGTTGAGCGCGATCTTCTGCGCCGTGCCGGCCTTCATCCGCGTCGAGCCCGCGATGGGCTCCGACCCCGTGTTGAGAAGGATCGCGTGATGCGATTCGTGCAAGATCGGCGTGTCTCGGTTGTTGGCAATTCCGACCGTGAGCGCGCCGCGCTTTCGCGCTTCGCGCAAGCATGTCATCGTGAATGGCGTCGTCCCGCTCGCAGCAACCGCTATCAGCACATCAGCGGCATTGATCTCATGCCGAGTGACGAGCGCAACGGCTTGCTCCACTTCATCCTCTGCGCCTTCGACCGATTGCAGGAGCGCGTCCTTGCCTCCCGCAATCAGCAGTAACAGCCGGTCATCGGGCCAGCTGAAGGTGGGAATGAGCTCGGCGCCGTCCTGCACACCCATGCGGCCTGACGTGCCGGCGCCGGCGTAGACCAGCCGCCCTCGCTCACGCAGCCTCTCCTGCATGGCGATTGCGGCCGCCTCTATTTCGGGAAGGGCGGCGCGAACGGCCGCAACGGCGGCGAATTGCCCTTCAATCAAAGACTCCAGGATGTCCGCCGGCTCCCAAACATCTATGCCTGCGTAGCGCGGACTGGCGCGTTCTGTGGTCATCTGAGGACTGAAGCGCTCATGTTGGCCAAGGTCCAGCTTCTGCTTGACGTCATGAGGTTGAACGTAGAGCAAC
>Ga0070667_100004964_pt1 | contig 11145 bp, 13 predicted proteins | sample KBSS33metaG_FD_64659 | JGI IMG/M metagenome (GOLD analysis project Ga0070667, IMG submission 64659) | Switchgrass rhizosphere microbial communities from Kellogg Biological Station, Michigan, USA - KBS S3-3 metaG | ecosystem: Host-associated > Plants > Roots > Rhizosphere > Soil ...
GTGATTTGGACCCGATCCGCGAACTCCCATACGGGCCAGCGCCACTTCGGCGGCGCATCACAGGCCGGACAGATGGCAGCATCCGACCGAGCGCACAGCGCCTCTCAAATCCGACTCGCGCTGAAGGGGGCGTCCACAGATGGAAGTCGGACCCTCCTAAAGGCGGGCACCGTCCATGCGACCAGATAGATCAGCGAACTTGCGATGCAGGTCAGGCAGAGGAACAGCAGGAGCCCGAACCCGTCCAGCAGTGCACCCTCTCCTCCGAGGAGCGTGTAACCACCGAGCGTGATCGCGATCCATCCGACGCACGAGAGCGCCATCGCTGTCGTTCTCGCCCATCGGCCGGACAAGTTGAGAAGACGCAGCCCCAGCTGTCGCAAACACTGCCGCGCCCTGAGCCACAGCGAAGGCGGCCAAGCTCATGAACGCAATCATCGGCGACAATCTCCCGGCAGAAGCGCGCGATCTTACGCCGGTCACACCGGCGGCAACCAGACCCTGGCAAGTTCAGTAAAGGGTGGGGGAGCGGGCGTGCGCCTGATTGGTGTGTGCTGGTTCGGTCGATCAAGGCGGGAGCGAACCAGATTTTCGAAGTCTGCGGAAGACTGCTTTGGGCCGAACTACTAGACGCCACCCAAGACGGATGAAGAATATGTGCACCGTCACCATAAGAATGGAAAGGGCGACGATGGGGACATAGCTGCAGCCAGTTTTATTGGAGCATTCCGCGACGACCCAGGCCATCGAGAACAATAGCAAAAGCAGGGAGAGAATCGCGAGAAGGAGCAAGAGCAAGCCTGCGCCTGCGGCGGCTATGCGCCACAATCCTACGCCCTCTGCGTCATGCGTTTTCGTCGGAATAGACACTTCCCACTCGGAAGGACGACCTTCAGTCACGCACGGTAACATGTCTTCCGGCTTGGTGCTCCGCGTCAGACTGGGGTCGATAGCGCTTTCATTCCCCCGGCACAGAAGCTGACGTTCCGTAGGTCGCTTCAGGGTGGATGCCGTTGAAAAAGGCCGCAGATCTGACGCGCGCTGAGTAGCGACGGATGCCCGCGGGCTCAGGCTGGATGGGCCTGAGGGCTGGGCGGGATCAGCTTGGCGAGTTTGCGGAGGTTCTGGGCGGTGGCGGCGAGGAGGAATTGAGGTGAACCTCCTCGCACAGCCGCCGCTCCGAGCGGACGGAGCGCATCCCTCATTGCGTCCCCCAGCTTGTCTCGCAACGAGCCCTTGAGAGGGCGAATTGCGCTCGCACAGGTTGAAGCTTAAGCTTATGAAGGTATACGCGTCGAGCGCGTAAATTATCGGATCACTACCTTTTAGAACTAGGTCGATACGGTCTCCGATCGATGAATGCGCCGCCCGCAGGTCGATCAAGTCGGATTGCTGGCGGCAGCGCTTAAACGGCGCCAGTTCAGCGCGGCTTTCGCCATCTTGGGCTCGCTTCGACGCCTCTTGGGCGTCGGGTGGCGCTCACATCAGCTCAACACAGCCGACCCAATGCCGGAAACAGCGCCGAGTAGCGCCGCCATAATGCTGCCGATCAGGCCCCCCAGCAGTACGATAAGTGCTGGGCCAAGCCATTTGGCTGCAGTCTCAATCTGACGTAGCGCCGCCGTCTGCTCGAGCTCGCCCGCTCGCTCCAGCATGGGCCCTAGTCCGCCAGATTGCTCCCCCACCAGCGCCATCTGGCGAATCGTAATTGGCATGCCCAAACATGCTCCGAGCGCCGTGGAAATGGTTGCGCCTTCATAGATGCCGCCAGCTGCAGTTTCGAGACGTCGCCGCGCCAATCTCATCGGCAACGTCCCGACGGCGAGGCGGAACGCCTGCGGCGCCGGCACGCCGGCGGCCATGAGGCGACCAAGGACGGCGGCCGCGCGACCATAGATCAGGCGTCGACTGACGGTGCGTGTCGGCCCATCAAGGACAAGGGACTCCAAAGCTGGCGTCAAAGCCCCCATCCGCCAGAAAACAAACCCCGCAATAGTGGCGATGCCGATACCGGCGACGATGAGCGGCCACCCCTCCCGCAATAGACCGCTCAGACCCACAAAGGCCCGGATCCCGGGCCCGACATTCGCGCCCAGGTCCGCCATAAGCGGCTCCAGAGACGGCGCCACGACGCCGAGCAGGACAAGCAGCGCGACCAATGTGGAGACCAGGATGAAGAGCGGATAGCTTAGCGCCGACCAGAAGGTCGCGCGCAGGGCTTGGTCCCTTTCGATCTGACGCGCGGCCGCGCGCATGGCGCCTGGCAGGTCGCCTGACGTTTCCCCCGCAGAGATTAGCGCCGAAACGTGCGTCGCGCGGTCACCAAGCGCGTTCGCGAACGCCTCCGAGGCGCGTTCCCCGCTCGCAATGCGGCGCTGGAGTTCCGCCAGGAGCGTCGCGCGAGTCCCGCTCGGTGATTGAGCGCGCAAGACGCTCAGTCCGGTCGTCAGACTGCTCCCGCCGCTACACAGTTCGCCGAGGAGAAAAAGCATCTCGCCCAATTGGGCTGAGCCGACCCGACGCGTAGGAACGGAGATGCGACCGCTTGAGGCTGCGCGCAGCCGAACCGGCGTCAACCCATCGGCTCGCAGGCGCGCCGACGCTTCCGCCATCGTCGCGGCCGCCAGGAACCCGCGCTTGCTCCCGCCTCGTCGATCTAGCGCGTGGAACTGGAACCCTTGCGTCATGCGCCCACCACCGACATCACCTCGGCCACGGTGGTCAGGCCTGACATTGCCTTTTCAAGGCCGTCCTCAACCATCGCGCGGCGGCCACATAGTTGCGCGCGTTGCGTCAGTTGGGCGATCGGTTCCCCGCGTGCGATAGCGCCACCGAAATCTTCGTCGCAGAGGAAGGCCTCCATCAGCGACACGCGCCCAGCAAAGCCGCTTCCCCCACACCTGACACAGCCTTGGGCTTCCCAAACCTGCTCCAGCGGGAGCGACGCCACGGCTTCGGCGAATAAACGTTCCGGTTCGCGCGCGGCTCGCGAGATCCGACAATGCGGACAAAGCCGGCGCACCAGCCGTTGAGCTGCTGCGCCCAAAAGCGCGGCTCCGAGCTGATAGGGCTCAACGCCCATGTCGAGCAGCCGCGGGATTGAACGCACCGCATCGTTCGCATGCGTTGAAGCGAGGACCAGGTGGCCCGTCATCGCCGCCTGCGTCGCGACGGCGGCGGTCTCCGCGTCGCGGATCTCGCCGACCAGTATGACGTCGGGATCTTGTCGCAGGAACGACCGCAGCGCCGTGGCGAAGGTCAGACCGATCTGCGGCGCGGCCTGGATTTGGCTGACATGCTCGAAGTGATGCTCGACCGGATCCTCGATGCTCAGAATTTTCTTGTCGGCTCCAGCCAGGCTGTTCAGCAACGCATAAAGCGTGGTTGTCTTGCCGCTTCCTGTCGGGCCAGCCAGCAAAAAGATTCCGTGGTTGGACTGCGCGGCCCGCGCGAGGATATCGGCCTCTCGCTGGGCGACACCTAGCGACGCCAAATTGAACTCGACGCCCACGCGATCCAAAATGCGCAGCACGACCCCCTCGCCAAACACGGTTGGCGCCACCGACACCCGCGTCTCGACGGTGCGTCCCTCAACGACGAAGGTCGCACGGCCATCCTGCGGCAGCCGTCGCTCACCAAGGTCGAGGTTTGCGAGCACCTTGATACGGGTGACCAGCGGAGCTGCGAGGTCACCGGCTTCGACCCGTTCGGTGACCAAGCGGCCATCGATACGAAGCCGCACCGAGACATCATGTCGTCGCGGCTCGAAATGGATATCCGACGCTCGACGGGCGACAGCCGCCTCAAGCACGTTGGACAAAAGCCGCGCGGCTTGGCTGTCCGCGCCGAGATCCAGCACCCGCTCGACGTCTGCCTGAAGGCGCTGATCGGCCGTGACGTTTGCGAGCGAGGTTTCATCACCGGCAAGCTGCACCGAGCGTCGATAGTCACCCGGCAAGGCGGCCTTCACCGTCACGTTGCGGCCTGTCGCAAACGCTAGGCCCGCCAAGCCTTCATCGTCCAATGGATCGAAAGCTGCGACCACGACGCGCCTCGGCTCGAGCCCCAGCACGAGAAACCGGTGCGCCTCGAGAAACGTCGGCTGAACGCCCGCCTCCGCGGCTGACAGGGGAGCCTCCAGTTCAGGATCCCAGATCTCGCAACCACAGACGCGCGCATAGGCGTTTGCAAGATCCGCATCGGAGACCACTCCGAGCTGGTTGAGAATTTGCTCAAGCGGACGTCGCGTGTGTATCGCGAGTTGCTCTGCGCGCGCCTGAACGCTGGCCTCCAGTTGACCAACGTCGACGAGGTGTTCGAATACGCGTCGCCGACGCGGATCGGCGTCTATGGCCGTCGCTGGCGCGAGACTCATGCCGAGAGCCTTCCCAAGACAATCGGCCAAAAGGCGGCGGCGATGAATGGACCAAACGCCAGGCGATCGCCCGATTGGAGGCGGCCACGCGAAGCCATCCATGCCAGCGCGGCGCAGGCGGCTAACACAAGTCCGATTGGCATCAGCGTCGGCCCAGCCCAAAAACCCAACGCCGTAAGAAGCTTCACGTCCCCGCCGCCAAACACCTGGTGTCGCCGCACGAGCTCCAGTCCTCGCACCGCCAATGTGAGAGAGGCCAGCGTCAGCGTCGCGGTGAGCGTGCTAGAGATCAGCTCGCCCCGCCAAGCCGAGACGAACAAGCCGCCAGCGCCCACCGCGAGCGTCGCCCAATCTGGAAGGCGAAGGATCGCGCCGTCGTAGGTCGCAAGGTAGACTAGCAACAGTCCGAGCACGATTGAGGGAATCCAAATTTCCGCCGGCGCAAGCAGCATGGTTGTCGCCACTACGAGCCCTCCGGCGACTTCAGCCACGGGGTGCGCCAGCGCGATGCGAGCCTGACAATTCGCGCACCGCCCCCGTCGAGCGATGAACGATGCGATCGGCAGGGTCGCGAAGTACGACAATTGAACCGCGCAAGCGTCACACCGCGACCGTCCGCTCATAGCGTCAAGGCCCGCGGTGGAACGCAAGGCGCTCGTCGCAACGAAGCTGCCTGCACAGGCGCCAATGAGGAAGCCGAAACCCGCGAGTAGGGGCAGGCCCGACATCATGATCCCACAATGTCTGCATTCGCGCCGGAGCCGCCGGTCTTTCCGTCGGCGCCTAAGCTGACCACATGGGGCGACGTTGCGTCGGAAGGCGCCTCGTATTGCAGGGGCCGCCCCCATGGGTCGTCGAGCGACTTCGCGTTTCGAATGTAGGGGCCAATCCACCCTTCCAGGCCTTCCGGCGCCGCGACCAACACCCGCAATCCTTCCTGCGCCGTTGGATATCGACCGACGTCGGAGCGGAACATCTCGATCGCGGTGGAGACGTTCTCCACCTGCAGACGCGCCGCTTTGACACGCGCTCTCCCCAGCTGACCGGCGATCATGGGGGTCAATACGGCGGCAAGGAGCCCGATGATCGCGATGACCACGAGCATTTCGGTCAAGGTGTACCCCTCATCAGTCCGTTTCATGGGCCCCTCCCCGGCTTTTGTGCAGCTGGTCTAGGCAGCCTGCGGGGCTTGCCGATGCAGCGAGCTCATCGATCGTCGCAGCCGGCTGATCGAGGTCTCCGGTGAAACGCAAGAGCTGATCAATCTGCACGGTCTGGCCCCGCACCACGACAATGCGCCAGACCTCTCCGTCGCGGGGTCGGTAGCTAGTCACGCGAGCGGGGCCGGGCGTTGCGAGCGCGTTATCAGTCAGCCGTGAGTGCGTTGAGACGAGCGTCAGGCCGCAACGTCGCCATCGAGCATCGTCATCGACCTCCACAATTGCGCCCCTCGCGGGCGGTTCGCGGCCTTGCGAAAGCGCCACCAATTTCGGTCCGATCCGACGTGCAGCCTCATCGCCTATCACATCGGACAGACGCTGCAGCCCACGACCACCGCTCACTTCTGCGAGCGAGAGCTTTCGTGCCTCGGGCTCGGCGAAGACCTCTGCTGTGCTCCGCGTCAATGGTTCTCGCCATTGGACGGCTGTTGTCTCGTCCATGTGGAGCAAGCGCCAGGCGGCAAGATTTACGAGACCTTCTGCTGCGTACCGATCCTGCAGGCGCTCCCAGTTTCGCCGTGACGCCACCACGTCAGACCGCGCCAATTGAAGGCATGCAATGGCGATGGTAGCGAGAGCGATCGCACTCACGCCAAAGACAGCTGTGAGGAAGCCGGCGTCAGTGCGCTTCGTTGAGGCCGCGTTCACGGATTTCCCCCATCGGACGCTTCAGCGCTTCGACGTCAGCATCGCTCGCCTGCCCCGCGCGTATGATCTTGGCGCTCAGAAGAACGATAAGCTCGGTTCTACGGCCAGATTTGGTGTTGGTTTTGAAGAGCGATCCGGCGATCGGCACGCGACTGAGGAGCGGAACACCGACATCGTCATTGCTGCGAACAGAGCTGATCAAGCCGCCAAGCGCCACGGTGACACCCTCCGAAATTGCGAGCGACGATTCAAACTTCCGCTGCTGGATTGTTGGCGAGTCGATCCCCGACGTCGTCGTCGGCGCGACCGCGCTTACTTCTTGGGAGAGGTCAAGGAGCACGGAGTGCTCGCCGTTGATGCGCGGTTTGATCTTTAGGATCACGCCCGTGTCGCGATACTCCGTGGTCACCACAAGCGGAGCGCCGGCGGCGGCCGTTCCTTGGGCTTGCTGAACGACGATGGGGACCTGGTCCCCAACCTGGAGGGTCGCTGACTGATTGTTCAGGGCGACGAGCTTCGGCGCCGAGACCACCTCGACGTCGGTTCGCGCCGACAGCGCGTCAACGATGGCAGTGATCCCACCATTGATGTAGGTGAGCGAGACGCCCGGGTAGACAGGCCTGATGGCCCCGGAAGGAAATTGCGATTGGGTGATGTTGAGCGATCCAGTCTTGTTGACGTATGACCAGTCCACGCCGAACCGGAAGTCGCGGTTCAGCGTAACTTCGAGCACGGTAGCCTCGATCAGAACCTGATCAGGGGCGCGATCGAGCTGCTCGAGCGCAGACTTCAAGCTCCGCCACCGTGAGGCCGGCGCCATTACGAGAAGGCTGTTCGTGGAGCGCTCGACGCTCACCTTCAGCGCATCGGCTGTGAACCCGGTCGTTGGTTCGTTCGCTGGCGCGAGACTTCGGACTGGGTCGGCGCCCGGCTCCGTGCCCCCGCCGCCGGAAGTGCGCGCTTGCGATGGCGTCACCGAAGCAGCCGGATCCAATGGCCGGCTCGATGTACTGTCCAAAGCCCGCAACGCCTCCGCCAAGGCGTCGGCAGCAATGTTGTCTGGCCTGTAGATCCAGAGCGACGTGGGTTCCTCTGTCGAAGGCCGATCGAGGCGGGCGGCCCAGTTCTCCATCTGATCGAGCAGGGACTCCGATCGGGCGAGCACCACGACAGCATTCAGCTGGACCATGGGGACTACCGCTACGCCGGACATGTCAGCTGCTTTGACGAGACGGTCCAGATCTGCGGCCACAGGAACAGGCGAGGCGGTGCGAAGCGTAACGACGCGCATACGGGCGTCTGACAGCTTATTGCGATCGAAGACGGCGATTGTCTCCTCCGCAGCCCGGATCTCCTCGGATGTGCCGCCGAGGACCAGAAGCCCAAGCCTGTCATCGGCGTGCACCACGATGTCGGCGCCCGTCGCGGAAAGCACTTTCGCGACCTCTGACGGCGTTGCGAAGCGAAGGGCCTCGGCGACGACCTGATAGCCGGCGCTCCCGCGTCCCCTCCCTGATTGCACGCCGCGAACGCCGCGCGCCTTATTGGCCGGGACGAGCGCGATCGAGCCATCTGCGCGACGCACCATCGCCACGCCGTTTTCCGCCAGCGCTGTCTCAAACACGCTGAGCAACTGATCTCGCGTAAGTTTTCGCTCCACCCGCAAAGTGATTTTGCCGGTCACAGCCGGATCCACGCTAAAGGGAATCCGAAGCGTTTCGCCGAGCACCTCATTCGCCACACTGGCGACGTCGGCGTCCACCAGGGTGAGCGAATAGCCTTGCGCAGAAGGTGCTGCGACGGCTTGCGATCCAACGATCGCCGCAAGTGCGACGGCGCAGACCGACTTGCGTACAAATCGAAGATCAATTGGCCGCATTTGACGTCTCTCCGACGGCTTGACCGTCGGTCGCAGCCTTGAACATTTCGAGTGTCACGGTGTCGCCAGACGCCGTGCGCACAATAGCCGACGCGCTGTGGAGTTCGACGACTTCAAGCCCGGCGACAGGCTCGCCAAGCGCGATCCATTGCGGCTTTGCGCCAGCCACGGAAATTAGCGCCGCGTTCCGACGTGGCGTCATGATGGTGCCCTGTAGGCGTAGCTCAGCAGCATTTGGCGCCGGACCTGCCTCTTCAGCTGAGGGAAAGAGGCCGAAGCGGTCCAACGAAGCCAACTGGCGCAGTGCGGGCGTGGTCGCCGTTGCATCCAGCAGCGCCGGTAGACGGCCAAGCGCTTGGAATTGCTCCGACGCGAGTTCAGCTGGAAACAGGCCCCACCAGAGCAGCGCGGCGACTCCGACCGAGGCGGCGGTCACATGAACAATGTTCATGTTCGGGCCTGCTGACAAAGGACCCGTCCGGAGAATTGGGCCTGCAGCCCACCGGCGCCGGTCCGCATGATATCGACCGAGTCAAGGAAGACCGGCAGGTGGGCCTCGCTCGTGGCGCGCAGAAAGCGCGTGAACGCCACTTCGCCGCCAGAGGCGGTGAGATAGACCTGCGCGCCGGACATTGCCGCGGGCAGAGACCGCTCTAGGCGAGCGAATTCGAGCCTCTCCACCCTGACGCCTGACGCCGCACCCGCGGTTCGAAGCGCAGCGGCGACTTCAACGATGGCGACCTCTCGGCTCGTTCGGCACAAGGTGGAGCGTGGAGGCGGCAAGCTTGGAATCGCTCGAAGCGCGACAGCTTCCTTGGCTGAAGCCTTCAGCGCAGCAACCCGCGCGCCTTGTTGGTCGGCGCGCGAGGCCACGAGCAGTCCCGCGACAGCGATCAGGACGCTCCCGCATGCCGACAAAGCGGTAATGAGATTTTGACGGCCGCCTCCCACTACGGAGCTCCGCGAGCTGAGGGTGCGAGCTGATTCGGCCGATCCTCCACGACCGAGGGACGAGCGGTACCGGCCTTAAGGACCGGCGGCGCAGACTTGCCGATCCGCCACATCTGAAGACCTGCGACGCGCTGGATCGGAGTGAGCGATCTTTCGGGCGTCAGTAGGGGCGCGCCTCGTCCCTGCGCCAGAACCTGCATCTCTCCGGCGGCCCAAGTCACGCGTTCGAGGGCGACCGATGGCGCCTTCGACTGGCCAAGCCAAACGAGATCGGCGGCGACATCGGCGAACGACCGACCCTCAGCGCCGGCCTTTTGCAGGAGGCGCCGCTCGTCCGCTTCGCGCTGCAGCTTTTGACCGAGCGAGGCCCATCGTCGTGCGTTGACCTCTTCACGCGCGAGAAGCGCTTCATTCGCGGTACGCGCTTGCAGAGCTTTCTGCGTCCCGAGGCCAAGAGCAATCACCGCGAACAGCAGGAACGCCGCGGTGACCGCTTGGCGGCGCAGGGTTACTCGCTGCGCTGCAGGCGACGTGAAGCGAAAGACGACGGCGACGCCATCGATGGTCGCCGAGACCTCCGGCGCCAACTCACCTGTGGAACGCACATAGGCGACGCCGAACAAGCCGGTCGTGTTCGGCGCCCAGGGTCGCAACCGCCTTATCGAAATTGCGGTTTCGCCGGCCGACAAGGGCGCGCCGTGCGCCGCCTCGAGCTTTGCCGCACGCCACTGGTCCCAGGGGGCGCCCGGGGGGATTTCGACCTTGCGAACGAAGGCTTCCGGAGATGGGGCCACGCTCATGGGCTGCCCGCGGGCAAGCACGTGTGCGAGGCGGCGTCGAACGTGCATATGCTTGGCTGCTGCATCGGGGTGCGCAGCACAAGAATTGGAGCGCTGGCATTGAGCAATGCAATGGAGGCAAGGCTATCGGAACGATCCTGTGGCGGCCAAGCCGAGGTCTGCCTCCCATCACGTGCGGAGACGTAGCTCCAACTCAACGGGCCGAGCCCGGTCAACGGATAGTCCCGGCGACCTGTGCTGCTGGTCACACTCGCGATCTGGCGGCGAACCGGCCCGGCGAGCGCGAGCGCGCATCCGCTGACCTTGCAGTCGTACCGAACGGTGGATCGATCGCCGTTTAGCGTAGTCGGATTGCCGTCGCCGACAGCATATGGCCCGCCACTCGCCAGATCCGCGCCGGCCGTATTTCTCAGGCGGTCGAGTTGGAGGCCAATATCGTGCTGCCCCCGGACACGGCGCTCGGTCTCAGCGACATGTCGCGCAGCCAGGCTCAGTCCGCCAGTCGCGAGCCCGACCATCACCAGGGCCACAAGCATCTCAACCAAGGTGTAGCCGTCATCGCTCATTGGCCGGCGTCATCGCGGCAAAACTGCAGCGTCTGGAGTCGATAGGTCCGCACGGGCTGCTTGAGGTGAAGCGTACTCGTGACGGCGCAGAGCGCTGGCCCGCCGCCGCCAGTAGCCTGCACATGCGCCGTGACTGACCAACCTTCCCCGGTTGGCGACCTGCCCGCACGCTCCCCCGGTTGGCGCATCGACGACCATTCCGTCAGGATGCGATGTTCGATTTCCGCGGCCGCCGCCCGCCGTTCCGCGCCTCTGCGGCTGGCGTTGATTCCCGCACTAATTGCATTCATCACCAGCACAACAAGCACGCTCACGAGGGTAAGCGCCATCAGCCCATCTGCCGCAGCGAAACCGGCGTTCCCCGGCTTAGTTCGGCCGCGATCTAGCTTGTGCATCCTCCGGCCTCGCGACTGCGACTCTCGGTTGAATAGCGGAGAAGTCCGCCGCAAGCGAGATCACCTGGTTGAGAAGATCCGGCTTGTCGTAAGGACCGCAAAGGAGCGCCGCCTGGACGATGCGATCTGCCGCGAGGCGGTCCTCGGCGGTCATGCGAGGAAGGCTCGAAATCACCTGAGGCGCGGTGCCCAAGGCGCCTCGGTCCCCGATTGTCAAAACAAGAGAGCTAAGGCCGAGATTGGGGCGATAGTCTGGGGGCAAGCACCTCGCGATTTGCTGAAGCAAGTCAGCGCCTGGCGTGGGGTCACCG
>Ga0070667_100004966_pt1 | contig 11145 bp, 14 predicted proteins | sample KBSS33metaG_FD_64659 | JGI IMG/M metagenome (GOLD analysis project Ga0070667, IMG submission 64659) | Switchgrass rhizosphere microbial communities from Kellogg Biological Station, Michigan, USA - KBS S3-3 metaG | ecosystem: Host-associated > Plants > Roots > Rhizosphere > Soil ...
GATTGCCGCCGGATCGCTGCATCTCAGGCGCTTTGCAGACAGTCCGCTCCGGGCCTCACTATTGGCAGCTTCCGTCTGAAGGAGACTTTCGCGGTCGCAGATATCAACGACCGACTGTGGTCGACTTCCGCTGGAGGCGAATGCCTGATCGTGGGACTTACCCGCCATTCACAGGTGGGCAGTCAAATGGCACGTTAGGCCAAAAGCAGACGTCAGTTCGCGGGGGTCAGAATGGCCTGGGAGTTGGACTTAGGCGACTGACCGGACTTTGTCGCTAGATTGCCTAGGCCGCGTGGACAAATTTGAGCCAGTATCTGGCGGTAGCGATATTGACCATGCCGAGGAAGCTGTTGGCAAGCTGGTCATAGCGGGTGGCGATAGCGCGGTTGATTTTGAGGTGGCCGAACATGCGCTCGATGCGGTTGCGCTGCTTGTAGAGCGTCCGGTCATGCTCGATCTTAATCCGGCGGTTTGATCGACCGGGAATGACTGCCTCGATTTTACGCTCGGCAAGATCAGCACGGATAGCGTCGGCGTCGTAGCCCTTGTCGGCAAGCAGGGCATCAGGCGTGCGCTCGGGCATATCTATCAGGGCATCATATGCCTGCAGTCTGCTGCTTCTCCCACCGTCAGGTGGAAGGCGAGCGGCCTTCCGAGGGCATCAGCCAAGCAGTGAAGCTTACTGGTGAACCCGCCCCGCGAGCGGCCAAGAGCGCGTCGATGAGCCCCCCTTTCCGCCCGCAGCCGAGACGTGGGCGCGAACGGTAGTGCTGTCGATGCTGTAGTGGCCGCTGTCTGCCATGACCTCGGCAAGTGTCACGGCCACCGTTCCCCAGACCCCGGCCTCGCTCCAGCGTCGGAACCGACGATAGATGGTGTTCCAACTGCCATATTTCGGCGAAACGCCTTGCCACGGGCGAATACCGCACCCCGCGCGGCCAACTGGCCATCACGGCGCCGGCCATGTTCTGGCAATTGCACGTCCAGCCGGTCGTGCTGGAATTTCTCCGGGCCTATCCCGAGATCGGCATACGCCTGACGCTGGCGGACTATTTCATCGACATTATCGAAGACCGCATCGATCTCGCAGTACGGATCGGAGCACTGCCGGACAGCGGGCTGATGGCAACACGATTGGTTCGGTGGGCTGGATCACCTGCGCCAGCCCAGCTTATCTCGCCGCCCGCGGCATGCCAGAAGCCCCCCGCGATCTCACCAAGCATGACTGCATCGGGTTCGAGCGGTCGCAAGCGGACGGCGACTGGAGCGTCGCCGGCGCCGATGGCCCGCAACAGGTCGCCATCTCGCCGCGCTTCTCGGTCAACACGGCTGGCGGAGCGATCGACGCCGCCTTCGCGGGCGACGGCATCATCCGGGTCCTGTCATACCAGGCGGCGTCCGCCATCGCCGATGGCCGGCTGGTCAAGGTGCTCGAACCGTTCGAGACGGCGCAGTTGCCCGTGCATCTGGTCCACAATGCGCAGGCGGTAATGCCATTGAAGCTGCGCGCCTTCCTCAATGCGCAGGCGGTAATGCCATTGAAGCTGCGCGCCTTCCTCGATTTTGCCTCGCCCAGGCTGAAGGTAAGACTGGAGCGATAACCGGCCGTCACCGCTCAAATCGATAGATCGACGACGCCATCCAGATGTGTCGCACCAGCCATTGGGCTATCGTTGCTGCGATCGCCCGCCGAGTTCGGCTTGCGCACCGCCTTCAGGAGATCGGGAAGCGCCATCAACTGCGTTCGCGGCGGCTTCGTGTCGGGATCGGTGCGGGATTGTTCAGCATAGACGATCCACTCGACGGCATTGCGCGTTACCGCGCCGACAGGAGCAAAGGAGGTCGTCAGGTGGCAGACGCACGCGCCCTGGAACGCCGAATGCAGAGCGAGCGCAGCCCATTTCCATGCCTGCGGATCCTCCGCGACATATCCGCCGCAACGCAGCGCATGCCGGAGGGACCCGGCCGCATCCTCCGCCTCGTCTGTTTGGACCCAGAGACCTGTCTCAATCGACATAACGGGTCACATAATCCGGCCACCAGCGGAGGGATAGCCGGATATACGCGATAGCGCGTCCTCCATTCGAGTCTCCCTGCATGAATTTTTAATGAGGATCGTTGCATGATATGCACCAAGCGCTTATCTGGAGCGGAGGAGTATGACATGTCGGCCCTCAGCGATCTCAAGCGCCACCTGCGCCCTGGTCAGGTTTACCGCCGCAAGGATCTCGCGCGCTGGTCCAACGCGGTCGATCGTCATGTGCGGCAGCTGGTGGACGAAGGACGCCTCGAAAAGGTTTCGGCCGGTGTCTACATGGCGCCGCGTCAAACCAGGTTTGGGGCCGCGCCGGCCAAGCCCGAAAAGCTCGTCGAGACATTCCTCGGCGACGACCGTTTTCTGATGGTCTCGCCAAATGCGTTCAACGGGCTCGGAGTCGGTACGACGCAGCTCTATAACGAGCCGGTCGTCTATAATCGCAAGCGGCACGGGAAGTTTACCCTGGACGGGCGTGTCTATGATTTCCGGATGCGGCCGTCTGTACCCAAGCGGCTATCCAAGGAAGTCCTGCTTGTCGATCTGCTGCACAATCTCGACCGGCTGCCGGAAGACAAATCGGCAGTGCTTCCGCGCGCGCTCGAGCGGGCGAAGGAAATGAACCGTTCGCGTCTCGCCAAGGCCGTGCAGGACTTTGGCTCGGCGCGGGCTGAACGCTTGCTCGCGCCAGTTCTCGAGCGAGCCTGAAGGCGCACGAGATGCTGCTGCACGATCATCAGGATATCGACGATCTCCTTGCAGTCGTCTCACGCGAGCAGGCGATCGATCCGGGTTTGGTCGAGAAGGATTATTGGATCATGCACGCCCTCTGGGGCTTGCAGCAGTTGGGCTTCCGCTTTGAGCTCAAGGGCGGACGTCGCTCTCGAAAGGGCATGGTCTCATCCATGGCTTTTCCGAGGACATAGACATCCTCAGACAGCGATTTGGTGCGCGAGATGCCGGCGTTTGCCGCCGAGCGCATGATGGATCTGGAGATCGAGGCGAAGACCGGCGCGCCCAGCCCGGAGCGTTTCAACCACCGCAATGGCTACCGCGAGCGGGGCTGGGACACGCGTGCAGGTCGGATCGAGTTGGCGATCCCCAAGCTCAGGAAGGGCAGTTACTTCCCGAGCTTCCTGGAGCCGCGCCGCACGGCAGAGAAGTCGCTGGCAGCGGTGATCCAAGAAGCTTACGTCCATGGGGTCTCGGTTGCGCACCGCCGCTGGCAAAGTGTTCGCCGCGAGCCAGCAGCGCTGCCGGGTGCACTGAATGCGCAACGCTTTGGCCCATGCCGCGCCCAAGCAGCGACCTGCGGTCAACGCGCGTTCGGCCCTTCATGGCATTGCCGCTCAGCTGAGGGCATTAGCGAGCGAGATCGATCGGCTTGAGGCGCAAATCCTCGATTGGCACCGTAACGACGAGACGAGCCGCAGGCTGGCCACGATCCCCGGGGATCGGCCCGATTACAGCTTCGGCTATTGCACCTGCGGTGCCCGACGCATCTCTATTCCGATCAGGTCGTCAGTTTGCGGCCTGGCTTGGGCTGACACCTCGTGCAAACAGCTCGGGTGGCAAAGAGCGGCTCGGCGGAATAACCAAGCAGGGCGATGGCTATCTTCGCCGGCTTCTGGTCGTCGGTTCGACGGCTGTTATGCGAACGACGCGCAAGAATCCGGCTCGCCAACCCTGGATGGCGGGCCTGCTCGAGCGCAAGCCTACGAAGATCGCGACAGTGGCGCTCGCCAACAAAACAGCACGGATTGCATGGGCCGTGATGACGCGGAAGGAGGTCTATGCCGCCGCCGCATGAGGATATCTCCGTCACTCGCGCGTGATGGGATGCGTTGGAGCAGCTTAGTAGTGATGACGTGATTAGGGAGCCAGCCTGCGGACTTCATCAGGGCCAGCAGCCATGAGGTGCTGCGCGAACAGGCCGAACACATGGATGCACCCGACCGAGGTCTTCATTGCCGAAAAGCTCTTGCGCCGCGGAGGTCGTCCACACATGGACCTACAACGACCACATCATCGCACAGCTACGCTGGTGCGGAGGTCGTCCACGACATCACGTCAAGCCATCCGCAAACCGCAAAAGAGACCGCAATTACAGCACCTTACAGCCCACTCGGCACCATGACGGCACCGTGAGCCTCCCCACGGTGCCGTCAATCTCGTCAAAAAACGATGTGCAGACAACAGGTTACCCCAAAGTGGGAGCCATGCCTTTTCTCTTGCTATGCACTTATCCGATCAATTTCTTCGACTGTCATAGCTGGCGAGAGCCCAAATGCCTCAAGCGCAGATGCAGCTTTGGCGCGCATTTCGTGCCAAACGCTGCTTTCGCGGATCAGCGCCGCAGCTTCCACTCCCGACGCACCGGATAGCGCTTCGCCCGAGTGCAATTCAACATACTCAAACAATTGTTCGAGTGCCCTGATTTGTAAGTCAGTGAAATCTACTTGCTGTTCAGGGCGGCGAACCAAGTACTTTATAGAGTCAACATTCTCTAAAAGCTCGGTATCAAGGACATACTCATCAGGCGTCCCACCGATTACATATCTCTCTTGGAATGGAAGCGATGAGAGCTGGGCAAGCCTCCACAAAATATCTTCGTGTTTCATACGTCAGTACCCTGCATTTGGGTTTCCATAGATGGGAATATGCCCTGCAATGGCTTTTGGTCCCACGATATTGCCAAGACTGTCATAATAGCTGTTTTTTGTTCCCGGAACATGAACTCTCGCTGTCCAACCAGCGGCTGAATTTGACCCAATTGGAGCTCGCGCGCCGGGGCCATGGAGCCTTAGTCTTTCGATACCCGTGCTATCAAGAAAGCGGATTCCCATGCCTTTAAGTTGAGACGCGAGGGTCCAATTGCTTGGCACTCGTGATATGATTTCCTCGACCCGGGCACCTTCAATGCCCCGGAAGTCTCCTGCCAATTTAGATGTGCCCTGAAGGCTGAGAAGTTCGGACGTCATCGCGACGCCTCGCTCTGTCGCGACAATTGTGTTTGGCGCTCGTTCTGCGACACTAGCTAGCGCCACACCGCTACCGGCTGCGACAGGAGTCATAAGCGGCACGCCGGTTATAATTTCTCCCACAATTCCGGTCCCGGACATAATATTAGCCGCATTAGCCAGTCCAAACGTCGTGATGCTAGATGCTGCCCCCGCGCTGACTAATGCAGTAATCGGTCCGAGCATAACGCCCAAGCCGATACCTGCAGCGACATCGGTCTTGAATTGCTCATTTCTCAATTCTGCAGTTCGCGCGGCATCCATCTCATAATTGGTCGCCTTTCCGTCACTCGACATTCGATCAAGGCCAATAGAATTGGTTGTCCGATCATAGCGTAAAGCAAGTTCATCGTATGCCGCAGGCAAGACATCACTTATTCTTCCATCGTTATCGCCGCCGTGAATTTCATATTGACCAGTGACGACGCCGTTATGGCCAGGTAAAATATCGAAAGAATATGTTCTTTCGGCCGCCGCTTTATCTCGCTCAATAATCCTTTGCGCGACCTTGCTCCGATCATCCACCTGCTGAGGCGTAAAATTTGTATTTGACTCATAGCTCCCCGGGATGGCGGATTCATCCCAGCTGAAGCCAGAGGCGCTGCTGAGTTGTGCGTCATCGGGAATGACGAGCCCCCCTTTCGACCGCCCTCGGCTAGCAACCCCGTCCGCCACGAGATTCCCGATGGTATTGCCGATAATTGACGGCAATTGGGCCATAATCGTGTCGCCAAAGTCCCTTCCCTTGACCAGAGAAGTTGCCGCTGCACCTGCTATTCCTCCGAGCATGCCTGGAAGAGTCTTTTCCGAAATACCTGAGAGCTGCAAACCATTATTCGACCAAACACTGACTCCCGCACCCGCACCAGCAGCTGCAACACCAGACCAACTAAATTTGTTTTGGAGCCCAGCAATCACCCCCAGACCTTGGGAAAGAACACTACTTGTTGCGGCTTGCAGACCAAGACTGACGGAGGCGTTCTGAATGCCGATCGATCCGGCTTTTAAAGGCGCCGTCAATCGTCCTGCCAAAAATGCCGCTTGCCCCAAGGCCCGCGGTAATGGCCCCTGTCAATCCGGCCATCGCCACGCTCTTCCAACTGAATTTGCTTTGCGCCCCGACGGCTATACCTACCCCTTGGCTTACAGCGGAACCTATAGCGGCGGACGCCGCCCCGATACCGATGGCCGTGCCGAGGGTCGGGCCGGCGACGGTGTCTGCAGCAGCAAGCGCCGAAAGCCCTCCGAGAATGCCCTGCCCAGCCGGAGCGGCCAGCGCTCCGGCTGTGATCGCTGTCACCGCAACGGCTACAACGATCATAAGGATCATTCCGAAAATGCCGCAACCCTTCTTGGGCTTCTTCGGCATCGTTGGGGAAATGTTCCCCGTCGCTTCATTGGGATCGTAGACCCGGTAGGTATCTGCGTTGTTGTGAGAGTTATGGACCTTGTTGGGGATGATGAGACTCATCCCTCCAACAAGTGTCTCACTGCCTGATAGACCGTTGGCATCAGCGATCATGTACCAGTAGCTGGCGTCGCCCCAGAGCGCGAGTGCGATGCTGTCCAGGGTGTCGCCGGTCTGGACCGTGTAGCGGCTGGAGTTCGTCTCGTAGTTCAGGCCATTGAGCGGATCGTAACTCTGGTCGAAGTCTGCATAGTCGACGCCATCATTGGCTCCCCATTGAAACCAACCAGACGCCGTTGTCTTCTGACGATCTGCGATCGACTGAACATAATCAGTATCGGAACTTCCGTCGTTGGAGATGTCCCCAACGCGCAAACCATTGAAGTAATAGTAGATCTGCCGCGGCGACTCATCACTGCTGCTATAAATGCTACCATTTCCCGCAAATACGTTCACAGGGTTCTGATCGCGCTGAAGAACCTGCCCTTGCGCATCGAGAACGAACTTGATCTCTCGATCCCTACCATCTGCGATTACCGCGCGCACCAAATGGCCCGCGTTGTCGAGCGTGTAGTCACTATTCCAGATGGTATTGCTGCTGCTCCCGGTGTCCTTGTCGTACTCCTGCTTGACCGCGCCTCGGCGCGGTCAAGCAGGCATCTCCGCTGATCGATATCCGCTTCGAGGGCGAACCGGCCGTTGCCGCCCGGCTGCACCAGACGATCGGCAACGCGCTCGACAAGCGGAGCGACTGGCCTGGCGCAACGCTCGAATACACCCGCGCAGCCGCGCTCTGGACTGAAGCGCAGGGCGCTGCGTCCATTGATGCCGTCGTGACCCGGCTGTGCAATGGGCGATGATGGAGGCGCGCTCCTACGAGGCGGGCAGCCTGCCGCGCGCCAAGGCCATGATCGCGGCGGCCGACAAGGGTATCCGCCAGCAACGCATTTCCAATTCCGGGCTGACCCGCCCCGATGTGGCAGTATGGATGACGTCCGCCAAGGGCATGGCCGCGTTGATCGACAACGATGCTCGAACCGCCGAAGCCCAGTTTGGTGCCGCATCGCAGGCAGCGGATGCCTTGCCCGGCTTCGATCCCGCCGCGAAGCTGACGTTCCGGCAGCGCCTCGCTTTCTCGAAGATCAGGCTGGGTGATGGCGCAGGGGCCGAGCACCTGTTCCGTGAGCTTATGCGGGATTTCGCCGCGATCGAGGGACCCGATGGTCCCGATGTGCTGATGGTCGGTATGAATCTCGCGCAGGCCTTGATGATCCAGGGCAAACATGTCGCAGCTGTAGGGCAGGCGAATGTCGTCTATCCGCGCATGCTCGCGCGTCTCGGCGCCGATCATGAGATGACGCTGCAACTCCTCACCACCCGCGCGCAGTCAGGAGGCATCCTTGAACGCTGGAGCGACGCGATCCGGGATGACCTCGGCGTTCATGACATCGCCGTGCGCAAGCAGGGTCCGAAATCCTTTTTCGCGGTCGCTACCCTGTCCGATGCAGCAACGGCTCAATGCCGGGGCGGGCGAGTGGCGGAGGGTATCCAGAATGCGGAAACCGCACATCGCTTTGCTGTCGAGGGATTCGGCAAGACGGCGATTTCCCACGCCACGGCATATACCGTGGCGGCCTGCCAGATCGAGGCCGGGCGGTATGCGGATGCCCTCAAGAATTTGCAGGGCATTGACCGGGCGGCCGTTGCGCAGCTTTCCGCCGATGCGAACTGGGGCGCGAATGTCGATCTCGCGCTTGTCCAGATTGCTGTGGCGCAGGGGCGTCAGTTGGAAGCGCGTCGTTTCCTCGACGCTTCGGCTTTGGCATTCTCGGCAGCGAGCGCCGAACCTTATCAGTTTAGGATATGGAAGCGGCTGGATCGATACGTTCCAAAAACGAAAATAGGCGCCCAGTCTATGGGACGCCGGTACTTGTTCCTGCGGAAACAGCGTACCCCTTGTATTGGGCCATAGCTGCTAAACGAAAACGCCGCGAACATCGGCTTCACCCGACAGCTGTCGTTGGCCACTCCCGTTCTGAAAGGCAACAATGTCCCACATTCAGTCGTCGACTTTCCTAAATTTGAGAGCCTGAGCGTATGGCAGCTTCCGGGGAGGCGCTTTGAGGCTTGGGACGGCCGCTATGTTCGCGGCAGCTACCTTGCCCTGTTGGCCTCCTTCGAAAACTCACGTGCGAGATCGACGAATGCCTTGAATGCGGCGGAGGGGTGCCGCCTGCCAGGATAGTAGAGCGCCAGTGGGGCGAGCCGCGGTGTCCAGTCTTCGAGCACCATTTCCAGCCGACCGGCCTCGAGATCCTCGCGCACGTCGGATTCCATGACATAGCCGATGCCGACGCCTTCCAAAACGGCGATGCGTGAAAGACTCGCCTCGTCGAGCGTGATCGGGCCGGCGACGTGGACTTGCGCTTGCTGACCGTTTTTCTCGAACTGCCAGCGATATGGGGCGCCATTGGGAAGCCGTATTCGCAGGCATGCGTGGTGCAGCAGATCCGAGGGCACAAGAGGCTTGCGGTGCTTCCGGAAATATGCCGGCGAACCCACGACAACATTTCTTCGGGCTGGTCCTAAAGGCAGGGCGATCATGTCGCTCGGCACCAGATCCCGAGTCCTAATGCCGAAATCGAACCCGTCGGCGACGACATCGACAAGCCGCCCCTCGGTGACGAGGTCAATGTGGATCTGCGGATAGAGCCTCAAGCACCTCAGGATCAGCGTGGACAGGATTTCGCGAGCCGCCGTGGCGAAAGCGTTGATGCGCAGTGTGCCTGCCGGAGTTTCCTGCTGCGAGCGTGCAGCCTCCATCGCGTCGTGGATGTCCTGCAGTGCCGGCCCGACCTTCCTGACGAAGTCTCGTCCGGCATCCGTCAGCGAAACGCTGCGGGTTGTCCGATTGAACAGGTGGACACCAACTTTCCGCTCCAGATTGCCGACCGCGTTGCTGAGCGCAGTCGTCGACATCCCGAGATCGAGCGCGGCGGCACGGAAGGAACCCCGCGTCGCGATCGCGAGAACCGCATCAAGTTCGACCAGACCCCGCCTCGCCATTGTTCCTATAATCGTGATGCTTCGTCCCGCTTTGTCCCGGTTATCACCACGCGTGTCCAGAGCTAGTTTGGGCGACGCCGCGAATGACCACCTCGGTCATTCGTGAAAGGAGGCGAGCCATGGCCATAGACCTACCCAACCCAATTGCCGGCTACTTTGAAGCAGACAAGAGCCAGAGCGCCGAGACGATCGCGGCCTGCTTCACCCCGGCGGCCGTCGTCAAGGACGAGGGCCATACCTACACGGGACGCGATGCGATCCGCCGGTGGAAGGACGGGTCCTCGGTGAAATACATTTACACGGCGGAGCCGTTCTCGATCGCCGACGAAGACGGCAGGATCGTCGTTGCCAGCCATCTTACCGGCGATTTCCCCGGCAGTCCGATCGACCTGCGCTACGTCTTTACAATCGACGGCGCAAAAATCTCGGAATTGGAAATCAAGCCGTGATCCCGTTCGTCACCCTTGCGGGCAAGCGCGCGCTGATCACCTCCGGCACACGCGGCGCGGGAGCCGCCACCGTGGCCCTGTTCGAGGAGCTAGGCGCCCAAGTTCTGACGACTGCTCGGACCAGGCCCGAAACCCTAGCAGCCTCAAAGTTTGTCGCCGCGGACCTCACACGGGCCGAAGACTGCATGGTGCTGGCCGATGCCGTGCGCGAGAGGCTCGGCGTCGTCGACATCATCGTCCACATGCTGGGTGGCTCGTCGTCGCCGGCGGGGGGCTTCACCGCTTTGAGCGATGAGCAATGGCGACAGGAGCTTGATCTCAACCTCATGCCTGCGGTGCGCCTCGATCGTGCGCTCGTACCGGACATGGTGAAGCGTCGTAGCGGCGCCGTGATCCACGTGAGTTCCATTCAGCGCGTGCTTCCTCTGCCTGAGGCGACAACGGCCTACGCGGCAGCCAAGGCGGCGCTATCGACCTACAGCAAGAGCTTGTCCAAGGAAGTCTCACCCAAGGGCGTGCGCGTCGTGAGCGTTTCGCCGGGCTGGATCGAGACCGAGAGTTCTGTCGGCTTGGCAGAGCGTTTGGCGGCAGAGCATGGAGTCACTATCGACGAAGGCAAGCACATGATCATGGAATCGCTCGGCGGAATTCCGATCGGCAGGCCGTCGAGCACGGAAGAGGTGGCGAGCCTGATCGCTTTCCTCGCCTCCGATCGAGCTGGTACTATCACCGGCACCGAATATGTAATTGATGGCGGGACCGTTCCGACGGTTTGACGTGGGGGCTGGAGCATGGTGGATGGGCATCCCGATGCGACTGGGCCAAAGGCGACGCCTTAATGGCGACCTACCATGACGATGAGTGGGGTGTTCCCAGCGAGACCTGCGTATGCTTTGGGAAATGCTGATGCTCGAAGGTTTCCAGGCTGGTCTTGCATGGATCGTGATCCTGAGGAAGCGGCAAGCGTTCCGCAAAGCCTTCGCCGGGTTCGGTTAAGATGACGTTGCACGATTGATGGCCGACGCGGGAATTGTCCGCGCTCAGGCCAAGATCCGTGCGACCATCACGGGCGCCCGCATCTATTGCGACATGGCCGGGCGCGGCGAGAGCTTTGCCGGCTTTTGTTGGTCGTTCACCGACGGGAGGACGATCCAGGGCAGCGGCCGG
>Ga0070667_100004967_pt1 | contig 11142 bp, 8 predicted proteins | sample KBSS33metaG_FD_64659 | JGI IMG/M metagenome (GOLD analysis project Ga0070667, IMG submission 64659) | Switchgrass rhizosphere microbial communities from Kellogg Biological Station, Michigan, USA - KBS S3-3 metaG | ecosystem: Host-associated > Plants > Roots > Rhizosphere > Soil ...
CTCAGGAGCCACCTCGTCCACGTCAGGAACACCGAAGCAGATCAACCAGATCCGTCGACCCGCCGTGTATCAACTCCAGCGTCGACACAGCGTACGTGGGCGGCTGACCGCCTCCAGAAGCCGCGGGCCTCGGCTCACGTCGAAACCCGCTTTCAGAATCTCCGGGCATTCGATCGTGATTCGCGGGATTGTGTCATAGCATGAACGTGCACCTGAGCCACGGTACCCCTACGGATGAACATCACATTCCAGCGGGCAGTCGATCGATACGCGGGCGCACCGCTGTGCGCGCTGTTCTCTTTGTTGCACCGGTTGCGGCCCCCGGCCCCGCTGACCGCACGCCCGCGGCGGATCCTCGTCATCCTGCTGTCGGAAATGGGAAGCCTCGTGCTCGCGCACGCAATGTTCGCGCGGCTGAAGCAGCAGTATCCAGGCGCCTCGATTCACGCGCTGCTCTTCGCCAAAAACCGCGAAGTGCTCGACCTGCTGCGCGTAATCCCGGCTGAGAACGTGTTGACCGTCCGCGATCGATCGCTGACGGAGTTCGTCTCGGACGCACTCGACGTGCTGCGCGCCATGCGTGCGCTCGAGTTCGACGTCGCCATCGACTGCGAGCTGTTCGCTCGGGCCAGCGCGATCTTCTCGTTCTTGTCCGGCGCCCCGGTGCGAGTCGGGTTTTTCCGCCACACGCAGGAAGGGCTCTACCGCGGGACGTTCATCACGCGCCGCGTGTTGTACAACCCCTACCTCCACCTCACGCAACAGTTCGTCGGGTTGGCGGAGGCCATCGAATCACACACGATGCCCGTCATCAAGACTGCGATCCTGCCCCCGCCCGCGCAGCCGCCGCAGGTGCAGTTCTCTGAGGGCGAACTGCAGGACACGACCGCCCGGTTGCACGCGGACTTCCCCGCGGTCCGGGGCAAGAGCCTCGTGCTCGTTTCTCCCGCCGGCGGCATCCTGCCGATTCGCGCATGGCCGATGGAGTATTACCGCTCGCTGTGCACCAGTCTTGTCGGCGACGGTCATGCGGTCGGCATCATTGGACTCAGCGGCGACAAGCGGCTGGGACAGGATCTCGTGGCTCATTGCGGAAGCCCTCAGTGTGTCGATCTCACGGGCTACACGGGGTCGATACGGCACCTGCTGGCGCTTTTTCATCGCGCCTCGCTGCTGGTGACCAACGATGGGGGTCACGGCCAGTTCGCCGCCGTGACGCCGATACCGACCATCATCCTGTTCGGCCCTGAAACACCTGTGCTCTACGGCACGCTCTCAAAGAATGCTCACTGCTTTTACCTCGGGATTCCCTGCTCGCCGTGCCTGACGGCCTACAATCATCGAACGTCACCATGCGACGGCGACAACCAGTGCCTGAAGCGAATCACTCCCGAGCAGGTACTGACAAAGGCGCGCGAGATGATGGCCTCGATGCCGGAAGGTGAACGCACAACGGGAGCGGCGTGGCGCACGTGAGAGACGTGCGTTCGAGCGGACCGCGCTGGCTCCTGACATGGTACGGCCTGGCGGCGGTCTTCGCCGTATTCACCTACTTCTACGGTCTCGACAGCCTGCACATACCGAAGAACGGCGACGAATACCCGTACGAGCACATCGCGCGAATGACGGCAGAGAGCGGCCACTGGCTTCCGCTCCAGTCCGAGATACCGGAAATGCGCAATACGAAGCCGCCTCTCCTGTTCTGGCAGGGCATCGTCTCCACGAATTGGGGAACCAGCTGGACGCTGTGGCGTCTGCGCTGGCCGAGTGTGGCTTACACCCTGCTGACGGCGGGCCTCGTCTTCGTCCTCGGCTGGCGATTGTCAGGCCAGCTCGAAACAGGGTTCATCGCGTTGCTGACGTTTCTCGCCTTTTTCAGCACGTATCGCTACGGCCGGCCGTTCCTGACGGATGCTCCCTCGACCTTCTGGCTGTTCGTTCCCTGTTTCGCCCTGCTCTGGCGGCCATCGCTAGGCGGGTCCCGGCTGGCCGCGCCGCTCCTGCTCGGGCTCACAACAGGTGTCGGTCTGCTCTACAAGTCGTTCGCGTTGCTGCTCCCGGTGGGACTGTTCCTCGCATGGTGGCACCTGCGTCAACGCCGTTACCGCATCCGCGAAGTCGTCGTGCGCGACTCCGGCCCGCTCGCCATCGTCGCTGTCGTGGCGCTCGCCGTCTTCAGCGTGTGGTTCATGCTCGATCCCGATCCGCGCGCGATCGTCAACAAGTTCGTCCTCGAAGAAAACGCCGGGAAGTTCGGTGCGCCAGGTGACTACCTGAAGCACTTTTTCTGGGGGAGCTCGAGCATCTGGCGATTGATGGTGTCGTATCCGCTGAACGCGGGCTTGCTGATGTTTCCAGTGATTGCGTTGTTTGTCGACGCCTTCCGCCGCCGCGCCGAACTCTTGAAGGTCCGGCTGAAGCCGGACACTACGGCTGACGCTGAGGCGCAGCTCTGGATGTGGGTTGTCACGCTATTCGTCGTGTTCAGCCTGCCCAGTCAACGCGACGAACGCTACCTGCTGCCGGCGATGCCCGCCCTCGCGGTCTTGTGCGCCCTCAACTGGCACCGAATCAGCGAGCGCGTGTTCAAGATCAGCCTGGCTATCACCGGCGTTGTAGTTGTGCTCCTCGCGTATCTCTCGATGCGACTCGAGCAGGCCGTGGCCGGGGATCGCCTCTTTCCAGTCACGTATTGGGCGGTCCTCGCGGTCGCCTTCATCCTCGTCATCGCAGCCATGCTGCGGCCGGGGCTGGCGCGCGTGAGCGTCAACGTTGCGATCCTGCTCGCGCTCGCTGGTTTTGCGGGCTTCCTGCACCCGTTCGACGGCGCGCCTGGCACCTACAGCGTGGACATTCAGCAGCTCACCAGAGGACGGACTGTCTGGGTTCCGATCAACTTCGCGGCAAAAGAGGAGGCCCACCGCTTCCTGTTACCCGGCGCGGACGTGCACGGCTACGCCGGTGAGCCCGATTTCACGATCGCCGGTCCCGGACCACACTCTGCCCTGTTCGCTGTTCGCGCACCGATCAATTCCACGCCCGTCGGCGGCGGCAGAGTGCTGGGCGAACGACTCGACATCGCAACGCGACAAACGCCCAATCAGATTCTGGACATGCTGCGCGGCAACGTATTCGAGCACCTCTTCGTCAAGGAGTTCCTTGTGGAACCCGGCGAGCGGCACGAGCGCTGAGCGGGCGACGGATCAACACCACGAACGAGACCAGGACATAGATCGGGTCGAGTAAATAATCCCAGTAGTTCGTCGATTCGAGCAGGTGCAACTGAAACGCTGCCGCCGCGAGCAGTAATACGAACCCGAATCGTATCTGCTTCCACAGCAACCACCCAGTGAGCACGGCCATGATCGCGAACAGCGGGCTGACGTGCCAACCCCACTCGTAGGGATCGAAACGGCTCAAGCCAAGAGCAAGCGGATAGAGCGCAAGGCCGCCGACGGCGCCGAAGATCCAGCACGCGTCCCAGTCCCTCGACGAAAACCACGTCCGCGCGAACGCACGCTCGCACACCGCAACGATCAAGGCGGCGAGCAGGGAGACGCTGAAGTTGGCATTGATGCCGCTGATCCAGCGCGCAACGGCAACGCGTTCAACCGGAATCAGCAGAACGGCCAGCGCAACTCCACCGGCGACTAACAGCTGTCCTCCACCGCGCAAGTTGAATCCGCGCCACGTCATCAGGCGCTGCAGACCCAGCACCAGCGCCAGCCACGGAGACGCCGTGGAGCAGAGCTCAGTGACGATGGGACTCGTCATCGCAGCGATCCGCCCGAATGCTCATCGAGCCACCTGGTGTTGAAGGTGACGTGTCTGATCTGCGTGCGTTGCCAGGTGTAGACGAGATGCACGTCGCCACTCCGCGCCTGCATCAGGAACGGATATGAGAAATCACCACCGCGCTCTTCTGCCAGCGTCGCCACTCGCGACCAGGTACGTCCTTCGTCAGCGGACATCGCGAGGCGCAGGTTCTCGCGGCCGCCCGGGGAGTCGTTGAACGCAAGGAGCAGGCGGCCATCGGTCATCCGGATCGCATCCAGGCCCGAATCGGGATTGGGCAGCTCGATCCGTTGCGGCGCCGACCATGTCCGGCCCGCGTCCTCGGAACGCGCAATCGAAACGGTTCGCGGCGGGTCATCATCGCGAAGGAGAGCGAGCGCGCGGGCAGTATCGATCGGCGTGATTGCGGGCTGATACCCGTACCAGCCCGCGCTCATGCGACTCTTCGTGGCGACGACCTCTCCGCTGCGGCGGTGTAGCCACAGCACCTCCGGGAACGTCGCGACGAATTCGTGGTAGATCGGCACCGCCCAGCCGCCATCCGACAGTGCGGCAGGCGCGTTCTTGACCAGCTCGCTGAGGTTGAGGAACGGACTGAGCGTCAACCGGCGGCTGCGGGTCCACGTTCGTCCCTCGTTGTCGGACATCGTCACGTTCAGCGAGCTGCCCGACCATCCGCCAATCGACACCGTGACGTAAATGAGCCAGAGTCTGCCGTCAGCATCGCTGAAGAGCACCGGGTTGCCCACTTTCCTGACGTAGCGCCGCAAATCGCGAGTCGCAGTGGCTCGCGTCACGATCGCCCGCGGAGGCGACCAGCGAATGTCGTCCGACGGTTGTACCGAGAAGTAAATGGCGACGTCGCCCGCCCCTTCACGCGAGCCCGCGTACCACACTGCGGCGAGACCGCCACCGAACAGTTCGGCGATCGACGCCACGTGCGACATCGCGTGCGGTGACTCCGGATTGAGCGTCTCGTCCTCGAAAAACGGTGCCGCGGCGGTCGATTGTGCGCGCGCCGCGACGACGAGTCGCGCCGGCCGGTCGCGGTCGAACAACGGCCACGCGTTCAACGCGACGGCCAGGAAGATCAGGAAGCCCCGCGTCGCCGTCGGCACCATCTGCGAACGAGTGTACTTCGGGACTGCGGCCGTCTGTTCGACGCACAGTGGGGCCGTGGTTATGTTCCGGCGATAATAGGCAAGCCGTGCCAGAACCCGTCTCAAAGCATGATCGGTAGCGCAGTCGGTCATTACCGGATCGAGGCCCAGCTCGGGTCTGGCGGGATGGGCGTCGTCTATCGTGCCTATGACACGGTGCTCCGGCGCAGGGTTGCGATCAAATTCCTGAGCGGGCTCTCCGATGATGAAAGCCGCAACCGGCTGTTGAAGGAAGCGCGGGCCGCATCGGCGCTCAATCATCCCAACATTTGCACCATCCACGAGATCGCGGAAACCGACGGGCAACCCTGCATCGTGATGGAGTATCTGCAGGGCACGCAGCTCGATTCGATGATCGTTCCTGGTGGCCTGCCGTCTGAAACATTCTTCCGTTACAGCCTGCAGATCGCCGATGCGCTGACGCACGCGCACGATCGCGGCATCGTGCATCGCGATCTGAAAAGCGCCAATGTCATCGTCGGCCCGGAAGGCCGCATGAAGGTGCTGGACTTCGGGCTCGCTCATCGACTCCCGGAATACGACGGCGAGAACGTCACGCAGTCGGTCTCGCTCCTGCCGCAGCCCGGGACCGTCGCCGGAACGCTCGCTTACATTGCCCCCGAGGTCCTGACGAACGGAAAGGCGGACGCGCGCAGCGATGTGTGGTCGCTCGGCGTGCTGTTCTATGAGATGGCGTCGGGGCGGGTTCCGTTCAAAGGGCTCAAGGGATTCGAGCTGATATCGGCGATCATCGAGGACAAGGCGGTTCCGCCGTTGAGCGCACTGGTGCCGTCAGCGCAGCGGGCCATCATCCATCGTTGTCTCGAGAAGGACCCCGAGCGCCGTTACAAGAGCGCGCGCGAGGTCTTCACGGCCCTCGAGGCTGCACAAGGCGCATCGGGACGGTTCACACCCAGGCGGATCGCTCTGGCAGTCTTCGCGCTCCTGGTACTTGCGCTAGGTGGGTTTCTGGCGGAACGCCGGCTGGTGCCTCGCGAGCCCGCCACCGATAGCTCGCCGCAACCATCTCCTGCAGCGGTCAACGCGCGGCGAGCGGTTGCCGTCCTCGGGTTCAAGAACCTTTCAGGTGAGCCTGACGCGGCGTGGCTCTCGACGGCGCTGGCCGAGATGCTCACGACCGAGCTCGCGGCAGGCGAACATCTGCGGACGATCCCGGGTGAAAACATCGCGCGGATGAAGAGCGACCTGGACCTGACCGACGCCGACAGCTTCGCGTCCGATACGCTGGCGCGCATCGGCGCCAACCTCGGCAGCGATCTCGTCGTGTCTGGCTCATACGTCAGGATCGGAGAGAAGCTGCGGTTCGACGTGCGAATGCAGGAGGCCGGCGCCGGGCAAACGATCGTCTCGGTCGCTGAAACGGGCGGCGATGGCGAGCTGTTCGAGATCGTGTCGAGGATCGGTGCGCGCCTGCGGGAACGCCTCGGTGTCACGGAGCTTTCGGCCGCGGAAGCAGCCGGTGTGCAGGCGTCGCTGCCCGCGAACCCGAATGCCGCGCGGTTGTATGCCGAAGGGTTGGCCAGGCTTCGGCTCTACGACGCACAGGCGTCGCGCACGCTGCTCGAACAAGCCGTGAGCGCCGATCCGAACCTTCCTCTGGCGCACTCGGCGCTCGCCCTTGCCTGGTCCGCGCTCGGCTACGACGAGCGGGCGAGGCAATCTGCCAGGCGCGCGTATGAGCTGTCGTCCAATCTCCCCCGTGAAGATCGGATGTGGGTCGAAGGGCGCTACCACAACGCGATGAGCAAGTACGACGACGCCATCAAGACCTACCAGGCGCTCTACAGCTTCTTCCCGGACAATCTCGAGTACGGATTGCAGCTGGCGGCCGTGCAAACGTCCGCAGGCAAGGGACAGGACGCGCTTCAAACTGTCGATTCGCTGCGGCGACTCCCAGCTCCCGTGCGAGATGATCCACGAGTCGATGGCGCCGAAGCCACGGCGGCCGGTTCGCTGTCGGACTACAAGCGACAACAGGCTGCGGCGGCGCGGGCGGTGGCCAAGGGACGACAGCAGGGAGCGCGACTCCTCGTGGCCAGGGCCCTTCTCACGGAAGCCAACGCCTGGCAGGAACTGGGAGACACTCGGAAGTCGATCGCCGCAGCCGAGGAGGCCAAACAGATCTACGCAAGTGCGGGAGATCGTGGTGGTGAGAGCCGCGCGCTGCGCGTGGCCGGCATCGCGCTCCGCTCGCAGGGTGACCTGACGCGCGCCACGCAAATGTACGAACAGGGTCTGGCCGTCGCGCGCGAGATCGGCGATCGAAGCACGACGGCTTCGCTTTTGAACAACATCGCCAATGTCCTCAGGCAGCAAGGATCTCTGGAGGCGGCACAGAAGACCTATGCCGAATCGCTGACGATTGCCCGCGAGATCGGGGACCGAAACTCGGTGGCACTCCTCCTGAACAACATGGCGATCCTCCATCGCGTGCGTGGCGATGTCGCTGAAGCCAAGAAGAACTACGAGGAGTCGTTGGTGATTCGACGCGCCATCGGCGACAAGGCTGGCGTCGCGGCGACGTTGAACAATCTTGCCAATTTGATGTCGGACGAGGGCGATCTCACCGGCGCCATGAAGGTGTACGACGAGACGCTGAAAACCGCCGAGGAGCTTGGAGACAAACGAAGCGTCGCGATGGCCTGGTACAACATGGGCGAGATGGAGCGGCTGCAGGGACACCTGACGAAGTCGCACAGCTTGCTCGACCAGGCGCTGGCGCTGCGACGCTCGCTCGAGGACAGGAGCGCCGTGGCTCGAACGCTGACCAGCATCGGGATGGTGCTGGCTGTACAAGCCCGGCTGCCAGAGGCCAGGAAGTCATACGAGGAGGCGCTTGCACTGCAAGAGGGCGTCGGCGACAAGCTTGGCATCGCGCGGGTGCAAAACCTGCTCGGGGTGTTGGCCCTTCACGAAGGGCGACCTGCCGAAGCGCAGACGTCGATTCGTCAGGCCGCTACGCAGCTTCATGAGCTGAAGGCACTCGACGAAGAGGCCGCCGCGCTGGCTGGGCTGGTTCCCGCACTCCTGGCGGAAGGCAAGAATCAGGAGGCCGAACGCGCGATCCAGGATGCTACTCGACTCGTGAAGGACAGCCGGAACCGCCAATGGCGCCTCGAAGTCGATCTCGCGCTGGCGCGTGTCGAAGCGGCGACTGGCAAGCTCGACGCGGCATCGACTCGTTTGCGCAAGTTACAAGGCGACGCCAAGGGGTTCGTCGGGTTCGAACTGGATGCGGGCCTCGCGCTCGCGGAAGTTGAGATCGCGTCGGGGCAGGTTGCTCAGGGACGCGTGCGTCTCGCTACGATAGAGCAGCAGGCCAAAGCGAATGGATTCCTGCTGACCGCGCGTCAGGCCGCCGCGGCGCAACGTTGAGTGATTATGGTGTTTTCCTATCGTCGTAGAGCGCAAGGTTTAGCCTGCGCCGTTATCGTTGCGATATCAGCCCTCGGCTGCGGAGGCGGCGGCGATTCTTCCTCGTCCGGGCCCTCGACCTCGCCAACGGCTCCGCCCGTCGACGTCGTCAATCTCGCGGGAAACTGGGTGGGCACGATCGAATCAGCCAACCTTCCTCCTCAGACAATCTCCGCGGTTGTCGTGCAGTTCGCTGATTGCGTCGATGGGTCGTGGAAGAGCGCCGATGGCGATTGGAGCGGTGCGATCAGCGGCTTTGCCAGGACATCGTCGTTCTCCGGGCAGATGACGTTCGAGCGTCGATCGAATGGCGGCTGCCTCGCATCCGGCAATGTGGGCGGCGACGTCGGGGCTGACTCGCTGCGATGGATTGGCGTCGGCGCAAGTCCGGTCGGCGTTTGTGCGGGCAACCTCCCTCAGTCGCTCGTCATTAACCTTCGTCGGCAGTAATCGGATCAACTCCCAACGTGCGCGCGTGTGCTTCGTTGACGCGCGAATTCCAACTCCCAACTCGAAAGCGGGCAAGGACTTTTTGGGAGTTGGAAATTTGGAGTTGGGAGTTAGACAAAGCCGATCGCTTGCTAATGAGCATGGCCCCCAGCGGCGTGCTGCGCCATCGTCATGTCCCACATCCGACGGCTCAGATCGAATTGCGCGAGGCGCAGGAACACGTGGAACGATACCGGATGTGCATCATGGGTGTTCTGCAGAATCTCCGGCACGCCGTAGAACGTCACGTCTCCTCCCAGACCGAGTGCCAATCCACGGATCCTGGCGACGTCCCGCACCGATCCGATTGTGAAGCCGAGAACCGTGTCGACGAGCTCACCCGGATGCGGGACGTGCACGATATTCGGAAACAAGAGGATCTCGGTCTCGACATCCGTGTGCTCGAAACGTCCATACCACGACCACGGCCCGGACTTGTGCGTGCCCTCGAGCAGTACGGAATCGACCGTGCTGTACTGACGACGATTGCGCCCGACAGCGCCGGTGATAGCCGTGAATCCAGTGGAGCGATGGCGGGACCAGGACGCCGACGCGCTCGTTCGCCGTTGATCGCCCGGCTCGAGCGCTTCAGGCTCCTCGAGAAACCCGTGCGAAACCTGGATCGCCCATGAGGGCGTCGGCCTCAGCCACGCGCGTATCGACCATGAGTCGATCGCGCCGACATCGAGGTCGTAGCGAACTTCGTCTGACTCGCGACCGCGGAAGACCGACCCTTCAAAAGACGCGACGCCATAGTCGACACGACCGAGAATGACGCTGCTGGCGATGTGCGTCGAGTCGAAGATGTGATGCGCAATTGGCGCCGACGGATTCTCGGCGCTCGACGCCCGATGCATGAACGGAACCGGACCGAGCGCCGGCTCCCCCACCGGTCCTCCCGCAAATGTCAACCTGGTGCGACTCCCGAATGGAACGCTCCAGCCCGCCGAGAGTTGCATGAAGAGATCATGCGGGTGTTGGTGATCGGTGATCTGCAGTCCTTCGTACGCTTCGCCCACCTGGAAGATCTGCGAGTAGCCCTTTCCGGGCGAGGTCAGCGGCTCGGCCGAGACCATCGCGGTGGCGCTGAACAACCCTGGCCCAAGCTGATGGCTGCCCGTAGCCATCAGCCAATTCTGCGATTTGAACTCGGTCTCCCCGCGCCGTCCGCCCTGGACGTTCATCGTCGCAAACAGGACGCCGTCAACAGCCGTCGTCCAACCTGCTGTGGGCGTACTGGACTGATGACCCTGGTGATCCTGATGATCCGCGGAAGGTTCCTGCTGCGCAGCGACGGGCGCCGCCGCCAATAGCAGCAGAATGAGGACGCTGTTACTTCGCCGCACCTGACCGCTCGACGAGGGCAACGATCTCCTTCAGCACCGTGACTCCGCGATCGGCTTCATACCAGTCGCCTCTCTGCGCGAAACGCCTGGCATTCTCGCGACTGTCGCCGATCGATCGAAACAAGTCCTGAAGTTCAGCGGGCCGCTCTACCCACGCGCCAACGTCCACGCCCTGACGAAACAGGACCACGGTGGGCGTCGCAGTTCGTCCATCCGGTGTTCGATGCGCGCGCATCGCCGGCTCCCCTGTTGCGCGGTCAACGACGCGCATGGGAACCTGCGCGAGGGCCGCCAATCGTGCCACATAGGGCACTGAGTACGCTGAATCCGGACACCAGTCTTCGGCCACGACAAGCAGCTGAAGATCGCGCCCTACACGCCTGACGCGCTCGACCATCTCTGTGGACACAGTCGCCTCAGACGATATCCGCAACCACAACTCACGTTGCCGGTCGACGCGATCGAGAAAGTCATCCCAGGTCGCGCCCGCCTCGAAGAGGTGATTGGGCTCAATCGCCACCACCTGGAGCGGCGCCAGCAACAGAAAAAGGAACGCGAGAGGCATCTGTTTAGCAATCCTATCGAGGTTTCGCGATCGGTCCAACCAGGCCAATGCCAGACGTGCGTTCCTCGCTGATTCGTGACACCAGCCGCACGATTTCGGCGGCTGCCGACTGCGGCGACTTCCCTTTTGGATGAATCCCGCAGACCGCGTTCGTCGCAGAGTGATTCAGGTTGCGGTTCCACCGAGGGAAACCAGCCTCGTCGCGACCATACGTTACGTAGACCGAGGCTGTATTGAGCCCCGTACCCGGCCGTTCCCCGATGATGTGGATGATGATCGCGGCGCCAACCAGTCCGCCGACCTCGTATCCGACCCGTACCCGACCGTTCTGCACCACCACATCGCGATCGCC
>Ga0070667_100004970_pt1 | contig 11141 bp, 12 predicted proteins | sample KBSS33metaG_FD_64659 | JGI IMG/M metagenome (GOLD analysis project Ga0070667, IMG submission 64659) | Switchgrass rhizosphere microbial communities from Kellogg Biological Station, Michigan, USA - KBS S3-3 metaG | ecosystem: Host-associated > Plants > Roots > Rhizosphere > Soil ...
ACAGCCGGCTCCTTGCTGACGCGGCTCGGTCAAGAGGGGATCGGCTGCGGTCTGTACGCCGCGGCGGGGAACGAGATCGACCTCGGGCTCGAGGATTACCTGTCGTACATGGTGCAGGACCCAGAGGTCTCGATCGTGCTCTCGTTCGTCGAGACCCTTCGCCGGCCCGCCGAATTCGTTGCGGTCGCGGAGCTCGCGGCGGAGCTCGACAAGCCGATCGCGCTGATCAAGGTCGGCCGCACCGAGAAGTCGGCACGGCGAGCCCAGGCGCATACCGGAGCGCTCACGGGCCCGGACAAGCTCTACGACGCGCTCTTCCGGAGCCTCGGCGTCATCCGCGTCGACGAGCTCGCGGAGCTCGTCGCGGTCGCGAAGCTCCACCTCGCCGGCCGCCAGCCGCGTTCGAAGGGTGTTGGTGTCATCTCCGGCTCAGGTGGCCAGGCGAGCGTCGTCGCGGACCGCGCCATCCAATTGGGTCTGGACGTTCCGGACCTCGATCCGGAGGTCGAGGCCGCGGCCGACGAGCTGCTCCGGTTCGGGAAGGCGTTCAATCCCTGCGACGTCACAGGTGACATCGCCACCGATCCGACCCTCACGGGCCGGACATTCGAGGTCTTCAGCCGCCAGCCCGAGCTCGGGACGATCCTCTACGCACGGAAGCGCCTGACGGGCAACGTCGGTGACCGGGCGGCGGCCTCCTTCGCTGCGGCCGCGTCGCATCCTGGTGCCCCTGCGTCGTTCGTCTACTCCTACGACGGCCCGGTCGACGGCGCGGAAGCAGCCGTCTACGTGGAACATGGCGTTCCCGTCTTCACGAGTCTCCAGGAGGCGCTCCTCGCCGTAGGCCGCCTCGCCGACCGCGCGGCGTCGCTCGCTCGGCGGGCCGAGCGGCGGCAGCGAACGACAGCAACGGCCGCGGTCGTCGGAGCCGTGTCCCTGAACGACGGAATGGGGCTGCTCGCGGCCTACGGCATCCCGACTCCGCGTGAGGCGCTCGCGGAGAATGCGTTGGCGGCGGTCGCGGCGGCGGAGGCGTTCGGGTACCCGGTATTGCTGAAGGTGGCGAGCGAGCGAATCCTCCACAAGACCGAAGCCGGTGGTGTCGAGCTGGGACTGAGGGACGCGGCAGCGGTCGCGGAGGCGTACGAGCGGATCGTCGCGAACGCGCTCCGTTACCTCGGCGACGCGAGCTCCGAGGTGGCGGTGCTCGTGCAGGAGCAGATCCCGTCTGGCGTCGAGCTCATCGCCGGCGTCGAGGTCGACGAGCAGCTGGGGCCGTTCGTCCTCGTCGGGCTCGGGGGCGTGACGGCCGAGCTGCTCGAGGACGTCGCGATCCGCCCGGCACCGATCGATGCCGTCGAGGCACTCGAGATGATCCGCGGGTTGCGCGGAGCGCCACTTCTCGAGGGCTTCCGCGGTGGTGCGCTCCACGACGTCGAGGCCGCCGCCGACGCAGTCAGCGCGCTCTCTCGGGTCGCGGTGGACCGGCGCCGCGAGCTGGCCGAGCTCGACGTCAATCCGCTCATCGTGCTCGGGCAAGGCAAGGGCGTCCGCGCCGCCGACGTTCTCGTGGTGGCGTCGTGACCGGCGAGCCCCGTGTCCTCGTCGAGCGCCGCGGCAGCCAGGGCTGGATCACGCTCAACCGTCCGGAGAGCCGGAATCCGCTCGACGCCGGAACCGCCGCCGACGTCCTGGCCGCGTTCGAGGAGCATTTCGCAGACCCGCAGGTTCGCTCGGTCGTCGTCACGGGGGCAGGCGATGCTTTCTGCGCCGGGGGCGATCTCGAGCAGATGCGCCGGATGCCCACGCTACGCGCGCAAGAGGCCTACGAGTGGCCGAACGCGATCGTCGAGATGACGCGGCTGATGCTCCGTGCGCCGAAGCCTGTGATCGCCGCGGTGAACGGCCCCGCGCTCGCCGGGGGAATGGGTCTCGCGGGAATGTGCGACATCATCGTCGCCGACCGCTCAGCGCGGTTCGGGACGCCCGAAGTTAAGATCGGACTCTTCCCGATGATCATCGTCGCCCACCTCTCGCGGTCCCTCCCGCGCAAGCGTCTGCTCGAGATGATGCTCACCGGCGAGCCGATCGACGCCGAGGAGGGCTACAGGCTCGGCTTCGTGAACCGCCTCGTCGACGGTCTTGCGGAGATGGAGGAGACTCTGCGGCACTACGCAACGCTGTTCGAGCGTGTCGCGCCCAACGCGGTGCGGCTCGGGCGCCGTACGTTTTCGGTGATGGCGGACATCACGGCGGAGCAGGCGCTCGACGCGGCCCAGGTCTTCAACACGATGTTCCTCGGCAGCGACGAGTTCGCCGAAGGCACCGCGGCCTTCTTCGAGAAGCGCCGCCCGAGCTGGAGTAGTTAGACCACATTGGGTGTGGCGCGTCCGAGGCGCGGCGAGAAGGTCTACGAGAGCGTGGCGCGGGAGCTGCTCCGCGACATCCGCGCCGAAGGCCTCGAAGTGGGAGCGTCCCTTCCGTCCGAAGCCGAGATGCTGGCGAAGTACCAGGTGGGACGGGCGTCGCTCCGCGAGGCGCTGCGCGTGCTCGAGATGAACGGGTTGATCACGATCAAAGCGGGGCCCGGCGGGGGGCCGACGCTGACGGGAGTCGACAGCGCCGCCTTCGGGAGAATGGCCTCGCTCTACTTCCACCTGGGTGGGATGACGATCAACGAGCTGATCGAGGCGCGGCTCGTGATCGAGCCCGTCCTGGCGCGGCTGGCGGCGGAGCGGCGCGACCCGGAGCGGCTGGCAGCGCTCCGGAGAGCCGTCGAGCACGCCGACGCTGCCGACCTCGGCAGCGATGCCGACTACCTCGCCACGAGCAACGACCTGCACGCGCTGGTTGCGGGCATGTCGGGCAACGGGATTCTCAATCTTCTCGGGACGTCGCTGCTAGCGATCTTCCAGGAGCGCGTGAAGGGGATCCTGTTTCCTCCGTCGAGGCGCATGCGGGTGCGCACCGCGCACGCCGAGATCGCCGCCGCGATCGAGCAGGGGGATGCGGATAGGGCCGAGAGCCTCATGCGCGAGCACATGCTCCAGTACGGCGCCTACGCGAGAAAGCGGCATCCGGCACTCTCGGAGGAAGTCATCGACTGGCGGTGAGCGCGCCGTCGGACGACCCTGCTCGGCAGGGGCCGCTCATGGGTCTGCGAGTCGTGGAGCTTGCCGGCCTCGGGCCCGCGCAGCACGGCTGCATGCTGCTTGCCGACCTGGGAGCCGACGTCGTGCGGGTCGACCGCCCGGCGGACGTGCCCACCGCACCGTCGGAGCGGCCGCCGACGAGGCTCATCTCGCGGGGGCGGCGCTCGATCGCCGTCGACCTCAAGAGCCCGGCGGGGCGCGAGGTCTTCCGTGCCCTCGTCGAGCGGGCCGACGTGCTCGTCGACCCGTTTCGCCCGGGTATCGTCGAACGGCTCGGGATCGGTCCCGACGAGTGTTGCGGCTGGAACCCGCTGCTGATCTACGCTCGGATGACAGGCTGGGGACAGGACGGGCCTCTCGCGGCCGCGGCGGGGCACGACCTCAACTACGTCGCGCACGCCGGCGCGCTGCACCCGATGGGCGAGCCGGACGCCCCGCCGCCGGTTCCGCTCAACCTCGTCGGCGACTTCGGCGGCGGCGGGATGCTGCTCGCATTCTCGGTCATGGCGGCTGCGTACGAGCGGGAGCGCTCGGGCCGCGGGCAGGTGCTCGACGTCGCCATGGTCGACGGCATCGCGTCGCTCCTGATCGCCGTCTGCCAGTATCGCGCCGGCGGCGAGTGGGAGGACGGCCGGGGCGTGAACTGGCTGCAGGGCGCGGCGCCGTGGTACCGCGCCTATGCCACCTCGGACGGTCGCTACGTCACCGTCGCGTCTCTCGAGCCGCAGTTCTACAGCCAGCTCCTCGAGCGCCTCGGCCTTGACGCGCGCGAGTGGCCGCAGTGGGATCGTGGACGGTGGCCGGAGTTGCGCTCGCGCCTCGAGGCTGTCTTCGCTTCGCGCACCTTTGCGGAGTGGCGCGCAGCGCTCGAGCAGACGGACGTCTGCTTCGGCGCCGCACTCGACCTTCCCGAGGTGCTGACCGATCCGCACCTCGCGGCACGGGGAACCTTTGTCGAATACGAGGGCGCTCTGCAGCCGGCGCCGGTGCCGCGGTTCAGTCGTACGCCCGGGGCGATCGCCTGTCCGCCGGCGTGGCCGGGTGCCGACACCGACGAGGTTCTGCGCTCGTTGGACGTTCCCGACGAGCGGCGCCGTGCGCTGCTCGCCGCCGGAGCTGTGGCAGCCGCTGCGCCATGACCCGCGGCGACGTGGTCCTGTTCCAGCGCGACGGCCGCGTCGCGCGCATCATCCTCAACCGCCCAGAGGCCCGGAACGCGATCGATGCCGAAGTTGCACGGCGCATCGAGGATTCGATCACCGCCGTCGAGGAGGATCCGGATGTGTGGGTCGCCGTGCTCGGGGCCGTCGGGCCTGCGTTCTCGGCGGGCGCCGATCTGAAGCAGATCGCCGCCGGCAAGACTGCCGGGATCATGACCGAACGCGGCGGGTTCGGAGGTCTCGCGCGGCGCGCACGGACGAAGCCGCTGATCGCAGCCGTCGACGGCGCGGCCGTCGGGGGAGGCTGCGAGCTCGCGCTCGCATGTGACCTGATCGTCGCGTCGACCGCCGCGAGCTTCGGGCTTCCGGAGGTGAAGCGGGCGCTCATCGCCACGGGCGGTGGGCTGTTTCGGCTGCCCTCCGCGCTTCCCCGCAACGTCGCGCTCGAGCTGATCATGACCGGGAGGTCGCTGCCGGCCGAGCGCGCCTACGAGCTCGGGATGGTCAACCGCCTCGCCGAGCCAGGGCGGGCGATCGAAGCAGCCCTCGAGCTGGCCACCGAGATCTCCGCGAACGGTCCGCTAGCCGTCCGCGCCAGCAGGGAGGTCGTCGTCCGCTCGTACGGCGACAGCGAATCGACGGGCTGGGCGCTTACAGAGGAGCTCGCGCACGGGGTGAGGGCAAGCGAGGACGCGAAAGAGGGTCCCCGCGCGTTCGTCGAGAAGCGTGCTCCCCGCTGGAGCGGTCGCTAGATCGCCCTGAAGCCGTAGCCGTTCCGGACACGGGTGATCGTTCCCCAACCCGGGAACGGCGCGTGCGCCATGCAGACCACAGCGTCATGCGCCGCCGCATCTGCGAGCACCTCGAGGCGCGAAGCGCGCAGTGCGGCCAGCGTCGCGTCGAGCTCGCCCTCGGGGATGTCCAGCGCCACGAGGTTTGTGCTCACCCAGTCGGGATGCCCGATCTCGAGCGCATCGTGGAACAGGTCGCCGACCCAGAAGAAGCATTCGCCACGCGACTCGACGCGCAGCGTCAGGTGCCCCGGCGTCTCTCCCGGAGTCGGGAGCAATTTCACGCTCGCCGACAGCTCGAGCTCCCCGTCGACCGCGTCGAGCAGCCCCCGAGCGGCGAGCGTGTCGCACACCGCGCGCAGCTGCTCGCGGTGTCGTGGTGCGACGCCGTCGAGGTCGCGCCGGCTGATGAGGTAGCGAGCGTTCGAAAAGGCCGGTGCGGCGCCGGCCTCGCCGGCCAGGAAGCCCGAATAGTGGTCGGCATGCCCGTGGGTCGCGACGACGTGGGTGACCGTGTCAGCCGGGACGCCGATCGCTCGCAGTGCCGACGGAACGTCGTTGAGATACGCGCTCGGCTGGAATCCGGCCGGCTCGAGGAACGCACGTTCGGCCTCGTTGAGGCGAAGCGGGTCGACGACGATCGAGAGGTCGTCGACCGCCACGTGCAGCGTCGCGAAGTCGATCGGGATGGGCGGCGTCGCGAGAGGCGGGCCGACGGTCGCCGTCGTGGCCGCGGCAGCCCGGATGGTCGAGTCGAAGCGGGCGCGACGGATCCCATCAACCGAAAGGAGCCTCACGACGGCCGCGTTCCTGCCGCTGCAGACGCACGTCACGATCGCACCGCCGACGCGCAGACGCGCGATGTCCCGCGACGGCGCAGTCGCGGTCGGCGTCAAGCCTGCAGCTTCCGGAAGTCCCAGCTGACGATCTTGCGCGGGACCAGGCGCAGCCACGCGTGGCGGAGGTCGTAACGGATCGTGTCCGCGCCGACGTACTTCGCCGCGAACAGGCGCTCGGGCTCGACAAGCTCCGAGTGCGTCTCGCCCGCGCGCGGCACCTCGCCCACCCGCTCGACGGCGCCGGTGAGCTCCACTCCGCGCAGCTCCGCGTACGCCGTGCCCGCGTCCACGATCACCGCGATCCGCGGATCGCGTTCGAGGTTCACCCAGCGCTGGCTGCGGACGATCGAGTAGAACCACATCGCGGCGCCGTCCCAGACAAACCAGAGCGGGCTGACGTGTGGCCCGTGCGGCCCGATGGTGGCGAGGCGACAGATGTGCTCGTCGGTGAGGAAGCGATCCCGTTCCGTGTCCGACATTGCGATTGCGCGCCCACGTCGTTGTTGAAGAGTCATCTGCAATAGAACGTTACGTCTGGCCGGCAGAGGCACCCTCGACCGAGGGGAGAAGCGGCATGACCCGTTCTCCGAAGAGCTCGAGCTGGCGCAGCGCCTCGGCATGGGGTAGCCCCGGCCACTGAGGCTTGAAGACGAACTCGGTCATTCCGACCTCGTCGCGCAGCAGCGCGAGCTTCTCGGCAACCTCTTCCGCGGATCCGAGCAGGAACCGGCCTTCCGCCTCGGCATCGTCGGCCGCGGCGAAGCCGCCTCCCGAGTCGTCCAGATCGCCGCCCTGCGCGAGCCCCCACTGGAGGTACGTCTGGTAGCGCGCCTGACTGCGCATCGCCGCGCCTCGCCGCGCCTCGGGCTTCGAGTCGGCAATGAGCAGTTCGCGCCGGATGGGGAACTCATGCGCCGGCGGCTGCCCGGCACGCTCGCGCTCCTCGCGGAACAGCGAGGCCAGCTCCCGTAGTGCCTCGTGCGTCGGAAACGGCGGGACGTACCAGGCGTCGCCGAGACGGGCGGCGCGGCGGACCGCCGCCGCTGACTGGCCGCCGATCCAGATCTGCGGCCGCGGCCGCTGTACCGGGAGGACCGACGGGCGAACGCCGTCGAGCTCGAAGAACGCTCCGGCGTGCTCGACCTCGTCGCCGCTCCAGAGCTTCTTGATCACGTCGAGCGCCTCCTCGAACCGCGCGCCCCGCTGCGTCCGCTCGATTCCGAATGCCCGGAACTCGCGCTCTGAGTAGCCGACGGCAGTTCCGAAGACTGCTCGTCCGCCGGTGAGAATATCCAGCGTCGCGATCTCCTCGGCGACCTGCACCGGGTTGAGCATGGAGAGGAGGACGATTCCCGTGGCCACGCGCATCGTCGGCGCCACCGAGGCCATGTGCGTGAGGTACGGGATCGGCTGGTAGTACCGGAGCTCGCTGCCGAGGAAGTGCTGGCCGCAGAAGACGGTGTTGAATCCCAGCTCCGCCGCGGTCGCGACGAGCTCCCGATGTTCCGCCACCTGCTGCGCCGGTGGGATGCTCGCGTCGTGGATCGCAGTCAATAGCAACCCGTATTTCACGGTTCAAGCCTCCCGTCTCGAGGCGGACGCACAACCGCGTACGCGCGCGTCAGCACCTCGTCGCCCGCGTGGGTGACGGACAGCTCGACGTGCGCCGTCCCGTCGTCGTCGACGTGCGCGACCGCCCCGTCGACCCGAATCAGCGCGCCCTCGCCGTCCGGCACCGGCACGACCCGTGAGAAGCGGACGCCGTAGTCGACGACGAGGCCGGGGTCGCCGCACCACTCGGTGACCGCGCGTAGCGCGACGCCCATCGTCAGCATTCCGTGCGCGATCACCGTCGGCAGGCGTGCTGTCGCGGCTGCGGACTCGCTCCAGTGGATCGGGTTGAAGTCTCCGGATGCGCCTGCGTAACGGACGAGGTCGAGGCGGGTCAGCCGGGTCTCGAGCGGGGGCAGCCGGGTTCCCGCCTCGATCACGCCGGCGCCGTTCCCCGCGAGAAGACGCTCCCGTCGAGCGTGCAGATCACGTCGCCGTCGGCCGCCGCGAGCTCCTGCCGCCACGCGAGCACCTCGTGCTGTCCGCGCACCGAGATGTCGACGATCTCCGCGGTGGCGAGGAGCGCGTCGCCGGCGAAGATCGGCCGGCGATAGCGAAATCGCTGCTCCGTGTGGAGCATCCGCGCCGGATCGAGCCCGAGCTCGGGGTCGCGGAGCATCGCCAGCCGCTCCGCCTGTGCAACGACGACGGCGAACGTGGGGGGTGCGATCACGTGGGGGTAGCCCGCGCGCCGTGCGGCCGCCGGATCGTGGTACAGCGGATTCTCGTCGCCGAGCGCCCGCGCGAACTCGCGTACCTTGACGAGGGCGACCTCGTACGGCTCGCGAGACTCGTACCGTCGACCGAGCAGCTCACGGTTGAGTGACATCTATGCGTATAGTTACTACAGATCTCGTGAACGGCAAGCTCGAACCCGATATTCGGACGTTGCAGGAGGCGGCACGCGCCCTGGCCGCGTCGCTCGAGCCGATCGCGATCGAGGCCGACAGCAGCTCCGACCTCGACGACCGTGTCCGGCTTGCGCTCGCCGAGAGCGGCCTCGTGCGCGCAGTCGTTCCGGCCGCGTACGGCGGGCGTTCGGATCAGGTCGACCCGCTCGCGGCGTGCGTCGTCCGCGAGGCGTTGATGGGCGTCTGCTCACACGCCGATTCGCTCTTTGCGCTGCAGGGGATCGGCAGCTACGCGATCACCGCCGGCGGCACCGATGCGCAGCGGCAGGAGTGGCTTCCTCGGGTGGCGTCGCTCGACGCGATCGCCGCGCTCGCGCTGACCGAGACGGGAGCTGGCTCCGACCTCAAGGCGATCGCGACGACACTCGACGAGAGAGACGGTGAGCTCGTGCTCAGCGGCGAGAAGTCGTTCATCTCGAATGCCGGTGCAGCCGACTTCTATACGACCCTCGCCCGCGAGGGAGACGTATTTTCGCTCGTGCTCGTGCCGGCCGCGGCGGAGGGCGTCGAGACGCGTCCCCTGGCGCCGCTCATCGCCCCGCACGTGATCGGCGACGTGCTCTTCCGCGACGTCCGGTTGCCGCTCTCCGCGCGCCTCGGCCCGCCCGGCGGCGGCTTCGACCTGGTCCTCGCCACGCTCGCCACCTTCCGCATCTCGGTCGCCGGCGCCGCGGTCGGGCTCGCCGAGGCAGCGCTTCACGAGGCGGTGCGGCACGCGAGGGAGCGGGAGCAGTTCGGCCGCCCTCTTCTGCGCCTGGGCCCCGTAGCTCAGCTCCTCGCCGACAGCTGGGCGGACGTCGAGATGGCGCGTCTGCTCGCGTACGACACCGCGCGGCGTGCGCGGGAGAACCCGCTCGCCGAGCTCGACCGGTCGTCGCTGGCCAAGCTCGCCGCGACCGAGGCCGCCTCTCGCGTCGTCGACCGCTGCGTCCAGGTGATGGGCCGCTGGGGGCTGATCTCGGGCAGCAAGATCGAGAAGCTCTACCGGCAGTCTCGTCCGATGCGCATCTACGAAGGAGCCTCCGAGGTCCTCCGCCTGGGCATCGCGCGGCGCCTGTCTCAGGAGGTCCCGTGATGGACCTCGGCATCGAGGGACATGTCGCGATCGTCACCGGCGCGAGCCGCGGCCTCGGCTTCGCGGCCGCGCAAGCGCTCGTCGACGAGGGTGCGCTCGTGCTCGCCGCTGCCCGCTCGACCGACGCGCTCGCCGAGCTCGCGGACTCGCGCCCGGGCTCGATCGAGCCCGTCTCGTGCGATCTTCGAAATCTCGACGAGGTCGCGGCCCTCCCAAGCCGCGCCGTCGAACGGTTCGGGCGTATCGACGTGGTCGTCAACAACGCCGGCATCGCGCCGGCGTCGGCGTTCCTCGACGAGGAGACGTCGCAATTGGAGGATGTCCTGGCCGTGAACATCACGGCTCCGGCGGTTCTCTGCCGCGCCGCCGGCCGCCACTTCGTCGAGCAGCGCCGGGGGAAGATCGTCAACGTCGCCTCGATCTCGGGGATCCGTGGCAAGGCGCGCCTCGCCTCGTACTCGGCATCGAAAGGCGGGATCCTCCAGCTCACGAAGGCGCTCGCCGCCGAATGGGCTCGCTTCAACGTGCAGGTGAACGCGATCGCGCCTGGGTTCTTCGCGACGGATGCCCAGAGGGCGGTGCTCGACGACCCGGACACGCTGCAGGCGCGACTCTCGAAGATCCCGGCACGGCGTGCCGCGGCGCCCGAGGAGATCGGGCCGTTCGTCTGCCTGCTCGCATCGCCGCGCTCGGACTACATGACGGGCGCAGTGCTCGTCGTCGATGGAGGGGAGACAGGGAAGATTTGATCGTCGATACACACACCCACGTATGGCCGGACTCGATCGCCGCCAAGGCGCTCGCTCATTCGATCCCCGACCTGCCACAGGTCGGGGACGGGAAGGTGTCCTCGCTCGTCAGCGCGATGGACGAGGTCGGGATCGACCGTTGCGTCGCGCTCGGTGTCGCGATCACGCCGGCGCAGGTCGAATCGGCAAACAAGTTCGCAGGGTCGCTCGACCCCGCGCGGTTCGTCGGCTTCGGCTCGGTGCACGCCGGCCTCTCACCCGAGGAGAACATCGAGTCGCTGCGCCGCCACGGGTTGCGCGGCGCGAAGGTGCATCCGCTCTTCCAGGGGTACGGCCTCGACGATCACGGGCTTCATGAGACGCTCGACGCCATGCAGGGCGAATTCGCCGTGGTGATCCATGTCGGCGCGGGCGGGAGCGGCGACGTCAACCGCGGGTGCACGCCACTGCTCCTCCGGCAGCTCGCGCAGCGGTTCCCGCGTCTCGACATCGTCGCCTGTCACTTCGGTGGCTACCGCATGATCGACGAGGCGGAGGAGAACGTCATCGGGCTCCCCGTCTACGTCGACACCGCCTGGCCGCCCACGGTCGGCCTCATCGACGCGCGCCGGCTGCGCGAGACGATCCGGCGCCACGGCGTCGATCGCGTCCTGTTCGCATCGGACTGGCCGATGGCGGAACCGGGGCGCGAGCTGGAGGCGCTCGAGGCCCTCGGCCTAGACGACGACGAGCTGTCTGCGATCAAGGGCGGTAACGCCGCCCGGCTCCTGGGGCTGTCGTGAGCGGCGCGCTCGCAGGGAAGATCGCGGCGATCACCGGCGCCGGGCGCGGGATCGGCCGCGAGCACGCGCTC
>Ga0070667_100004973_pt1 | contig 11138 bp, 7 predicted proteins | sample KBSS33metaG_FD_64659 | JGI IMG/M metagenome (GOLD analysis project Ga0070667, IMG submission 64659) | Switchgrass rhizosphere microbial communities from Kellogg Biological Station, Michigan, USA - KBS S3-3 metaG | ecosystem: Host-associated > Plants > Roots > Rhizosphere > Soil ...
CGGCGATGACTGTTGCAGAGAACATCGAGCTCGGTGGTCGAGGATTTTACGACGCACGCAGATCAGCAGCTCGAATAAGGCAGTTAGTCGAGGAAACGGGACTGATCCTGGATCCGCTTGCTCGCGTGGATTCCTTGAGCGTTGCAGGCCAACAGCGACTGGAAATCGTCAAGGCTCTCGCGCATCACGCGAGAGTTCTGATATTGGATGAGCCGACCGCAGTGTTGGCTCCGGCTGAGGCACAGGAGCTTCTCACGCTCATTCGCCGCCTTGTCCAGACCGGCCGGAGCATCGTGCTCATCACCCACAAGCTGCAAGATGCAGAACGCTTTGCTGACGACGTGTCGGTGTTGCGGGATGGTAAGCTGGTTCTGAGCAGCCCTGTCGCCGATGTGACAGTAGAGTCCCTTGCTCGATCGATGCTGGGGCCAGAGCGCACTACTAACCGCACACAAGGACCAACTGAACAAAGACAACAACACACATCGATCACTCCTGTGATACGCCTCGAGCACGTTGATGTGCAGAGAAAATCTTCACCAAAAGATCTCCGTAACATCAGTCTTGAAATTCGCCCCGGTGAAATCGTCGGAGTCGCTGCGCTGGACGGCGCTGCAGCCGACTTGCTCAGGGTGATTGCAGGGAGATACAAGCCTGCTGCCGGCAAGTTGATTACACCGATCAGAATCGGATTCGTTCCGGAAGACCGACAGCGTGATGCTCTTGTCGGAGATTTCAATATTTCCGAGAACTTCGCACTTAGAGACAGCGGCCAACGAAGGGGGAGAATGCCGTGGCCCCGTCTCCGGCGTGAAGCCAATGCATTGATCGACAGCTTCGATATACGCGCACAAAGCATCGATACGCTTGCCCGAGAGCTTTCTGGCGGAAACCAGCAGAAGCTTGTCCTCGCACGAGAGTTGAGCGACAACCCCGCCGCGCTTATCGCCGAGAATCCGACATGGGGATTGGACATCCAGGCAACTGCCGAGATTCACAGCCGCTTGCGCGCAGCGGCACTCGACGGATGTGCCGTGCTCTTTTATTCCAGTGATATCGACGAGCTTGTTGATCTTGCCGACCGGGTTTTCGTCATTCGAGATGGCTCATTAACAGATGTCGAACGAGGTGCCGAGGCGATTGGTAACGCGCTCCTCGGATCCTCCACGCTGACTTGACTCCTGACTGAATGAGTGAGCTAGCTGCCCTCGCACTCATCGGTGATATGCTGGTCCGCGCAACTCCGCTGATTCTAACCGGGCTCGCTGTAGCATTTGCATTTCAGGCGGGCATCCTGAACATCGGCGCAGAAGGTCAGCTCCTGATTGGAGCAGCCTGCTCGACAGCAATAACGCTGAAATTCGGCCATGCGCTCGGGGCCGGAATAATCATTGTGTCATTGATTGGCGGCTCGTTTGCCGGCGCTGCATGGGCGGCGATCGCAGCTGAGCTCCGAACACGTTTTCATGTGCTCGAAGTAATCAGCACTATCATGCTGAATTTCATAGCGTTGTACCTGGTTTCGTTTCTGGTTCGCGGTCCGTTACAGGAGCCGACACACATTTACCCCCAGACGGAAACCATGCCGTTGTATGCTCGGCTTCCGACTCTACTATCAGGTACGCGTCTGCATGCTGGATTCATCATAGCCGTTCTTGCCGGTGTAGCCGGATGGTGGATCCTCCAGCATACTGCTGCCGGCTTCAGGCTTCGAGCAGCCGGAAAAAATCCAAGCGCCGCAAAAATCGCCGGCAAGATCAACATCGGACGAACGACACGAAATGTTTTCCTGATTAGCGGTGCACTCGCAGGACTCGCGGGCGCAATAGAGGTGCATGGCGTCACTTTCGCGTTGTATGAAAATCTGTCACCGGGATACGGTTACACAGCAATCGCAGTTGCATTGCTCGCCGGTTTAAATCCTCTGTGGGTTATTGCAACCGGAATCTTCTTTGGTGCACTCGAAGCTGGAGCAAGCGCCTTGCAAAGAGACGCTGGGATCCCCGTAACTATCGCCTCGGTCATCGAGGCTTTGATCATCCTCATCGTTCTCGCTGCCGGAAGCATACGAAGTCTTCGGTCTCTTCAGTCGAGTATCGTGAGCAATGAGTCGACGGCGGAGATCGCGTGACGGATGTTATTAGTCCGTTTCTCGAAGGAGCGGTTCGCACCGCAACGCCCCTTGCCTTCGCAGCGCTAGGCGAGACAGTCGTAGAGCGATCAGGAATCATCAACATCGGACTCGAGGGCGCGATAATTTGCGGCGCGTTCGGCGGACTTGTCGCGTCTACTCACCAGGGTACCTGGCTCGCCATCGCAGCTGCGGGTATTTCCGGTATGATGGTCTCGATACTCTTCGCTTTCTTTGTCACACGTCTGAGATCAGACCAGATTATCACCGGAACTGCGATCAGCTTGCTCTCTCTCGGGCTTACGGGGACCCTCTATAGGCAGCTTTACGGTCCTGCAGGTTCGGCGCTGACGACTGCGACAATGCCGGTTTTGCCTGTGCCCTTTCTATCCTCACTTCCGTTGATTGGGCCGGCGCTGTTCTCTCAGCCACCGATTACATATGTCCTCTACGTGCTTGTTCCAGCACTGTGGTGGTGGCTGTACAGAACACATGCAGGCCTTGGATTAAGGGCAATCGGAGAGAATCCAGAAGCTGCAATTGCCGCTGGAATCCGTGCCTCGAGCACTCAATTCGCCGCAATTCTCTTCGGTGGCTTCATGGGAGGTGTTGCTGGCGGCGTTCTCGTGATTGCACAAGCCGGCACTTTTGCCGAAGGCATGTCTGCCGGAAGAGGGTTTATTGCGATCGCTATTGTCGTCCTTGGCCGTTGGCATCCTGTAGGTGTAGCCGCAGCTGCGTTCGTCTTCGGCGCGACGAGCGCACTCCAGTACCTCTTTCAGACAATGGGCTGGGATCTCCCTTATCAGGTTTTCCTCGCGCTACCCTATGTCCTGACGCTGCTCGCATTGGCAGGCATCGCGGGACGAGTACGCGCTCCGGTGAGCCTCGGGATGTGGATTCAGAGGGGATGAATTACTGAATCAACAACCGCTGTACGCGCTTTTCCATACAAGCTTCCACTCACCTTCGGAATTCTTTTCGAGTAGTCCGATTTTTCCGCCATCCTCGTAATCAAAAGTTACGACCACTGCCGGCCGACTGGATTTGATGAGCGTGAAGCCTGCCAGCACATCACTTGTTTCGAGCGATTCCTCCGCTCCAGCTGATCTCACATGAAACGCCAGGTGAAAATCTCTTTCGCCGGCGCTTCGCTCCGCGAGAAGAAGCAGATGCTCCTCTCGTGGATTTGCCTCCTCATTAATCTTTCTCACTATCTCGGCAACGATTAACCCTAGAGCAGGAGTCTCGAGCCGATAAGCTTTCCTGACGAAGAAAGGAATGCCGTTGAACACTGTGCTTCCACCTGTCAGATGCGTTGCGATATTCAGCACTTCGCTGATAAGTCGGGTGGAATCCTCTCCTTGCATCCCGTCTAGCGAACGCAGTCGCATTCCCGCGGCTCTTCCTTTCTCGAGGCCGACCTTCCAGCCTCCTGGTACTGAACTCGCCAGCTGTCCCTTCGGCCAGTTGGGACACCCGGCAGGGTCTACAGATTGAGAAACAACGTTGAGGACGGAGTTACCAACCAGGCCCTGAAGATTGAACAAATCCAGGGAAGTGTTTTTCAACGCAGCGAGCTCAAAGCGTCCTGTTGAAGCGAGTGAGCTATCGCTGAGACCCGGGAGCACAAGAGCCGCTTCAGTTGAGTCTTTCGATGCGGGGATCACCATGAATGGTCCTGCAGTGGAATCCCAGCCTGCCTGCGAAGAGAGACCGGTGACTGCCGGATAATTACTGGAAGCTCTAATTGAATCCGGACCCGGTTTTGTCTGCGTATCGCGACATGCCGTGATGCAGAGAAGGCCTGCTGCAATTTGAGAAAAAGCACCACGAGACAAAGTCATGCGTGATAATTTGTGGGTCGCAGAGCCCGCCCGTCGAGCCGTACTCCAGCCGGAATCTGATAATGCCACACGCGCAACACCCGAAGCCGCTGATTACGAGTGACGGAGAGCTCATCGCGGTGAAAGCGCCAGCTCGGGAGCGATGGAGCTGGGCACTTTACGATTTCGCAAACACCATTTTTTCGATGAACATCGCAACGCTCTACTTTGCGGTGTGGCTGGTATCCGACCTGGGTGCATCGAATACCATGGTAGCGCTTGGCAACGGAATCTCGTCAGCGTTGATAGCAGTTTCGATCCCGCTGTTCGGGGCGATCTCGGATGCGACACAGCGACGAAAGCCATGGGTTGTGTGGTTCACCATCCTTGCCTGTGCTGCGACGGCTGCAATGGGCATCATCGGACAGACCATAGTCCCACTGATAGGTGATTCCGTCCGTGACCCGGTAACAACTGGATACACAATCGGCGGGGGCGTCGCTGTTATCATCGTGGCCTCATTCGTCCTGGCGAATTATGCCTACCAGGGAGCGTTGCCTTTCTACAATGCGATGATGTTCGAGCTCGTGCCGTACAACGAGCAAGGTCGCCTTTCCGGAATGGGCACTGCCTTGGGTTACTTTGGCGCAATCGTCGGAGTATTGCTCGTAACGCCGTTCTTCAGCGGATCGATGCCGCTCCTGGGAAATATCCCAGCAGGGACGATGGATTTCCTTCGGTCCGTCATGCCATTCACATCGCATGGAGGAAGGGTCTCTACATTTGTTCCAACTGCAGTTCTCTTCCTTCTCTTTTCTCTTCCCCTCTTTATCTACTGTAAAGACCATAACGCCCGGCCCGGGCTCAAGGCCATTCCGTGGAAAGCTGCCTTTTCGGAAGTTGCTCACACGGTTCGTGATGCAAAGAAATATCCGGGTTCCTTGCGTTTTCTCCTCGCGTCATTTCTGTATCAGGATGCAATAGGAACCATTATCGCCAACATGGCACTCTATGCAGTGATGGCGATGGGATTCAAGAAAGGCCTCGAGACAACGTTGTTCGTCGTCCTTACGGTCCCTGCGGTAATCGGCAGTTATGCGATTGGTAGACTTGTCGACAGAATCGGTCCCAAGCGAAGTCTCATCTTCACAATCATCGCGTGGGTAGTCCTCCTCATTGCGATGGTCATGGTTCCGACACGAACTGGCTTCTGGATAGTTGGAGCAGCTATCGGACTGATTTTCGGAGGCGTGGCAACTTCGGAGCGTCCGTTGCTGCTGACGTTGGTTCCAGACGTAGAAGCCGGACGCTTTTTCAGTCTGATGGTTTTGTCGTCTCGTGCTGCCGCTATTCTCGGACCTTTTATATGGGCCTTCACGGTTGACGGACTTCTTCCATCGTTTGGCACCGCAGTAGCCTATCGTGCCGGGGTTGTCACTGTGGCTATCGGAATGGCGGCATCACTTCTGTTGTTATGGGGTGTTCCAGATAACTGGAAAAAGAACGCTGCCCAGAGTTAGGCTTTCGTTTCCACCCAGTTCGGCCCAGTACCCACGTCTACTACCAGGGGAACGGAGAGCTCTGCAGCATTTTCCATTTCCTTGCGAACGAGATCAGCAAGACGCGGAAGCTCGTCCGGCGGGGCCTCGAAGACGAGCTCATCGTGTACCTGAAGCAACATCTTGGCGTTGAATCCTTGTTCGGTGAGCTGCTTATCGATTCGAATCATCGCGATCTTGATCAGATCAGCGGCAGAGCCTTGAATCGGTGAGTTCGCCGCAACACGTTCTCCAAACGCACGGATGTTGAAGTTTCTCTCCCGCAATTCCGGAATGTATCGACGGCGGCCGAATATCGTCTGGACATAGCCGTTTTCACGGGCGAATTCGACCATGCTGTCGAGATAACGTCGAATTCCGCTGAAACGCTCGAAGTAACGCGTTATGAACGCTCGAGCTTCCGCATGTTCAATTTTCAATTGTTGAGATAGTGCGCGTGCTCCCTGTCCATAGATGGTTGCGAAGTTTATCGTCTTCGCTCTCGATCGCATCTCGGCCGTAACGTCGTCGATTGAAACGTCGAAAATGATTGCGGCTGTTTGCTTGTGAATATCGCCGCCGGCCCTGAACGCTTCGACAAACGCAGGGTCTCCCGATAAGTGAGCGAGTAATCGAAGCTCGATTTGGGAATAATCGGCAGCTAACAAAGTCCAACCTGCGCGAGGAATGAACCCTCGCCGAATGTCTCGGCCAAGCTCTCGTCTGATCGGGATGTTCTGAAGATTCGGATCGCTCGAGGATAATCGGCCAGAGCTCGCTACGGTCTGGTTGAATGAAGTGTGCAGACGACCTGTCACCGGGTTTACAAGCTCCGGTAAAGCATCCAGATATGTATTCTCGAGCTTAGCAAGCTCACGATATTCCATCAGCAGAGCGGGGAGCAGATGACCATTGTCCGCCAGCTCCTGCAAGACCGTTGCATCGGTGGAAGGTCCGGTGCTCGTCTTCTTGAGCACAGGTAGCTGGAGTTTTGTGAAAAGAATTTCGCGAAGCTGAAGATTCGAATTGATGTTGAACTCGACACCTGCGGCAGCATAGATCTGTTTTTCTACCGCTTCTCTCTCAGAGCGAAAGCGCGCTTTCAATGACTTGAACCATTGCAAGTCGATTGTGATACCAGTCCATTCGACCTCTGCCAGTACTTTCACCAGCGGCATCTCTATGTTGTCGAAGAGAGCGCGGCTTTGCGTGGTGTCCAGCTGTGGCTCGAATACCGAGCGAAGCTGCAGCGTGATGTCTGCATCTTCGCACGAATAATCCCGAGCAGCATCGACGGGACATTCGTCGAAAGGAATTGCCGACTTCCCCTTTCCACAGAGATCTGTATACGAAGTCATCGTATGATCGAAAAATTCGAGCGCGAGCACATCGAGTCCGTGAGACCGCCGTCCTGGATCAAGCACATAGCTCGCTAGCATCGTGTCGAAGTCGAGGCCTTGCAAATCAATGCCGGCTTTTCGCAGGACAAGCATGTCGTACTTCGAGTTCTGCCCTGCCTTTCTTACCGTCGGATCCTCGAGCAGGTCCCGCAGCGGTTTCATCTCCATTGATTGAAGCGCTGGCAAGTTTCTGACAGGCTGCTCAGGAGAGTTACGGGCTTCAGCCAGTAGTGCTCCGGCGATTCCTGATGCGACTGGAGCTTTCTGCTTTCGCTTTGCCCGGGTTGGGATGGGGTCATCACCACCACGAATGAGCCCACGATCATCGGGCGCATCCGTCGCCGCTCGGTCTCCAGGAGCATCAATCAGCAGCTCGCTCTGGACGTCGCGCTTTAGCACATGACCCAATGGGAAGTAGTATGCCTCTCCTGGAGCAGTAGCGATTGCCAGAGAGACAAGCTTCGATCGCAGTGGATCGCTTTTCTGGGGACTATCGGGGTCGATCAATGTCTCGATGTCGATCGAGATCTGCCCAGTCTTTCGCGCAATGCCTACGACATTCTTGAGCCCATCGATCGTATCTACGGTTTTGTAGATGGTCGTTGATTTGGCGGTTTTACTCTCGGGCTCGGGGGATGGAGCCACCGTCGTTTTGACCAGAGTGTGGAATTCCAGCTCCACATAGAGCTCACGCAACCGGCTGTAGTCAGGCTCGCGCAGCTTCATCGACTCCAGCTCCAGATCTACACGTAAATCGTCGCGTATAGTTACTAATTCTTTGGAGAGCCGAGCGTTCTCCGCAAATTCGAGCAAGGCTTCACGGGGTCGTTTCTTCGGTATCTCGGCAGCATGAGCAAGAATGGATTCCAGATGACCGTACTCTTTGACCAGCTCGCATGCCGTTTTCTCTCCGATACCCCGAACCCCCGGTATGTTGTCGGAAGAATCACCGACGAGCGCCAGGTAATCAGTGACGTACTCCGGAGGAACTCCAAGACGTTCACTGCCATTCTCGCTGCTGACCCAGTGTTCCTCGACTCCAGCCGATCCACCACGACCTGGATTGAGCAGCCACACACCCGAGCGCACAAGCTGCTGGAAATCCTTGTCACCCGAGACGACCACGACATTCAGACTTTCAGCAACGCTCTTTGCGACGAGCGTTCCAATCACATCGTCTGCTTCAAAACCAGCCAATGATATGATAGGAATTCGATAAGCCTCGAGAACCTGGCAGATTCGGTCCATTCCGCGGTCGAAGTCTGCCTGCAGCTCCTCCGTCAACTTCTCGCGCGTGGCTTTATACGCCGGGTATCGCTCGTGGCGAAACGAGAGCCCCGAGTCATGAACCCACCCTAAATAATCGGGCTTGTAGTTAGCTACCAACCGCTGGAGAAAATTGGCTATTCCCCAGACCGCTGATGTGTTTTCGCCCTTGCTGGTTGTGAGTGGTCGAGCAATCAGGGCATAAAAGGCGCGATAGATCAGCGCGTACCCGTCTACAAGAAACAGACGAGGTGATTCCGGCAGCTTCATTCAGTCAATATACAAAGCGCCTCGATCTGAAAGCTCAGACCCAGGAATCTTTGGTGCCGGAATGTTTTTTCTTGAAGACTTTCTTAATCGAGACTGTCAGGCGTGGGCGTGAACGTTGGTCGCGTGCAGTCCCTTGTTCCCGGTTTCAATCTCGAATTCCACTTCCTGTCCTTCGGCGAGTGTCTTGAATCCATCCATCGAGATTGCGGAGAAATGCACGAAGACGTCCTCACCTCCTTCCTGCTCAATGAAGCCATAGCCCTTTGCATCATTGAACCACTTCACCTTTCCCCTGGCCATAGTACCGCCTCCGGCATCTGATTCCAGTGGGCGCCTATATAGAATCACCTTGGAACTTTGTCAAGGCACCCGAGCGCGGGCTCAAAAAGATGCGTTAGTGAACCAGAAGACGTGCGTTTATGGACTGGAAATCTGCCTCGCTTGCCGGCGTAAGACGCCAACGCCCAGTCCCGGACTCGTCATAGAACAGAAATCGAAGCCGGTATTGAGCGTACTCCCAATACTGAACCCGGCTCCTTTGCGTTACCGAGGTACTGCTCAACGGAAGGTTAGTGTTCTGCTCATATATCTGGTCTGGCTCGCCGAGGGAAACGAACACCTTACCGCGGTCGGATAGCCAGCCGGAACGACCTCCTGATTCCTCCCGGAAGCGGACATTGGCCAGTTGAAGTCTTGTAAAGTACGCCTGAAGTCCTTCGTGTTCCGGTGTAGCTGGAACCGGATCAGTTGAACGGAGAAACTCTGCCCAGATAGTTCCTCGGCGCTCAGCGGGTGCATCACGAAGAGCTCGTATTCTCTCAGCTGCCGCGTAATACCGTAGCTGCGCAAGCATCTCGTCGTAGGTGAGGAGAGGAATGTCATTCCCGAAGCTGACAAAGACGGGCGTTCTCACAGTGTCTGTTGCGTCAGCTCGGGTGAAGGTGACATTCGCTATTCCAATGCCCACTCTCGAAATAGGAATCTTGACAGAGCCGCTGAGCAGATTGCCCCGACGTTGCAATAAAACAGTGTCACGCCAAGTGACGGCGCCACGATCGTTCTGGACAACAAAGCCAACCGGGAGCCGTGGCTGAGGTCCATAGCCCTCGAGATAGACAGTGACCGTGCTGTCCTGCCCAAAAACGGCGCTCGAACGCGGGCTTGCCAGAATTCGCGGAAGAGAGTCCAACGTGGCCCGGGGAGTTGCTTCGTACACAATTACCGGAGTCGAAAGCAGGCCATTCTTCAAAAGTGGTACGGTGATTTGGCCTTCCTGAAGCGTGCTACGGGCACTTCCAGCATCACGCACCTGAAACGAAATGTTGTAACTGCCGGGTCGAATCTTGAAGTAGTGCTGGAAGATCACACTTTCGTCGGTGCGATTGATTTCCTTGAAGGTCGGAACCCGCACAATTTCCATACTGTTCACGGCATCGACCTGAGTCCCTGCCTGAGAAAGCAGAAGGTGAACCTCGTACGGCGCTCTGTAGGAATCACCTTCACGCACAAAGCTGAGCGCCCGATTTGGAATCGACACGCTCGCCAACATCATCGTGGTGTCAGCCGACGGTGTGGCGAAGTAGGCGATCTTTCCAACAAACGAAAGTGGACTGCCAGTTGCAATAAGCCCCATCTGATGAAAGACGGCAGTAGGGTCTTGGGGGGCTTGTGCTTGAACCGATGAGGTTGCCGCGACGATGCGCTCATCTCCACGCGGTCGCGCGCAGGCAATGGCCAAGCATACGCAACCGATCGAGACAGCCTGTTTAATCATGACAGTCCGCATTCGTCTATTTACCCTATCCGCCCTAGACAGTTTCTATTAGCTTCGCCGCGTGCCTGAACAAAGCTTGCTCGGCTCAAAGATAGCCGGGTACACCATCGAGAGTGAGGTTGGCGAAGGCGGGACTTCGGCTGTCTACAAAGCCGCTCACCAGACGCACGGTATAGTCGCGCTCAAGGTTCTACGAGAGAAGCTCCGCCTCGACCGAACAGCTGTTGCGCGCTTCGTACGAGAAGCCCAGTACGGCGCCCGCGTTGTACACCCTAATGTCGTCCGCACAATAGAAATCGGAGAATCCGATCGTGGTCTCCATTTTCTGGCGATCGAGTGGGCCAGCGGTCAACTCCTTGAAAGGTACGCGCGGCAGCATGCTCCTCTGCCACCTGAAGAAGTATCTCAGATAATTGTCCAGATTGGCGCTGCGGTACATGCGGCACACCAGGCAAACATCGTTCACAGAGACTTGAAGCCTGAGAATGTCATGTACGACCCTGAGACAAAACAGGTAAAGCTGCTGGACTTCGGGATTGCCACAGACACTCAGACCGGAGCAGATGAGCGACTTACCAGAGCTGGTTTTTTTGTTGGCTCCCTGATGTACGTCGCACCAGAAGCGTTGTCTGGAGAGCTCGTGACTCCATCCGCGGATCAATACAGTCTCGCGACCATTGCCTACTACTTGTTGACCCGTTGTCTTCCCTACACAGCGAAAGCACCGCGCGAGATGTTCACCCAGCTGCTGACGCTTCCGCCAATTCCCCTCAATTCCGCAAAAGAAAGGCTCCGATTCAGTCCTGCGCTGGAATCGGTTGTAATGCGGGCATTGTCGAAGCAGCCAGCGAGCCGATTTCCTGATGTGCTGGCATTCACCAAGGCTTTTCAGGGTGCAGTATCCGGTACTACTCCTGCGCCTGCTACACCTGC
>Ga0070667_100004980_pt1 | contig 11134 bp, 11 predicted proteins | sample KBSS33metaG_FD_64659 | JGI IMG/M metagenome (GOLD analysis project Ga0070667, IMG submission 64659) | Switchgrass rhizosphere microbial communities from Kellogg Biological Station, Michigan, USA - KBS S3-3 metaG | ecosystem: Host-associated > Plants > Roots > Rhizosphere > Soil ...
TGGGCGTGCGCGGGGGCAAGGTGGCCGCGATCGGCGACCTCGGACAGGCGTCCGCCGGCGAGGTCTTCGACGCCGCCGGGCTGACGGTCATTCCCGGCGTCATCGACAGCCAGGTGCACTTCCGTGAGCCGGGCCTGGAGTGGAAGGAGGACCTGGAGACCGGAAGCCGAGCCGCCGTGCTGGGCGGCGTCACCGCGGTTTTCGAAATGCCGAACACCGAGCCCACGACCACCGACGCCGAGGCCCTGGCCGACAAGCTGTCGCGCGGGGCCGGGCGGATGCATTGTGATCACGCCTTCTATGTCGGCGGGACCCATGAGAACGCCCGCTGGCTGGGCGAGCTGGAGCGCCTTCCGGGCTGCTGCGGCGTCAAGGTCTTCATGGGCGCCTCGACCGGCAGCCTGCTGGTCCAGGACGACGAGGGCGTCGAGCAGGTGCTGCGCAATATCCGCCGCCGGGCGGCATTCCACTCCGAGGACGAATATCGCCTTGCCGAACGCCGGCCGCTGGCCCGCGCCGGCGACTGGACCAGCCACCCGGAGGTGCGCGACGCCCGCTCGGCGATCCAGTCCACCGAACGGCTAGTCCGCATCGCCCGCGCGCTGGGCAAGCGCATCCACGTGCTGCACGTGACCACCGCCGACGAGATCGAATTCCTGGCGGCGCACAAGGACGTCGCCAGCGTGGAGATCACGCCCCAGCACCTGACGCTGGCCGGCCCCGAGGCCTACGAGCGGCTGAAGGGCTACGCCCAGATGAATCCGCCGATCCGCGACGCCGCGCACAGGGCCGGCCTGTGGCGCGGGATCGCCAACGGCGTCGCCGACGTCATCGGCTCCGACCACGCGCCGCACACGTCCGAGGAGAAGTCCCGTCCCTATCCGGCCTCGCCGTCCGGCATGCCTGGCGTGCAGACCCTGCTGCCGGTGCTGCTGACCCATATGGCGGAGGGCCGGCTCACCCTGGAGCGACTGGTCGATCTCACCAGCCACGGGGCGAACCGCATCTTCGGCCTGGCCGACAAGGGCCGCCTCGCCGTCGGCTACGACGCCGACCTGACCGTGGTCGACCTCAAGGCCAGACGCACCATCGCCCACGCCGACATGGCCACGCGCGTCGGCTGGACCCCCTTCGATGGGTTCGAGGCTAAGGGCTGGCCCATGGCCACCATCGTTCGCGGCCAGGTGGTCATGCGCGACGGAGAGATCGCCGCACCGCACCTGGGCCAGCCGGTCCGGTTCCTGGAGACGCTGGAAGCCGCCTAAGACCAAAAAGGCCCGCGGGCGAACCCGCGAGCCTTTCAGGATCACATCCGACCGCTCGCGATCAGGTGTTGCCGGGAAGCTTGCAGCCGCCGGCGAAGGCGCAGCCGGTGGCGCCCACGGCCGTCAGAGTCGGGGCGGTGGCGTATTCGATCACATAGCCCTTGAAGCCGTCGGCGCAGCCCACCTCCACCAACACGGTGCCTTTGGCCGTCTTGCCCATCAACCGCGAGTTCGAGACCGTGCAGGTCTTCTGGTTGAACTTGCGCAGGTCCTCGGTCAGGCCCGCATAACTGTTTTCCTTGGTGAGCGAGCACTGGTAGCCGAGCGCCAGCGCGCGACCGCAATCCAGCACCTGGCCCTTGCCGGTGGCGGGGAAGACGCCGATGGCGCCGGAGCCGCTCTTGCAGGCCAGCTCGACCACCTCTTCGTTCCCACGCATCGGGAACACCGCATAGCGCTCCACATCGCAGGCGGAGCCCGAATTGTGAGCGAGCTTGGTGTAGAGCGCCGCCTGTTCCGCCGTCGCCTGACGCGAGTCGGTGAGCGTGCAGCCGCCGAATATGCCTTCGGCCTGAGCGCAACCGATGGTCTGGACGAGCTTGCCGCCGACGATCTTGTAGACGTAGCCCTTACCGTCCTGACAGGAGGCCTCGTAGTAGTCAGCGCCCTCCTTGGAGGCGCCGATGAACCGGCGGTCCTTGATCGCGCAGGCGTTCTGCGAGCCTTGGACGTAGCGGTCCATGACCGCCAGGCGCTTCTCCTTGCTGGAGAGGGTGCACTTCACGTTGCCCGGGCTGTCGTCGAAGTTCAGGCAGTTCTGAGCCTCGACGGGCTTGGAGGTGTCGAGCGGCGCGCTGGCGATGAGGATGTAACCTTCGCCGCTTTGGCACGCGACTTCGAGGATGGTGTTGGTCTTGGTCTGGCCGAGCCCGCGCGTCTTGTCTGGAAGGCAGGCGAGATGGGCCTGGGCGAGCAGGGGCTGCAGGGCCGCCTTGGGGTCGGCGTTGCCCGGCAGGATGCAGGTCAACGCACCCTCCTTGGGGCGTTCGCCAGCCGGAGGCGCGACCTCGATGCAGCTGAAGACGGTCGGGGCAGCGTTCGCCGTGGCGGACAGGATGTAGCCCATGCCGCCGCCATTGCAGGCCACTTCGTAGTAGCTGGTCTGGGCCTTGGTCTTGGCGTCGGCGCCCTTGCCGATGAAGCGCGCATCCGCCACCTGGCAGCTCACGCCCGCGGCCTGGGCCACGGCGGGCGCTTCCTTCATGCCCTGCTCGCGCGACGCCCGGGAGACCTCTGCGCCTCGCGGCGCGGAAACCACCGCGACCGGCGCCAAGATCGCCGTGACCAAGACGGCGGCGAGCCCCCAACCGATAGGCCTCATATCCAACTACTCCTGGGTGTTTCTTTTTTGGGAGGGCGCACATAAGCCCCCACGGCATCCTGGGGTCAAGATGACGAGCGAAGCCGGCTGAAGTGGGGCGAAGGTCCAGCTCTTCGGCGAAGTCTTCGGGTATCTCTTCGGCTCAGCCTTCGCGCACCTTCAGTCGTGCACCGGAAACCTCCGTAACCACCACCCGGGCGCCGGCTTCCAGCCCGGCCCCCGTCTCCAGCTCAGCGGCCCACTCCTTGCCGTCGATCAGCACACGGCCCCGCCCGTCATGGAAGGCCGATACGGCGCGGCCCTCATGGCCCAACAGGCGGCCGACGTTGTCGTTGATGTCGCCCGCCCCGGGCGCGCGCCTGCGGGGGAGGTAGCGTCTGGCGGTCAGGGTCGAAACGATGACCAGCAGGGCGAAGATCAGCACGGCGACTGGCGTCGGCAGGTCCCAGCCCAGCTCGAGGAGAGCCACCAGCGCGGCCGAGGCGGCCGCCCACAGCAGCCAACCGGAGCCGCTCACCACCTCCGCCGCCAGCAAGGCCGCGGCAACGCCAGCCCATACCCAGGCGGCGTGAAGGAGATGGGGCTCGCCAAGCGCGGACACGCCTCAGCCTCCCGTGGGCGGGACGGCGCCGCCGCGACGTGGCGGCGGCGGGGCCGCCGCCGCAGGCCGCGCCTCCGCGCCGCCGGAGCGGATCAGCTCGCCCACACCGGCGACGACGCCCACCAGGGCCGCCATCTCCGCGGGAACGATCACCGTCTTCTGCTGCGGGCTGGACGCCAGCTTGGCGAAGGCGTCGACGTACTTCTGCGCCACGAAGTAGTTGATCGCGTTGACGTCGCCCTTGGCGATGGCGACGGACACCACCTCCGTGGCGGTGGCCTCCGCCTGGGCGGCGCGTTCGCGGGCCTCGGCGTCGCGGAACGCGGCCTCGCGCCGGCCCTCGGCTTCAAGGATGGCGGATTGCTTTGAGCCCTCGGCGCGAGCGATGGCCGCCTGTTTCTCCCCGTCGGCTTCGGTGATCACGGCGCGCCGCTCGCGTTCGGCCTTCATCTGCCGGGCCATGGCGTTGGTGATGTCGGGCGGCGGCTGCAGGTCCTTGATCTCGATGCGGGTGACCTTGACGCCCCAAGGGCTGGTGGCCTCATCGATGACGGTGAGCAGGCGCGAATTGATGTGGTCTCGCTGGGAGAGCACCTCGTCCAGCTCCATGGAGCCGACCACGGTCCTAAGGTTGGTCATGGTCAGCTGCGCGATGGCGTATTGCAGGTTGTCCACCCGGTAGGCGGCCGCCGCGGCGTCCATCACCTGGATGAAGACGATGGCGTCCACCTGCACGGTGACGTTGTCCTTGGTGATCACCTCCTGGCGCGGAACATCGAGCACCTGCTCCATCATGTTCATCCGCCGGCCCACGCCCTCCACGAAGGGGGTGAGGAAGTTGATTCCTGGCTTCAATGTGCGGGTGTAGCGGCCGAAGCGCTGGACCGTGAACTCGCGGCCCTGGGGCACGATCTTGATGGCGCCCAAGGCCGTGACCACCGCCAAGACCATGATGACGACGACGACTGCGAAGCCCATTTCCGCCCTCCTGCGGGAGAGCGTCGCGTGACGCCTTCCGCCCTTGCGCCGCCCAGCTTATGCGCAGGCGCAAACTTCCGCCATCGGCCTTGCTTCGGCCGCAGCCGCAGGCTTTGGAGGGGCCCATGATGTTGCGCAAGACGCTCGCGATGGCCCTGGTCGGCCTGGCGACCATGGCCGCCGCGCCCAAGCCTCACCCCGCCGTCAAAGCCGCCAAGCCGCCGGCCATGGACGGCCGCGACCCGGCTAGCCTCATCGCCGTGCTGCAAGCCCTGGGGGCCAAGGCCGCGGCGCCTAGGCAGGAGGGGGACTCGGTTTTCGTGACCTTCACCTCGCCCACCGAGGTGTTCTCGGCCCAGTTCGCCGGCTGCGACGACAAGGGCCACGCCTGCCAGGCGATGCTGTTCGACCGCCAGGGCGTCGCCGGCGCGCCCGCGCTCGCCCAGCTCAACGCCTTCAACCAGAGCTCCGTCCTGTGCCGCCTCTACCAGGACAAGGGCGGGCGCCCGCACGTGGAATACTCCGCCCTGCTGTTCCCCAGGGATGGGCGGTCGGAACTGCTGATGCACGTGAACGCCTGGCGCGGCTGCCTGGGCGACTTCATCGCCTTCGAGAAGGACCCCGCCGGCTTCCTGGCGGGGTCGCCCTAGGGTCCTCGGGCCGCGGTCCAGCCGCCGTCGATGCTGAAGGCCGCGCCGGTGGCCGAAACACCCATGTCCGAGGCCAGATACAGCAGCAGGCCGGCCAACTCGTCGTATTCGACCAAGCGCTTGTTGGGCTGGGCGGCGAGGATGACTTCCTCCATCACCCGCTTCGGCGGGATGCCGCGGGTCTTCGCCTGATCGGCGATCTGGGCCATCACCAGCGGCGTCTTCATAGCCCGGGCAGATGGCGTTCACCGTCATGGCCTTCAGACCGTAGTCGGCAGGCGTCGAAGCGCCTCCTAATGGGCGGCGGCGACCGGCGGGGGCTGCGGTCGGGCGAAGGTGAACTCTTCTTCCGACGACCTCTCCGGCGCGAATCTGTAGCCCGCGCTATCGAAAGCCTTCAGGTCGGCCGCTTTTTCGATCCTGTGATCGATCGCATAGCGCGCGAGCAGCCCGCGCGCCTTCTTGGCGTAGAAGGAGATGATGCGCGCCTCTCCGTCCTTTTCCTCCAGGAACCGGCAGGAGACCACGGGGAGCTTCAGCGCCTTGCGGTCCACGGCGCCGAAATATTCGCCGCTGGCGCAGTTCACGAGCGTCTTGTCCTTGTGGCCCTGGGCCGCCGCGTTCAGCGCCTCCGAGATGCGCGGCCCCCAGAACTCGTACAGGCTCTTTCCCCGCCGGGTCTTCAGCCCCACGCCCATCTCCAGGCGATAGGGTTGGATGGCGTCCAGAGGGCGCAGCACCCCGTAGAGGCCGGACAGGATGCGGACGTGGTCCTGCGCCCAGGCCAGGGACTTGCGGTCCAGTTCGCGCGCCTTGAGGCCCGCATAGACGTCGCCGTTGAAGGCGAAAGCCGCCTGGAGGCCGTCCTCGGAGGCCGGGTCGAAGTGCTGGAAACGTTCGCGATTGAGCTTGGCCAGGTTGTCGGAAAGCGACATCAACCCCTTGAGGTCGCGAAGGGTGAGCTTCTTCGTCACCTTGGCCAGTTCGACGGTCTGATCGGCGAGTTGCGGCGTCGTCAGGCCCGCCCCGGCCGGCGCGGCCGAGAAATCCAGGGCTTTGGCTGGCGAGAGGGCGATCAGCATCGCTCTCCGGTTTGCCGCGAGATGACGGCGAAGCCAAGTCCCGATCGTGGGCGCGGCTAGAACAACACCCGGGGATTCATGATCCGCTTCGGGTCCAGCGCATGGCGCACCGCGGCCAGGGCCGCAATCTCCGCCGGCGGCTTGTAGCGGCGGGCCTCCTCGGTCTTCATCGCGCCCAGGCCATGTTCGGCGCTGATCGAGCCGCCCAGGCTCGCGACGAGGTCGTGGACGATGCGGGACCCCGCTTCGCGCCGCGCAGCGTGCTCCGCATCCGAGCCCCCCTCCGGCCGCAGCACGTCGTAATGGATGTTGCCGTCGCCCAGATGGCCGAAGGCCACGACCCTCGCTCCGGGCGCCAGCCGACGCACGGCGACCTCGGCCTCATCGAGGAACCGAGCCACCCGGCTGACCGGAACGGCGACGTCGTGCTTCCAGGTCGCGCCCTCCGGCCTCTGCGCCGCCGACTGGTTCTCCCGCAGCCCCCACAGCGCCTGGGCCTGGCTCTCGCTCTGCGCCACCACCGCGTCAACGATCAGGCCCGCCTCCAGCCCCTCCTCCAGGAACCGCGCCATGGCGGCCTCCGCCGCGCCGGGCTCGCCGGAGCCGAATTCTGTCAGCACGTACCAGGGATGCGGCTCCGCCAGGGGATCGCGGGAGCCGGGGATGTTCTTCAGCGCCAAGGCCAGGCCCTGCCGGCCGATGATCTCGAAGGCCTCGACCCCGCCGCCCGTCGTCGCCTTGGCGCGGGCCAGCAGCCGCACGGCGTCGGCGGGGCGCGCCACCCCCAGCATCGCCACCGCTTTGGAGGCCAGGGTCGGGAACAGCTGCAGGGACGCGGCCGTGACCACGCCCAGGGTGCCTTCCGCCCCGATGAGGAGCTGTTTGAGGTCGTAGCCGGCATTGTCCTTGCGCAGCCGCTTGAGCCCGTTCCAGACCTCGCCGTTGGGCAGCACCGCCTCCAGGCCCAGGATCAGGTTGCGCGCCATGCCGTAGCGCAGCACCTGGACGCCGCCGGCGTTGGTGGAGACGAAGCCGCCCACCGTGGCCGAGCCTTCCGAGGCCAGGCCCAGGGGGAAGCGCCGGGCGGCCCGGGACGCCGCCTCGTGCACCGCGAACAGGGTGACGCCCGCCTCAGCCACCAGCACCTCGTCGTCGAGGTCCAGGTCGCGGATGCGCGACAGCCGCTCGGTGGAGAGCAGGATCTCGCCCTGCGGAATCTGGCCGGCGACCAGGCCGGTGTTGCCGCCCTGCGGCGTGATCGCCACGCCCGCCTCGGCGCAGAGGCCAACCACGGCGGCGACCTCCTCGGTGGTCTTCGGCAGGGCAAGCAGCGGCGTCGCCCCCCTCCAACGGTCACGCCATTCCACCAGCTTGGGGGCGAGGCGGTCGGGGTCTTGGCTCCAGCCGCCCTCGCCCAGGACGGCTTTCAGCCGCGAGAGCACGTCGGCGGAGGGTGGCGCAGTCATGGGCGGACAATAGACCCCGCGCGCAGCCAGGGGGAGCCCGCCCATCCAAGGCCGAGCTTCCATACGCCACATCGCCGCAGCGACGGACGGCCGCTAGGTGTCGCGCCGAGGTTTCCCTTAAGGCGCAGGGCGTGGACTACCGCGTATACAAGCTCAATCCGCTGGGCCGCATCATAAGCGGACACTGGATCGAGGCCGAGAGCGAGGCTCAGGCCCGGCGGATGGCGCACGAGATGTGCGACGAGGCCACGCCTTCGGTGGAGCTGTGGCAGGGCGCGCGCAGGCTCGCCATCCTGCCCTGCGAGGAGGCCGCCGCCTGAGGGCTAGCCGACAAAGCCGGCCGCGCGCCGCAGCCGGTCGTTGATCGCTTCGCCCAGCCCTTCCTCGGGTATCGCCGCCACGGCGATGGCGGTCGGCCGGCTGCGGTCGGCCGCGCGCAGATGGGCGAACAGATTGGCCGCCGCCTCGGCGAGATCTCGCGTAGGACTGAGGCTCCAGACCCGCTCGCCGGCCGGCGCCGGGCCGAAGGCGAGGAAGGCCTCGCCGGCCTGCGGCCCTTCCGCCCCCAGCCGCACCGGGGCCTGCGGCGCGTAGTGGCGGGCGAGGCGGCCAGGCGAGCGGCGCGCGTCGTCCTCCGCCTCGGCCAGCGGACCGGTCACCGCCTCGATCTGGGCGCGGGTGACGGCGCCCGGACGCAGCAGGCGCGGCCTGTCGAGAAGCGCCACGACCGTCGACTCGAGGCCGATCTGGCAGGGGCCGCCGTCCAGCGCCGCCGCGGCCTTATCGCCTGTCTCCTCCAGGGCGTCGGCGAAGGTGGTGGGGCTCGGCCGGCCCGACCGGTTGGCGCTGGGAGCCACCGCCGGTCCCCCGAACGCGGCGAGCAGGGCGTGCGCCAGCGGATGGGCAGGCGCGCGGACCGCCACCGTGTCCAGGCCGGCGCGGGCCAGGTCGCAGACCAGGCCGGCGTCGGTCGCCGGCAGCACCAGGGTCAGGGGCCCTGGCCAGAAGGCGTCCGCCAACCGATCCGCCAGGGCGTCGAAACGCGCGAAGCGGCGCGCGCCCGCCGCGTCGGCCACGTGCGCGATCAGAGGGTTGAAGCTCGGCCGGCCCTTGGCGGCGTAGACGGCGGCCACGGCACGAGGATCGCCGGCGTCCGCGGCCAGGCCGTAGACCGTCTCGGTCGGCATCAGCACCAGGCCGCCGCCGCGCAGGGCGGCGAGGGCGGGCTCAATCCGGTCGCGCTCGGGCGGAGGCATCCGGCGCTGTTACACCGCCCCGCCGCGCGCACCTAGGGCTGCAGAGGGCGTCGGCTTACGAGCCGGAGCCGGGCTCGGCCAAGGCGCTCTGAGGCGTCACGGCCGCGGCGGCGGCCTGGGCCTTGTTCTTCAGGCCTGCGACGACGTCCCCGTCTCCCCGCATCATCGCATCCCAGCCGGTGCGGGCGACATCGGCCGGATCGTCCTTGTGGCCCTGCCCGACTTTGGTGTCGGTCATATGGGCGCGGTCGAAGAAATTCGTGTCGGTGGGACCGGGCATTAGCACCGTGACGCTGACGCCAGTGTCCTTCAGTTCGTTGCGTAGGGCGAAGGCGAAGCTGTCGATGAAGGCTTGGCTGCCGTTGTAGACGGCGTTGACGCTGCCGGGCAGGCCTGCGATCGACCCTGTGAACAGGATGCGGCCCTGGCCGCGCTCCCGCATCCGCTGGCCCACGCGCTGGGTCAGGTACAGGGTTCCGGTCACATTGGCGCCGACGACGTGCATCCACGCCTCGACAGCCTGATCCAGGAACGCGCCGCCCAGTCCATGTCCGGCGTTGGCCAGCAGCACATCCACCGGCCGGTCCCCGACCTTTTGCAGAAGTTGCTCCACGCCAGCGCGGGTGGCGAGGTCGACTTGGATGTGGTCGACCCAGACGCCCGCCCCGCCCAGCGCCTGCGCGGCCTCGACGATCTCGGGCGTGTCGGCAGCGATGACGAGATCGTAGCCCGCGTCGGCGGCGATACGGGCAAGGGCGTAGCCGATGCCGGACGAGGCGCCGGTGACCACCGCGAGCGGGCGAAGCAGGTTGTCCATGGTGGAAGGTCCTTGCGGGAGGAGCGGGTCTCGACGCCCAACCTTGCGCGGGTCCCGCGGTTCCAGCGGCGCCTGGAGAGCTTTCAATCATTCGCCTAAGGAGGGGCCATGGACCTTGAGGCGTTCCTGGGGCGCCCGCCGCCTGTGGTGGCGCGCGAACTGATCGGTTGGACCCTGACGCTCGACGGCGTGGGCGGGCGCATCGTCGAGGCCGAAGCCTATCATCATGAGGACCCCGCCTCGCACAGCTTCACCGGCCGGACCGCGCGCAACGCCGCCATGTTCGGACCGCTCGGTCGCGCCTACGTCTATCGCTCCTACGGAATCCACTGGTGCCTGAACGTGGTCTGCGGCGCGAGCCCCGGCAGCGCGGTCCTGATCCGCGCGCTGGAGCCGACCGCCGGGCTCGAGGTCATGCGCGCCCGGCGGGGCCTGACGGAGGCTCGCGCCCTGTGCTCCGGCCCCGGCAAGCTCTGCCAAGCGCTCGGGGTGACCCGAGCCCACGACGGAGAGCCGCTCGACCGCCCGCCCTTCGCGCTGCGGCCCGGGCCGAACCACGGCGTGGTCAGCGGCCCCCGGATCGGGCTCACCCGCGGCGCGGACACGCCGTGGCGGTTCGGCGAAGCGGGCTCCCGCTTCCTGAGCCGCCCTATGCGTTAGGGCGAGGCCGCCACCGCCGAGGTCGGCGCGAAGGCCTTACCGAGATCGAGGACGCCCCAGCCGTAGATCTCGTCCGGACCCGGCGTTCCAAGGTCGCGCGCCGACGCCAGCAGACGCTCCAAGGCCGCCGGCCCGTCGAGTTCCGGATGGGCCTCCATCACGAGCGCCAGGGCGCCCGCCACGAAGGGCGCCGCGAAGGAGGTGCCTGAGGCGTATCGGCAGGTCTGTCGGCAGTCGGTCAGGATCCACTCGCCCGGCGCCAGGACGTAGCGGTCCCGCGCCGCGCCGGCGCGGTTCGTCCAGTCCGTGATATTTCCCTCGAACGTGGCCGCGCCGACGGCCACCATCGACTTGGAGAAGCGCCTGTCGGCGGAATAGGCGGCGGGCCAAGCCGGGCCGTCCAGGCGGCCGTTGCCGGCGGCGACCACCACGACGGCGCCGCTTGCGATCACTCGTCCCAGGGCCGCCTCGAAGGCCGCGCCCAGCGGATGCTTGCCTTCCACCGGAAGGATGACGATGCGCACCCGCTGCTCGGCGGCGTAATCCAGGGCGCGGGCGATGTCGCTAGGCCAGAAGGCGCACTGACCCTCGTGGCCGCCGTCCATGTCAGCGCGGATCTCCAGCAGGGTGGCGTTGTAGGCCACGCCCACCGTGCCGTAACCGTTCAACCGCGAGCCGAGCGGCTGAGCGACCCAATAGCCATGACGGTCGTCGACCTCCGCATGCCTCTGGGGAAACAGGTCGACGGACTGGGCGCTCAGATTGCGCGCCAGGTCCCGCGGCCGATGGCCGAGGCCGCAATCCACCAGGGCGATGCTGACCCCGCGTCCTGTATAGCCCGCCGCATAGGCCGCCTCCGCCCCGATGGCGCGCAGCGGCCAGGACCGACGAAACTCGAGGCTGTCCGGCCGCGGCCGGGCCACGCGGGCCGACGCCGTCTCGGGCGTCAGCGCCAAGGTGGCGGCCAGCGCCGCCAGA
>Ga0070667_100004984_pt1 | contig 11130 bp, 7 predicted proteins | sample KBSS33metaG_FD_64659 | JGI IMG/M metagenome (GOLD analysis project Ga0070667, IMG submission 64659) | Switchgrass rhizosphere microbial communities from Kellogg Biological Station, Michigan, USA - KBS S3-3 metaG | ecosystem: Host-associated > Plants > Roots > Rhizosphere > Soil ...
CCCATCAGGATCGAGAACAGTTCGTCAGCTGCCGCGGCGTCGTCGAGGGTGACCTGGCGCAGCACCCGGACCGACGGATCCATGGTGGTCTCCCACAGTTCCTTGGCGTCCATCTCACCCAGACCCTTGTAGCGCTGGATGCCGTCGTCGGTGTTGATGCGCTTGCCGGCTGCCTTGCCCGCTTCGAGCAGACCGTCGCGCTCACGGTCCGAGTAGGCGAATTCGGGTTCGCTGCGCTGCCATTTCAGCTTGTACAGCGGCGGCTGCGCCAGGAAGATGTGGCCGTTTTCGACCAGCGGCTTCATGAAGCGGAACAGCAGCGTCAGCAGCAGGGTGGAGATGTGCTGGCCGTCGACGTCGGCATCGGCCATCAGCACGATCTTGTGGTACCGCAGCTTCGACAGGTCGAACTCGTCGTGGATACCGGTGCCCAGGGCCGTGATGATGGCCTGCACTTCGTTGTTCTTGAGCACGCGATCGATGCGGGCCTTCTCGACGTTGATGATCTTGCCGCGCAGCGGCAGGATCGCCTGGAACATCGAGTCCCGACCACTCTTGGCCGAACCACCGGCCGAGTCGCCCTCCACCACATACAGTTCCGACTTCGTCGGATCGGTGGAGCGGCAGTCGGCGAGCTTTCCGGGCAGGCCGCCGATGTCGGTCGCGCTCTTGCGGCGCACGAGCTCCCGCGCCTTACGCGCGGCGAGCCGCGCCTGGGAGGACGAAACCGCTTTGTTGACAACGGTTTTCGCCTCGGCGGGGTTGGCCTCGAACCAGTGCGTCAGTTGCTCGTTGCAGATCTTCTGTACGAACGACTTGACCTCGGTGTTGCCCAGCTTGGTCTTGGTCTGCCCCTCGAACTGCGGCTGACGGACCTTCACCGAGACCACGGCCGCCAAGCCTTCACGGATGTCGTCACCGGTGAGGTTGGCTTCCTTTTCCTTGAGCAGCTTCTTGTCACGCGCGTACTTGTTGACCACCGTGGTCAGCGCGGCACGGAAGCCTTCTTCGTGGGTACCACCCTCATGCGTGTTGATGGTGTTGGCGAAGGTGTGCACCGACTCGGAATAGCCGGCGTTCCACTGCATCGCGATCTCGACCTCGTGGCCCTCGGCCTTGCCGCCGAAATCGATGATGCTCTGCTGAATGGCGCTCTTGGTGCGGTTGATGTGCTTGACGAAGTCGACCAGACCGTCGGGGTAGTGGAAGGTCCGGTGCTTGACCTTCTGCGGACCCGCCGCTTCGGCAGCCTTCTCCTCAGCGGTCTTGGGCGCCTCGGCGTGATCGCTGACGACCTCGTCGACCACCGCAGCGGGAGCGACGCGCTCGTCGGTCAGGTCGATGGTCAGCCCCTTGTTCAGGAACGCCATCTCCTGCAGGCGGCGGGCGATGGTCTCGAAGTCGTAGACCGTGGTCTCGAAGATGTCCGGATCCGCCCAGAAGCGGATGGTCGTTCCGTTCTTCTTGGACGGCTCGCCCTTGCGCAGCGTGCCGGGGACCGACTTGTCATAGGTCTGGTGCCATTCGAAGCCGTCCTTGTGGATGTCGGCCTCGAGCCGCGTCGACAGGGCGTTCACCACCGAGACGCCGACGCCGTGCAGACCACCGGACACCTGGTAGGCGCCCTCTTCGAACTTGCCACCGGCATGCAGCACGGTCATGACGACGTCGACGGTCGGGATACCGGTGGCGTGCATCGCGACGGGGATACCGCGGCCGTCGTCGGTGACCTGGACGCCGCCGTCCTCGAGGATGCGGACGTCGACCTTGGTCGCGAAACCGGCCATCGCCTCGTCGACCGCGTTGTCCACAACTTCCCAGATCAGGTGGTGCAGACCGCGCTCGCCGGTGGACCCGATGTACATACCGGGACGCTTGCGGACCGCTTCCAGACCTTCGAGGACCTTGATCGAATCGGCGCCGTACTCAGCCGGCGCATCCTTCTTTTGGGCAGCCACGTCGGACGCGTCTCCTTGGGGTTCGCGGGGCGGTGAGGACACCGCACTCAGATCTGTCGACAGTCTACCGGTAGGCACGGGCGGCACTGACTTTCTGACAGCGTTTTGACACGTCTGTTCGCGCCGTGCGGGGAATTTCTCGGGTGATGTCGCGTCCGGACGCTCCAGGGGCAACATCTGAGACTCATCGGCGCGCTGAGCGTCGCCGGAAAAAGGCCTCAGCCGAAGGTGTCACGCGGGCCACGGGCCCCGAAATTCCGCGGGCCTTTCTGCCACGTCGGTCCCGACGGACCAAGGATCTTCAGTGACGTGACGACGCCGTCGCCGACGGACGCCGCGATCTTCGCCAAAATCTGGGACTGCACCATCCGGAGCTGGGTCGCCCAGGCCGTGGACTCAGCGGTCACCGTTAGAACACCCTCGCGTAGGGAGGTAGGGGAGGCATGTTCGGCGATCTGCTCACCGACCACGGTCGACCACTGGCCGAACACCGACCCTTCGGCCATGCGGCCGGACCAACCGCGGCTGCGGGCCATGTCCATGGTCGCCGAGCCCAGCAGCTGCGGATCCCGAGCATCGGGCCCGGGCCCGGACCACCTCCGCCGGCCCGCACCGCGGCGAGCCCGCGCGACAGGCGCGTTCCGGCCGCGGCCGACGTCTTTACCCTGACTGCGGGCCGCGCCGCGGGCTTCCTCGAGCGTGCGACGCACCAGATCCATACCCTTCAGATGGGCGAGATGTGGTGGCGGGAAAGCACTTTCGGGCATGTCCGGCGCTGCCTGATCGTCCGCGCGACCCGGTTGATCCGGTCGGTCAGCCTCGCTCATGCGTCCACCACCGAAATCCGTCCGCCATCGTCGTCACGCATCACCACGTTGACCCGGGTGCCGTCCCAGTCCTGGGGGATGTCGTCGGGCACCGCCGCGGTGACCAAAACCTGCTCAGCCGATTGTGCCACGTCGGCAAGCGCCCGCCGGCGTGCCGAATCGAGTTCGGCGAAGACGTCGTCGAGGAGCAGGACGGGGTCGCTGCCGTCGGTTCGCAGCAGTTCGTACGCGCCCAGCCGCAGCGCCAGCGCCATGGACCACGATTCGCCGTGGCTGGCAAAACCTTTCGCGAGCTGGTCGCCGAGGCGCAGTTCGAGATCGTCGCGGTGCGGCCCGACGAGGCAGACGCCGCGTTCGAGTTCCGCGGAGCGGCGGCGCGTGAGTTCGTCGAGCAGTGCGGTCTGGTATGCCGCGACATCGACTGATCCGGTGCCGGCCTGTTCTTCGATTGCCCCGACCGAACTGCGGTAGCGCACCGAGGCGGGCCGCGACGCGGGTGCCAGCAGGTGGTAGGCCTTGGTGATCTCCGGATGTAATTCGTTGATCAGGTTGACGCGGGCGGCGATCAGCTCGGCGCCGTGACTGGCCAGGTGACCGTCCCAGACGTCCAGGGTCTCGAGCGCGCCCGCGTCGGCGCCGCGAAACCGGCTGGCACCCGCGGATTTCAGCAGTGCGGTGCGCTGCCGGACCACCTTCTCGTAATCCGCCCGCACCCCACCCAACCTGGGCCGCCGGGTGCTGGCCAATTCGTCGAGGTACCGCCGCCGTTCCCCGGGATCGCCACGGACCAGCGACAAATCCTCAGGCGCGAACAACACCGCCCGAAGGGCGCCGAGAATTTCCCGCGCGGACCGGACGGGGGAGCGGTTCAGCCGCGCCTTGTTGGCCCGGCCCGCGGTGATGTCGAGATCCACCGCGAGTTCGCGCCCGTCGTTGACCACGATGGTGGAGACGACGGCGCGGTCGCACCCCGTCCGGATGAGGGGTGCGTCCGACGCCACTCGATGAGAGCCCAGTGTGGCCGTATACCACAGGGCCTCAACGATATTCGTCTTGCCGTAACCATTCTGGCCGACGAACACGGTGCGCCCCGGTGCCAGTTCCAGGTCGAGCCGCGGCCATGATCGGAAATCGGTCAGGGTGAGCTGTCGAACAAACACCTAGCCCGACTTACTGACCCTTTGTACGGCGTGACCACCGAACTGATTACGAAGTGCTGCAACAGCTTTCATGGTCGGCGAGTCCTCCTGCCGGGACAGGAACCGCGCGAACAGCGACGCCGCGATACCTGGCACCGGCACCCGCAGCCGGATGGCTTCCTCGACCGTCCAGCGGCCCTCACCGGAATCCTCGGTGTAACCGCTGATGTCTTCGAGCTTGGGATCTTCCTTGAGCGCCTTGGCCAGCAGCTGCTGCAGCCAGGACCGCACGACGGTGCCGTTTGTCCAGGCTTGGTAGACCGCCTGTGGGTCTTTGATCAGCGGCTCGGCGGCGAGCATCTCGTAGCCCTCACCGTAGGCGGTCATCAGCGCGTACTCGACGCCGTTGTGCACCATCTTGGCGAAGTGTCCGGCACCGACCGGGCCGGCGTGGACGAAACCGTCGGCGAGATCTCCCTCCGGGCGCAGCGTCTCGAAGATGGGCATGGCCCGCGCGACGTCGTCGTCGCTGCCGCCGACCATCAGACCGTAGCCCTCGGTCAGACCCCAGACACCACCGGAAACGCCGGCATCGATGAAGCCGATGCCCTTGTCCGCCAACAGCTTTGCGTGGATACCGTCTTCGGTGTAGCGCGAGTTGCCGCCGTCGATCACCAGGTCGCCGGAGCTCAGCACGCCCGCGAGATCCTCGATGGTCTCCCGGGTGATCTCACCCGAGGGCACCATTACCCAGACCACGCGCGGCGCATCGAGTTGCTCCGCGAGTGCCGCGAGCGACGGCACGTCGCTGACTTCCGGCCGCGGGTCGTACCCGATTACTTCATGGCCGCCACCGCGCAGACGCTCGCGCATGTTGAAGCCCATTTTTCCGAGGCCGATCAACCCCAGCTGCATTAGTGCTTCCTCCGCTGTTCTGGTCCCGGTCAGCCCGGCAGGCGCACCGGCATCAGCAAGTACACGTAGTCGGTGTCCCCGGCGGGGAACGGTCCGGATCCCGAGTACTGATTCTCCCCGGCCGGACGCAACACCGCAGGCTTGCTGGGTGTCGTGAACCCGAACGTCACCCGATCTGCGTGCAACGAGCCCAGACCGTCGGTCAGATAGGTGGGGTTGAACGCGATGGTCAACGGCTCACCGTAGAACTCGACGGGCAGGTCTTCTTCGGCGCGACCCACGTCGTCGGCACCGGCCGACAGGCGCAGGATGTCGTCGGCGAACTCCATGCGGACCTGGGCACCGCGATCGGCGACCAGCGCGACACGCTTGATGGCCTCCGCAAGCTCGGCGACACCGATGGTGGCCACCGCGGTGTGCTCGGCGGGCAGCAGCTGGCGGAATTTCGGGAATTCGGCATCCAGCAGGCGCGTGGTGGTGCGCTTGCCGTTGCTGCGGATGCCCAGCATGCCGTCCTTGCCGACGGCCTGACCGGCACCCAGAGACAGATGCACCTCGGTGCCGTCTGTGCCGGACTTGGCGGACTCGGCCAGCGTCTTGGCCGGAACCAGCACGGCGGCTTCGAGATCCGGCACGGCCGAATTCCAGGTGAGTTCACGAACCGCGAGACGGAACCGGTCGGTGGCGGCCAGCACGACCTTCTCGCCCGAGATCTCGACGCGCACGCCCGTCAGCATCGGCAGGGTGTCATCGCGGCCGGCGGCGACGGCCACCTGACCGATGGCCTCGGCGAAGACGCTGGCGGGCACGATGCCGGTCTCATCCGGGAGCGCCGGGAGCGCCGGGTAGTCCTCGACCGCCATGGTCGGCAGTGAGAAGCGGGCGCTACCGCAGCTCAGCGCCACCCGGGTGCCTTCGACGCTGAGTTCGACGGGCTTGGCCGGCAGCGCGCGGGTGATGTCCGAGAGCAACTTGCCGGAAACCAAAACGCTTCCAGGAGAAGAGATTTCAGCCCCGACGCGAACCTCTGCGGACACCTCGTAGTCGTATCCGGAGATGGTCAGACCGTCGTCGGAGCCGGTCAGCAGCACACCGGCCAGGACCGGGTTCAGGGGCCGGGACGGCAGGATCCGGGCCACCCAGGCCACAGCGTCGGCGAAGTCTTCCCGAACGAGACGGAATTTCAAATCGGTCAGACCCGCTGTCGTCGCCACGTCCATAGCGTCCCTTCGCTGTAACCCCACCACGCTTGCCTGCCGGATCCCAGCGGACGCAGGTCGCATGGGCGCTGGGCGCTTGCGGTGCATCGGCGGTGGTTCCGGCTATCGAAGAACACCGTAGAGCGTTCTGCGTGAAGTTGAAAGCTAAACGATCAGGCCGGACAGCCCGTGACGACCCCCGGAAACCGGCTGGGATCCGGTTGTCCACCGGGAGTTTCCCCAACAGACTGCTTTTAGAAGAAGATCCAGATAGATCTAAAAGTATTAGTAATAGGGGCTGTGCACGCTGTGGATGGATGCACGGAATTGCTGGTGGGGGCCTCACCGGCGGGATCTCGGGCTGTGAGCAGACTGTGCACGCGGCGTTAATCCAATCCGTGTATTTGTGGAGCGATCGGGCCGTGTGGATTGTCCTGAGCAAAATCCCAGGGTTTATCCCATGTAGTACACAGTGCTGTGCACACCCGAATCGTGTGACTGAAGGTGCGTGTGGTGCCAAAGTTTTTTCGGACAAATCACATCGCCGGGCCAAGAATCGGGCGGGATCCGGGCCGGTCTGACGGGGGAGTACCCACGATCGGGCGCCTAAAACAACACCGGCCCGCAGGCGCGATTGCCCGGGGCCGGTGTCAGAAAGTCGGATCTAGTGCTTGGAACGCTGCCGGATGCGAGTGGTGAGCTCCTTGACGTGATCGAAAACCTCACGCCGGGAAGCCATTTCCTTCTTGATTTTGCGCTCGGCGTACATCACCGTGGTGTGGTCACGGCCGAAGGCCTGCCCGATGCGCGGCAGGGACAGGTCCGTGAGCTCCCGGCACAGGTACATGGCGATCTGCCGGGACAGCGCGACGGCGCGGGTCTTACCGGGGCCGCGGAGCTCCTCCACGCTGGTCTCGAAGTACTCGGCCGTCGCCGCCATGATCGTGGCAATACTGATCTGGGTGGTGCCGGCATCGGCGATGAGATCTCGCAGCACGATCTCAGCCAGAGACTTGTCGATCATCGTCTTGTTCAGCGACGCGAAAGCCGTCACCCGGATCAACGCACCTTCGAGCTCGCGAATATTGCGATCGATCCGGCTGGCGATGAGCTCGAGGACGTCGTCCGGCACGTCCAGGCGATCCATCTGCGCCTTCTTGCGCAGGATGGCGATGCGTGTCTCCAGCTCGGGCGGTTGAACGTCGGTGATCAGACCCCACTCGAAGCGGGTCCGGAGCCGGTCTTCCAGCGTCGCAAGCTGTTTCGGTGGCCGATCCGACGAGATGACGATCTGCTTGTTCGCGTTGTGCAGCGTATTGAAGGTATGGAAGAACTCTTCCTGAGTGCTTTCCTTGCCTTCGATGAACTGGATGTCGTCGACCAGCAGGACGTCGATGTCGCGGAAGCTGCGCTTGAAGGACGCGGTCCGGTCGTCACGCAGCGAGTTGATGAAGTCGTTGGTGAACTGCTCGGTTGAGACATATTTCACGCGCATGCCCGGAAAAAGCTTCTGCGCGTAGTTACCGGCCGCATGCAGCAGGTGCGTCTTGCCCAGGCCCGATTCGCCCCAGATGAACAGCGGGTTGTAGGCCCGGGCCGGTGCTTCGGCGATGGCCAGGGTCGCCGCGTGCGCGAACCGGTTGGACGCCCCGATGACAAAGGTGTCGAAGGTGTAGCGCCGGTTGAGGCTCAGATCGGCCGATTCGTCGGCCGGCGGCCGGTTGAAGTACCGGGGCCAGTTCTCTTCGGCACTCGAGAGTTCTTCGGCGTCGTCGTCCAGGTCGTCGGCAGCGGTGAGCGGCTCGGGTTCGGGCGCCTCTACGAGCTCCGAGGCCGGCGGCCGGTCGTCGGTTTCCGGGACCGCGATGCGAACACCCAGGTCGACGCGCTGTCCGAGATGTCGGCTCAGTGCGGCGATGATCGGTTCGCGCAGGTGACGCTCGATTTCGTTCTGGACGAACTGCGTCGGCACCGACAGCAACGCGAAACCTTCGGTCAGCACCAGCGGTTGGACCATGCGCAACCAGGCCCGTTGTTGGGCGGTCAGCGTCGTGGTGCCGCCGAGGTCACCGTTGAGTTCGGCGACCACGCTTTTCCAGATGTCGGTGAACGATGCACTGGGGTTAGCGGTCAACGACTACTACCCCCTCGTAGCCGCCTGACCGGCGGCTCAATAAAACGACGACAATCTGTCCACATAGTTATCCACAGACTGTGGACAAAGTAGGAGAATGCCGTCGTGCTCGTGTTTTGCATGCAGGAAGCCCGCGCGCTGAGGCTCGTCACAGGAACGTCTGTGGGCTCGTAGCGTCGGGACCTCTCTGACTTGGTGTCTTGCGCCGTCGTGCAACGGCATTGGCAGAAGCTAACAAGTTTTCTGTTCGTCCGCCAACCGTTCGGCAACATTGCTTTGAGGTTCTTGGGCGTGTCGGCTTGCCACGTTGCGAGTGGGACAACTGTGACGAAGTCGTGCGGGATCCCGTCGCTTCTCGCTACGAAGCGGTAACGGTTCCTGACGTGCGACGTCGAGGTTTGACCCGGGGAATTCAGATCAGTACCCTCGAACAGTCGCCCACACGTGGCGATACGGCTGCGACTGTGGAAGTTCTGCACGAACTTTTCACGGTACCGCGCCGGCTAGCAAGCAAGATGCGTGCGCTTACCAGCGACGACCGTGCCCATCGGCATGACTCGTTCATGTCGGTGGCGAGTGCGGGCGTCACATAGTTGAGGAGATACAGCCGTGGCCAAGGGCAAGCGGACTTTCCAGCCGAACAACCGCCGTCGGGCCCGTGTGCACGGCTTCCGTCTGCGGATGCGGACCCGTGCCGGTCGCGCCATCGTGTCGGCACGTCGCGGCAAGGGCCGTCGCTCTCTCACTGCGTGACCTGACGCAGGATCGAAGCACCGTGCTTCCGGCTCGTAACCGGATGACGCGCTCGACGGACTTTCGGGTCACTGTGAGCCGCGGTGTGCGTTCGGCGCAGCGGGATCTCGTGGTGCATTCATTGGTGCCCCGAGCTTTTGCCGATGCCGATTCAAACACCCGGGACGCGCCGAAAGTCGGTCTCGTCGTAGGTAAATCCGTCGGTAACGCCGTCCAGAGGCACCGGGTGTCCCGACAGCTCCGTCATGCGAGCCGGGATCTGCTGTCCGACCTGAGGACCGGTGAGCTGCTGGTGATCCGGGCCCTGCCTGGCAGTCGCGAGGCAGCCACGTCGACGCTGCAGGACGAACTGCGCGCGGCAGTGCAACGCGCTCACGCGAAGTCCGGACCCCGGCCATGACTCGGCGGCTGGCCCGCGGGCTGATCTTTCTCATCGAGCTGTACCGCAACATGGTGTCACCGATGCGTCTGCCCAGCTGCCGGTTCAGCCCCACGTGTAGTCAATACGCTGTCGAGGCACTCACCGAACACGGACTCTTCCGCGGTTGTTGGCTGACGACAGTCCGGCTGGCCAAGTGTGGCCCGTGGCATCACGGGGGATGGGACCCCATCCCCGAAAGACGGTCCGCGGCAACGGCCGCGCAGTCAAGGAGCGATTCGCTTGTCTTTTAACTGGTTCAGTCTGGACTACATCTATTACCCGGTATCGGGGATCATGTGGCTCTGGTACAAGCTGTTCGGCGCGATTCTCGGGGCGGAGAACTTCTTCGCCTGGGGCCTGTCGGTGATGTTCCTGGTCTTTACTCTCCGTGCCCTGCTGTACAAGCCGTTCGTCCGCCAGATCGAGACGACTCGGCAGATGCAGGAACTGCAGCCCCAGATCAAGGAATTGCAGAAGAAGTACGGCAAGGACCGCCAGCGGCTGGCACTCGAGATGCAGAAGCTGCAGAGCGAACACGGTTTCAACCCGCTGCTGGGCTGTCTGCCGATGCTGGCGCAGATTCCGGTGTTCCTGGGCCTGTTCCACGTTCTGCGGTCGTTCAACCGGACTGAGGGCGCCGGCATGGGGATCGGTGCACAGGCGCTGTCCCTCGAGGCGAACCGGACGACCGGCAACTACTTCTTCAGTGCGACCGATGTCGCGCACTTCCTGAACACCGACCTGTTCGGTGCGCCGTTGGGCGCCACCATGATTCAGACCGGCGAGAGCCTGAAGGCATTCGCCCACTTTGACCGGATGTCCGTGATCCTGGTCGGTATCCCGCTGATGATCATCTCGGGCATCGCCACGCACATGAACAGCCGCGCGTCGGTGGCCCGGCAGAGCGCCGAAGCAGCCGGCAACCCGCAGACTGCGCTGATGAACAAGCTCGCGCTCTACGTGTTCCCCTTGGGTGTCGTGGTCTCGGGTCCGTTCCTGCCGATCGCCATCCTCATGTACTGGGTGGCCAACAACATCTGGACCTACGGCCAGCAGCATGTGGTGTTCAACCGGATCGAGAAGCGCGAGGCGGAGGCGAAGGAGCAGGCGATCGCCCGCCGTTCCGCCAACGCGCCGGCACCCGGGGTGAAGCCGAACCGGTCCAAGAAGGGCAATCCGCCGGCTGCCGCGGCAAGCTCGGGTGCCGATGTCGAACAGACCGGTATCGAGCTTGACGGCACGACGGAATCCGATTCTGCGGGGTCGAAGCCCGCCCCGGGCGCCAAGCCCAACAAGAAGAAGCGTTAACCGGCCAAGAGGGTAAAGACCCTGAGCGACGGCCGGTGCAAGAGGGAGAAGGCAGGGATATGACAGACACAGAAACGCAGGCGGAGGCCACGGAAACAGAGGCCGCGACGACGGCCCCGGCCGCTCGTGCAAGCAAGGGTGACGATCTCGAAGAGCGCTTGGTCGCCGAGGGTGAGATCGCCGGTGATTACCTCGAGGAGCTCCTCGATCTGCTGGACTTCGACGGGGATATCGATCTCGACGTCGAAGGCGACCGCGCGGTGGTCAGCATCGACGGTGGCGATGATCTGAGCAAGCTCGTGGGTCGCAAGGGTGAGGTGCTGGACGCCCTCCAGGAACTGACCCGGTTGGCCGTGCACCAGAAGACCGGGGAACGTAGCCGGTTGATGTTGGACATTGCCCGGTGGCGTCGGCAGCGACGTGATGAACTGGCCGCGCTGGGCAAGAAGGTCGCCGAGCGGGTGCTGGCGTCGGGT
>Ga0070667_100004986_pt1 | contig 11127 bp, 10 predicted proteins | sample KBSS33metaG_FD_64659 | JGI IMG/M metagenome (GOLD analysis project Ga0070667, IMG submission 64659) | Switchgrass rhizosphere microbial communities from Kellogg Biological Station, Michigan, USA - KBS S3-3 metaG | ecosystem: Host-associated > Plants > Roots > Rhizosphere > Soil ...
TGGCCGATGCCCCAGGTGCGCAGGAGCTGGTAGCCGTAGTCCTCGATCTCGTAGCCCTGCAGGTTCGGTACGGTGGCGACCACGAGCTGGCGGGTCGTGCGGGTCTCCAGGTCGGCGAGTTCCTGAGTCAGCTTGGCCTCGGCCTGCGGCGACAGGATGTTGGCGTCGTCCACCACGCGGCCGGTCAAGGGCGGGAACTTCGGCGCGGCGAGCGCGGCCGTGGCGAATAGCAGGGCGAGCAGAAGCAAGATGACGTAGCAGGCTAGCCGCCCTTTTTCCTCCCCTGTCGCGAAGACGACGGGGGAGGTGGCGCGCCCCAAAGAGGGCGTGACGGAGGGGGCGTCAGGAGCGCCGCGCTTGCGACGCGCGCCCTCCACCATTCGCTCTTCGGCGAACGGTCCCCCTCCCCCGTCCTCTGCGGGACGTGGGAGGAATGGCGCCCCTGCCCCTCCCCCATTGCGGGGGAAGGGTTGAGAGGGCCTCGTCACTTCGCGGCCGGCGCCGCCGGAGCGGGCGCCATGGAGACGGGCGGGGCGGCAGGCGCGGCGCCGCCGAAATCGACGGTGGGCGCCGATTGGGCCTGGGGCGCAGCGGCGAAGGTCTGCATGGGCTTGGCCCAGCGGTGGACCGTGCCGGCCCAGAGCGCGCCCGGGAAGGTGCGGATCTCGGTGTTGTAGTCGCGCACCGCCTCGTTGTAGTCGCGCCGGGCGATGACGATGCGGTTCTCGGTGCCCTCGAGCTGGCTCTGCAGGGCCAGGAAGTTCTGGTTCGACTTCAGGTCCGGATAGCGCTCGGAGATCACCATCAGCCGCCCCAGCACGCCGGAGAGGTTGTCCTGGGCCGCCTGGTACTTCTGGAACGCGACGGGATCAGTGAGAGTCGAGGCGTCGACGCGGGTCTGGGTGGCCGAGGCGCGGGCCTGGGTGACCGCCACGAGGACGTCGCGCTCCTGGGCGGCGTAGCCCTTCACGGTGGCCACCAGATTAGGGATCAGGTCGGCGCGGCGCTGGTACTGGTTCTGCACCTCCGCCCACTGGGCCTTGGCCCGCTCCTCCTTGGTCGGAATGGTGTTGATCCCGCAGCCGGCGATGATGAGCGGCGCAAGAACGATCAGGGCGGCGCGCGCGAAGCGCGTCTTGAAGGTGGCCAATTGGGTGCTCCCCTGCTGAAACCAGCGTTCAACCCGATCTAGATGGCCCCACCCTTGATCCAGCGCAACGGATTCGAGACCTTGCATCCGGGTCATGGCCGACGCGACGGGCGTTAACCAATCGGGAATCGATGGGCGTGCAGGTTGCTTTGAACATCAAGCGCGTGGACGGCATCTCATGAGCGAGAGCATCGACGTCAGGCTCCGCGATCTCGAAGCCGGCGACAGCGCCCGCATCCTGGCCTGGCGCAACCTGCCGGAAATCCGCCGGTGGATGTACACCGACCACGTCATCGCGCAGGCGGAACACGACCGCTGGTTCGCGGGGATCATGACCGACCCGACGCGGCGCTACTGGATCATCGAGTTGGACGGCCGCCCCGTTGGCCTCGCCAACCTCGCCGACATCGTCGCCTCTGCAAGGCGCGCCACCTGGGCCTATTACCTGGCCGACCCGGCGGTGCGCGGTCGCGGCGTCGGCGCCTTCACCGAGTTCTTCGTCATCGAGCACGTGTTCGGCGTCCTGGGCCTCAACAAGCTCTGGTGCGAGGTGCTGGTCGAGAACGAGGCGGTCTGGAAGCTGCACGAAGCCTTCGGGTTCCAGCGCGAGGCGCTGTTCCGCGCCCACGTCTGGAAGGATGGTCAGCCGGGCGACGTGGTGGGCCTGGGCCTGCTCGCCGCCGATTGGGCGCGGGTGCGGGACTCCAGCCGCGAAAAGCTGCTGGCGAAGGGGTTGAAGGTCTAGGCGCTCGGAGACCGGCAGGATCGGGCGCCGCTAGACGCGCACGCCCCTGCCGCGAGGCAAACGTGACAGATGTGAGGATCTGACGACGCTCGCTCCTCTCAGGGAGAAGGGAGACGCCGGAGCTTCAGCGGTCGCCGTCGGTGGTGTCGGCGACGGCGCCGGGGATCGGTTCGCCCAACGCGCCGGTGACGATTTCGTCCGTGTCCTTCACCCCCTTGTGGGCGGTGCGGATCTTGGCGTCTTCGTCCTTGTCGGATTCGGGCTTCTTCGGGTCAGACATGCAAGGTCCCTCCGGCATGGGTGCGCGGACGCCGCTCGCCCGCTGATCTGGCGGCACGCTAGCATCGCATCTCAGGACTGTCAGCGCCGATCCTTCGGGTTCGCCTCGACGCGGACGAAGCAGCCCGAGGAGCCGACGGACCTGCAATAGGCCTGGGCCTCGGCGGTCGTCCGGAAACCCGCGAATTGGGCGCGATAGACGGTCTTGCCGCCAACCTCCGCCTTGACCACCCGCGACGCGACGCCATCGGGCATCCGGACCTTGGCCTTGAGGGATTCCAGGTGACGGCGCGCTTCGGCCTCGCTGGGCGAGGCCGCGACCTGGGCCACCGCGCGCCCCGCCCCGGCGGGCGCAGGCTTGCTGGTCGCCTCCAGCGCCAACGGGGGCGCGGCCTTGGGCGCCGGGGACTTGACGGGGGCGATTGGCGGCGGTTTCGCGGCGGCCTGCGCCGGCGGCGGCGCGGGCCTCGCGGGCGGAGGCGCCTTCGCGGCAGGGGGCTTCGCAGGCGCGGCTTTCGGGGGCGTCGCCTGGGCGACCGCCGCCGGCCTCGGCGTCTCGATCGAGAACGGATTCAAGCTCTTGCCGTCGCAGACCTTCAGCATGATACGCTCGGCCGGCCCGCCGGGTATCGGCTTGATCCAGGTGGCGCCTGAAGCGACGGTCTCGCGGCCGTCACCGATCAGGTTGCGCTGGGAATAGGCCATGGTGCGGCCGAGGCGGGCCTTGCGCGACTTGCAGTCGACCGAAACCACGGACGTCCACGACAGCACGTGGTCGCGCTCGTAGTCGCCGCGGCTGACCGATTCCGAGCGCAGGTTGACCTGCCGGACCGACGGGCCCTCGGGGGTGGAGATCGAGCTCAGGACCCCGGTCACCGCCGACGGCGTCACCGAGATCACCTTGGCGGGATCGAGGTCGGTGTTGCGCTTCAGCCAGTCCGTCACGTCGGCCGACGACAGGGATTTCGGGAAGCTGGGCTCCGCCTGATCCTGCGCCCAGGCGCTCGCGGCCGCCGCGACGGCCGCTGCGACGACCCCTAGGTTCAAGCGGAATGACCGCTGTCGGTTCATCGACCCTCCAGGTCGGGACCGCCGCGAGTGAAGGCGCCCGACAGAGTCAGGACCCCTCGGGCGGGCCAGGTTCAGGGCGGCTCGCCGGCCTTGGCCCGTTCTGCTGACGGATCAAGTCGACGATGTGGCGCTGTTCGCGCGCGACCAGGTTCTTCAGCCGCTCCGCCTCGTGCGCCGGCATGGCGGCGTCCACCGGCACGTCGCCCAGCGTCGCCAGGCTGTCCAGGAACCGTTCGGCGCTGGCCGGCGGCAGGGCGGCGGTGAGCCACGCCCCCAGGCTGCGGACCACGTTCTCCATGGCGATGCAGCGAACGGCGATCTGGTTCTGGCGGGCCAGCAGGGCGTCGAATTCGTGACGGGTCGGAGCTGGCGGGGGTGAAACCTGGTCGAAGGAAAGGGGCTGGCTCATCCCGACACCGTTCACGCCGACGCTGCGGCCCTGCCTCGACAGCTAGCCGAGGCGCTGAGTCGCGGCAATCGCTCGCGTGTCAGGCGAATGACGTCAACGACCTTGCCGGAAGAACGCCTGCATCGCCGACAGCGTTTCCGCCGGGCTCTCTTCCGGCAGAAAGTGGCCGCCCGGGATCGCCTGGCCTGAGAGGTCGTCGGCCCAGCCGCGCCAGATCCCCAGGACGTCGCCCATGGCCCCGACCGCGCCCCCGGCGCCCCAGAGCACCTGCACCGGGCAGTCGATCTTGCGCTTGCCACGCTGTTCCAGGTCCAGCAGCCGGTCGAAGCTGGCGCCGGCCCGATAGTCCTCGCAGACCCCGCGCACGGTCAGTGGATCGGCGTTGCAGCGGGTGTAGTCGGCGTAGGCCTCGGGGGCGAAGATATCCTTCCGTCCGCGGAACATGCCTTCGAAGAAGAAGTACTCCGGGTCGCGGCCGATCACGGTCTCCGGCAAGGGCGCCGGCTGGGCCATGAACGGCCAGAACCAGTAGCGCAGGGCGAACCGGTGGTCGGCCCGCGCCCACACCTCGCCGGTCGGGATGATGTCCAGGGCGGAGATCCGCTCCACGGCGTGCGGATGGTCCAGGGCCAGCCGGTAGGCGACGCGGCCGCCGCGGTCGTGGCCGGCGACTCTGAATCGGTCGAAGCCGAATGTCTTCATCAGCGCCAGCGCATCGCCCGCCATGGCGCGCTTGGAATAGTTGGCGTGGTCCTCGACCGGTTCGGGCTTGCTGCTTTCGCCGTAGCCGCGCAGGTCGGGCGCTATGACCGTGAACTCGCGGGCGAGTTCGCCGGCGATCTTGCCCCACATCATGTGGGTCTGCGGGCAGCCGTGCAGCAGCAGGAGCGGGGGACCGGCGCCGCCATGGCGCACCCGCAGCGTCACCTCGCCCACATCGACCCTGGAGAGCTCGAATCCTTCAAAGGCCATGGTCCGTTCCCCTCGGCGACAATCTTCCCCTCCCTTTATGAGGAGAGACGAGCCGGCGCCAGCCGAAGAAATGGGGCCCCTGTTCCGAAGCCTCAGCCCAGCAGGATGACCCCGTCCGCGGCGAGCCTGGCGATGTCGTCGTCGCTGTAGCCGTAGTCGGATAGCACCTGGGCGGTGTGCTGGCCCACCAGACCGGCGTCGCCCGCCACGGTCGTCGAGCGCGAGAACCGCACCAGCGGCTTCAGCCGCGGCACTTCATCGAGGATGGGGTGATGGGCGGTGGTGACCATGTCGCTGAGCACCCCCAGGCTGCCCTCGTCCATCAGGTTGCCCTCGACGGTGATTTCGCTGGAGACCACGCAAGCGATGTCGAGGGGCGTGAACAGCGCCTCCCAATCGGCGGCTGGGCGGGTTCGGAAGACCGCGGCGAGTTCCTGCGCCAGGGCCTCGTCGTTGGCCTTTCGCGCCTCGGCGGCGGCGAAGCGGGGATCGGCGCCGAGCGCCGCGCCGCCGGGCAACGCGCCGGTGAACCGCACCCACTCGCGATCGGTGGGCGCCGCCAGGAACACCCATCCTCCATTGGCGGCCTCGTAGAGCCGGTAGAGGGCGGAAAAGCCGTGGATGCCGGCGTCGGCGGTCGGCACAGGCGGGCGGTTCTCGTACTCGACCATCACCTCGGACAGCGCGTGGCCGGTGGACGACAACATGGAGGTGAAGGCCTCCTGGCCGCCGGCCCCGCGGCGGCGCGCCAAGAGCCCTAGCATCATGCCGGTGCCCACCGAGACCGCCGACAGGCCGTCGGAATTGCCCACGCCCATGACCGCCGCGCCCAACTGCATCGCCGACTGCTTCACGTCGTCCAGCGCGAGGTCCGCCCCAGACGGGATCGAGGCGCCGGCGTTGCGGAAGGCCAGGCCCGCGGCCGCGCCGATGGTCGGGGCGAAGGCCGGCCGGTGTCCGTAGGGCCCGCCGACGCCATAGCCCGGCGCGTTGAAGTAGATGAGGTCCGGGTTGAGCGCGCGCAGCGTCGCGGCGTCCAGCTTCAGCCGGTCGGCCACGCCGGCGCGGAACGACTGCAGCACCACGTCGGCCTTGCTGAGGATGTGGTGGGCGATCTCGCGGCCCTTGTCGCTGCGCAGATCGACGGCGACGCATTCCTTGCCCTGCAGCACCTTCAGCCCGGCGATCTCCGGGAAAGGCAGCATGTTGCGGTGGGGGTCGCCCTCCAGCTCCTCCAGCTTGATCACGCGCGCACCCCATTCGGCGAGCAGGGTCGCGCCGAAGGGCGCCGCATAATAGGTGCCGAGCTCGATGACGGTGACGCCTTCCAGCGGCCTGGCTCCGGTGGGGGCCGTCCGCACCGCGTCGGAGGCGACGCCGGCCGGCGTCGCGGCGGCCTCGGCGCGAATGGCCGCGTCATGCTCGCCCTTGCGCGGCGCGGGCCGGTCGACGCGGGCCGGCGTGCCCAGCGCCCGCACCAGGGCGGCTGGGCTGCGCAGCTTGCCCACGTCGCGGTCCTCGTGCTCGTCCACCATGTGGTTCCAGATCATCTGCGGGTGGTGCAGCAGGTCGCTGCCCTGGCGGAATTCCTCGCCCCAGACGTCGGGGTTGGCGGTGAAGAGATCGAACCACTCGGCCGCCGTCTTGCCGCGCACAATGCCCAGGAGGATTTCCCAGTATTCGATGCGCTGCTCCACATCGTCGAAATCGGGCAGGGAATCCCACTTGGGATCGTCGAACATCCACTCCAGTTCAAAGAGCTTCATCATCGCGCGGAACAGGCGCGCCGGGGTCTGCGAGAACTGCAGCCACTTGCCGTCCTTGGTCAGCGCAATCAGCAGCCGGAACGACATGCCGCCGGAGGGGACGCCGCCCACCGCCCGCGGAGCCTGGACGTAGCCGTCCGAAAAACGGGTGGCCATGACCCGGGCGAACCAGTTGAAGGTGTCGCAGACGGTTATGCCCTGGACCAAGGAGGTCTCGATGTGCTGGCCGACGCCGGAGTCCATGCGTTCGTAGAGCGCGGCCAGGATCCCCTGCAAGGCGAGCTGGCTGGCGGGATAGGAGCAATAGGCGGCGGAGACGAAGGCGTGGCCGGGGCGTCGCGCCAGTCCGGTCAGGGCCTGGAAAACCCCGAGCTTGGCCATCACCACGCCCTCGTAGCCCTTCAGGTTCACGTAAGGGCCCTTGGACCCGAAGCCGCTGATCGAAGCGTAGACCAGTTTCGGGTTTGTGCGGGACAAGTCCTCGTAGCCCAGGCCCAGCCGGTCGGCGACGCCGGGGCGGAAGGTCTCGATGACCACGTCGGCGTTCTGCGCGAGCCGCCGGGCGACGGCCAGGTCGGCGGCGTCCTTCAGGTCGAGCTCGACGCTGCGCTTGCCCCGGCCCCAGAACGGCCAAGCGGCCTCGGCGCGCAGCGGGCTGCCGGGACGCTCCACATGCACCACGTCGGCGCCGAAATCGGCGAGGAACTGACTGACCTGCGCGCCCGTACGCAGGTTGGAGAAATCCACGACCCGCAATCCTGCCAGAGCGGATTGGCCTTCCATGTGATCCCTCGCCTTCCAGCGCGCAGTTCGCGCGTCGTTTCGGTCCGGCCTAGCAAGAGCGGCGCGCCCTCGTCCAGCATTTGCGCGCCAACAATTGGCTCAAAGGGCGGCGTGGACCACCTGCCCGGCCACCAGCGTCATGCCCACGCGGCCGGCTTGCGGATCCCCGAGGATCTCGCTCAAGGGGGCGTCCAGCAGGCAGAGATCGGCGGCGGCGCCTCGCGTGACCCGCCGGGGCGGGCCGCCGGGATCGGCGGGGTCGGCGAGGTAAAGGGCGAGGGCCGCGGCCGGATCGACCCGCTCGGCCTCGCCGATCGGCAGGCCTGCGCGGGTGCGACGGCGGACGGCCGCGGCGATCCCGCTCCAGGGATCGGGCGAGGCGTAGGGCGCATCCGAGCTCGCCGCCACCGGCACGCCGGCGGCGATCAGGCTGGCGCAGCGGTAGAGGTCGTTCTGCTCGGCCGGATCGACCTCGGCCAGGTAGCGGTCGCCACGCTCGAAGACGAAGGCCGGCTGGGTGACCACTGTCAGGCGCAGGTCGCGCAGCGTGGGGATGGCGTCTGGCGGAATGACCCCGCCGTGCTCGATGCGGTCGCCCGGCCGCGCGCCGGCGGCCTCGAAGGCGGCCAGGGTGATCGCAAGCTCGCCGGCGGTGACGCAGTGCACGGCGACGGCGCGGCCCTCGGCGCGGGCGCGCGCAATGTCGGCGGTCATGGCGTCGAGGTCCGGCAGCGCGTGGTCGTCCAGCAGGATCTTCAGCGGTCCCATGGCGAAGGCGCCATCGTCCGGCGCGACGAGCGGGCCGTGGCTCATCAGGGTAAGGCGCTGCGGCAGCCGCGCGGCGACGAGGTAGGCGGCGGCCGATGCGTCCGTCGTGGCGCTGGCGTCGGTGACGGCGGTGACGCCGCAGGCTGCGAGGGTTCGCCCCACGGGGCCCAGGTCGGGCGGGTGGCTGCCCAGCCGCGCGCGCAGCCAGGCGTCGCCGCGCCAGATGCGGCCGGTGGGGGCGCCCGAGGCGTCGCGTTCGACGAACGGCGGCGGCTCGCCGTCGAGCACGGCGGCCAGGGCGAGCGAGTTGAGCACCCACAGGGACCCCGTCTGATGCTGCACGCGCAGGGGCTTGTCCGGGACGATCGCGTCGAGCACGCGCCGGTCAAGGTCGCCGGCGATGCGCTCGTGATAGCCGGTAGCGCGCAGCCAGCCGCCGGTGGGCGCGGCGGCCGCCGCTGCCGCCAGGACGGCGGCCAGGCCCGCGCGGTCGGCGACGCCCTCGAGCGCTGCCGATCCCGCCCGGGCGGCCAGGGCGAGCAGATGGATGTGATGATCGACGAGGCCGGGAATCAGCGCGCCACCGCGGCCGTCCACCTCGTTCGCCACGCGGGCCAGGCCGGCGCCGACCTCGGCGATTCGCCCGCCTTCGAGGCGGACGTCGACGCCGCCGCGGCCGTCCACCTCCACATTGCGGATGACCATGGCGCCCGCCATCAGGCGGCGCGCCGCAAACTGCGCATCGCCGCGGCCCCGGCGGCGCAGCGGGCGAGCGCGGCGTCGACGAGCATCCCGCCGCCCTCCTCCAGCGCGGCCAGGGCGCCGGCGGCGGCCGATAGGCCGGTGACTGGATCGGAAAGGGCGTCGCCCACGAACCGCGGCGCGCCGCCGGGCGTCCAGCGCAGCAGGCCGCCGGCCGCCGCGGCGTCGTCGCCGAAGGCCACCCGGTCGGCGTCCTCGCCCAGCCAGCCGTAGCCGGAGATCGCCACCCAGACGAGGCCGGGGTTGTCGGCGAACAGGAGATCGGGCGTCAGGCCAAGCTGGGCGAAGGCGCGGGGTCGCGCGCCGGTGATCAGCACGTCGGCGGCGGCGATGTCGCCCCGCAGGCCGGCGATGGCGGAGCGATCGGCGAAGTCGATGGCCTGCTCCGCCTTGGCGCCGTTCAGCCGCGCGTAGAGGCCGGGGGTCGCGTGGCGCACGGGGTCGGGTCGGCGCGTGCTCTCCACCTTGGTCACCGAAGCGCCCGCCTCGGCGAGGATCGCGCCGCACAGGGGACCCGCCCACATGGCCGAGAGGTCTATCACGCTCAACCCGGCCCGAACGCCGTTGCGGCCGGCCGCGCGTCGCTGACGCGTCGCCTCCAGCGGGGCGCCGGCGGTCTCGCCGACCCGGGACACCGGCAGGCCGAGCAGACGCGCGCCCTCGATCAGCTCTTGCGATGGCCGGCGGCGCGCGACCGCGATCACCGCGGGCCAAGGGTCCTCGCCGACGTCGGCCTCCAGCCAGGCGGGCAGCAAGGCGCGGTCATCGTCCCGGGCCAGGTTGGCGGCGATCCAGCCGTCGGCGGTCTCGATCAGGCGGCACGCGCGGTTCGGCGACCAGATCCCCGGCGGCTTCAGCGGCAGGTGGCCACGACGGTCCAAGGCCTGGCGGCCGTCCACCACCACGCGCCGGCCCAGGCGCTGCGAGCACTCGGCGATCTGCCTGGACAACAGCGCCACCGCCGGCGCGACGGCGCTCACGGCGCGGGCTCCACAGCGTCGACCAGGCCCCAGGCGAGCGCGGTGGCCGCGTCCACGTCCCAGCCCGTGACGGCCATGTAGCAGGCGCGGCGGCGGCCGATCCGGCGCGGGATGGAGGCCGTACCGCCCGCCCCGGGGATCAGGCCCATGGCGACCTCGGGCAGCCGGAAGTAGGCGTCGGGGCGCGCCACCACGCGGCCGGCGGCGGCCGGGGTCTCGATGCCTGCGCCAACGCAGGCGCCGTGCACCAGCACCGTGGCCCGCGCGCCCAGCCGGTGCAGCAGTCCGGTGGGCGAACGCAGGACCCGCACCAGGTGGGCGAGACCCGGGTCGCGGGCCTGGCCGAACTCGTCGAGGTCGCCGCCGGCGCTGAACGCGGGTCCGGCGCCGCGCAGCAGCACCGGGCCCTGGTCGGGATCCTCGAGCGCGAAGGCCAGGGCCTCGGCGAGCGCGTCACGCATGCGCGCGTCGACGGCGTTGCGCGCCTGCGGGCGGTTCAGGGTCAGTACGAAGACGCCGTCCTCGAAGGCCTGCAGCACGCGCGGCTCGTCCGGCTCGGGCCTGGCGCGGACCGGCGTGGCGGCGCGCCAGGCCAGCAGGCCCTCGCTGGCCAGCAGCATGGAGTAGCCGAGGGATTCCAGGGCCAGGGACTGCTCGAAGGTGAGGCTGAGCGTCATGCGCAGAACCTGCGCCGCCACCGCCGTCGCGGCGGGCTGGCGGACGGCCACCTCCTGCAGGCGGGCGAGCGCCTCGTCCAGCCGTGCGGGCGACAGGCCGACCCAGGGGCGCGGCGCGTCAGGGTCGAGGGTCAACAGAATGTCGAAAGGGTCGAGGCCGTTGCTCGGACGGGCCCCGCGGCGATGCACGCCGACGCGCAGGACGCCCGGGCCGGGCGGCGAACCCGCACCGCCGTCGAGGTCCACGACCGCGGCGCCTGCGCCGCCCTCCGCAACCAGAGTTCCGAAGAGGGCCGCGTCGACCACCGCCGGATTACAACGGCTTGGAGAGCTCGGCCTTCAGCACCCGACGGAGCAGCTTGCCGGTCTCGTTGTACGGCAGGGCGTCGCGGAATTCCCAGGTCTCGGGCGTCTTGGTCGAGCGGAGCTTCGCCTTCACGCAGGCGGCCAGCTCCTCGATCGGGGGCGGGGCGCCCACCGGCACGATGACCGCGGCGACCTTCTCGCCCCACTGGACGTCGGGCAGGCCCAGCACCGCCACGTCGGCGACCCCGGGATGCTCGCGCAACACGTCCTCGATCTCGCCCGGCGACACGTTCTCGCCGCCGCGCACGATGACGTCGTCCAGCCGCCCGCCCACGTAGAGATAGCCGTCCTCGTCGAGCCAGCCGGAGTCGTTGGTCGGGAACCAGCCGTCGTCCTGGATCACCTTGCGGTGCAGGTACTCGCCGGCCACCTGCTCGCCGCGGACATAGACCTCGCCCA
>Ga0070667_100005006_pt1 | contig 11092 bp, 7 predicted proteins | sample KBSS33metaG_FD_64659 | JGI IMG/M metagenome (GOLD analysis project Ga0070667, IMG submission 64659) | Switchgrass rhizosphere microbial communities from Kellogg Biological Station, Michigan, USA - KBS S3-3 metaG | ecosystem: Host-associated > Plants > Roots > Rhizosphere > Soil ...
AAAAAAATATTTCAACCAAGGAATTCTTTTTTTAGGTATTTCAATATCCCGATTGAGTTGATCTTCCATAAACCTTCCACATACGGAACCGGTGGAAGGTTTTTTAAAGAACATGGCAATTTCCCTGTCGCTCTTGTTGCTAAAATCAATCACTTGTTTTTGACACGAGGCACAGAATCGTCCTCTTTCTGTCGCGGTCATATTTTCCCAATTCTCATGGCAGGGAGTTGGAACTTGCAGTTGTAGTTTTTTAGCCATAACATGAATTAAAAAGGTGATAAAATGGGAGCCGGTAAAAACCAGCTCCGGTTTCCATTAATGGCTGTTAATGGTATCGTGACTGAAACTCTTGATATGCCACAGAATTGCAGAAACACTGAAGACTTCTGTGCCTCAGTGGCATCAATGTGTTTTAAAATAAAATCCTTGCGCCAGCAATACGACGGCTGAATGCCATCGTTGTTACAAGCAGCGGAATGATCATGAAACATCCTTTCATAGGTAATTCATAAAGGAGATGCAACTGTTTTAAGAATTACATAAGTCTTCCCTGGAAATTAATTTGCTAATTTTAGCACAGTGACTTTTTTGAAGAACATATCAAGCGACTCATTGACCGACACCGAACTCGTTTCTTTGTATAAGAAGACAAGTGACCTGAAAGTGCTGGGCCTATTGTACCAGCGATACATGGATCTTGTATATGGAGCATGTTTAAAATATTTTAAAGAATCAGAAAAAGCGAAGGATGCTGTGATGCATATTTTTGAAGAGTTGATCGTAAAACTGAAAAAACATGAGGTTGAGAATTTCAAGAGCTGGTTGTACCAGGTCGCAAAAAATCATTGCCTGATGCAGTTAAGAACCCCGAGGAATTTAAAAACGATAGAACTCCCTGAATCTCTTATGCAAAGCGATGAAAATGTGCATCTGGATGGTGTGATGGAAAAAGAAGAGAATTTTCAGCGGCTTGAATATTGCCTTACTACTTTGTCAGACGATCAGCGAAAGGCCGTCCAACTTTTTTATATTGAGGGCAAATGTTACAATGAGATAGTGGAACTGATGGGGCAGGAGTGGGGCCAGGTCCGCAGCTATATACAAAACGGAAGAAGAAATTTGAAAATATGTATGGAGAAGAAAGAGTCAGAAATAAAAAGTGAAAAGTAGAGAACTGAAGGTATTGAAACAAAGGACTTTTAACGGGAAACTATAACGAGAAACGAACAACAAACAAATTGTCTGAAGAAAAAAAATATAAAAATTATACGGCCGCTGATATTGAAAAATATCACAGGGGTTTATTATCTCCGGGGGAAATGAATGAACTGGAGAAAGCAGCTCTTGATGATCCTTTTTTGGCGGACGCCCTGGAAGGCTACGGCGAAACTGCGGTTAATATTTCATCAGATATTTCTGAGTTGAAAAAAAAATTAGACGATAGAGTTTCTGACAAGAAGGTGATCAGTATCGCTCCATCTGGAACTTCTTTCAAATGGTGGAAAGTGGCTGCAGCAGTAGTTATCCTGGGGGGGCTTGGATACTTCATTTTTCAAGTTTCGACAGAAAATAAGAACAAAGAAGTGGCAGTTAAAACGGAAGAGAAGAAATCAAACGCACCCGTATCTACAATTACAGTGGACTCAAATAGATTGACAACAGTTGAAAGTACCAGTGTTGTGGCGAATAATAAATTGGCGAAAACTCCCGCAAAATCAAACCCTGAAAAGAAAAAGGCGGTTGCTTCAGATCTGGATGTCGAAGCAGATAAAAATGAGCTGGCAGGTGAAATAACCAAACCCGCTCAGCCGAATGCGACTTATAAAATGCCAAACGATTCAATAACTTTTGACCGGTCAATAGGTGTGAAAGCACCGGCTGCTGTGGAAAAGAGATCGTCCGCCGCTGATGATAAGCAAAATGAAGGATTCCTATCTTTTAAAAAAGAAAACGTGTCGAATAACCGGCAACAGGCAAATTATTTTAATGGCCGCATAAAAGATGCAAACAACAACCCTCTTCCATTTGCGAACATTACAAACACCCGGGATAATGTAGGAACGTATGCTGATGCACAGGGAAGGTTTACATTAGTATCCCCCGATTCGGTCCTTAATGTTCAAGTTCGTTCAGTCGGTTTTGAAAATAATACGGTGCAGTTAAAAAATAATGTTGCGGGTAATGATGTAGTGCTCCAGGAAAATAAAGCTGCACCCGATAAGGTTCTCAGTTTACAAAAACCTGATACCAGCCGTTCACGGATAGGAAATATAAAATTTGAAGAACTGGAACCGGCTGATGGATGGAGCAACTACAATACCTATTTGGTCAATAACACAAATATACCTGAAGACCTGAAGAGAAAGGAGGATGTAAACGGGCAGGTACGGCTTTCTTTTGAGGTTAACCCGCAGGGTGATCCGATTAATATCAGGGTTGAAAAGTCTCTTTGCGCGAAGTGTGATGAAGAAGCTGTGAGGGTTGTGAAACAAGGGCCGAAATGGAAAAAGAAAAACAAAAAGGCAAAACGCATCACCATATCAGTTCCATTTGATACAGAACAGTGAGTTTCTTATTTTTGGTAAAAGCGAGCATCATGCCGGCAAGTTCAAAAGGAGCTACCAAAAAATCCTCTTCCAATAACGTATCAAAAAAATCAAGCCCATCGAAGGATGGAATCAAGATCAAATATTCAGACAAATCACCGGGCCAGCCCCAACTCATCCCCATTTTCGAGGAGATAAAAAAGATGCTGACCCCTTATGAAAAAGGAACCATGAAATTGTTTGGCGGATCCGACGGGAAAGTGGCACTGGTAAGTAAAAAACCTATTGAAATTCTCGGCCGTAAGAGAGATGAACTTTGGTTTGCTTCTGCGTTAATACAAAAAGGCTATGTTGGATTCTATTATATGCCGGTGAACGGAGATCCCTCAATAAAGAAGTTGATCAAACCTGAATTGCTTAAATGCTTAAAGGGGAAAGCCTGTTTCTATATAAAAAAAGCTGACGAAGAAATTTTTTCACAGATAAAAGAAGCATTGGCGATAGGTTATAAAGAATGGCATCAACGTGGCTGGATATAGCTCAACTGATCGATTTATCCTTAATTTTATTCAATTCACTTTTTAAAAAATTTGTTTGCTATGAGAAAAATCATTTTCGGTATCATCGCTTTCGCAACTACATTTTCGGTAAGCTCCCAGTCCATCAAAATGCCACCGCCAAGCCCCCCACAAACCATTAAGCAGGATTTTGGCATTTCTTCTATCGAGCTTTCCTATTCGCGTCCCGGTATCAAGGGGCGTAAAGTTTTTGGAGATCTTGTTCCATATGGAAAGGTTTGGCGCACGGGTGCCAATAGTGCTACCACCATTGACTTTGCAGGGGATGTAACAATTGGTGAAACAAAGGTTCCCGCCGGTAAATATGGTTTGCTTACCATCCCCGATAAGGACAATTGGACGATCATCATCACAAAACAAGTGGATGTAACCAATCCTGTTGACTATAAACAGGAAAGTGATGTAGTAAGGGTGAATGTGAAGCCCATAACCATGAAGGATAAAATGGAAACTTTCACTATGCAATTTGCCAATGTGAAACCCGCCGCTTGCGAATTGGAGATGATGTGGGAAAACACAGCAGTCGCGCTGCCTATTTCCTCGGACGTAGAAACCGTGGTGATGAAGGAAATTGATGACGCCATGAACAAAGACAATCGTCCTTATTTCCAGGCAGCTCTTTATTATCTTAATAATGGTAAGGACCTAAACCAGGCGATCGCATGGTTCGACAAGGCTATTGCCCAGCAGCCTGACGGTTACTGGATCTATCATCAAAAAGCAAATGCATTGGCCAAACTCGGAAAGAAGGATGAGGCAAAAGCCACAGCACAGAAATCAATGGACCTGGCTAAAGAAGCAAAGAATGATGATTACGTTCGCCTTAACGAAAAACTGTTGGAACAATTGAAATAAGATCGTATCAGCCGGCAGTTAAAACTGCATACAGGAATTTTCCCCGGTCTTTCAGGCCGGGGATTTTTCATTGAAGGGAGTTTTATTTCCACCATTTCGAAGTATAAAATGAAAGACCAGGCTAAATAAGATAACACTAAAGGCGCCGATAGGATTCAACCATAGAAAACCCAACTGGAAAAAATCAAGCTTAACAAGAGTAAAGACTGTCAGCACAAGACACTCAGCCAGCAATGCACCCAGGAAAACAGCAAGACCATTTTTTATTTTTTTGAGAAAGAATGCTACCAGAAAAACACCGAGGATCACACCATAAAACAATGAACCAAGAACATTCACAGCTTCTATAAGACTGTTGCCAATATTGTAAGTGAACATCGCTACTACAATGCAAAATACTCCCCATCCCAATGTATACCATCTTGACCACTGGTATTCTTTTGCCGGTTCAATGGATCGTTTTGAAAAACGTTTATGAAAATCGATCATGGTACAGGAAGACAAAGAATGAAGTGCAGCAGCAATGCTTCCCCAGGAAGCCAGGAAAATTATCGCTATCAGTAGTCCCACTAATCCTGCCGGCAAATAATCCACTACAAAGCGAAGGAAAATATAGTTGGTATCGTTATCATCACCACCTGCCGCCTTGATCCATTTTGTTACCTTCCCCCGAAGGCTATCTGAGCTTTGCTGCAGTCTTCGCAGTTCATTTGTTTTGCTATCGGTCTCTGTTTTTTCATTCGTTTTCAAAGCAGTGGAAAACTTCGCGATCGCTTCTCTTTTCTCTTTCCCGATCAGGAGGTACTGCGCCTTGGCGACACTAAAAGAATCTTTATACCGGGAATTTTCAAGCCTGGTGATCTGTGTATCATTAAAAAATATCGGGGCATTGTGAAACTGGTAAAATGTAAAAACAAGAGCACCTATCAAAAGGATCAAAAATTGCATCGGTACCTTTACGATCCCATTCATCAATAAACCCAGCCTGCTTTCTTTTATTGAACTGCCGGTTATATATCTCCCTACCTGCGATTGATCAGCGCCGAAATAAGACAACGAGAGAAAAAATCCGCCAATGAGCCCGCTCAAAAGATTATACCGGTCACTCCAATTGAATTTTCCATCTTTTATACCGGTGACTATTACATTCAATTTTCCCAACTTACCACTTACATGCAAGGCATCAAAGAAACCAATATTGTCCGGCAACATCTTCACGACCAGGTAAGCGGCAAGAAACATCCCGGTGAATATGATGATGAGCTGTAATTGCTGCGTGTAAGCTACTGCTTTGGCTCCCCCGGTTACAGTATAAATGATCAGCAATCCTCCCATAAAAAGATTCGTCCAGTAAATATTCCATCCAAACAGCGAAGAAAGGATGATGGAAGGAGCAAACACACTGATACCGGTTGACAAACCCCGGTTCAATAAAAAAAGAAATGAGGTCAGGGTCCTTGTTTTTACATCAAATCTTGTTTCAAGATATTCGTAGGCTGTATAAACTTTTAATTTGGAAAAGATGGGAACAAAAAAAATGCACACAACGACGGCAGCGAGTGGCAATCCAAAATAATATTGCACGAAACGCATGCCATCCGTATACGCCTGGCCCGGGGCAGAAATAAAAGTGATCGCACTCGCCTGGGTACCCATGATGCTGAGCAGGATGAGGCCCCAGTTCATGCTGCGGTTGGACAGGATATAACCGTCAAGACTATGCGAAGTACGACTTTTATAAAGCCCATAAGCAATCGTCGCAGTAAGCGTGAGGATCAGAACTATCCAATCCAGTGAAGTCATAAAATGAAATTTCAAATAACAAATCTCAAATTCCAAATAAAAAACAAATTCTAATAGTTAATATTCAACTCAAATCGTTCGTCTTGTTTATAATTATTTGGTTCTTGTTATTTGTTTTTTAGTGCTTTTATTAAGAAAAATATTTAGTGAAAAGGTTGAAAAGAATAATGAGCAGGATCAAAAAAAGTATCACGAACCAATACCACCGGTTCCAGGTTTTGAATACAGGAATCTTATCGTTATCAATGTTCATTTGAAACCTCAAAATACAAATCACAAATCCCAAAAAAAAGTGAAAAATGAAAAATAAAAGTGCCCGCTGTTTTTTAAACTTAATTTCCTTTAGCGTTTGTTTCTCCGGAATAAAGAAATGGCAATAAAGCCCAGCACGATCCCGATCAGTAAGCCAATCTTTACTCTTTTAATAAAAAGGCCAATGGCCAGACCCAATAAAATTGCCACCACACCTGCTATATTTCTTCTTGTAATGTCTGCCTGCTGGTCCTTGTTCATTAAATGATTGATCAAAATAATGATTAAAAAGCTTTTTGTTTATTTAATGCAATGAGATTTGCCATTAAGCGATAGGCCCCGGGAACCCCTGCCGGCAGTTCACGAAAGAAAACAAGGCCTGTATAAACGAAGGTCCCCTTTCCATATTTGGCAATGACCAGGCTGCCATCGTCGTCATTTTCACCCGGATCATGCATGGAAAAAATAGTTTCAAAATTTTCTTTGTCAAAATTTGTTGCATGATAAATACTTCGTTCCTGGACCCATCCATTGAAATCGTTTTGCGTGAGCTCATTTGGAAAATGTAAAACGGAGTGATCAGGCTTTAAAAATTTCACTTCCGCATTCTCATCAGTTATCCTTGTCCTTGCGATATCGAAATTGTAGGGTCCTATCTTTGCCCGGACCGGGCCAATGTTGCTGCTTGTATTATATTGTACAATGAGATTGCCGCCCTCATTCACGTACTTCATGAGCTTGTCATAATAATTATTCAGCCATACATCCGTATTGTATGCTCTTACACCGGTAATGATCGCATCAAATTGGTGCAGGTTATTTCTTGAAAGCTCCTTATCACTCAGCAGGGTAACTTCATATCCCATTTGCTCAAGATCTTCAGGCACTTTATCCCCCGCGCCAACGATATAGCCGATCTTTTTGCCAACAATTTTCAGATCGAATTTCTTTACGGTTAATAATGCTTCCTTAAAATAAGTGATGTAAGGAATGTGGTCGTAGCTGATAGATCTTTGTATAGAACCGCCATGATTGGAGTCCGGCGCTGTGTTTATTTTATAGACTTTTGCATTTAATTCTTTGTCCGCAATTGTTTCAGTATAGAGTTGATTCTTACTTAACGATACACTCCCGATCAGCAAAGGCAATGTATCGGTTTTTATAGTCGCTGTTAGGGAAGCGGTAGCCGCGGGAGCGGGGATCGTCACCGATTTATTTGCAAAGACAGAAATTTCAATGCCGGTTTGTTTTTCTGTCTTTATATACAGAGGATCAAAATCCCTGAAAGTCACGGGAGGAATTATGACAAGTGGCTCATACATTTCACCTTTTACAGGGTCGGTAAATTTGTATTTTACAGGTTTTGAAAAACTGAGATCCTGGCCTTCAATAGTAATAATGAAATTAGCTATGTAGGCTGGATCAATATCAGGCTGCCCGATCTTTTGCTGGTCCTTTACATTAAAATATCCCTCCTCCATTTTATTTTGTAACCAATAGGGTTGAGTAATCGGTTTTGTAGCAGGCACATAAAATATTTTTCCGAGGGTCACATTCTTATTTTTCGCGAGAGGCAGGTTAAAGATCGAATCCAGGGCATCAACAGAAATCGTTTTAAGTGAAGCACTAACTCCCATTCGATTGTTCAACAGAAAATTGATCCTTATAGAATCTGTTTGAACGGCAAACTGATCTGAAGTTGTCGCGTCAAGAAATAAGCCGCTGCATTGTTCGATCAACTGTTGTACTTCTTTTAGTTTTTGATTCTTCCAATATCCATCAGTCAGCTTATTTATTGCCCGGTACAGTTCTACTAATCCTTTCACTGAGTTTTCGGGGTGAAGAAGGTCAAATGAACTGGTGAGTTTGTCGATCATTTTTGAAATGACTTCTCCTCCTTCCACTTTTTTCCATGTCAGCTCCACGTCATCCATCAGGTCATTTGCCGGCGCGGTTCCGCCTGTTGTTTTAAAATACTCAAGGGCTTCACCTCTTGAAGCAGACGCCCCGAACCCCTGGCTTTTATGATTGCTTCGGCTGATCGCAGCAATTTCTCCATAGCTTCTTCCAAGAAGAGGATTGTAACCGCCTACATCAAATTTGAATTGATCAGGACTGGTTGTATTCGTATTTCCGAAATTGAAAGTATTCCACAAAATTCTTTTCGGCTGCCAGGTCTTTACATATTTTAATTGTTCAGGAAACCGATTGGGATCCGAAGCGGCCGTGAATGCCTCATTGGCAAGGATGGCAGAGGCTGTATGATGACCATGTCCACCCTCCCCGGTTGTTGGAAAACGTGTGATGATGATATCCGGTTGAAATTTTCGTATCACCCACACAACATCGCTCAGGATCTTTTCCCGGTCCCATTTTGTAAATGTTTCCTGCGGGCTTTTTGAAAACCCGAAATCAAAGGCTCTCGTAAAAAATTGTTCAGCACCGTCAACTCTTCTTGCTGCCAGCAATTCTTGTGTTCTTATTAATCCCAGTTCAATTCCCTGTTCATTACCGATCAGGTTTTGTCCTCCATCACCTCTTGTTAACGATAAATAGCCCGTCCGATACATCCTGTCTTTGGAAAAATAAGCGAGCAACCTTGTGTTCTCGTCGTCAGGATGTGCAGCCACGTAAAGAACTGAACCAAGCACATTCAATTTGCGAATGGCAAGATACATGTCGGCGGATGTCCAGGTCGCAGGCGGTTGGGAAAATGAATATTGAATAAAGGATAAGGAACAGATGAACAACAGGAGTTTTCGTCTCATCGGCAAGATTTGTTCGGCGAATATAGTAGCTATTTAGCAAGTGAATGAAACCGCCCGAATAAATTTAGCCTTCGTTTAACGCAGCTCTCCGGAGTGTAGTAAAAATAAATGGTTGCTTATGTTGAGCTACTCACTTTCTTTAAGCTATCTTTTGATAGACCCGGCCATGACAAAAGCAATTCCACTATAGGCAAGCGCTAACAATGCGCTGGTAACTTCGTCTCCTATATCAGCAAAAGGAGAAGCTATCACTCTGGGGACGTGGAGAATAATAAACCAAACAAAATCATTGTTCCCGGAAGGGCAGCAATTAACCGGGCTTGATCTTTAAAATAATCGCAATGCCTGAACCAATTAACGCTATGCCAGCAAAATAAATCCAGAATAGATGATTGGGTATCCATGATGGAACATAGTCTGCTGCCTCATTAGACCAGAGTGTAGAAAGCGGAAAATGAAATTACCAGTCCACTGTGATATAAATTGATCAATTTCATTTATTCATTGTGAGGCAAAAGGTCCCGGTGGAACGAATTGTTGAATAGAATTGATGGTGTACAAGTGTGCGACGCAACAGGCGTTGATGGCAGCAATATAGTTGACTTCACAATCATTGCCCCACCAAAAACACCGCATTGCAAAACATCAGTTTGCCATTCTCCCAAAAATCGCGGAACAATAGATCATCAGCAAAATAAGTGATGCTGCCATTGCCTACATTTTGCACTCCGAACAACAATCCGTCTTTTAATCTTGGTTTCAAACGATAACCTACAAACCCTGCTACCGGTTCATCTTTTCTCACGATGCCGACATTCCATCCATCCTTCATGAAATCATAAATATTATCATCCTGCTTTAATGTATAATAGTAGTTGGGATAACCAAAAGCAAGGGGATGCGTGTTGTCGAGTTCTACTTTATAGATCGAGCCTGCTGAGATGGTTGCTATTGGTTCCCGGTCACGATCCTCGTATTTATGCAAGGCAGTATAAATTGAATCTTTTTTATCTCCATCCTCAGATGGTTTTTTCATTTTGATGGTCCAGTCCAATTTTGATAATTGTGAAACGGCATTTTCCAGTGCGATCACCTTTCCACCCTTATTGACCCAATTGTGGAATTCTTCAGCACTGTTTTTATCAGCCAAAAAAGAATAATAACCGTCAGGCATAATTAATACATCAAAAGAACTCCAGTTAATACGTGGCAGGCTATTGAGATTGATAAGTGTGACGGGATAATTCAATTCACGTTCAAACAGGAACCATATCTCGCCCGCTGCATTGGAGCTTACGCCTGGGCCGGTCACCAATGCGACCCTGGGTGGTTTTATATAATGAACTTTTGAACTGCCAAAATCAAACCCTTTGTCAACAAAACCCGTGGAGATAGGATAAAGTGTTGTATTATTCTCACTGCAAACTTTTCGAACAGTTTCCCATGCATTACCATTATTACTTGTTCTTAAAATCAAAACGGTGCCCCGGTCAAATTTTGTTCCGTTCAACTCAAAGGATTCTTCTGCATATCTCAGTTTGATCCCCCGGTTCAATAATTGGGCAACGGTTTTTGCTGTCTGTATTCCTTTCCATGGCAAAACAAATCCATAACTGCTTGTTGAATCCCGGGTAGTTTTTGCAGGTTCTTCCCACGGGCCTGCAGAAGACAGACTTTGCTTTATGGCATACGCATTTAAACCGTATACATACGGTACTGACCAGGCAGTAATATCATAAGTGACTGAATCAACCAATTTACTGTTGGGGTCAAATAATACCTTGATCAATGTTGATCTTGGTTGCACAGCACTGACAAGAATATCATTTCCATCAAATGAAAAATTTTCGGTTTTGCGGCTATTGTAATTGTATCCACTGGCGGAACCGGATTTCGCTGCGCTGTACGCGATCTTGTTCCTGTCAAGCAATTGAAGGAAAGACTTTATTCTTTCTTTATCGCCCGTTGAATTTTTTATGATGTATGATTTATAATCACCAACACCGGTTGTCACTGCATCATTAAAAAATTTATGAAACTCTTTTATCAGTTTGTCTGCGTTTTGCGAGCTTATTTCAATAGTGCTTAATGACGTTGTGTAATGATGTGTAGCCCGATCAACAAGTGTTAATGTATCACCATCGTCCTGCATGGCGGCGAGACCGCTGGCGCCGTTTCCGGCCTGCTCATAGGTCATACCTATTGCACCATTATAAACCGGGTAAGTATCACCATAGGAAGGATAATACAGATCGAATTCTTCCTTTGTAAAATAAAGCCAGCCATTTTG
>Ga0070667_100005008_pt1 | contig 11089 bp, 16 predicted proteins | sample KBSS33metaG_FD_64659 | JGI IMG/M metagenome (GOLD analysis project Ga0070667, IMG submission 64659) | Switchgrass rhizosphere microbial communities from Kellogg Biological Station, Michigan, USA - KBS S3-3 metaG | ecosystem: Host-associated > Plants > Roots > Rhizosphere > Soil ...
CCCATCATTGCCTAGGCCGGCCATACCGACAATGTCGAGCTCGAAGACCTGGCGTCTAGGACGCGGGGTCGCCACCAGCGAAGACCCCGTAAAGTAGAAACGCGCTGAATGCCAAACACCCCACTGCGTAGAGCGTAAGGTAGCGCATGAATGTCGGTCGTATCCGCTCCCCGAACCGATGGTGCCACTGCCACGGAAATAGCATCAATGCTGCGGAGCTCACGACGATTGCCCATCCGACGAGCCAGAAGATGGTCGATTGCCACATCGCCGGCGAGCGCACGACGAGTGCCGCGCCGATCAGCAAGCGAAAAATCTGCTCTACGTAATGCGTTCGCGCTGAGCTCGCGAAATGCATCAAGAATCGCTCGGCAATCGCCGGTTTCGTGAAAACCACGCCCGTGAAAGCGATCAGGACGAGGCCAAACGCGACAATCACGATCGCTGCGACCGCGCTCATGAGGCTCTCACGCCTCCGGATTTCCGATCAACACCGCGACGTTGCCGATCTTATGACCGGTATCCGCGTAGCGGTGCGCTTCCACTATCTGGTCGAGCGTATATCGGCGCCCGATCACGGTCCGCAATTTGCCGGCATCGATCAACTCTTGTAGGAGAACGAGATCTTGCTGCTTCGGATCGGCTGCACCCGTGATGAATCGGGTGCGCCCGAAGAGGTGCATCAGCCCGCCGGCTACTAACGCGCGAACGAGGGCCCAAATTCCGCCTGAAAAGCCGACGAGCAGATAGCGCCCACCGGGCTTCAGTGCGCGCAAGCTGCGCGGGAATTGGGCCTTGCCGAGCACGTCCATGATCACGTGGTGGACCGGTCCTAATTGCTTGAAGTCCTGCGTCTTGTAGTCGATCACGTCGTCAGCTCCGAGCGATCGCACGAGCTCGACGTTGGCGCTGCTACACACGGCCGTGACGTGAGCGCCGAAATGCTTCGCGAGCTGCACGGCGAACACGCCGAGACTCCCGGACGCTCCGTGGACGAGGACTCGTTCGCCGGGCTTCAAGTTCGCCCGACGCAGGAAGAAGAGCGAGCACGCCGCGCCCACGAACACGGTGCCGGCTTCCTCGAACGTCATCGTCGCGGGCTTACGCGCGAGGAGCCCGTTCTCCGCCACGCACGCGAACTCCGCGTGGGCGGCGAACTTGTCGCCACGCGCGCCGTACACTTCGTCGCCGCGCGCGAAACGCGTCACCTCCGATCCTACTGCTTCGACAGTGCCTGCGAGATCGACGCCCAGAATCGTTCGCCGTGGTCGAAACCCGGCCAACAATCGAATGAGAAATGGGCCGCTCCGGAGCATGCGATCGCCGAAGCACACGCTGGACGCGCGCACGCGGACGAGCACCTCGTTGTCGGCTGGCGTCGGTGCGGGTACCTCCCGGACCTCGACGACTTCCGGAGGTCCGAAGCGCGTCGTGACAGCGGCCCTCACGGCTGATCGGGTGCGCCGTTCGAGTGCGATTTCTCGGAAAGCTCACGCACGCGCTGCACCCGGAATTTCGAGCTCGACGTGCCTCGCGACCACTGAACTACCGGTGATCTGCAGCTCGCCGACACACACGGGCAACCTAAAGCGACGAGGCCCGGCGCTTCCTGGATTGACGTAGAGAACACCATCCCGACTCTCGTGCAAGGGACGGTGCGAGTGCCCGAACACGACGACGGCGAAACCCGCCGCGACAGGATCCAAATCGAGCTCCGCGATGTCGTGGAGCACATAGATCAAAACATCGGCTACCTGAAGCACCTCGGTCTGCCCGATGCCTTCGGCCCACGAGCCTTTGTCGTTGTTCCCGCGCACGACTGTGACTGGAGCCAGAGTCTCGAGTTTCTCGATCAGAACGGGATCCCCAACGTCGCCCGCGTGAACAATGAAATCGCTATCGGTGAGGAAGGTGACCGCCTCCGGCCTTAGGAGACCGTGAGTGTCTGAGATGAGGCCGACACGTTGCGCGCGGCTGCGCCGTTTCACGTCGCGATCTCGTCATAGCCGCGCCCCAGAAACTCGATCAGACAGAACCCATGACCAAACGGATCCGCCAAAACGGCAATCCGCCCCCATTTGTGAGTACGCACTTCGCCCTCGAGTCGTGCACCGGCGTTCTGCGCGCGCGCCACGGCAGACTCGATGTCTGGAACGACAAAGTCGAGATGCACAGGTGTCCAATGTCGCCCGAAATCGCGCGGCTGCGAAGTGGAGGACGCCGCTGGAGTACCCGCCGCGTGCTTGAGGAGGTAGATCGCCGAGGAGGCACCGACGAGCTCGATCGCGGAATCGCCAAAGCGTCGACCGATCGTCAACTCGAGAGCAGAACAATAGAAGTCGGCGGCCCGACCGAGATCGTCAACGTCGATATTTGCGAGCACATCGAGGGTCATGTTGATTATGCGGCTGAACCACCGTCGAGCACTCGCGTGACGAATTTCTCTTTTGCCTCGCGGTATCTCGCCATCGACTTGCCTTCGAAGCGCCGCTTCAGATCATCGTACTCCCGCCGCAGTGATTCTGAAGCTGCCAAGAGATCACGAAACCGCCATTGGATATCCGCACTTCCGCCAATCACCGTGAGGTGGATGCCGACGCAAGGCACCCCTGTGTAGTCTTCAAAGGAAACCGCGTCATCAGCCGCGAATCCGCCCGCGTTGACATCGTAATTTTCGGCCAGCCGTTGTTTCGCTATGGGATAAGTCGCTGCCACCACCCGAATCTGGATATCGAGATCACCTTTGGTGAGAGATCCGGGAATGGCCGTGCTACCCACATGCTGAATGTCGGCGTCTGGGATCAACACCGTGAGCTCGGCTTTTAGCTGCTCGAATCGTTGCAATACGCGCGTGCGAAAACGCGCTTCGGGCAAGAACGACACGCTCTCTTCGTCCGCTTCGCTCACGACGGCACTTTGTCCATGACCGTCCGCTGCAACGCTTGTGAGGCGACTCGCGCGTCGTTTCACGGGTGACTTACTCATCCGCCTTGACCGTGACAGGTTCGAAAGGCCCTGAACCATCCCGCCGCTGGAACGCAGAAAGCACGGGGGCATCCAGAAACGGAACGATGTCCGGGTCGAAGTTGGCGATAATGTTTACGTCGTAGATTCCTTGATTGTCGAGATCGGTCACATAGGCGTCAGACTCATCGCCCGCCAGAAACCGCCAACCACTGTCTGAGTCGTCAACAGGCGCTTGGCGGTACATGAACCCCACACGCTTGCCTTTCATCGTGATGCGGTCAGTCGCGAAGCACGAACCGTAGCCCTCCGCCAACGGGCGGATCTCGGCGACGTTCAGTCTCAGACGCTTCGCTTTCATGAGTCGCCTAACTCCGCAGTTCAGCGGCGGCGCGCTGACCTAGGTGACTTGGCACTATATCTCTCACCGTCCGCTGCAACTGCTTGTTAGCCGACACCCTGGTCCCAGCGATCATGGCGATCCCGACGCTCTTCCCGGTAGTTTGTAACCTCGAGGCGAATGCCGTCCGGGCTCTCGAAGAACGTCGCCGTATAATCATCTGCGTACTCCGGATATCGTTTTGCCTCCGTGGCGTCAACTCCGAGCGCACGCAGCTGATTCGCCACAGAATGAACATCAGCCGCGGAGTCCACGCGCATACAAAAATGATGAAGACCTGGCGAATACGGTTCGTGCCTCGTTGATACTTGGGACGGCCTAAGCACAAAACCGAAGTGGCGGTTGAAATACTGAATGTGCAAGTCGCCCGAGATGCTGAATTTGTTCTTGCGGAAGCCCAGAGTCTTGATCAGCACCAGGTCGTAGAACTGCTCTGATGCTTCGAGATCCGCCACTGTCACGTAGATGTGATCGATTCCGATGACGTCAGTCATGAGCCGCTCCGCATGATGTCGCCTAACACCGCAGTTCAGCGGCGGCGCGCTGGCGTATGTGCCTTTCCACTTTATCCATGACCGTCCACTGCAACTGCTCGCTAGGCGCCTACGCAAACCCGTAATGATGAATGTCTTGATGTCTTCTCAATTTGCCGGAAGGCACGTGTTCGTGGCCAAAGGCGTCGAGTAACGCGCCTTTTACTTCAAATCTCGTTACGGCGGGAGCAGCCACGCCGAGCCGAGCGAGCTCAACGCCTCGTGCCGCCTCGGATACCCATGGTTCGACGTTCAAGTCTCGGTTCCCGCTAAGCGTTAGTGGGGCTTGAGAAATCCAGATCTTCGACGACATCGCGTCTAGCGAAGCGCAAATGTCGATTTTCGCGAGGTCAGGTTGATCGGCAACATCTACCGCAGCCATTAGCCTCGGCTTCAACGACGCAATGAGAGTCGCGTTCGCAGTCAGGCCGTTCCACGGATCGATCCAGTATTGAGCGCGATACCCGCTACGACCGTTGAACAGGGCATCGCCGGTCGTCGGTAGCTCGATGAAAAACACCGGTTGCAAGCAACCGGTAAGTCCCTGGTGGCGCCCGCGTTCGGCGACCGCGCGGATCACCCGCACGTCTTCTAACACTTCGGCGACGAGCTCCTCAAAGGAGCCGTGCTTCTCGAGTGCAGCACAGCGTGAGTCGCTGACACTCTCAAAATACCTCCACCCGTTGTTGTCAGAGGCCATAAGCCTGGCGCCTAACGCCGCAGTGCAGCGGCGGCGCGCTGACTATGTAACTTGGCACTTTATGCATGACCATGCGCTGCAACTTCTTGTTGGGCAGCTTACCGAAGGACAGCGACGGTTATCTCCTTAAGCACGTTCAGTGCAGTCGCTCGCGCGACGGAGCTGGGATCCTTGGTCGTGACGGAAATGTGTACATCGATCCATGTTCTCGCAGTAGCGCCACCCGCGCTCACGTTTGCGACCGTAAACGCGCCTTTCGGAATCGTCATGACCAAACGGCTCACGGGCACAGAGAGGCGATAGTTGTCGCCCGATTCTGCGATAGTCAACGCTGGATCGGACTGGGCCGTCGCTGCGCCACCCAGCGCTAGCGACAGAACGGCGACAAACGCATGCAGCAAGCAATTGCGGCTGACTGGTTGCATGCGGTCTCGTACCGCCGGGATCATGCACCCTCGAGGTGTAGTTCACGAATGACCCAGGGAAGCGCTCGCAGCAACAACTTCCGCTGCATCGTCCGAACCGCGGGAGCCGCTGGTATAAAGGGCTTGCTCGCGTGCCACGCAAAAAAGCCAGCGACCCACGCTGCGATTCCTGGTTCCTTGGGGAGTATATCTTCAGGGCTCGGCCCCATATCCGCGGCAAGCCCAGGCAGGAACAGTCCAAGGTCGAGGGTCGGATTGCCCAGACAAGCAAGACTCCAGTCGACCAGACGGGCTTCGCGGCGTGCGAAGCAAAAGTTGTCACCTCTCAGGTCGAAGTGAGCGACGCAATCGCCGGTGGGAGTGACGGACTCAGCGGCTTCAATGAGCGCAGGCAGAGAGGATTGCAACCACCGGGAATTCGCGACCTCGAGGCGAAGAAATGGCTCTGGTTCGCGCTCAACAGCACGCCACCAATCCCAATCCGTCCCGTTACGCTGCTCATACGGCAGCAGCGAGCCATGATGGGTATGTATGCGCTCGATCGTGTCGAGCGCCATTGTGATCGTGCGCGGCGACCACGGGGGAGGCCATTGCAAGCTGGACAGGTCCTCCAGAATGAGTATCGGCATGGTCTCGTCGTCCTGCCATGCAACAAGCGCTGGCATGCACGGGAGGTGCAGTTGTCTGTACACCCACGCTTCGTTACGCAGTGCGCGCACCGAAGGCACGGTGACACCGATCTTCACAAAGTACTTCGTCGTCGAGGACACCCGGATCAACCACCGCTGAGCGGCGCTGTACCCCGCCGTTATCCTTTCCGAACCAACGACTGTCGCCGAGAGAAGTCGTTCGATACGAAGAGCGCATTCACGGCTGAGAGATTCCTTCGCGCCAGACACAAAACTCTCCGCTGCCCGAAAACGATCCGCTCTTGGGGCCGCCTAACGCCGCAGTTCAGCGGCCGCACGCGGCCGCATGTGACTTGGCACTTTATCCATCACGGTCCGCTGCAACTGCTCGTTAGCCGCCATACGCGCTCACGCTGAGCGCATACAGGCGCCGCTGACACGACCCCCCCACGACCTTGCCGTCGGGCGCGATTTCGAGGATTCGACCGAAAGTCCCAGGTTGGCTGACATATCCCTTCACGCGCACATGAAGAATGGCACCATGAAGAAGGACGTCATGAGGCACGACTCGTCGGAGTTGCGCATCCAGTTGGGGGGTGTGCATTAGTGCGAGTTCCCAACAGGGTTCTCGTGAGCCGCCAACAGAATTCACTGCCGCAGCGTCCGGCTCAAAATCTCCAGTCTCGAAACCAACGTTCCAAGAACCCCTTCCTGCGAACTCCCTGAATCCGTACTCGCGCATGATCTGCGCAACGGACTCGGGATGGGCGCTTCTATACGCTTGCCCAGCATTCCACCCGCGACCATTCATTCGTGAAAAGTAATGAGCTTCGTTGACCGGAATTGTGCTTCCGGGATTTGCATATCCCATTAGGAACGAGCCAACGAAGATAGAAAGTGATTGTTCGCGATTGCCAATCGCCTCGGGACCGTCAGCGTTGATTGCCTCGTTGGCGAGTTTGGTAATGAATGAGGACTCGGCAGGTAGCGTTGCGTCTTGGGGTCTACATGGACCAGCAGCGCCAACGCCGCAACACCCTACGATTAGCAATGCGAGTCGCATGGTCTGGCGGCTAACGCCGCAGTTCAGCGGCGGCGCGCTGTCCTATGTGCAATGGCACTTTATCCATGACCGTCCGCTGCAACTGCTGCAACTGCTTGTTAGGCGATACCGCTCCGTCGTTGCACGCTCTCGGTTATTGAACCCAAGACTTCATGGGCCACTTGTTTTCGGCTTTACACGACCTGTGCAGGGGCTCTCCGTTTCCGACGATCCTCGCATTGTTCTTGTTCCAAGCTCATAGACCCAACTGCATTTCTCTAATTCGACTCCATCGGAGGACGAAAAGACAGCCCGTTCCGAGACTGTCAAGGTTTGTTGCAAACCGTCGTAGACAATGCGTCCGGCTGTTACGTGAAAGCGTCGAGACTCGCTTCCAGCTGACGCATCTAGCGTTACAGGACTACCCAGCAATTCCCCGTGGGTTACGCGTCCGTTCGCGTATTCGAACGTGCCACTGTTCGCAGTCAGAACAGCCGCATCCACTGTGATGCGCAGGCCACCGCGAAACTCCCACACCCCTCTGCCAATCTCGATGCTTCGGGTCGTACCCTCTGGCGCGTTGATATTCATGTGCCCGTCGCTCACCGTTAGACGCTGATAGATACTGCGCCCTTGTTGCAGGTCCAACGAGACCGAATCCGCTTTGAACGACATGCCCTTGTCGGGTTGCTGAGCAATGACGGGAGAGCCCGACAAGATGAGGAAGATCGCTGCCCTCCAATGACCGCTGCTACGGCTTGGGGTCACGATGGCGCTCCTCGCGTCGCCTAACGCCGCAGTTCAGCGGCCGCGCGCTGCCGCATGTGACTTGGCACTTTATCCATCACGGTCCGCTGCAACTGCTTGTTAGGCGCCACTCGTTCGCTTTCCGAGCCACAGGCCAAGCCAACTCGGCACAAGACCTGCAGCTACAAATAGAATCACTGCGAACGGCCATAAATTGCGGCTGCCATAGCCTAAGCCTTCATGCAGCGCAGCCTCTGCGACGATTCCGAGCATGGCACCGACGTACGAGACGGCCCAGACCTCCAGCAGACGCGACGGGCTAAACCGGGCGGCAAAGACCGACATTAGAAAGGCCGCGATACCGTAAATCAGAAAAAACGGGATGAGACTGGACTGAGGATTCAATACTGCCAGCAGCACCGTAGAGAGGCCACCCGCGGCCAGGCCAAAGAAGAGCGCAGGAGCGGTTCGCGCACGAGGTTTGACCGGACCGGAGTCGTTTTTCGCTACGCTCATGTGTGCGCCTAACGCCGCAGTTCGGCCGCGGCGCGCCGACGTTTGCAGCGCGGTGCCGTTTGGACCGTCCGCTGCAACTGCTTGTTAGGCGCTTGCGATTCGGCGCAATTGCGACATCGCATCTTTGTGGTCATCCCTCACTAGCCCAAGCTGCCGGTGGTGCCTAAATTCAGACTGCGTTTCGTCAGCAGCACGCAGCGCCTCTTCGGCCGCGGCCTTGGCCAGAGCCAGCCGGCCGAGGGAGCCGAGGATGATCGCTCGAGCCGCGCAAAGTTTGAATCGATTAATCGGAAACGCAATGTCATTAGAATTCGCCTCGGCAGTTTCGAGGGCGTGTGAGTAGTGCTTCTTGATCTGGTGGAGCGCAACCAAGTATGGGTACTCCACTCGCGCGCCGGTTTGGACGCCGGGCTGCGATGCTTCAACCTCTAAAGTTGAGCGATAGGCCTCCACTGACGCTTCGATTTCGCCCAACCTTTGCAGGGCGCTTGCCTTGGCGTTCCACGCTCTCGAATCGTGGAACGGCTCGGTGCGTGACTCGAAATAGACCTCGATCAACCGCAGGGCAACGTCGGGCCGCGAATCAACGAGCTCGACCGCCTGAATTACAAGGTTCTGATCGCGCTGTGTACGCGAGCGAGCAAGACGAGTGAAAAAGGACTGCTCGATCTCGGTCGACCAGCGCTTGTTGCGAAACCACTCGGAAGGTGCGCGCGGCATGGGGACAGCGCCTAACGCCGCAGTTCAGCGACCGCGCGCTGCCGTCCGTGACTTGGCACTTTATCCCTCACGGTCCGCTGCAACTGCTTATTAGGCGTCAGCACGCCCATCCACCCTGAACCGTTTGCTCCTGGATATTGATCGCGAGGAAACACTCGTATGTTCGACCATCCGTCGAACACAGCGTGTCCCCGATTCGCTTCTCGCGGCGATCCGTTCTGGGTCCGCATCGATTCGGCCCCGCTTCGACTTGCATGTGATCGTACAGGGTCCGCGCTACGCGACCGGTCAGGTGCAGTCGAAGATGCGTATCTCGGCGTTCTTGCGGCGGCGGATCAACCGGCGTGCGTCCCGTGATATCGAACTCGCCGGTGAGCGGAGCCATGCTCTGGTACTGCGCGAACGCGTACGTTGCGCCGAGAGCGCTGCAGACGAGTGCGACTTGCCACGAACGCTTCACTGTACGCCTAACGCCGCAGTTCAGCGGCGGCGCGCTGACCAAGGTGCCTTGGCACTTTATCCATGACCGTCCGCTGCAACTGCTTGTTAGGCGGATAGACAGAACAGCAGCAGCACGCCAGGTGAGTCGTCGTCATCTTGCGTTGTTAGGGCGCTTGATCACTTCAAGCACTTTCTCGTAGTCGAGGTCCAATACAACTTGGAGCGAACCACCACCGTGCGCGACGAGGCGTTTGTATTTGAGCGTCTGACGCTGACTAAAGCCGCTAAATTCCCACGTGCAACGCATCAGGATCAACCGATATGGGCCAGCGCTCGAACAGGATTCACCTTGGGGCGAGTCGACGCTCCGATAATCGAAGATCCCGCGATAGGGCAGAAAAGGCAATGCCGGATCTTGTAGCATCACATGCAGGACACTCGGATCAGACTGCAAGGCGGAGCGAAGCATTGTGATCTCCGACTGCCGTTGAGCCTCATCGTCGATGTTCAACAGCCCAATTACCTGATCAAGCCGCTCGCCATACACCGCCTCCAACGCGATCGGATCGATACGGCGATCGATGTCGCGACTTGGAAACCTGTACCGATAGATGCTGGCCACGAGAATCAGCGTTGCGATCGGCAGAGCGGTAGTTGACCATCCGAACTTCAGAGTCGTAGAAGCCACGAACAGTCTCGCGATGACCCAGAAAACCGCTCCCGTTACTAGCAGAGATGTAGCGACCTGCGTGGCGAAACGAATGTAGTAGAAGACATCAAAGCTAGGCAGCAATAGAAAGTTCGGGACCCAACCAACATAGATTGTCGCGACGGGTACCAACATTGGCGCAAACGCAATGGAACCAAGGACGGCGAAAAGTACGCGCCTCATCCGCAGCCCAAGGTCGATCAACCTAGTGAGACGCCACAGCGCCCAAAAGCCGACTGCACCGATTGCAGCCGGAACGAAGTAGAGCCCCGCAAATAGCAAAAACATCATGCCGTCGTCCGGCACTCGTAACGCCGCAGTTCAGCGGCGGCGCGCTGACCGATGTGCCTCATGGAGCGAGTGCTGCGCTGGTCCGTGCGAGTCCATAGCGAGTGTCCTTCGTTCGTTCACGTTCAGTCGTCGAGCCAGCAGCAATTGGGGTTCTTGAGAATCTGTGCGGCTTCCTTGCTTGCTTCTTGGAACGCGCTCCGGCCCATCGAGGCTTCGAGCTTGCTCAATTGTTGATCGCGCCACTCGCGCCACTGCAAGAGTTGCGTCTGGGTCGCCGCCGGTTCCGCTTGTACCAAATCGGCCATGGCAACGATCGCGGCAATACGGTGCGGCGTTGAATTAACGGCGAGCCCTTTCAGCCCGGTGAGGTAGCCTTTCCGCCAGAGAATTTCGAACTGCTCATGCGCTTCTTGCGGAGCGGTCTTGGCGATGGCTTTCGCATAGAAGTTCCGATTTACATCGGAGCCGCGCCCAACGCTTTCGCGCACGAGTTCCGTTGCCGTGGCATACATGTCGTTGGTGACGCCATCGCATTTGTGAAAAAAGTGCTCGAGATCGTGGCTCCATTTGTCCCAGTCCATCCCCAGCGCCAGTGGCGGGCCGTCCGTTGGGGCGCTGCCGGTCTCGGCAAACGATTTGCGACCTTTCTCCATCGTCGCGTCGAATTCCGCGCGCGACTTCGGGAACGACTTGCAGGTTTCGAGCGAGTCATACAGGTTATAGGCTGCAGCCTCGTTGCCCGAGCGCGCGGCATCCACGAGCGGCTCGAAGAATCCGCCCTGCATGCTGTCTATTTTGCGATTCAAGAGATCCAAGCTCCCCGGAATCAGGAGGGGCTCCCGCGGGTGCAGCGTGATTTCCTCACCGCCGATGGAGACGGTCACGGCGGCTGGCTCAGTCGGGCGCCGTCCCTGTGCCTGCGCTTGACCCACTATGGCCGCCACAAGAATCAAGAGAGAAGCAGTCCGCGTG
>Ga0070667_100005010_pt1 | contig 11087 bp, 7 predicted proteins | sample KBSS33metaG_FD_64659 | JGI IMG/M metagenome (GOLD analysis project Ga0070667, IMG submission 64659) | Switchgrass rhizosphere microbial communities from Kellogg Biological Station, Michigan, USA - KBS S3-3 metaG | ecosystem: Host-associated > Plants > Roots > Rhizosphere > Soil ...
GTGACGATCGCCTCGCCGTGCGGGTGATACCAATTGAGCTCGGTCCGGAGATCCCCCCGGAACTTGTGGAGGCGCGTGCCGATGTCCCGCTTCAGTTCCTTCGGACCGAGGATCTCCGCCACGGTGCCGGTCGCCTGCCGCCGCCATAACTCGAACTGGAACAAGCGGTCGCGGGCGGCGGCGTAGCCCTGGGCGAAGAACAGGTCGTGCTCGTTCCGCGCGTAGATGTGGTTGATGCCCCATCGGTCGCGAAGTACTTCGACCGGCTGATTGAGACCCGCGACCGACAGCGTTCGTGCCGCGGGCGGCGCGCCTGACACGCGAACAAAACCCGAAAACGCCGTAAGAAAAACGACAAGAAGCAGCGTTCTCCGCATGGGCAGGGATGCTAACATGACCGCTCATCAACCTCATGCGTGAGGAGGAACTCGCGATGCGCCCTTATGTCGGTGCCTTCGGTGTATTCGTCTCCGCGGTAGCGTTGACCTTCGCGACCGCGCAGACGCCGGCCGCGCAGCAGAAAACAGCTCCGGCCGGACCGCCAGCAAAAAAGAACCCGCTCTTGAAGCTCGCAGAACCATGGCCGGAAGCCGACGTCCTCAAGAAGCGGAAAAAAGAAGCTGAAGAGCGACCGCTGTTCAAGAGCACCGATCCGCTCGAGTTCACACTCACCGGACCGTTCAACACGATCAACAAAGATCACAATCCGGAGAGCAGCAAGCGCTATCCGGGCGTGTTGACGGTGGCGGGCGCGGACGGCGCCGTGAAGAGCATCTCCGTGAAACTCAGCGCGCGCGGACACTTCCGCCGCATGGCGCGCAACTGCAACGTCGTCCCGCTCCGGATCGAATTCGCCAAGGAGGAGACCGCCGGCACGGTGTTCGACGGACAGTCCACGCTGAAGCTCGGCACCGGGTGCGAGTCGTCGAAGGAATTCGAGCAGTACACGCTGCGCGAGTACCTGACCTACCCGATCTACCACATGCTGACGCCGCTGTCGTTCCGGGCCCGGCTCGCCCGCGCCACCTACGTCGAAGAAGGATCGTCGAAGAAGAGCAACCCCCGCTACGCGCTGTTCATCGAGCACGAAAACGACGTCGCGCGGCGCAACGAGGGACGTGTCGTCGATCTGCAGCGGATCTCGTTCACCGACCTCGAAGCCGAATCGTTGACCCGGACGATGCTGTACGAATACATGGTCGGTAACACCGACGTGTCGATCTGGGCGCTGCACAACGTGCGCTTCGTGCAGAATCCCGACCGCAAGCTGTTCGTCGTGCCCTACGACTTCGACATCTCGGGCTTCGTGCATCCGCCGTATGCCATCCCGGACCGGCGGCTCGGACTCCGCAGCGTCGTCGATCGCATGTATCGCGGCCCCTGCCGGACAGTGGAGGAATTCGACAAGGTGGCGGAGGGATTCCGCGACAAGCACAAGGACATCCTGTCGCTCGTCGAGTCGCTCAAGGATCTCGACTCCAGCGCGCGCTCGGAAGTGAAAGACTATATCGAAGCCTTCTTCCGCCAGATCGACAAGCCCGAGTCGATCAAGAAGCAGTTCGTCAACGGCTGCAAGCCGCAACCGACGATGTAAGACGATCGCCTGATGCCCCTGGCTCCCGGCGTGCGCCTCGGCCCGTACGAAGTCGTGTCTCCGCTCGGCGCCGGTGGCATGGGGGAAGTCTACAAGGCGCGCGACCCGCGGCTCGGCCGCGACGTCGCGATTAAAGTGCTGCCCGGTTCCGTCGCGGCCGACCCGTCGCGGCTGCATCGCTTCGAGCAGGAAGCGCGCGCCGTCGCCGCGCTGTCCCACGCCAACATCCTCGCGATTTTCGACATCGGCACCGGTGACGTGCCATTTCTGGTCACCGAACTTCTCGAGGGCGAGACGCTGCGCGCCGTCATCGAACGCGGGCCTGTCCCGATCCGACGCGCCACCGACATCGCGCTGCAGCTCGTCGCGGGCCTGGCCGCCGCCCACTCCCGCGGCATCGTGCATCGAGATCTAAAGCCGGAGAACGTCTTCCTGACGCGCGACGGCACGGTCAAGATTCTCGATTTCGGGCTCGCGAAATGCGAGACGGGACTGGGAGCGGCGACCGGCGCGGACCACACCATGGCCGCGACGAGTGCTGGCGTGATTCTCGGCACGGTCGGCTACATGGCGCCGGAGCAGATCCGCGGAGAGCCCGCCGATCTCCGATCCGACATCTTCGCGGTCGGGGCGGTGCTGTACGAGATGGTCAGCGGCCAGCGCGCCTTCCGTGGCGACTCGCCCGCCGACATGATGAGCGCGGTACTCCGCGAACAACCACCCGACCTGGCGCTGCGGACGGGCACATCACCCGCTGTCGCGCGGATTGTGGGGCGGTGTCTGGAGAAGGATGCCACCGAGCGGTTTCAGTCCGCACGCGACGTGCGATTCGCACTCGAGGCCGTGTCGGACGCTCCGGACGCTTCGCTGGCGGCGCCGAAGAGTGTCGACCAAAAGTCGATCGCCGTCCTCCCCTTCGCCAACATGAGCGCTGACCCGGAGAATCAATACTTCAGCGACGGACTCGCCGAAGAGCTCATCAACGCGCTGACACGGCTGCCCGGCCTCCATGTCGCGTCACGGACGTCAGCGTTCCGGTTCCGCGGACGCGAAATCGACATTCGTCAGATTGGCAAGGAACTGGGCGTCGCGACCGTGCTGGAAGGGAGCGTCCGCAAGTCCGGGCATCGTCTGCGCATCACCGGTCAGCTCATCAATGTCGCCGACGGCTATCACGTCTGGTCCGAGCGGTACGACCGCGAGATGGCTGACGTGTTCGCCATCCAGGACGAGATCGTCGAAGCGATCGTCAAGGCGATCGCGCCATCTCTTGCGGGCGAAGCCAAGGCCGCGATCAAGCGAGGCACCGACAATCAGGAGGCGTACGAGCTGTACTTGAAGGGGCGCCACCACTGGCATCAGCGGTCGCCAGCGGCGCTCCAGACGGCGTTACGCCTGTTCGAGCAGGTGACGACGCTCGATCGCGATTACGCGCTGGCCTATGCGGGAATCGCCGACTGCCTCGCCATCATTCGGGCGTATGGCTGGTTTCCGGCGTCCACCTGCCGCGCCCGCGCGCGCGAAGCCATCGATCGGGCACACCGCCTCGATGCGTCGCTGCCGCAGGTGAATTTCTCGTATGGCCTATATCTGTTCCTGCTCGAGTCGAACGCCGACGCGGCAATGCCCTGGGTGCAGCGCGCCGCCGCTCTCGATCCGCGCATGGTGGAAGCGCAGGTGTACCAAGCGATGATTCACGCGTACCAGGGACATGCGGCCGAGACGTTTGCCTACGCCGCGACCGCCCGCCGTCTCGATCCGGTCTCGCCGCTTGCGCACTTTGTGTCGGCCATCTCGTTTTGCATCCTCCCGCTCTTCGAGGAGGCTGCGGATGCTGCCAGGCAGGTGCTCGAGCTGCAGCCGGACAGTACGACAGGGCTCTGGCCGCTTGGTATCGCGCTGACAGGGCTCGACCGGTTCGACTCTGCGATCGCTGCGCTCGAGCGCCTTTGCCAGCTCTCGCGTGCGCCGCTGTACGTCGGCCAGCTAGGACTGGCTTACGGCGCCGCCCGGCGCCACGACGACGCGCGGCGGCTGCTGAACGAACTCGACGAGCGGGCCAGCCGTGGAGAGTACGTCGCGCCGTGCGCACGATTGGCGATCGCCGTCGGCCTCGAGGACATCACCGGCATCCACGCAGCGTTGACTGCGTGCGTGGACGACACCACGTCGGCGAACACGGTGAAGGTCGTGTGCGGACCACCCCTCGAGCGTTTTCGCACCGACTCGGAAATCGATTCGCTGTGCAATCGGATCTATCGCGGCCTTTGAAGTCTGAAGTCTGAAGTCTGAAGTCTGAAGTCTGAAGCTTCCGACTTCAGACTTCTACCGCTGCGGCTGCGATGAGGTCGCGACCGGCACCGGGACGACGGTCGACCAGAAGCCGATCATCATTTCCTCGAACGTCTGATCGCCCCACTTGACGTCCTTCGACGGATCCGGGTTGAACTTGTTGGCCGCGGAGTTGTCGTAGTGCGCGATGACTTCGACGATGGTCCCCTTGGGGAGGACCTTGGGCGTCTTCAGCTCGTAGGAGATCTGCCAGTTGAAGTCGTACTTGGGCACCGACAGCAGGATTTCGTCCGTCCCGTCAGGATAGTGCGCGATGTAGGTCATGTCCTTGCCGCGGACGTGCATGTGCGGCGTGAGGCTCGTCATCACCGTGTCGCGCTGGAGCGTGGTCGTCCCCTTCACTTCGGCGTTGCCATCGTAGGCTGGAATCACGAAGCGCGGCTGCAGCACCATGCCGCCGGCCTGCAGCTTCGTCGGCGGCTGCTTGGCGTAAATGACGCCGATGCGCGTCCGGTCCTTCGACGGCTTGCCATTCGTCGTGTAGTGCATCTGCATGATCAGGTCGGAGTTGCCGCGGAGAAGCCGCGCCACGCCCGGCTCGAACGTGATGCCCGGCTTGTTCGGGGTCACACCGCCGATGTTGGTCGGTCCGAGGGCCCCGCCCTGATTGATCGGCTGGCCGGCCGGTTGGGTGTACGCCAGGACGTGATGCACCTGCGCGTTCGCTGACGGGCGGATCTCGATCGCCTGAATCCACTTGTCTTCGGTGAGATGGGTCGGGACGCGGAGATACTGATACGGAATCACGCCGGTCGCCGGAATGTCGAATTCCTCTTCCATCGTGAAGACGGCGTCGGGCTTGCCAATCGTCCAACCGTCGGCGAACTGCGGCGCCTTCGGCAAATCCGCGTCGTTGCCTTTCACGGCGCCGCCGTCGACCCACGCCGCAATCGTGTCGACCTCGGCCTGCGACAGCCGGGGATCATTCTTGAACTCGCCGTGCGCCGGATCCGCGCCCCAGGGCGGCATGATCCGCGACACGACGCGCTGCTTGATCGACCGCGCGTACGGCCGCGCGTCGTCGTACGTCAACAGCGACATCGGCGCGAACATCGTCGGCCGGTGGCACTCGACGCAACTCTTGTAGAGAATCGGGGCGACGTCCTTCGTGAACGTCACAGGCGCGTCGGCGGCGTGCGCGACGCCAGACAACCCAAGGCCGACCGCGAAGACGGCCGCGATTCCAATGGATCTCATGGTGCAGACTCCGTTCTGGTCGAGCTAGTAGTGTAGCAGACAGCTAGCCCCTAGCCCCTACCGCCGCGGCGGCCGCCTCGACCTGCCTTCCCTCGCAGCAATCGGCGAGCCTCGGCGTGGCAGGCCTACCTGGCCTTCACCGTCGGGTATTTGATGCCCAGTTGCTCCAGATAGGTCTTGTACTTCGTCGGGTCGTAGTAGTACTTCTTCATCTCCGGCCTGTATTTCGCCATGATCTGCTCGTTGAGCCAGATCGCCGGCTTGTCTTCCGGGCGGATGAGCGGGGTGTACTTCACGTTTTTCGTCTGCACGTTCCTGAAATAGTCCCATGCCTGCGTGACGAGCTCCGGCTTCATCAGGAAGTCGAGCACCGTCAACGCGACGACCTTGGCGCCGGCATGGATACCTTTGTGCGCGATTGGCGTCGCCATCGAGATTGCGTTCGCCCAATTGTGGCCCGGACCCGCCGCCATGTTCGACGGATAGCGCAGCGTGACCGTCGGTACGTTCCACGAGATGTCGCCGATGTCGTCCGACCCGCCGCCGCGCTTTTCCTCGTCCGGAATCACCTCGCGTCCGCGCAGCGGCTGCAGCGTGGTCGCCATCCCGACTTCCGGCACCTTCAACTCGTGCTGCAGGGCCTTCGCCAGCGTCTGGTCCGCCTCGGTCCACTGCGGCAGCCCGACCTTCTCGATGTTCGCGTACATCGTTTCGGCAATCGTCTTGTTGAAGTGCCCGGGCCACGCCGAGCCGAGCACCTTCATCGACACCTCGGTGTCGGTCATCATCGACGCCGCCTTCGCCATCCGGTCGCCGATCTCCCACATCTCCTTGATGTGCGGGTAGTCGGTTTCGCGGAAGTAGTACCAGACGGCGGCGTTCGGCGGTACGACGTTCGGCTGATCGCCGCCATTGACGATGACGTAGTGCGAGCGCTGCTGGATGCGAAGGTGTTCGCGGCGGAAGTTCCAGCCGACGTCCATCAGTTCCACCGCGTCGAGCGCCGACTTGCCGCGCCAGGGCGCGCCGGCGGCGTGCGCGCTCTCGCCCTTGAACGTGTACTCGACCGACACCAGTCCGTTCTGCGTGCCGTCGCCCCACGTCACACCGAGGTTCTCACCGACGTGCGCGAAGATCGAGACGTCGACGTCTTTGAAGAGGCCCGCGCGGACGTAGTACGCCTTCGTGCCGACCAGTTCTTCCGCAATGCCCGGCCAAAGCATCAGCGTGCCTTGGAGATGCTGTTGCTCCATCACCTTCTTCACGGCGAGGGCCGCCGCGATCTGGAGCGGCATCCCCGAATTGTGTCCTTCGCCGTGGCCGGGCGCGCCCTCGATGATCGGTTCGTGCCAGGCGACGCCCGGCTTCTGCGAGGCTTGCGGGATGCAATCGACGTCCGAGCCGAGGGCAATGACCGGCTTGCCCGATCCCCATCGCGCGGTCCATGCCGTCGGGATGCCGGCAACGCCCTCCTGGATCGTGAAGCCGTTCTGCCGGAGGATCGCGGTCAGGTACTTCGTCGTCTCGAATTCCTGGAAGCCGAGCTCGCCGAAGCTGAATACCGAGTCGTTCCATTTCTGGATGTTTTCCTGAAGCGCATCGACCTCGAGCCCGACGTTGCGCTTGTACTGATCCAGTTGCGGGCTCGGCGCGGCGGCCGGCTGTTGAGGCGACGCCGCATCCAGCGAAACGGCAGCGATGACAGCAACCGCCAGCGACGACCATCGAATGGCGTGCATCAGCGTCTCCCGCCTTCGTTCGCCCCGAGCCTCTGCGAGCTTCGGCGGCGCCAGCCCGCCCCTTCTAGCCGTCCCGTCGCTCCTGCCCATCCCGCCCCTCCTGCCCATCCCGCCTTCGCTCGTCCGAGCCTCTCCGCGCTCCGGCGGGCAAGCCCGCCCTACTGCTGCTGCGCCGACGACTTCGCCGGCTTGACCGTGGTCGGGTACTTGATGCCCAGCTGATCGAGGTAGGTCTTGTACTTCGACGGGTCGTAGTAGTACTTCTTCATTTCCGGCCGGAACTTCTCCATCCGCTCTTTGTTCAGCCAGATCGCCGGCGTATCTTCAGGCCGAATCAGCGGCACGTACTTCCGGTCTTTGGTCTGGACGTTCTTGAAGTAGTCCCAGGCCTGGGTCACGAGCTCGGGCCGCGTCAGGAGATCGATCACCGTCAGCGCGACGACTTTCGCGCCGTACTGGATGCCCTTGTGGGCGATCGGCGTGGCCATCGAAATCGCGTTCGCCCAGTTGTGGCCCGGACCGGCCTGAATGTTCGACGGGTAGTTGAGCGTCACCGTCGGCACGTTCCACGCGATGTCTCCGATGTCGTCGGATCCGCCGCCGCGCTTTTCCTCGTCAGGGATCGACTCGCGCCCCCGCAACGGGTTGATCTTGGTCGCCAGGCCGGTCTCCGGCACTTTCATCTCGCGCTGGACGGCCTTGGCGAGCGCCTGATCGGCCTCGCTCCACTGCGGCAGGCCGACCTTTTCGATGTTCGCGTACATCGTCTCGGCAACCGTCTTGTTCATGTGCCCCGGCCACGCCGATCCAAGCACGCGCATGCTGTATTCCGTGTCGGTCATCATCGTGGCGGCCTTCGCCATCGTGTTGCCGATGTCCCACAGCTTCTTGACCTCGTCGTAGCTCGTCTCGCGGAAGTAGTACCAGACCGACGCGTTCGGCGGGACGACGTTGGGCTGATCGCCGCCGTTGGGGATGACGTAGTGCGAGCGCTGCTGCAGGCGCAAATGCTCGCGCCGGAAGTTCCAGCCGATGTCCATCAACTCGACGGCGTCGAGCGCCGACTTGCCGCGCCATGGCGCGCCGGCGGCGTGAGCACTTTCGCCCTTGAATGTGTACTCGACCGACACGAGACCGTTATTGGTGCTGTCGCCCCAGCTGACCTGCATGTTCGCGCCGACGTGCGCGAAGATGCAGACGTCGACGTCTTTGAAGAGGCCGGCGCGGACGTAATAGGCCTTGGTGCCGAGCAACTCCTCGGCGACCCCCGGCCAGAGCTTGAGCGTCCCCTGCAGATGCTGCTGCTCCATGATCTTCTTGACCGCGAGCGCGGCCGCAATCTGGAGCGGCATGCCGGAATTGTGTCCTTCGCCATGGCCTGGCGCGCCCTCGATGATCGGCTCGTGCCAGGCGACCCCCGGCTTCTGCGACGCCTGGGGGATGTCGTCGATATCGGAGCCCAGCGCAATCACCGGCTTCCCCGATCCCCAGGTCGCCATCCACGCGGTCGGAATGCCGGCGACGCCTTCCTGCACGCTGAAGCCGTTCTGCTTCAGAATCGCCGTGAGGTACTTCGAGGTCTCGAATTCCTGGAATCCCGGCTCGGCGAAGCTGAAGACCGAGTCGTTCCACTTCTGGATGTTCTCCTGCATGCTGTCGACCTCGAGGCCGACGTTCCGCTTGTACTGGTCGATTTGCGGGTTGGGCGCAGAAGCCGCTGCGGGTTGCTGCGGCGGCGCCGCAGACAGGGTGACGGTAACGACAAGGGCGACGCCGATCGCCGCCAGGCGTGAAAATCGCATGAAGACCTCCAAGTGAGGTGAATTGTAGGCTGTTTCCAGTCGTCCATTATGATCGAATCGTGAATCGGTTCGAGCCGCGCGACACCCTCCGCAACGGCCATTGGATGACGCTCTACAGTTGGGGAAACCCGCGCTATTTCCCCTCGCTGCCGCCGCCGACGCGGCGCTACTTCGACGTCGCCCTCGACGCGCGGGTGGTCGCCGACTGCCATTGGCAGGAGCGGCCGTGGGAGCATCCCACCCTCCTGGCGCTGCACGGTTTGAACGGCTCGAGCGAGGCGCACTACATGAAGGGGCTGGCGTCGAAAGCCTTCGCGCGCGGCATGAACGTGCTGCGGCTGAATCAGCGGAACTGTGGCAACACCGAGCATCTCGCCGCCGGACTCTTTCATTCCGGACTCACCGCCGACGCCGCGCACGTGGTCCACGAGTTGACGACGGTCGACGGCCTGACGGCGATCGCGGTCTCGGGCTATTCGCTGGGCGGCAACCTGGCGCTGAAGCTGGCCGGCGAGTACGGCGCGCATCCGCCCAAGGGGTTCGTCGCCGTGGCGGCGGTGTCGCCGATCATCGAGATCGGCGAGTGCACGCGCGCCCTCGAGCGCCGCGAGAATGCGTTGTATCAATGGAACTTCGTCAAAGACCTGAAGCGGCGGATGCGGCGCAAGGGCCACTACCGCCCTGGCGGTTTCGACCTGAGCGCGCTGGACTCGGTCCGCACGGTTCGCGGCTTCGACGAGGCCTATACCGCCCCGCATTTCGGGTTCCGCAACGCCGAGGACTACTACTTTCGCGCCAGCGCCATGCGGGTCGTCGACCGCATCCGGGTCCCGACGCTGATCATCACGTCGGAAGACGATCCGTTCGTGCCGTCGCAGCCGTTTCACGATTCCAGGGTCACGTCGAACTCCTGCATCGACCTGCGGGTTACGGAGCATGGCGGGCATTGCGGATTCGTCGCCGCCAGGTCGGGCGCGGACGACGGCTATTGGGCGGAAACCCAGATCATCCAATTTGTGGCCAGATTGACCGGATTGAATGGCTCAGGTTGAGCGATACTAACCGTCGTGAAGGGACCCGGCGACGCCATCGTGTGGGAGGACGGTCCTCACGACCACGACTACGCGTATCACAAGGTCGCCACCTACGATGCGGGCGGCGGCCGCCTCAAGATCGACGTGTTCGTCGCGGCGGCGCCCTCGCGCTCGTGCCCGCTGCGGATCGCCGTTCACAGCACGACGTCGCCTGACGCCCAGCGTCTGGCGCTGACCGATCCGGGCGACGCCGACCTGCATCTCACCGACATCGACAATCGCCTGAGAAAAATGGGGTTGCCGTCCGTCCTGGCCGCCTATTGCGCGGGGGATGTGGTGGCGCTGATCAAGCGCGACGCCGAGAACATCCGCGCCACGCAGCGAGAGCTGCAGCGGCGGGCGATCACCGACGCGCCGCCGGGGCCGGGGCTAGGGGCTAGGGGCTAGCGGTCAGGAGCCGTGATCGGGGCTGGGGGCCAGCCGATCTCCTGTTATCAACGCCGCGACCGCGAGCGCGACGTCGTCCCGCCGAGAATCGAACCCAGCGCGCCTCTCAAGATCGCCCGTCCAAGCCCGGAGCCAACGGAGCGGGCCGCGCTCTTGGCAGCCGACTGGACGAGACCATCGTGATGTCCGCCGCGCGGTCCAGTCGTGCCCAGCAGAATCGACGACAGCGCATCGGTGAACGTCGATCCGCTCCCTGTGGTGCCGCCCGATCCAGGAAGTCCGGGCGTGGCAGTCGTTCCCGCCCGTCCGGCCCCTCCGGCCTGCTCCGCCTCGTCCGCCTGTCCCGCCCCTGCTCTCGCCTGCAGCTTCTCGTACGCCGACTCGCGATCGATGGTTTGTGCGTAGTGACCGTAGATCGCGGCGGCCTCTTTCTGGATGGCGTCGCGCTGCGCATCGGTGATCGGACCGATTTGCGATGCCGGCGGAGCAATCCACGCGCGCTCGGTGACCGTCGGACTGCCTTTCGCATCGAGGAGCGAGACCAGCGCCTCTCCCACGGCCAGCTCGGTAATCGCCGAGCCGATGTCGAGCTTCGGATTTGGCCGCAAGGTGTCTGCCGCCGTTTTGACCGCCTTTTGATCGCGCGGTGTGAAGGCGCGCAAGGCGTGCTGCACCCGGTTGCCGAGCTGGCCCAGCACCGTGTCGGGGATGTCCGACGGGCTCTGGGTCACGAAATACACGCCGACGCCTTTCGAGCGAATGAGGCGGACGACCTGTTCGATCTTCTCCACGAGCGCCGAAGGCGCGTCGGTGAACAGGAGGTGCGCCTCGTCGAAGAAGAACACGAGCGTCGGCTTGTCGACGTCTCCGACTTCGGGCAAATGTTCGAACAGCTCCGAGAGCATCCACAGCAGAAAGGTCG
>Ga0070667_100005013_pt1 | contig 11084 bp, 11 predicted proteins | sample KBSS33metaG_FD_64659 | JGI IMG/M metagenome (GOLD analysis project Ga0070667, IMG submission 64659) | Switchgrass rhizosphere microbial communities from Kellogg Biological Station, Michigan, USA - KBS S3-3 metaG | ecosystem: Host-associated > Plants > Roots > Rhizosphere > Soil ...
CAGCGTCTCGCCGGGGCCGGATACGACCTCGCCTCGGGCGACACCTGGGCACTCAACGAGGTCTCTTCGGCGGTGCGGAAGAACACCGGGTCCAGCCGGCAGAACGTCCGCGACTTCATCCGCGGCCTTGCCGTCGGCGACGGCTCCGGCCCGACGCTCCCCGGCGTCGTCTTCGTGATCGGCATCGCGCAGGTCGGCGGAGACACCGCGACGTACAAGGCGAACCTCCAGTCCTGGTTCCAGGACTCGGCGTTCTGGACGGACATGTCGGCGTATGTCTCCGACTGGGCACAGGAGAGCTACGGCGACATACGCGCCTACGCGGTGGCGGGGACGAGCCCGCAGCAGCGGCGCGACGTGCTCGAGCAGTTCCTCGGAGCTCCCGTCACGCTCGCGCGCACCGCGCCGCCCGAGGCGGCCGCCGCGACGGCCTACCTCAACGCGAGCTACACGCCGCTCGGCAACGCCGCGTGGGCGTGGCTGTCCTCATACGGCTGGACGGCGGCGCTCGCGACGCAGATGCAGGACTATGTCTCGGCCCAGGTGTACGCCGAGCGCGCGCTCTCCGCCGCCCGCGGCGCGACCGTCGACCGCATCGGCTTCGCCTGGGCGCCGTCGAACGCGAACACGGGACTCGGCAAGAGCGAGTTCGACTTCGACGCCGCAGCGATCCTCGACCAGATCGCCGGCGCGATCGCGGACTCCGGCGCCACCTTCGATCCTGCCGACCCAGGTGCTGCCGCGTGCAGTCCGCCGTTCTTCTGCACGACCTCGCTGCCCGGTGCCGCGTTCACGACTGCCTGGCAGATCTTCTCCGCCTGGTCGCCGTCCACCGTCGCGATCTCGTCGCCACCGGCAACCCTCGTAGCGGGAGTTCCCTCCGGCCCGCTGACGCTCCGCTACCAGACCGGCAACGTGGGCGCGATCGCGCCGGCGCCCCAGGTCGTCACGCTCACGTCGTCGTCGGCGAAGGGGCAGTTCTCGACCTCCGCGACCGGGCCGTGGACGCCGACGCTCACGGTCACGATTCCCGCCGGCGCGAGCACCACGCCCTTCTATTACCTCGACACCGCGGCGGGCTCGCCGACGATCACGGCCGCCACGACACCGGCGGGCGCCGGCGTGCAGGTCGAGACCGTCTCCCCCGCCGCGCCGACATCCGTGTCGGTGACGCCCGCGACGGCCACGGTCGGGCCGGACACCCCTGCGACCTTCACCGCGACGGTCGCCGACGCATTCGGCAACTCCGGCCCCGCCACCGCGGTGTGGTCGCTCGACCCGCCGGCGCTCGGCCGCATCACCTCGACCGCGGCGGGCGCCGTGACGCTGACCGGCGCCGGGACACCGGGAAGCGGGCGCCTGATCGCCCAGGTGGGAGCCGTGACGGGAGCCGCGACGGTGACGTTCGCGCCCCCTCCGGTCGCGCTTCGCTCGGTCACGAGCAAGATCCTGAAAGGCCACCTCGTCGTCACGGCACGCGTCGTCTCGCGCGGGAAGCCCGCGCAGGGCGTGCTCGTCACGCTGCAGATCCGCAAGGGCTCGAGCCTCGTCGGGCGGTTCCACGGCAAGACGGGCGTGAAGGGCCAGGTCGTATGGCGGAGTCGCGGCAAGCTCCCGCGCGCGCGCTACCTCGTCAAGGCGACGCTCGACGGGCAACGTCGATCGCCGCCCGTCGTGGACAGTGCACGAGGTGGTCGTTGACGACCCCGCATGCCTGCATCGCCGCGTAGGCCGTCGTCGGGCCGACGAAGCGCCAGCCAGCACGGCGGAGCGCCTTCGCGAGCGCGACCGACTCGGGCGTCGTCGCGGGCCAGTCGCCGGCCGCGACCGGGGCGGGCCGCTCGGGAGCGGCGAAGCTCCAGAAGAGCGCGTCGAGCGGAGTGCCGGCCTCGCGTAGCGCGAGCGTGACCCGCGCGTTCGCAATCGCCGCCTCGATCTTGCCCCGGTGGCGGATGATCCCCGCGTCACCGAGGAGCCGCTCGACGTCGCGGGCGCCGAAGCGGGCCACACGTTCGGGGTCGAAGCCGGCGAACGCGCTCCGGAACGACTCGCGCTTCCGCAGGATCGTCAGCCAGGAAAGCCCCGACTGGAAGCCCTCGAGGCAGAGCCGTTCGTACAGACCGCGCTCATCCCGCACCGGGACGCCCCACTCCTCGTCGTGATAGGCGACGTAGAGCGGGTCCGTGGTCTCCCAGCAGCCGTTCTGGGCCAAGATCAGGGCACGTCGACCTTGACGATCCCGTCCTCGACGACGACCGGGAACGTCTCGACAGGCTTGTACGCGGGCAGCGTCACCGCTCTGCCGCTGCGAAGGTCGAAGGTTGCGCCGTGCCGCGGGCAGACGACCCGGCAGCTCTCCCTGTCCCACATCCCCTCGCAGAGCGGGCCGTCGTCGTGCGAGCAGCGGTCCTCGATCGCGTAGAGAGAGCCGCCGCAGTTGTAGACGCCGATGCCGACGAGACCGACCTCGACGAGCTTCATCGAACCGGGCGGAAGCTCAGCCAGGGGCGCCACGTCGATGCGAGCCATCAGCCGCCGAACTCGAAATCGGCGGCAAGCCCCTGCCACTCGTCCGGCAGCGGGGTGCCCTTCGAGCGGTGGAGCGCCACCTTGAGCACGCCGAAGCCGAGCAGCGCGCACTTCAGCCGCGCCGGCGTGAGGGGGATCCCGATCTCCTCGAGGAGCTCCTCCTTCTCCAGCTGCGCCACGTCCGACGCCGTCCGGCCCTTGACGAGGTCGGTGAGCATGGACGTCGCCGCCTGCGAGATCGCGCAGCCACGGCCCTCGAACCCGACCGCCTCGATCGTCTCGCCGTCGGAGCCGAAGCGCACCGAGATCGAGACCTCGTCTCCGCAGAGCGGGTTCTGACCCTCGGCGTGCGCGTCGGACGGATCGAGCAGCCCGTGTCCGTGCGGGTTCTTGTAGTGGTCGAGGATCACCTCCCGATAGAGCTGCTCGAGATCAGACACCAAAGGTCTCCTTGACGCGGAGCACGCCCTTGGCGAGCCGCTCGATCTCCTCCGGCACGGTATAGAGGTAGAAGCTCGCGCGGTTCGTCGCCGCGAGCCCGAGCTTCGTCATGAGCGGCTGGCAGCAGTGGTGTCCCGCGCGGATGGCGATCGCGTCGAGGTCGAGGATCTGCGCGACGTCGTGCGGATGGACACCCTCGACGTCGAAGCTCACGATCCCCGCGCGGCGGTCGGCCGGCGGGCCGAAGAGCGTCACGCCGGGAATCTCGCCCAGCAGGTCGAGCGCATACGCGACGAGCTCGTGCTCGTGCTGCTCGATCGCGTCGAGACCGACGACCTCGAGGTAGTCGATCGCCGCGCCGAGCCCGACGGCTTCCGCCATCGGCGCAGTCCCGGCCTCGAACTTGTGCGGCAGCTCACCCCAGGACGAGGCGTCCGAGCGCACCTTGCGGATCATGTGGCCGCCCGTGAGGAACGGGTCCATCGCGAGCAGGAGGTCGCTCTTCCCCCAGAGGAAGCCGATCCCACTCGGCCCGCACATCTTGTGGCCGCTCACGGCGACGAAGTCCGAGCCGAGCGCCTGGACGTCGAGGCGCTTGTGCGGCGCCGCCTGCGCGGCGTCGCAGACGTGGATCGCGCCCCGCTCGTGCGCCCAGGCGGCGATCCGGGGGATGTCCTGCGCGCCCCCCATGACGTTCGAGACGTAGCCGGTCGCGACCACCTTCACGCCTGCGTCCCCGACGATCTCGTCGAGGCGGTCGAAGACGACGTAACCGTCGTCGTCGACCGGGGCGACGCGGAAGTCCGCGCCCTGCTTGCCCGCGATGAACTGCCACGGCACGAAGTTCGCGTGGTGCTCGAGCTCGGTGACGAGGACGACGTCGCCCGGGCCGAGGTTGTTGAGCCCCCAGGCATAGGCGACGAGGTTGATCGCCTCGGTCGCATTGCGGACGAAGATCACCTCGCGCGCGTCCGGCGCGTTCACGAACGTCGCGACCTTGATGCGGGCGCCCTCGAGGGCCTCCGTCGCGCGCTCCGCGAGCTCGTAGACGCCACGGTGGACGTTGGCGTACGACGTCTCGTAGAAGTGCGTCATCGCGTCGAGCACCTGGCGTGGCTTCTGGGAGCTCGCCGCGGAGTCGAGAAATGCGAGCGGGCGGCCGTGGAACGTCTGCTCGAAGATCGGAAAGTCGCGCCGCAGGGCGTGCGCGTCGAGCTTCGTCGCGGGTATGACGGCCATCGCCACACTGTACCGAGGCGCCTTTGGCTGCCAGACCCGGCGCTCGGCCGGAGCCGGGTATCTTGGCCGGCCGTGGCCGAATACATCTTCACGATGCACCGGGTCGACAAGTTCTACGGCCCGGAGCGCCAGGTGCTCGCAGGCGTGTCGCTCTCGTTCCTGCCCGGAGCGAAGATCGGCGTCCTCGGACCGAACGGCGCGGGCAAGTCGACGGTGCTCCGGATCATGGCCGGTCTCGAGGAGACGTCGTCCGGCACGGCAGAGCTCGCGCCCGGCGCGACTGTCGGGCTGCTCGAGCAGGAGCCTGTGCTCGACCCTGCGAAGACGGTCCGCGAGAACGTCGAGGACGGCGTGCGCGAGGTGCGCGACCTGCTCGATCGCTTCAACGAGATCTCGGCCGCGTTCGCCGAGCCGGAGGCCGACTTCGACGCGCTCCTCACCGAGCAGGCGAGGGTCCAGGATCTGATCGACCGCAGGGGCGCGTGGGAGCTCGAATCAGAGCTCGACCACGCGATGGACGCCCTGCGCCTGCCCGACGGGGATCGCTCCGTGTCGACCCTGTCGGGCGGCGAGCGCCGCAGGGTCGCGCTCTGCCGGCTGCTGCTCTCCTCGCCCGACCTGCTCCTCCTCGACGAGCCGACGAACCATCTGGACGCCGAGTCGGTGTGGTGGCTCGAGCGCTTTCTCAAGGACTACAAGGGCACGGTGGTCGCGGTGACCCACGACCGGTACTTCCTCGACAACGTCGCCGGCTGGATCCTCGAGCTCGACCGCGGCCGCGGGCTCCCGTTCGAGGGGAACTACTCGAGCTGGCTCGAGCAGAAGCAGGTGCGGCTCCAGCTCGAGGAGAAGACCGAGTCGGCGCGCCAGCGGACGCTCGCGCGCGAGCTCGAGTGGGTGCGGGCGAGCCCGAAGGCGCGGCAGGCGAAGTCGAAGGCGAGGCTCCAGGCGTACGAGCGGCTGCTCGCCGACGAAGAGGACGTGCGGCTCGACAAGGTCGAGATCCACATCCCTCCCGGGCCGCGCCTCGGCGATCTCGTGATCGAGGCGAAGGGGCTCACGAAGGGCTTCGGCGACAAGCTGCTCTTCGAGGACATCTCGTTCTCGCTCCCCCCGGCGGGCATCGTCGGCGTGATCGGTCCGAACGGCGCCGGCAAGACGACCCTGTTCCGGATGATCATGGGCCAGGAGAGCCCCGACGACGGCGAGCTGCGGATCGGCGACACGGTGCAGCTCGGCTACATCGACCAGTCGCGCGACTCCCTCGACCCGGCGAGCACGGTGTGGAAGGAGATCTCGGGCGGCCACGACATCGTGCTGCTCGGCAAGAAGGAGATCAACTCGCGCCACTACACGTCGTGGTTCAACTTCAAGGGCGGCGACCAGCAGAAGCCGGTCGGGAAGCTCTCGGGCGGTGAGCGCAACCGCGTCCACCTCGCGAAGATGCTGAAGAGCGGCGGCAACGTGCTACTGCTCGACGAGCCGACGAACGACCTCGACGTCGACACGCTGCGCGCGCTCGAGGATGCGCTGCTCGACTTCGCGGGCTGCGCCGTCGTGATCACCCACGATCGCTGGTTCCTCGACCGTGTCGCGACGCACATCCTCGCGTTCGAGGGCGACTCGCAGGTGACGTGGTTCGAGGGCACGTGGGGCGCGTACGCCGACTGGGTGCGCGAGACGCGTGGCCCGGAGGCGCTCGAGCCGCACCGGATCAAGTACAAGCCGCTGGTTCGCGTCTAGGGACGACCCGTGCCGCCGCTGCCAGAGCGCCTCGATCCCGCCGAGCTCCGGGTGCTCGGCTGCCTGATCGAGAAGCAGCGGACGACCCCGGAGCAGTACCCCCTCACGCTCAACTCCCTGCGCCTCGCCTGCAATCAGGCGACGAACCGCGATCCGGTGATGGAGCTCGGAGAGGCGGAGGTGCGCGCCGCGGTGCAGGGCCTCTCCGGCCGCGGGTACGCGCGGCTCGCGACCGGGCCGGGCTCGCGGACGGCGAAGTACCGTCAGCTGTTCGGCGAGACGCTCGACCTGCTCCCGTCGGAGCTCGCGCTCCTCGCCGTGCTCATGCTCCGCGGGCCGCAAACCGCTGCCGAGCTGAAGGCGCGGAGCGAGCGGCTGCACCGCTTCGCCGCAAACGAAGACGTCGAACAGACGCTGGCGCGCCTCGCCGAGCGCGAGCTCGTCCAGGAGCTGGCCAGGCAGCCCGGCCGCCGCGAGGAGCGTTGGACGCACCTCCTGGCCGACGAACCTCGGCGGGAGGTGACGTCGCCCTCGTTCGCACCGCCCTCAGCTGCACCTCCTGCGGACGGGCCCACCGCGCTCGAACAGCGGCTGGCGCAGATCGAGGAACGGCTCGCCGAGCTCGAGCGCCGTCTCCTGCGCTGAGCGCAAAGCAGCGGGCCGAACAAGGGCCGCAACGTCCGCTAGGGCCGACCCCGGTGCCAGGCACCGGAAACAGGTGGGTGCCGAAAGCGTGCCGACTTCGTCACAACGGCTTGTGCAACGCTCGCTCCGAGCGCACAATCGCCGCAGCGAGGCGCGCGGGATGCCGCTGCCGGAGGGGGGTTGCCCCTGCGCTCGCGCCAGATTCAGGCCTGCGGGATGCGGGCTTCGAGCGCCGCGCCAAGCGCTTCGCGCACCGGCTCGAGCTTGATCCGGTCGAGCACGTCCTGGAAGAAGCCGCGCACGATCAGACGCTCCGCCTGCTCCCGCGAGAGCCCTCGCGCCATCAGGTAGAAGAGCTCCTCGCGGTCGACCCGTCCCAGCGTCGCGCCGTGGGTACAGCGCACGTCGTTCGCCATGATCTCGAGGCCTGGAATCGAATCCGCATGCGCCGTGTCGGAGAGCAGCAGGTTGCGGTTCTCCTGGTACGCGTTCGTCTTCTGCGCGTCCTTCTCGACCCTGATCATCCCGCGCCACACCGCGCTCGCGTTCTCGCGCAGCGCACCCTTGAAGGCGAAGTCGCTCTCCGTGTTCGGCGCGAGATGCTCCTGGAACGTGTCGTAGTCGAGATGCTGCTCGCCGTCGGCGAAGTACGCGCCCGTCACCCGCGACGTCGCGCCCGGGCCGGCCAGGTCGTTCTGGATCCGGATCTTCCCCTTCTTCGAGCCGAAGCCGCCGGCGACCCAGTCGAGCTCCGCGTCGCGCCCGACCCGGGCGTGATGCGACGCGAAGTGCCAGGTCTCCTGGGAGAGCTCCTGGATCGAGACGTATTCGAGCTTCGCGCCCTGCTCGACGAAGAGCTCCACGGCCGCGTTCGAGTAGCCGCGAACGTCCGGCCGGGCGCTCGTGTACTCCTCGATCAACGAGAAGCGCGATCCCTCCTCGGCGACGACAAGCAGCCGCCAGAAGAGCGAGCCGCCGTCCACGCTGTTCGAGATCCGGACGTAGAGCGGATCGGCGAGCTCGACGCCGCGAGGGACGACGACGAGGAGACCGTGCTGCCACATCGCGGCGTTGTGCGCCGCGAACTTCTCGTCCCACCCGACGAGCTCGTGAAGTCGCGGATGGTCGGCGAGCGGCGCGAACGTCACGCCGTCCGGCGCCTGCTCGATCTCGATCGACGACTCCGTGACGGTCGCGAGACCCGACACGGGCACGTCGAGCATGCGCGCGGGAACGGCGCTCTCGCCCGCGGCGGTGAACGCGTCCGGGTCGAAGCCGCGGAGGTCGGTGAACCGCCAGGACTCCTCCTCCGTCGTCGGCAGGGGGAGCGCGCGGTACCGCTCGAGCAGGTCGACCCTAGTCACGGGGCGCATACCTCCGGTGGAGCATGAGGGCGTTGCCGTCGGGATCCCTGAAGAACGCCATGTGGCAGACGCCGGTGTCGAAGATCTCTCCGTCGAAGACGACGCCCCGGGCCTCGAGCTCGGCGCGGGTGGCGGCGACGTCGGGCACCCGCAGCGCGATATGCGCCGTGTGCGGGCCCTGGAACGTCTGGCCGATGTTCGTCGGGTCCAGGAGGTAGACGCTGACGTTCTCGCCGAGCTGGAACTCGGGCCAGCCCTCGCCGTCGGACACCTGCGGCAGCCCGAGCGTCTCACCGTAGAAGGCCGTCGAACGCTCGAGATCCGTCACAGGCACGGAGATGAAATCCGTGCGCTCGACCTGCACCTAGCTGATGGCCTTCCTACCCAACACTGCCTTCCATCTGCAGCTGGATCAGCCTGTTCATCTCGACGGCGTACTCAAGCGGCAGCTCCTTCGTGATCGGCTCGACGAACCCCGACACGATCATCGCGCTCGCCTCCGCCTCCGAGAGCCCGCGGGACATGAGGTAGAAGAGCTGCTCCTCGCCGATCTTCGACACCGTCGCCTCGTGGCCGATGTCGACGTCGTTCTCGTCGATCCGGATGTAGGGGTACGTGTCGGAGCGCGAGTGGTCGTCGAGGATGAGTGCGTCGCAGACGACCTTCGACTTCGCTCCCTTCGCGCCCTCGGCCACCTCGAGCAGCCCGCGGTAGCCGGCGCGGCCGCCGTCCTTGGAGATCGACTTCGACGTGATCACGCTCGAGGTGTTCGGCCCGACGTGGACGCACTTGCCGCCCGCGTCCTGATGCTGGCCCTTGCCCGCGAATGCGATCGACAGCACCTCGCCGTGCGCGTGGTCGCCCATGAGCCAGATCGCCGGGTACTTCATCGTCAGCTTGGAGCCGAGGTTTCCGTCGACCCACTCCATCGTCGCGCCTTCGTACGCGACTGCACGCTTCGTGACGAGGTTGTAGACGTTCGTCGACCAGTTCTGGATGGTCGTGTAGCGGCAGCGGCCGCCCTTCTTCACGACGATCTCGACGACGGCCGAGTGGAGCGAGTCCGTCGAGTAGATCGGCGCAGTGCAGCCCTCGACGTAGTGCACGTAGGCGTCCTCGTCGACGATGATCAGCGTCCGCTCGAACTGCCCCATGTTCGCCGCGTTGATGCGGAAATACGCCTGGAGCGGCAGCTCGATGTGCACGCCCGGCGGGACGTAGATGAAGGAGCCGCCGGACCACACGGCCGAGTTGAGCGCCGCGAACTTGTTGTCGTTCTGCGGGATGATCGTCCCGAAGTACTCGCGGAAGAGATCCTCGCGCTCGCGGAGCGCGCTGTCCGTGTCGAGGAAGACGACACCCTGGTCCGTGAGCTTCTGCTGGAGCTTGTGGTAGACGACCTCGCTCTCGTACTGGGCGCCGACGCCCGCGAGGTACTTCTTCTCCGCCTCCGGGATGCCGAGCTTGTCCCACGTGTCCTTGATGTCGGGCGGCAGGTCTTCCCAGGTGTCGGCCTGGTTCTCGGTCGGCTTGATGTAGTAGTGGATCGACTCGAAGTCGATGTCGCCGAGGTTGCCTCCCCAGGTCGGCATCGGCCGGGCCAGGAAGTAGTCGAGCGAGTCGTGGCGGAACTTCCGCATCCAGTCGGGCTCGTTCTTGTGCGCAGAGATCGCCTCGACGAGCTCGTGCGACAGACCCTTGCCGGACTTGAAGAAGTAGTCCTCGGGAACGTGGAAGCCGTACTTCTGCTCGTAGTCGGAGCCAATGCCTTCGACGATCTCGGTCTCGGTCTGACTCTGCACTTGAACCTCGCCGGCCATCAGGCTGCCTCCTTCTCTTCGCCACCGAACGCCTCGTAGCCCTCACGCTCGAGCTTCTGGGCGAGCTCCGGGCCGCCTTCCTCGACGATCTTGCCGCCGACGAAGACGTGGACGTAGTCAGGCTTCACATAGTTCAGGATTCGCTGGTAGTGCGTGATCAGGAGCGCGCCCATCTCGGGGCCGACCAGCTCCTGCACGCCGCCCGCGACGATCCGCAGCGCGTCGATGTCGAGACCCGAGTCGGTCTCGTCGAGCACCGCGATCTTCGGCTTGAGCATCGCCATCTGGAGGATCTCGACCCGCTTCTTCTCGCCGCCCGAGAAACCGTCGTTGAGGTAGCGCGACGCGAGCTCGCGGCTGACCTTGAGCCGATCCATCTGGGCGAGCAGCTCGGTGCGGAATGCGGGAACCGGGACGGGGTCGTCGACGCCGTCGTTGCGCGACTTGCGCACGGCGTTGATCGCCTGCCGCAGGAAGCTCGTGACGGTGACGCCCGGAATCGCGTGCGGATACTGGAACGCGAGGAAGAGGCCGGCCTGGGCGCGAACATCGGCCTCGGCCTCGGTGATGTCCTCCCCGTCGAGCACGATCGTGCCCTGCGTCACCTGGTAGGCCGGATGTCCGGCGATCGCGTAGGCAAGCGTCGACTTGCCGGAGCCGTTCGGCCCCATGATCGCGTGCACCTCACCCGCCGCGACGCGCAGGTCGACCCCCTTGACGATCGGGGTGCCGTCCTCCAGGGCTACGTGCAGATTCTTCAGCTCGAGCGTCGACACGACTTCGCGAACTCCTTGAACAATAAGGGTCGTGCGGGCTTCTACCCACACGCGGTCTCGAGGGCAATGGTACCCGACAGGGTGTCCCCGAACGGCACGTCCGCCACGCCGGAGCGCTGATACCCTTCCGGTGTGCCCGGCTGGATCGGCTTCCCGGAGCTCATCGTCCTGTTGATCGTGCTGCTGCTGATCTTCGGGCCTAAGCGCCTGCCGGAAATGGGCCGCTCGCTCGGCAAGGGAATGCGCGAGTTCAAGGACTCGCTCACGGGCAAGGACGAGGCACTGTCGCTGCCCGCGGCCGACAGGCCGACCGACCCGCAGGACACGGTCGCCGCTCCGGCGCCGCGCGAGAACGAACCCGTCTCCCGCTGAGAGCCTCCAAGGCGGTGCCCGGAATGCCGCGCCGGCTCGGGTACGGCGAGGAGGCGACGCTCGTGGAGCACCTCGGCGAGCTGCGCGCGCGGATCGTCGTCGTGCTCGTCACCCTCGTCGCGGGCTTCGCCGTCGCGTACGTCTTCCGCGGCCAC
>Ga0070667_100005019_pt1 | contig 11075 bp, 11 predicted proteins | sample KBSS33metaG_FD_64659 | JGI IMG/M metagenome (GOLD analysis project Ga0070667, IMG submission 64659) | Switchgrass rhizosphere microbial communities from Kellogg Biological Station, Michigan, USA - KBS S3-3 metaG | ecosystem: Host-associated > Plants > Roots > Rhizosphere > Soil ...
GATGCCGGTATTGTTAAAGGTACAAAACTCAATGTAGATATTAAGCAACTCGGATACGATGTTATTGCATTTATTGGCATTTATCTTGAAAAAAGCTCTTTGTATGATTCCGTAGCCAAGGAATTGCGTAATATTCCCCAGATAGTGAGGCTTAACTATACCACGGGAAATTACAGCATGTTCGCGGAAATTGTCTGCAAAGACATCAACCAGTTGCGTTTTGTACTGCACGACGAATTACAAAAAATAAAGGGAATTGAAAGAACCGAAACTTTTATATCGCTGGAAGAAAGTTTTATAAGAAATGTGCATGTGCATGATGAAAAATAAACAGGCTGTTTACACGTTTAGAAACTGGGAAACCGGTCTCATTTGTCAATAATACGTCCTGCTATGAAAAAAATTACTGTTGTTTTATTATTTGCCATCTCATGCTTTGTTTTATTTGCCGCATGTAAAAAAAGCAGCGATCCCGCAGAAGCGGGCCTGGTGGCAGAAACAACTCCCGCTAACAATTCTAACAACCTGAATATACTGGGGCCTGATTTTCCGTTGAAGGTTGAAATTACTTCAGCTATGCCGCCGCAGGGTGTGAAAATAGAGATAACGGCTAAGAAAGAAAGTTCAGCTGATCCGGCTTTTTTCAGCAGCACCAATAACAGTACGGCTCCGCAAAATAATTATATCATTACCAATACACCTGCTGGGGTAACCTGCGTGGTAACAATTACGGTTACATCGCTTACCAAATCAAACAATGTCTGGATGGGAAGTTATCGCTATTCAAAAAAATAGTCGTCAGACGTCAGACGGGAGTCCGTTTGCTGAGCATAAGCACGCACGATTGACGTTTCACGCCTCAGATCCTTACGTTCAACGCATCGCGCAAGCCGTTTCCCAGTAAGTTAAAAGCCAGTACCAGCAGCATTATGGCAAACCCCGGTGCCAGGGCTAACATGGGGTTATGTGTAATAATAAAATTGTAATTTTCCTTAATCATCAATCCCCAACTGGGTTGTGGAGGTTGTACACCTACGCCTAAGAAACTAAGTCCCGCCTCTATTACAATAGCCGATGCAAAATTAGCAGCACCTACTACCAGCACCGGCCCGGCAATATTGGGAAGTATATGACGAAAAATGATCCTTACCTGCGAGTATCCCAATGCACGTGCTGCTTCCACATACTCAAGCTCACGCACTGCCAGCACCTGTCCGCGTACAATCCTGGCCACCGTTACCCACATGGTTAACCCTACTGCAACAAATACCTGCCAGAACCCTTTGCCTAATAAAAAAGTAATGGCAAATACCAGTAATAATGTAGGAATACTCCAGATAATATTGATGAACCACATAATAATATCATCCGTTTTGCCGCCAAAATAACCCGCCAGCGCACCCAGCAGTATACCCGTTGTAAGAGAAATGATCACGGCAATAAACCCTACGCTCAAACTTACTCTTGTGCCAATGATCAGCCGGCTGAGAATATCCCGTCCGTATTTATCGGTGCCCAATAAAAATCTCTTCGACACTATACCCGGCACCACTGTTGTAACCGGAAAGGCCATGCGTTCCTGTACAGCATCATCGATATATTTCTGAACAACAATGCTATCTCCCTGTTCCAGGAAACTATTTACAGGTATAGCGGTGAACGCTTCCTCATGGCCGTATAATAAACGATAGAAAAAATTTTTGTTCCCTGCTATGTTTTGTTTTCTAACCAATAAGAACTGCTGTGTATAGCCTGGTTTTTTACCGCCGATTTCTACGGTCATATGATTGGCGAAAGGAGAGTTATCAGGTGCAATAAAATAAGCAAACACAGCAACCAGTATGGACGCCGCAATAATAAAAATGCCACAGACGGCGGCTTTATTCTTCTTTAGCCTTCGCCAGGCAGCTTGTTGTATGGATTCACTTATGGGCATTAAATGAAAATAGTGTTAAATCGGGAGACGTCAATCGTGAGACCTGAGTCTTTTGTTTCCACAGCCATGGCAAATGTTCTCACGATGGACGTCTCACGCCTCACGTTCACTATTTCAATTTCCTTCCTTTCCATTCATAGGTTTTAAACTGACCCAGAAAGCCGGAAACAACAATGTACACAATATGCAGTGGTTGCAGCAGCAACAACCAGGGCAGCAGTTCTTTTTGCCTGAAAAATCCAGCTACCTCGCGCACAAAAAAGAATTCAATAAAAAATTTCGCTACGCAAAGCAAAAAAAATAATATGAAAGCAAATTTTTGAAAAGGCCCCATCAGCAGAAAACAAAAGATCATGAGATTGGTAAGATAGACCAGTAACAACACAAAAAATATAGCCGGCTGCTGGTAGTGGGTTGCTTTACTGGCCCAGCGAATGCGCTGTTGAAAAAAGGCGCCCCAGGCTGCCGCCGGTAAGGTGGTCACTATCGCGTCGGCCGATTTGATAAAGCCAACCTGTGCCGGGTATTGTTTGGCTATTTTAGCCATCAGCAGCATGTCGTCGCCACTGGCAATGCTATCAATACCGGAAAAACCACCTGTCTCGTAAAAGACTTTTTTTTCATAGGCAAGATTGGCGCCGTTGCACATATTGTGAAAACGTTTAAAAACGGCCGCACCGGTAATACCCTGCATGGTTAAAAAATCCAGCGCCTGGAATTTTGAAAGCAGGGATGCTCCGGTCTTGATTTTCACCGGGGCAGCGATAAATACCTTCCCGGTTTGTTCATAAAACAAAGCGATTTGTGCCAGCCACAACGGGTCCGCTACGCAATCTGCATCAGTAGTCACGATTAAAGTTCCCCGGGCAAGGCCAATACCCGATTCAATAGCACGCTTTTTAGGAGCCTGGTTATTTGGCGCGTGTGGTAATTGAATACATATTTTTTCGATGCCTTCGTAAAAGATATTTTGGGCGATGGGGAATGTTTTGTCGACTGAATTATCATCGATTACGATGATTTGCAACAGATGCGCGGGGTATTGTTGCTGGCAGATGCTGTGTATGCAGGCAGCAATATTATCTTCTTCGTTTCGCGCAGGAATAATGATTGATATAGACGTGGCAGGTATTCCGGTATCGGTGAAATGAGGGATAGCCGTCCACCAACTATGATAGAATTGAAACAATATGCCGTAAAGAAATAATAATGCAACTGCGATATAGAAAAAAATCATCATGCAGCGGCAAGATAGCATATTATATTGCTGGTGCAGCAGGCTGGGTTTTACCGGTTGCAGAACCCAATGCTATCATTTAGCAATAACTGCTTATTGGTTTTTAATAAATGAACCGGTCATTGATGCATGCACGCCATTAATTTTAATATGATATACCCCATTGCTTAATAATGGTGTTGTGAGATAAATACTGGAACTGCCGGTTTCTATTTTCCTGCTCTCCCTGCTGATGACCATCCCCATACTGTTTAACAGCTCCAGTTGCACCATTTGGGGTTCATTGTTTTGTAATTCCACAACCACTTGCGAAGACGATCTCACAAATGCCTTTACAAGTGAAAGTTTACCGGCATTAATGTATACTTGCATCACTGGTGAAGCATGCTTTTTCCCGTCTTTGTCAACAATCAGTATTTTATAGTAACTATTGCCTTTCAATACCTGGTCATCTGTGTAGCGGTATTCGTTATTGCCCGGATTGTTATTGGGGCTAACACTGCCTATTTTTGCAAAGCTGGTACCATCGCTGCTGCGTTGTATTTCATAATAAGCAATATTTGATTCCTGCCCGGTTAACCAGGTAATGATATTGGTATTATTTTTATAAACCGCGTTGAATTGAAGAAAGGTAGCGGGTAAAGTGGCCATAAAAATATTTTTTGCTACCACCCGTTGAAACAAAATATCATGACCGGTTGCATTCATATGTATACCATCCCCCGAATCATATAATATCGAAGTATCGGCCGGATTAATGAGACCCGTCCAGAAATCAATGGCAAAATTTCCAAACTCCAGCAAAATGCTGTCTTTTAATTCTGCCAGCTTTGCCTTCATTGGTGAAGTATTAAAAGGAAAAGGACTTGTTCTTGGTTGCGTAGTGGTTACAAAACAGGGCACTCCTTTCTTGTTGGCTGAATCTCTTATTGTACGCAGGCAATACAAAATGCTGTCCGTACGAATAACATCATAAGCATTGGTAGGATAATTCACGATAATAACATCGGGGTTAAGGGAGAGTGCAGCGGTTATGTTTCTATCCGTGATGGGTTGGTAAGAAGGGTAAGGAGAAGTAGTATAGGAAGAAGGCATACCGTTGTAGCAGTTAGTACCCCCCAATGCCAGGTGATTATCTATTGCTGTGTCATAGGGCACCTGCATATTATAATAAGAATCTAATCGGCCAACATAACATTGGGTGGTGGGATCTACATTGAAGCAGGCTGAAGTGGAAGAACCAATAATCACCAGTTTTTTCTGCGCTCTGACTGCACCTGCGCCTAGCAGCACAAAGGCAACTAAAGACAAAATAAGATATCTCATAAAAAGCGTTTGACATTGAAAAGGACAATCAACCGGGGCGGTTCAAGGGGATTGGCTAAACAGGATTTCAAAGATACTTGATAATGGACTGAGGCTGAACAGCGCCCATATTTTTTTCAAAATTTGATGGCCCATTATTTCCGAATGTAAAAAGTAAATGATACTTTTATATAGTTGTTTATCTAACTATATGCCAAACAACCATTTTAAGAAAGGGGAACTGTACAGCTTTATTACCGGTAAGGCCTCTACTGCTATTGCCCGCCGTTTGCAGAAAAAATTCAACGCTTCCGGTCTCAACATCACGATTGAACAATGGAGCGTATTGTATCATTTATGGAAAGAAGACGGAAAAAGCCAGCAGGAGCTTTGCAACCGCACATTCCGCGATAAACCCAGCATCACCCGGCTGGTAGATAACCTGGAAAAACTAAACCTGGTAAAAAGAGTTTCTTCAAGGGAAGATCGGCGTATTAATATGATTTACCTGACCGAGCAGGCATACAGTCTGCAGGAACAGGCTATGGGCCTGGCCGAAGAAACATTAAACGAAGCATTGCAGTTTGTGCCGCCCGAACAGGTAGAAGTTTGCAAAGCCGTATTGCAGATAGTATACGACAACCTTAAATAAAATATAATCACCGGTATCCGTTAATTAAAAAAAGTACTCACGCTAAAACCTTTTTTATGAGCTCCACAACAGAAAAAGCAAATACATTAAAAGGCGGTGAATGGCTGGTAAAAGAAAGTACCGCATTCGATACCTTCATTGCAGAAGATTATAACGAAGAGCAGCAGATGGTAAAGGATATGTGCGCTTCTTTTCTTGATACAGAAGTGCTGCCCGTCATCGACCGCATCGATAAACTGGAACCCGGCTTAATGCCCGGCCTGGTACAAAAAGCGGGCGAACAGGGCTTACTGGGTGTTTCCATTCCTGAAAGCCTGGGTGGACTCGGAAAGGATTTCATTACTTCTACCCTGGTAAATGAAGGACTGGGCGGTGGTTTTTCTTTTTCTGTAGCCGTGTCTGCCCATACCGGTATCGGTACCCTGCCGATTTTATATTTCGGTACCGAAGCGCAAAAGGAAAAGTATGTAACCAGGCTGGCTTCCGGTGAATGGAAAGGAGCTTATGGTTTAACTGAACCTAATAGCGGCAGCGATGCCCTGGGCGCAAAAACAACCGCTAAACTAAGTGCTGACGGCAAGTACTACCTGCTCAACGGACAAAAATGCTGGATTACCAATGGTGGTTTTGCAGATGTATACACTGTTTTTGCAAAAATTGATGGCGACAAATTTTCTGCGTTTATTGTTGAACGTGGGTTTGAAGGGTTCACCCAGGGGCAGGAGGAGCATAAAATGGGCATCAAAGGCTCATCCACCGTTCAATTGTATTTCCAGGATTGCAAAGTACCGGTAGAAAACCTGCTCGGTGAAGCAGGCAAGGGCCATATCATTGCTTTCAATATTCTGAATATCGGTCGCCTGAAATTATGCGCCGCCGCACTCGGCGCCGCAAAAAGGGCTGCGGGCATTACCATTGAATATGCCAATACCCGTGAACAGTTCAAAACACCCATTGCCAATTTCGGCGCTATAAAAAACAAGATTGCTGATATCGGCATTAAGATATGGGTTTGCGAAAGCGCACTTTACCGCACCGCTAAGTGGATAGATGAAAAAGAACATGAACTGCTGAATGCAGGTAAACCTTTTTATGAAGCCTTACTGGGCGCAGCGGAAGAATACGCCATTGAATGCGCCATGCTAAAAGTCTTTGGCAGCGAAATGCTCGACTTTGTGGTTGATGAAGGTGTACAGATACATGGTGGCAACGGGTTCAGCGATGAATACATTATTTCAAAAGCTTACCGCGACAGCCGCATCAACCGTATCTATGAAGGCACCAATGAAATTAACCGCCTGCTTACTGTAGATATGGTATTAAAGCGTGCTATGAAAGGCAGGCTTGACCTGATGGGCGCCGCCATGAACGTACAGAAAGAATTGATGGCCATCCCCGATTTTGGAACCGGCGACGATGCACCATTTACAAAAGAAAAGAAAGCCATCGCCGGCTTTAAAAAAGCTATACTGATGACAGCCGGAGCGGCAGTGCAGAAATTAATGGCGAAAATTGAAGGCGAACAGGAAATACTGATGCACATTGCTGATATGGCCATTGAGACCTTCAATGCAGAAAGCGCCTTGCTGCGTGCAATAAAACTTACTGATCAGCGCGGAGAAGCTGCCTGCCAGTTTGAGCTGGATATTACCCGGACATATATCTACGATGCGGCCGATAAGATAAACAAGTATGGAAAAGACGCCATCAATTCATTTGCAGACGGCGATGAGCAGCGTATGATGCTGCTGGGCCTGAAAAGATTTACAAAAGTGGATGCGTTTAATGGCAAGGACGCGCGCCGAAGGATTGCCGCCAGGCTTATCAGCGAAAATAAATACCCGCTGTAAATGATTCAGCCACCCGGTCTGACGTCCACGTCTGACCGCCGGTAGGTTAAAACCTGCTTTGGAACCAATCGCTCTATTCCGGTGGGCATATGCCGAAACCGACAAATAATAAAAATGATTTTAATACCCGGCTGCTATTATGCAGCCGGGTATTTTATTTTATCTTCATTGCATGAAGGCTGTTTTTAATGTATTCCTGTTACTGGTTTCTTTATCATTGGCCGCGCAGGACAGCAGTAAATACTTTCTTGCCAAAACAACCGGCAAACTCCCTTTTCTTGAATATGGCCTTGGCGACGACAGGCTGGGCGGGGCAAAAATGGGATTTCTTGATTCTAATATTGTGCTGAAAATAATCGATTCCTCCGGTATCGATTATAAAGTGCAGCTTTCAAAATACCATACTGCCTATATCGATAAACAAAGCGTGCAGCGTTTACCCGGTGCAAGGCAGGCAGCTTATCATTTAACTGGCAGCTGGAAAGTTTTTGGCGACGATAATTATGATTATGTAAGCATTAACCTGGATGAAAAATTGCCTTATCGCAGCCTGCAGCAAATCAATCCCTCAAAAATAATACTGGACATATTTGGTGCCACCAGCAATACCAACTGGATTACCCAATTAAAAACGACCAGGGAAATTAAAAACGTGTTTTATGAACAAACCGAAGATGACGTCTTCAGGATAACAGTAGAACTGAAACATGCCCAGCATTGGGGACACAGCCTTTATTACGATACGATTGGTAAAAAATTAGTTCTGCAGATTAAACGGCAGCCGGCGGTATTGGATATAAAAAAATTAAGAATTGCAATAGATGCCGGGCATGGCGGCGATAACAGCGGGGCCTCGGGTGTTGTGTCGGGTGTTCTGGAGAAAGAATATACTTTGAAAATTGCCAGGCAATTGCAAGCGGTGCTGAACAAGGCGGGAATAAAAAATACATTTATGACCCGCACAAAAGATACTACACTGGACATGCCGCAGCGCATACAGATGCTGAAAGATTTTGGCCCGGATTTACTCATTAGCATACACCTTAATTCTGCAGGAATAGACACGGTCAGGGGAGTAAGTACCTATTACCGTTATATTGGCTATCGACCCCTAACAGTAGCCGTACTGAACAGGATGCTGACCCTTGGATTACATGAGTACGGCAATGTGGGCAACTTTAATTTTTCGCTGAACGGACCTACTGCTTACCCCAACTGCCTGGTGGAAGTGGCATTTTTAAGCAACCCCGAAGATGAAAAAAAAATATTGAATCCGAAATTTCACAAGGCTGTGGCCGGAAAAATCTATCTTGGCATCCAGGATTGGCTAAAAGCTATTAAGTAATTTTAAAAAGCAGGAAATGTTTATTCATCATGTTTATTTTTGGCTAAAAAACACTGGGTCGGCCGAAGATCTGGCTCAATTGAAAAAAGGTTTGCAGAAACTAACTGTTATTGAAACAATAGGAATGTACCAGATTGGCGAACCCGCTGCTACCAATCGCGATGTGATTGACAGGTCCTATGCCGTGTCGTGGATGCTAATGTTCGACAACCTGGAAGATGAAGAAATTTACCAGCATCATTCCCTTCATAAAAAATTTGTAGAAGAATGTTCGCACCTGTGGAGCAAGGTTATTGTGTATGATTCTGTAGACGAATAAACAATGTATGTTTCCTCTGAATGATATCGCTCTGCTGCGCGTTGCACTCGAAACAGGCCGGCAATCGCAACACAATGGCAACCTGCCTTTTGGTTGTGTACTGGTAGATATCTCAGGCAATATTCTGGAGCGTGGGGAGAATACCGTTATAACAGATAACGACGCCATCGCGCACTGTGAAATCAACCTGATTCACCAGCTCGCCGGCAAATACGGCGCCGGCTTTTTAAGCAGTTGCACCATTTATGCGGGAACTGAACCATGTCCTATGTGCATGGGAGCTATTTTCTGGAGCGGCATCGGCAGGCTGGTCTATGCGCTCAGTAAACAGGGATATCATGAAGTAGCAGGAACTGCCAACCCCGCATACATGTTCCAGATGGCGCCAAAAGATCTGCTGGCCCATGGAGGCCGTGATATAGAAGTGGTAGGACCTCTGCTGGAAGAAGAAGCCAAACAATTTTATAAAGATCTGTTGTCTGAAATAACATGAAAGGCTATTTGTTGAAAGAACAATCATTTATCGCCGGAGAGGATACCTTTATAGAAAGCGTTTCTTCGGAGAATAATTATGCAGTTGTTTTTGAAGACGATACTGAAACGGGTTATTTCTATGCTATTGAATTGAGTAAGGAAAGCGGTGCCCAGCAGATCCTGGATGCAGTTCATATTTACGAGGTAGCCGATATTGAACCCGTTAAAAGGCCCGGACAGATAAATATTGTCTGGTCAACAGATTGGTTGCGCTGTGCGCTGCTGATAAATAATTATTGCCATGCCGTATTTGATTTTGCCAACCACGGAGGCTATTGCCGCAATGGATTTCCGCCGCCCAATGAGATCTGGACAAAAGGAGATAGAACACTTACCGACGCAATGGTAACTGAACTGTTTCGATAGACTTGAATTGGCGTCATTCAAGATTCGCAGCTGCGGCCTTATCTAAAAACCAATGTAGTTCACCATTCACGGGTTTAATTACCTGTGAAGGGTACAGATCGGGTTGGTAATCGCCTTCTATCACTTCTTTCAGCGCAGCTGCCTTCCCGCTGCCGGATACAAGGAATACAACACAGGCTGCCTTGTTTACAACAGGCGCCGTTAGTGTTATGCGATACATATCCTGTTGTTTCAGGAACAGGGAAGTAACAAGTTTGTTTTCTATATGCATGACATGGGTTCGGGGAAAAAGCGACAGCGTATGACCATCATCGCCCATGCCCAGCAAAACAAGATCAAATGTAGTAGCCGGTGGTATGGTAATAGGGAAATAACGGTTTAATATTTTTTCATATTCTTCTGCCGATGCTTCAGGCTGAATATCGGTTCTCATTACATGAATTTGCTCTTTCGGCACCGGCACATGATCCAATAAAGTATCAAACGCCATTTTTGCATTGTTGCGATCGTCTTCAAATGGTACAAATCTTTCATCGCCCCAGAAAATATGAAGGCTGCTCCAGTTTATCTTTTCTTTATATGGAGACGCGGCCAGCAGTGTATGAAGTTTTTGTGGCGTGCTGCCACCAGACAATGCGATTGTAAAACGATCCTGCTTCTCTAAAGTGGAATTAATATAATCAGCCAGCCACCCGGCGAAGGCTTTACTTAATTCGTCATTGCTTTTATAAATATGCAGTTCCATTAAGATTTTTATTGTGTTTGTTCATCAGCCGTTGTTAACTCTTTACTTGGTATTCAGCGTAATCCAGTTGTGCCCGTCTCTTGCTATTAATGCTTCCGCATCTTCCGGGCCCCAGCTATCAGGCGCATAGTTAGGAAAGTCGATCGATTGCCTGTTTTGCCAGGTTTCCAGGATGGGCATAACTATTTTCCAGGCAGCTTCTACCTGGTCTGCACGCATGAATAAAGTGGCGTTTCCCTCCATCACATCCAGCAGCAGGGTTTCGTATGCTTCTGGCTCCTGCCCGTCGTAAGAATCTTTATAGCTAAAAGCCATATCAACAGGGTCTAATGATAATGATTGTCCGGGTTGTTTGGCCTGGAAACGCAGGCGTATATCCATCTCCGGTTGTATGCTAATTGTGAGCCGGTTAGAACGCCAGGTTTCTGCTGCTTCGGGTGGGAATGCAAAGTTGGGTGCCGGTCTGAACTGGACAGTAATGGTGGTGGCTTTCTCATGCATCCGCTTACCCGTGCGCACATAAAACGGAACATCCTGCCAGCGCCAGTTATCAATATAGAATTTAACAGCAGCAAAAGTTTCGTTGGGAGACGAAGGGGCTACATTTTTTTCTTTACGGTATTCAGCTACTTTTTCTCCCTTCATCCATCCTTCCGAATACTGGCCGCGCACCGCATAGTGCGGCACCTGCTCGTTGCTGATTTTCCGGATGGCGTGCAGTACATCTACTTTTTTGTTTCTTATTTCATTCGCGTCAAATGAAACAGGTGCTTCCATGGCTATCAT
>Ga0070667_100005029_pt1 | contig 11066 bp, 8 predicted proteins | sample KBSS33metaG_FD_64659 | JGI IMG/M metagenome (GOLD analysis project Ga0070667, IMG submission 64659) | Switchgrass rhizosphere microbial communities from Kellogg Biological Station, Michigan, USA - KBS S3-3 metaG | ecosystem: Host-associated > Plants > Roots > Rhizosphere > Soil ...
TGCTGCCCGACAGCTTCGGCCCGGAGCAGCTCGCGCCATGACGGCCGCTTCACCCGCCGTGCAGCAGCTGCGCGCACTCGCGCCCAAGGCGCGGCCGCGCATCGCGGTCGTGCTCGGTTCCGGCTGGGGCGGCCTGACCGAACATGTCCGCGACCCGCTGCGCATCCGCTACGACGAGCTGCCGGGCTTCCCGCAGGCCACCGTGCTCGGCCACTCCGGCGAGCTCTGGCTCGGCCGCATCGGCGCGCACGAGGTCGCGGTGATGAGCGGGCGCAAGCACGCCTACGAAAGCGGCGACGTGAAGGGCATGCAGTTGCCGCTGCAGACGCTGCGCGCGCTCGGCTGCGAGGTGCTGGTGCAGACCAACGCGGCCGGTAGCCTGCGCACCGAGATGCCCGCCGGCAGCCTGATGGTGCTGACCGATCACATGAATCCGTCGCAGCGCTCGCCGCTGGTCGGCGCTGGCGGCTCGGAGCGCTTCGTCAGCATGCTCGATGCCTACGACCCCGAGCTGCGTGCCACCGCTCATGCGGTCGCGGCGCGCAGCGGCGTCGAACTGCACGAGGGCGTGTACGTGTGGACGCTGGGCCCGCAGTTCGAGACCCCGGCCGAGGTCCGCATGTTCCGGCACTGGGGCGCCGACGCGGTCGGCATGAGCACCGTGCCCGAGACCATCCTGGCGCGTCATGCCGGCATGCGCGTGCTCGCGCTGTCGCTGCTGACGAACATGGCCGCGGGCCTGTCCGAGGAGTCGCTGAGCCACGCGCACACCTTGTCGCAGGCGCTTGCGGCCGGCGACGTGGTCGGCAGCGTGCTCGCCGACATCGTGGCGGCGATCGAACTGTGAGGCGACGATGAGTGTCGATCGAGACCTGCAAACCACTGCCCGGCTCGCGCTGGCCTGCCTGGACCTGACCAGCCTGAACGACGCCGACACCGAGGCCGACGTCGTCAGGCTCTGCGCGCGCGCCCAAGGGCCGTTCGGTCCGGTCGCGGCGGTGTGCGTCTGGCCGCGCTTTGCCGCGTTGGCGCGACGCGAACTGCCGGCCGGCATCGCGGTGGCCGCGGTCGCGAACTTCCCCCACGGCAGCGCCGACATCGCCAGTGCGGTGAGTGACACGCGCGCGATCGTCGACGCCGGCGCGCAGGAGATCGACGTGGTGTTGCCGTTCGCCCGCCTGCGGCAAGGCGACGAGCGCGTGGTGGCAGAGCTGCTGCAAGCGGTGCGCGCGGCGTGTCGCGGTCTGCTGCTGAAGGTGATCCTGGAAACCGGCGTGCTGGTCGACGACGCGCTGATCGCGCGCGCCGCAACGCTGAGCCTGGACGCCGGCGCCGACTTCCTGAAGACCAGCACCGGCAAGACGCCGGTGAGCGCCACGCCGCAGGCCGCGCGCGTCATGCTCGCGGCGATCGCCGCCGATCCGCGCGCCGCCGCGCGCGTGGGCTTCAAGGCCTCGGGCGGCATTCGCAGCGTGGCCGATGCGGCGCTTTACCTCGACCTGTGCGAGCAGGCGCTGGGCCGCGACGCGCTGCGAGCGGCGCGCTTTCGCATCGGTGCGAGCAGCCTGCTGAACGACATCGAAGCGGTACTGGGCGGCGCGCCCTCGGCGCCGCCGCCGGCGCCCGGAACCTATTGAGGCTTCGCGGTGCTCGCCCAGGAAATCATCCGCCGCAAACGCGACGGCCAGGCGCTGGACCGGGCGCAGATCGACGCGTTCGTCGCCGGCCTCGTCGACGCGTCGTGGAGCGAGGCGCAGGCCGCCGCGATGGCGATGGCGATGTTCCTGAACGGCCTGTCGCAGGCCGAGACCGTCGCGCTGACGCACGCGATGACGCGTTCCGGCGACGTGCTCGACTGGGCTGACGCGAAGCTCGACGGCCCGGTGCTCGACAAGCACTCGACCGGCGGCGTCGGCGACAAGGTCAGCCTGCTGCTCGCGCCGATCGTCGCGGCCTGCGGCGGCTTCGTGCCGATGATCTCCGGGCGTGGCCTGGGCCACACCGGCGGCACGCTCGACAAGCTCGACAGCATCGCCGGCTACCGCACGGCGGCGTCGGGCGCACAGCTGCGTACTGCGCTGCGCAGCGCCGGCTGCGCGATCGTCGGCCAGACCGCGACGCTGGCGCCGGCCGACCGACGCCTGTATTCGATCCGCGACGTCACCGCGACGGTCGAATCGATCCCGCTGATCACAGCGAGCATCCTGTCGAAGAAGCTGGCCGCCGGGCTGCAGGGGCTGGTGATCGACGTGAAGGTCGGCAACGGCGCGTTCGCGACCGCGCCGCCGATGGCGCGCGCGCTCGCGCGCTCGCTGGTGCAGGTCGCCGGCGGCGCGGGCCTGCGGACGCGCGCGTGCCTCAGCGACATGAACGAGGTGCTCGGCCACAGCTGCGGCAACGCGGTCGAGGTGCACGAGGCACTCGCCTTCCTGCAGGGCACGCGGCGCGAGCCGCGCCTGCTCGAACTCACGCGTCGGCTCGGCGCCGAACTGTTGCTGCTCGGCGGGCTTGCGGACCGCATGGACGGGGCGCTCGCGCGGGTCGACGAAGTGCTCGCCGACGGCCGCGCAATCGAGCGCTTCGCCCGCATGGTCGCAGCGCTCGGCGGCCCGGTGGATTTCGTCGAGCGTGCCGCGCGCTACCTGCCGGCCGCGCCGGTGCAGCGCGTGTTGCGGGCGCGGCGCGCCGGCTGGGTCGGTGCGATGGCCACGCGCGAGATCGGCATGCTCGTGGTCGAGCTCGGTGGCGGCCGGCGCCAGGCCAGCGACGCGGTGGATCATCGCGTGGGCGTGAGCGAGATTGCGGCGATCGAGCGGCGCGTCGATGTTGGCGATGCGTTGGCGATCGTGCACGCTGCCGATGAGGCGTCCGCGGCGGCCGGCTGCGAACGCCTCGCGGCCCTCATCGAGATCGCGGACGTCGCGCCAGTACCGCGCGCGGTGGTGATCGAATGCATCGACGAGGTCGCGCCATGACGCATGCGCCGGCCGCCGTCCCGGACGTGGTCGTCGTCGGCAGCCTGAACCTCGACCTGGTCGTGTGCGCGCCGCGCCTGCCGCGGCCCGGCGAGACGTTGATCGGCAGCGACTTCGCGACCGACGAAGGCGGCAAGGGCGCGAACCAGGCGGTTGCCGCGGCGCGCATGGGCGCGCGCGTGGCGATGATAGGGCGCGTCGGCCGCGATGCGCACGGCGCGCGGCTGCGCGCGGCGCTGCAACGCGAAGGCGTGGACGACGCCGGCGTCGGCGACGACGATCGGCCGACCGGCGTCGCCTCCATCGTCGTCGCCGCCGGCGGCGAGAACTGCATCGTCGTCGTGCCCGGCGCGAACCAGGCGCTGCAGCCGCGGCATGTCGAAGCCTGTGCCACGCTGCTGGTCGCGGCACGGATCGTCGTGCTGCAGTTCGAGATTCCGATGCCGGCCGTGATCGCGGCGCTCCAGCAAGCCCGCGCCGGCGGCGCGACGACCGTGTTGAACGCGGCGCCGGCCGCCGAGCTTGCGACCTCGACATTCGCGCTGGTCGACTGGCTCATCGTCAACGAGGAAGAGGCCGGCAGCCTGCTCGGCGCACCGGTGACCGACCCGGCGCAGGCGCGCGCCGCAGCCGTGGCGCTGCGCGCGCGCGGCCCGCGGCACGTCGTCGTGACGCTCGGGGCCGCCGGGCTGGTGCATGTCGACGCGGGTGGTGCGCTGCTTCTCGGCGCGCCGCCGGTCCGGGCGCTGGACAGTACCGGCGCCGGCGACACCTTCGTCGGCGCGCTGGCCGCAGCGCTTGCGCGAGGTCTGCCGGCCGACGCCGCGCTGCGCTGGGGCGAGGCCGCCGCGGCGCTGGCGGTGACGCGACCCGGCACGCAGTCGGCGATGCCCATGCGCGCGCAGGTGCTGGCGCACTGGGGCGATCCGGCGACGCGGTTGTTTCCCGAGGCACGACGATCATGAAGATCCTGTTCGACACCGACCCGGGCGTCGACGACGCGATGGCGCTGTTGATGCTGGCGCGCGACCCGCGCGCCGAGTTGCTCGGCATCACGACCGTGTTTGGCAACGCAGCGGTCGAGCGCACGACCGCGAACGCATTGGCGCTGTGCGAGCGCTTCGGCATCGAGGCGCCGGTCGCGCGCGGCGCGGCGCGACCTCTCGTGCGCGACCCCGCGGGATTTGCCGAGGCGATCCACGGCCGCGACGCGATGGGCGACATCGGCATGCCGGCCGCGCGCACGCGCCGCGCCGAGGCGCTGGCGGCGCCGCAGTTCATCAGCGCGCTCGCGCGTCGCCATTCGGGGGCGCTCACGCTGGTCGCGGTCGGGCCGCTGACCAACCTCGCGCTGGCGCTGCAGCACGACCCGCAACTCGTCGACCACGTCGAGCGCGTCGTGGTGATGGGCGGCGCCTTCGGCATCAACGGCCACCACGGCAACGTCTCGCCGGTGGCCGAGGCCAACATCGCCGGCGACCCGCATGCCGCCGACCGCGTGTTCGGCGCGCGCTGGCCGGTGACGATCGTCGGCCTGGACGTGACGCACGAGGTGCTGCTGAGCAGTGTCTGGCTCGACACGCTCGGGCGCGAGGGTGGCGCCGAGGGTGCGTTCATCCGCGCCATCACGCGCTGCTATGAAGACTTCTACCACCGGCGCACGGGTGGCGGCATCTACTCGCACGACGCCAGCGCGGCCGCGTGCGCGCTCGACCCGGCGCCGTTCGCACTGCGGCCGGGTCCGGTGCGGGTGGTGCCCGATGGCATCGCGGTGGGCCAGACGGTCCAGGAGGTGCCGGAGGATTCGCTTCCGAGCGCCGCGTCGGACGACAGGCCGTCCCAGTCGGTCTGCATCGCGGTCGATGCCGAGCGCGTGCGGGCCGAGTTCCGCGCTTGCTTTGTGCGCTGACGGCGCGGTTTAGGGCAGGGCGTGCACTGGGGTGCACCGCCGCGAACCCCGAGAGCGATGCATTTGCACCGCAAAGTCACCGCGGTGTCATTCTGGCTTGGCAAGCTCCTTGCTCTACGTCCCTCACAAGCTGTATCCCCCACGAAAACGTTTGCGCGCGTCCCGACCGTGATCTCCTGACATTGCCGGATGTGCGCCTCCCGACAAAAGGATCAGCAACGCTGAGCAAACGTTTGCGCGCCGCCGCCGTCACGTTCTTGTCCGACCAGATCGCCCTTCCACCTACCGAACTCCCTCTCGCACGCTCCCCAGAAAGGACACCTTCCGATGCGCACTTTCACGCTCAATGTCGTGGCCCTGGCCATGCTCGCCATGCTCGGCGCCGCCCGAGCCCAGTCCAGCACCGAGCTCAACAAGGTGACGGTGACTGGTGAGGGAGACAAACTGGGGGCCGGCCTGCTGATGGACGAAGACGCGCCCAAGGCACGCAGTTCGGTGACCAAGGCCCAGCTCGAAAAGACCCGCTCCAGCGGCAACCCTTTCCAGGCGCTCACGCTGCTGCCGGGTGTGAACAGTTCGAGCTACGACGCGACCGGCCTGTTCGGCGGCTCGCTGCGGGTGCGCGGCTTCAACAGCGATCAGATGGGCTTCACGGTCAACGGCGCGCCGGTCAACGACTCGGGCAACTTCGCGGTGTTCCCGCAGGAGTACATCGACCAGGAGAACCTGTGCTCGCTGTACGTGACCCAGGGCGCGCCCGACACCGACGCGCCGCACGTCGGCGCTTCCGGTGGCAACGTCGGCATCCAGTCATGCGCGCCCGAAGATGTGCGCCGTACCCGCATCGCCCTGTCCGGCGGCCAGCTCGGCTTCTACCGCGCATTCGCACGTGTCGACACGGGCAAGGTCGGTGACTTCAAGGGCTTCGTCTCGCTCTCGAAGTCGGACGCCGACAAGTGGAAGGGCCCGGGCCGCGCCGATCGCAAACACCTCGACGCCGCCGCCGAATACGACCTCGGCAGTGGCAACAAGGTCTCGGCCAGCCTGCTCTACAACAAGTCGTTCACGAACAACTTCCGTGCGTTGGCGTATGCCTCGGCGAACCCGGCGACGCCGACCTTGTCGAACGGCGGGCTCCACTACGGTGACGACTTCACCAGCGTCGTGCCGCAGCACCTGACGCCGGTCAACGGCACCGCGCAGAACGAGGCGTCGATCGCGTCCGGCCTGGCCTACGCCGGCTACTCGTTGAACCCGTTCGAGAATGGCCTGTTCAGCGCCAAGGCCAGCTTCACGCTCACCGATCGCCTACGCCTCGAGGTGCAGCCGTACTTCTGGTACGGCTACGGTACTGGCGGCACTCAGCAGACGTCGCTGGCGGAGTCGAACAGCAGCACCGCGCTGCACGGCGGCATTTCCGACATCAACGGCGACGGCGACCGGCTCGACACCGTGATGGTCTACCGCGGGAGCCTGACCCAGACCTACCGCCCCGGCATCTCGGCCAAGTTCACCTACGCGCTCGACAACCAGAAAATCGATGCGGGCGTATGGATGGAGCGCGCGCGCCATATCCAGACCCAGCCGGCCGTGCGCGTCGACAACGGCGGCGGCATCGGCGACCCGTGGCTGGGCAGCAATACGATCACCTACAACGACGGCTCCGCCTACCAGGGCCGCGACTGGCGCACCATCTCGACCGGCCAGAGCGTCTTCATCCAGGACACGATCGATCTGCTCGCCAACAAGCTGCAGATCACGCCGGCGTTCAGCTATCGCCGCCTGAACCGCGACTTCACCAACTACGCCAACTCCGGCTTCGGCGGCGCCGCGAACTACAACGTGTCGACCGACTACGGCAAACCGCTGCCCAGCCTGGCGCTGAGCTTCCAGGCCACCGACCGCGTGCAGGTCTTCGGCAGCGTTGCCGAGAACTTCAGAACCCCGAGCAATTTCGAGTTTGGCAACCTCGGCCGCGGCACGCTGACCATCGTCAATGGCGTCGGGACCTACTCCGCGCCCTTGGGCAACCTCGGCGTCGTGCCGGAAACCTCGACCAACTTCGACCTCGGCACGCGCTATCGCGGCGACACGTTCCGCGGCTCGGTCACGGCGTTCTACAACAAGTTCAAGAACCGCATCTCGTCGAGTACCGATCCGACCACGCTGACGGTCGTCGACACCAACGTCGGAGACTCCACGACCAAGGGCCTCGAGGTCGAGGCCGGCACCGTGCCGATCAACGGCTTCAGCGCCTATGTTTCGGGCAGCTACACGAAGAGCACGATCGACGGCAACGTCATCAAGCACCTCGCGAACCCCGCGACCAACGCGGTCTGCTTCGCGATCTCGCCGACCTGTCAGTTGCTGACCTACCAGACCGCCGGCAACATCTTCCCCGACACGCCGAAGGGCATGGCCGCGGTGTCGGTGCAGTGGGCGCAGGGCCCGTACCTGGTCAACCTGGCGGCGAAGTACAGCAGCGGACGTTTCCTGACGCTGATGAACGACGCAGCGCTCAAGGGCTACACGACGGTGGATCTGAATACGGCCTGGAAGCTGCCCGATCCGGCCGGCAACGGCTTCAAGAACCCGATCATTCGCCTGAACGTCAGCAACCTCTTGAACCGCCAGTACTACAACGCCAATTCGGGCAGCGGCTCGAACGCCGGTGTCGACATCGTCAGCAGCACTCCGGCGGTCTATCCCGCGGCGCCGCGCTTCACCAGCGTGACCTTCCAAGTCGACTATTGATCGTCGGTCGACCGTGCCGGCGCAAACGCCTATCGTGGCGTTTGCGCCGCTTTCCCTTCTGCCGGATGAACCCGATGATCCGATCCATGATGAACCCGCCCGCCCTGCGACGCCTGCTGCTGACCGCGATGCTGGGCCTGTGCGGTGCCGCCCATGCCGCCGAGCCGGTGCAGTTGCGCCTGATCGGCATCAACGACTTCCACGGCAACCTCGAATCCACCGGCCTGAGCCTGACGCTGGCCGATCCCGCCGGCGGCGACAAGCCGGTGCGCGTGCCGGTCGGCGGCGCCGCGGCGTTGTCGGGCATGGTCAAGGCCCTGCGCGCTGGGGCGCCGCACAGCTTGATGATCTCGGGCGGTGACCTGATCGGCGCGTCGCCGCTGACCTCGACCCTGTTCCGCCACGAGTCGACGATCGAGGTGATGAACGCGATCGGGCTCGACGTCTCGACCGTCGGCAACCACGAGTTCGATGCCGGCGCGACCGAACTCGAGCGCATCGCGAAAGGCGGCTGCGCCACGAACCCGGCCGGCGCGATCGCGATCTCGTGCGCGCTGTCGCCGTATGCCGGCGCGCGCTTTCAGTACCTGTCGGCCAACGTGATTGATGCGACCGGCCGCACGCTGCTGCCGGCCTCGGTGATCAAGAACGTCGCCGGCATCCGCGTCGGCATCATCGGCGCGGTGACCCGCGCGACCCCGCACATCGTCAGCCCGTCGGGCATCGTCGGCCTGCGCTTCACCGACGAGGCCGACGCGGTCAACCGCGCCGCACGGCACCTGAAGGCGCAGGGCGTGAAGACGATCATCATGACCATTCACGAAGGCGGCGAACTCGGGCCACCCGACAAGCGCGGCGACTGGAACGACACGAGCTGCCCCGATGCGCACGGCCCGATCTTCGAGATCGCCAAGCGCGTGACCAAGGACGTCGACGTGATCTTCTCGGCGCACACGCACCAGGGCTACCGCTGCATCGTCGACGGCCGAACGATCATCCAGGGCACGTCTTATGGCCGCGGCGTCTCGGTGGTCGATGTGGCGATCGACCCGAAGACGAAGAAGGTCATCCCGGCGCTGACCCGCAGCATCAACCTGCCGGTGCTCAACGAGCACACCGACGATGCGCTGCGCGAGCGCCTCGCCGCGGCGCTGCCGGCGCCCTACGCCGAGATCCTGCGAACCGAGCGGCCCGATCCGGTGATCGCCGGGATGGTCGTCCAATACGCCGCGGTCGTCGCCCCGACGGCGGCGCAACCGATCGGCATCATCGGCGGCAACTTTCCGCGTGGCGGCCAGGTCGACAGCCCGGCCGGCCGCCTGGTCGCCGACTCGCAGCTTGCCGCCACCCGGGCGCCGGCAGATGGCGGCGCGCAGATCGCGTTCATGAACGCCGGCGGCATCCGCAGCGACCTCGAATGCAAGGGCCCGCCGCCCTGCACCGCGACCTTCGGCCAGGTGTTCACGATGCAACCCTTCGGCAACAGCCTGGTTGTGATGACGCTGACAGGCGTGCAGATCAAGGCGCTGCTCGAAGCGCAGCAGAAGCCCGGCGCGCAGGGGCTGACCGTGCTGCAGCCGTCGGCCGGCTTCACCTACACCTGGCGATCGGATGCGCCGGCCGGCGAGCGCGTGCGCGACATGGCGCTGAATGGCCAGCCGATCGAGCCGGAGACGACCTACCGCGTCACCGTCAACAGCTTTCTGGCCGAAGGCGGCGACGGTTTCACCGGCCTGACCCGCGGCACCGCGCGCAGCGGCGGCGGACAGGACATCGACGCGCTGATCGACTACCTGAAGGCCGCACCCGAGCGCTCGCCGATCGCCGAGCCGCGCATCAAGCGGCTGCCGTAGTCGACGTTCCCCGCGTCGCGGGCCCTTGTGTCGGCGCGCCGCGCATCCACATGCGCCTGACTGCTTCTGCCGGTCAGCCTCATGTCGCTCGCTCCGCTGTTCTTCATTTCCTCGCTGCTGCACGCGTACGTGGGCTGGCGCGTCGCGCCGGCGCTGCCGGAGGGCACGGCGTTGTTCGTCGCCCTGCTGGCCGCCTCGGCGCTGCTGATGCCGATGACGCTGCTCGCGCGGCGCATCGGCCGTCAGCCCTGGGCCGACCGGCTCGCCTGGGCCGGCGCGCTGGCGATGGGGCTGTTCTCGTCGCTGTTCGTGCTGACGCTGCTGCGCGATGCGCTGCTGCTGGTCGCCGCGCTGATTGAATGGATCGCGCCCGAGGCCGTGGCCGGCCTGCCGCTGGCACGCTGGAGCGCGCTGGCTGTGCCGCTGGTCGGTCTGGTCGTCAGCGTCTGGGGCTTCGTCAATGCGCGCCGCACCGCGGCGGTGGTGTCGGTCGACGTGCCCATCGCCGATCTGCCCGCCGGGCTGCACGGCTTCACGATCGTGCAGATCAGCGACATCCATGTCGGCCCGACGATCAAGCGCGCCTACCTGCACCGCATCGTCGAATCGGTGAACCGGCTCGGCGCCGACATGGTGGCGGTAACCGGCGACCTCGTCGACGGATCGGTGCGCGACCTCGGCGGCCACGTCGCACCGCTCGCCGGGCTGAGCTCGCGCCACGGCACGTTCTTCGTCACCGGCAACCACGAGTACTACTCCGGCGCGCTGTCCTGGGTCGCCGAGCTGCGGCGGCTCGGGCTGCGCGTGCTGATGAACGAGCATGTCGTGCTCGAGCACGCCGGTGCGGCGCTGCTCGTCGGCGGCGTGACCGACTTTCACGCCCATCACTACGATCCGGCCCAGCGCAGCAACCCACAGGCGGCGCTGGCGGGTGCGCCCGTGCATGCGACCACGCGGGTGCTGCTCGCGCATCAGCCGCGCAGCGCCGAGGAGGCCGAGCGGGCCGGCTTCCAACTGCAGTTGAGCGGCCACACGCACGGCGGGCAGTTTCTGCCGTGGAACCTGTTCGTGCGACTGCAGCAGCCGTTCACCGCCGGGCTGCATCGGCTGCGGCGGCTGTGGGTCTACACGAGTCGCGGCACCGGCTACTGGGGGCCGCCGAAGCGCTTCGGCGCGCCGTCCGAGATCACCCGGCTGCGCCTGGTGCCGCACGCCGTCTGAGACACGCCGGTCCGGCGCGTCAGGGCATTCGTTCGCGGGGCTGCCCGCGTCTTACAATCGACGGGTTTCGCTTCCGGCGTCGTGCCGGGCTCCAACGAGGATTGTCCAGTGTTCATTTCCGAAGCCTTCGCGCAGACCGCGCCCGCCGCCACCGATTCGCTGTTCGGCGGCGGCATCACCGGAATGCTCCCGATCATCCTGATGTTCGTGGTGCTGTACTTCGTGATGATCCGCCCGCAGATGAAGCGCCAGAAGGAAGCCAAGGCGATGATCGATGCCCTGGCCAAGGGCGACGAGGTCGTCACCAGCGGCGGCATGCTGGGCAAGATCTCGAAGATCGGCGAGAGCTATCTG
>Ga0070667_100005030_pt1 | contig 11065 bp, 10 predicted proteins | sample KBSS33metaG_FD_64659 | JGI IMG/M metagenome (GOLD analysis project Ga0070667, IMG submission 64659) | Switchgrass rhizosphere microbial communities from Kellogg Biological Station, Michigan, USA - KBS S3-3 metaG | ecosystem: Host-associated > Plants > Roots > Rhizosphere > Soil ...
CGCAGCGCCCGGGCCTTGGTCTCGGTGGTCTTGATCCGGCCATGCTCGAACAGCGACGTGGCCAGGTTGGCCAGGATCGCCTTCTGATGCGAGGACGACCCGCCGAGGCGAGGGCCCTTGGTGGGCTTGGGCATTGGTGACTCCTTGGATTACCTACGGATTTAGAGCTGTTCGGTTTCGGCGTAGTCCTGGTCGTTGTCCAGGTCGTAGCCGGCGTCGCTGTTCCAGGTGCCGGTGGCAACGTCGTACCCGGCGACCTCGGACGGATCAAACGTGGCCGGGCTGTCCTTCAGCGACAGACCGAGCTGGTGCAGCTTGATCTTCACCTCGTCGATGGACTTCTGGCCGAAGTTGCGGATGTCCAGCAGATCGGACTCCGTGCGGGCGACGAGCTCGCCCACCGTGTGCACACCCTCGCGCTTGAGGCAGTTGTACGACCGCACCGTGAGGTCGAGGTCGTCGATCGGCAGCGCGAACGAGGCGATGTGGTCGGCCTCGGCCGGCGACGGCCCAATCTCGATGCCCTCGGCCTCGACATTGAGTTCGCGTGCCAGACCGAACAATTCGACCAGCGTCTTGCCCGCCGACGCCAGCGCGTCACGAGCGGTGATCGAATTCTTGGTCTCGACGTCGAGGATCAGCTTGTCGAAGTCGGTGCGCTGCTCGACACGGGTCGCCTCCACCTTGTAGGTGACCTTGAGCACCGGCGAGTAGATGGAATCGACCGGGATACGCCCGATTTCGGCACCCGACGCCTTGTTCTGCACGGCGGGCACGTAGCCGCGGCCGCGCTCGACGACGAGCTCGACCTCGAGCTTGCCCTTGTCGTTGAGGGTGGCGATGTGCATCTCGGAGTTGTGCACCGTCACGCCGGCAGGCGGGACGATGTCACCCGCGGTGACCTCACCGGGGCCCTGCTTGCGCAGGTACATGGTGACCGGCTCGTCCTCCTCCGAGGACACGACGAGACCCTTGAGGTTCAAGATGATGTCGGTGACGTCTTCCTTGACGCCGGGGACGGTGGTGAACTCGTGCAGCACACCGTCGATGCGAATGCTGGTGACCGCAGCGCCGGGGATCGACGACAGCAGTGTGCGCCGAAGCGAATTGCCAAGGGTGTAACCGAATCCGGGCTCCAGCGGCTCGATGACGAACTGGGACCGATTCTCCGACTTGACCTCTTCGGACAGAGTCGGTCGCTGAGAGATCAGCATGTGTTTCTTTCCTCCTTCACGGCACCCGCTATTTGATGCCGCGTGTCCCAACCGTCATCCGGACGGCAGGGAAGTCTTACTTCGAGTAGAGCTCGACGATCAGCTGCTCGGTGATCGGGACGTCGATCTGCGCCCGCTCGGGCAGCTGGTGCACGAGAACGCGCTGACTCTCCCCCACCACCTGCAGCCAGGCCGGGATCGGACGGTCGCCCGCGGTCTCCCGGGCGACCTCGAAGGGCAGCGTGTTCAGCGACTTGGCCTTGATATCGATGATGTCGTACTGCGACACCCGGTAGCTCGGGATGTCGACCTTGACACCGTTGACGGTGAAGTGCCCGTGGCTGACCAGCTGACGGGCCATCCGGCGGGTGCGCGCCAGGCCGGCGCGGTACACGACGTTGTCCAGCCGGCTCTCCAGGATGCGCAGCAGGTTGTCACCGGTCTTGCCGGGCAGACGCACCGCCTCCTCGTAGTAGCGGCGGAACTGCTTCTCCATCACGCCGTAGGTGAAGCGGGCCTTCTGCTTCTCCTGCAGCTGAGTGCGGTACTCGCTCTCCTTGATCCGCGCGCGACCGTGCTGGCCGGGCGGGTAGGGGCGCTTCTCGAACGACTGATCACCACCGACCAGGTCGACGCCGAGGCGGCGCGACTTGCGGGTCGCGGGTCCGGTGTAACGAGCCATTGTGAAATCTCCTCCTAGACCCGGCGCCGCTTCGGCGGACGGCAGCCGTTGTGCGGCTGCGGCGTGACATCCGAGATCGCGCCGACCTCGAGGCCGGCAGCCTGCAGCGACCGAATGGCGGTCTCACGGCCCGAGCCCGGGCCCTTGACGAACACATCGACCTTCTTCACGCCGTGCTCCTGCGCCTTGCGGGCGGCGTTCTCAGCGGCCAGCTGTGCGGCGAACGGGGTCGACTTACGCGAGCCCTTGAAGCCGACATGGCCCGACGACGCCCATGCGATGACGTTGCCCTGTGGGTCGGTGATCGAGACGATCGTGTTGTTGAACGTGCTCTTGATGTGCGCCGCGCCGTGCGGGACGTTCTTCTTTTCCCTGCGGCGGGTCTTGGGGGCACCCTTCTTCGGGGCGGCGCCCTTCTTTGCTGGTGGCATCTACTTACCTGGCCTTCTTCTTGCCGGCGATGGTGCGCTTCGGACCCTTGCGGGTGCGCGCGTTGGTCTTTGTCCGCTGGCCGCGCACCGGCAGGCCACGGCGGTGCCGCAGGCCCTGGTAGCAGCCGATCTCGATCTTGCGGCGGATGTCGGCCTGCACCTCGCGGCGGAGATCGCCCTCCACCTTGAGGTTGCCTTCGATGTAGTCGCGCAGGTGGGTCACCTGATCGTCGGTCAGGTCCTTGGTGCGCAGGTTCCGGTCGATGCCGGTGGCTTCCAGGATCTCCTGGGAGCGGGTACGGCCGACGCCGTAGATGTAGGTCAGCGCGATCTCCATGCGCTTATCGCGCGGGAGGTCGACGCCCACTAGTCGGGCCATGGGTATGCCATTCCTTCTTTTGCGGAGGTCTGGTCCCAGTCCGTTCCCTCATCTGATGGGGTCCGGCCTCCGTGCCGGACGTGTTCGAGCGGCGGATCCGCTCAGTGGTACTGGGATTTCGTCATTAAGTTGTGGAGGCTGGCGGAAGCCCTGACCTAGCCTTGCCTCTGCTTGTGGCGGGGATCGGAGCAGATCACCATGACCCGCCCATGCCGACGGATCACCCTGCACTTATCGCAAATGGGCTTGACGCTCGGGTTCACCTTCACGGCTGTGTCGATCCTTCTGTCTCTGTCGTCTTACTTGTACCGATAAACAATGCGGCCCCGGGACAGGTCGTAGGGAGACAGCTCCACGACGACGCGGTCCTCGGGCAGGATGCGGATGTAGTGCTGCCGCATCTTGCCGCTGATGTGGCAAGGACCTTGTGTCCGTTCTCCAGCTCAATGCGGAACATCGCATTGGGCAGGGGCTCGACCACGCGACCCTCGACCTCGATGGCACCGTCTTTCTTGGCCATTATTTCTCGGAGATCCTCCGTGTCCTCTGAATCGTTGGCGCCAGCCGCTTCGAGCGGCGGATACTTCTTCTGATTCTGACGCAGCATTCGCTCCGACTACAAAACGTGGGCCGGTAGCTAGAAAATTCCACAACTGGGGCACGCAAGAGTCGGCGCGGAAACCGCACCGTTGGTCCATACTACCCGTTCGGCGGCTCGCCCCAAAATCGCCGAAGTGCCAGGCCAGCGCGTCCAACCTGGCCTGAAATCCGCTGGACGACGGGAGCATACTTATAGCCGATGACTGGACCAGTCTCTGCTCCCCGAAAACCCGTAATACTGACCGTCGACGACGACCCCGCGGTGTCCCGCGCCGTCGCCCGCGACCTTCGCCGCCACTATGGCGAGCGATACCGCATCGTGCGGGCCGAATCAGGCCAGGACGCCCTGGAGACGCTCAACGAGCTCAAGCTGCGCGGTGACACCGTCGCGGTGTTCGTCGCCGACTACCGGATGCCGCAGATGAGCGGCATCGAGTTCCTCGAAGAGGCGATGGACATCTACCCCCTCGCCCGCCGCGTGCTGCTGACCGCATACGCCGACACGCATGCCGCGATCGACGCGATCAACGTCGTTGACCTGGATCATTACCTGCTCAAGCCGTGGGACCCGCCGGAGGAGAAGCTCTACCCGGTGATCGACGGGCTCCTCGAGGCATGGCACGCCACAGGTGACCGGGCCATTCCGCACACCAAGGTGATCGGCCACCGCTGGAACGAGCGGTCCTGGGAGGTGCGTCAGTTCCTGGCCCGCAACCAGCACTCCTTCCGCTCGTTCATGGCCGATGAGGCCAAGGGCAAGCAGCTGTTGGACGCGGCGGGTCTCGACGGCTTTCAGCTTCCGGTCGTCATCACCGAGCAGGGCGAGACGCTCGTCGAGCCGACCGACACCGAATTGGCCGCGATGCTGGGCTTGTCCACGAGCCCCTCGCTGGAGATGTACGAACTTGCCGTCATCGGCGGCGGACCCGCCGGCCTCGCGGCAGCGGTGTACGGCGCGTCCGAGGGCCTCAAGACCGTGCTGATCGAGGAGACCACGACAGGCGGGCAGGCGGGTCGGAGCTCTCGGATCGAGAACTACCTCGGCTTCCCCACCGGCGTTTCCGGCGCCGAGCTGACCACGTCGGCACGCCGCCAGGCCGAGCGCTTCGGCGCCGAGGTCATCACCACCCGCAAGGCGGTCGGCCTGCATGCCGGGGACAGCGGCACGGCGCGCACGATCGAATTCGAGGACGGCAGCAGCATCGGCGCCCAGGCGGTGATCCTCGCCACCGGCGTCGACTACCGCCAGCTGCAGGTGACCGGGTGCTGGGACGACCCGGACGATGCTGCCTGCAACTATGTCGGTCGCGGGGTGTTCTACGGCGCGTCGGTCTCCGATTCCTCGGAATGCGAGGGCGAGGACGTTTACATCGTGGGCGGTGCGAACTCGGCGGGACAGGCGGCCATGTTCATGTCCCGCTCGGCGAAATCAGTGACGCTGCTCGTGCGGGGGCCGTCACTCGAGGCCTCGATGTCCTATTACCTGATCCAGCAGATCGAGAAGAACGACAACATCTCCGTCCGCACCTGTACCGAAGTCGTCGACACGCTCGGCGAGGACGATCATCTCGTCGGCCTCGTGCTGTTCGACAAGCAGAGCGGCGAGAAGCAAACAGTGCAATGCGACCGGCTGTGCTGCTTCATCGGCGCCGAGCCACGCACCGATTGGCTCGACGTGGTCGCCAAGGACGACCACGGTTTCATCCTGTCCGGCCCAGACCTGAAGGATGTCAGCGGCTGGAATCTGGACCGTCCGCCGCACCATTTGGAAACAAGTGTGCCCGGTGTGTTTGTTGCAGGTGATGTGCGTGCCGAATCCGCCAAACGGGTGGCCGCAGCCGTCGGCGAAGGGTCGATGGCAGTGATGTTGGTACACCGCTATCTGGCGGAGGCGTAGAGAGAAGCTGCGATGGGTGAGAAATGTCTGCCTGACGAACTGCGGACGCTGTTCCTGTTCGAGGCGCTGAACGACGAGCAGCTGGCGATGCTTTGCGAGCACGGCCAGATCCAGTCGTTCGAGCCAGGGCCGATCCACGTCGAGGGCGATCCCGCGACATGCTTTTACGTGCTGCTCGACGGGGAACTTGTGATGTCCAAGCGCTCGGGCGGGGTGGACATCGAAACAAACCGCACCTCGCAGCGCGGTGTGTACTGCGGCGCCTGGTCGGCGTACATCCCCGGCGAGGAACAGGTCTATCAAGCGTCGGTGCGAGTGACCACGCCGGCACGGTTCTTCGTTCTCGACGCCGGGGCGTTCGCCACCTTCATGAAAACGCAGTTTCCGATGGCGGTCCATCTACTCGAGGGCCACATGGTCGGCGGCCGGCGGCAGAGTCAAATCATCGGTCAACGCGAGAAGCTGTTGGCGCTGGGAACGATAACGGCTGGCCTCACCCACCAGCTGAACAACCCGGCCGCGGCCACCGCCCGGGCGGTCGCAGATCTGCATGAGAACGGCGGCAAGATGCGCCACAAGCTGGCCATGCTCGCCGACGGGAAGTTCAGTCCCGAAGCGCTACGCGCACTGGTCACCATCCAGGACCAAGTCTCCGAACAAGTGGCAAAGTCCAAGAACCAGGAATTGACTGCGCTCGAGACCGCAGACCGGGAAGACGAGGTCGGCGAGTGGCTCGAAGACCACGGGATCACGAACGCCTGGGACTTTGCCTCGACGTTTGTCGAGGCCGGTCTGGACACCGACTGGCTGGAACGGATCTCGGCGACAGTCGACGACGTCGCCCGCTCGTCGAATCTGCTACAGAGTGCCATCGGCTGGATGAGGTACACCATCGACGCCGAGCTGATGATGAACCAGATCGGTGAGGCCAGCAAGCGCATCTCGGCATTGTTGGCCGGGGCCAAGCAGTACTCGCAAATGGACAGGGCGCCATACCAGTCCGCCGACGTTCACGAGTTGTTGAAGAGCACGCTGATGATGTTCGGCGACAAGATCGGTAAGGACGGCCCGATCAAGGTGGTGAAAGACCTCGACATGTCGCTGCCCGAATTGCTGTGCTACCCAGGCGATCTAAACCAGGTCTGGACCAACATCATCGATAACGCAATCCAGGCCATGGACGGCCACGGCACGCTGACGTTGCGCACGAAGCGCGAGAACGAAGACATGATTCGCGTCGAGATCGGCGACGACGGACCGGGCATCCCCGACGACATCGTCGGCAATATCTTCAACCCGTTCTTCACCACTAAACCGTTCGGCGAGGGCACTGGGCTGGGGCTGGATCTGGCCCGCCGAATCGTGGTCGAGAAGCACCACGGCGATCTGCGGGTGGTGTCCAAGCCCGGCAACACCCGGTTCATCGTCCTGCTGCCGCTGCAGGCGCCAGCCCCAGAGCTGTCGACGCCCGCAGAACTGCCGATACCGACGGAGCTTCCGGCCGGACTGGAATAGGTGCAACCGCGGCCGAGGTTGACCGAACCATGACTGATGCGAAACCAGACCTCGGCCGATTCGGATCCTTCGGACGCGGGGTAACCCCGGAACAAGCGAAGGACATCGAGGCGCTGGGGTACGGCGCCGTGTGGGTAGGCGGTTCACCGCCTGCCGAGTTGGATTGGGTCGAACCGATTCTCGAGAAGACGACCACGCTTCAGCTCGCCACCGGCATCGTCAACATCTGGACCGCGGACGCCGGCCCTGTCTCCGAGTCCTTCCACCGCATCGACAAGGCCTACCCCGGTCGCTTCCTGCTCGGCATCGGCGTCGGCCACCCCGAGGCGGGGCACGAGTACCGCAAGCCCATCGACGCGCTCAACGAATACCTCGACAAGCTCGACGAGTACGGCGTCCCGAAGAACCGCCGCGTGGTCGCGGCGCTCGGCCCGCAGGTGCTCAAGCTGTCCGCCCGCCGCGCCGCGGGCCCGCATCCGTATCTGACGACGCCCGAGCACACGGCCCAGGCGCGGGAGCTCATCGGCCCGGACGCATTCATCGCACCCGAGCACAAGGTCGTGCTGACGACGGACGCGGAGAAGGCCCGGGCGGTCGGCCGTAAGGCGCTCGAGATTTACCTCAACCTGACGAATTATCTCAACAGCTGGAAGCGTCTCGGCTTCAGTGATGAGGAGATCGCAAAACCGGGTAGTGACCGTCTGGTGGACGCCGTCGTCGCCTACGGCACGGTGGACGCGATCGCGGCGCGACTGAAGGAGCACCTCGACGCGGGAGCCGATCACGTGCCGGTGCAGGTACTGACGTCGCCCGACAAGTTGGTGCCTGCTCTTGCCGAACTGGCCGGCCCGCTCGGCCTGCGGTGAACGTCTGACCGAAGGGGATTTATCAATGACTGAACTCAAGCCCGACCTTGGCCGCGTAGGTGTGTGGACCTTCGGATCGCCGGGGCCGGAGCAGGCCGCCGAAATCGAGAACCTCGGATACGGTTCGTTGTGGGTTGGCGGATCGCCTGCGGCGGATCTGTCGTTCGTCGAGCCGATCCTCGAACAGACGGATTCACTGCAGGTGGCCACCGGCATAGTCAACATCTGGTCGGCAGACGCGAACGAAGTCGCGGACTCATATCACCGCATCGAGAAGGCGTTTCCGGGCCGGTTCCTGCTCGGCGTCGGGGTCGGCCATCCCGAACACACGCAGGAGTACCGCAAGCCCTATGACGCGTTGGTCGAGTACCTCGATGTGCTTGATGAGAACAAAGCGCCGACCAGCCGCCGCGTCATAGCCGCGCTCGGCAAGAAGGTGCATGAGCTGGCGGCACAGCGCAGTGCTGGCTCGCATCCCTACCTCACGACCCCGGAGCACACCGCGCAGGCACGCGAATGGATCGGCCCGACGGTGTATTTGGCGCCCGAGCACAAGGTGGTGCTGACCACCGACAAGGAGGAAGCTCGCGCGATCGGTCGCAAGACCGTCGACTTTTACCTCAACCTGAGCAACTACCTGAACAACTGGAAGCGGCTCGGTTTCACTGACCAGGACATCGCAAAGCCCGGCAGCGACAAGCTCATTGACGCCGTCGTTGCGCACGGCAGCGCCGATGACATCGCCAGCCGGCTCAACGAGCATCTGGATGCGGGCGCCGACACGGTGTTGATCCAGGTGTTGGGCGGGCCGGACAAACTGCTGCCGACACTGACCGAATTGGCGGGACCGCTCGGACTCAGGGACTGATCGCCCGAACTTTCGCCCGACGGGGTAGCACGTCGCGTGGACTACAGCAGCTTGTCCAGCGTGATGGGCAGGTCGGTGACGCGCTTGCCGGTCGCGTTGAAGACCGCGTTGGCGATGGCCGGCGGCACGGCGACGATGACCAGTTCGCCGAGGCCTTTGACGCCGATGGGGTCGGCGACAGTGTCCTCGCCGGGCAGGAACATGGCGTCGAGCACCGGTACATCAGCGTTGACCGGCACGAGGTAATCGGACATGTTGCCATTGACGACTCGGCCGTCGCGGTAGTCGAGCTGTGTCCCCTCCAGCAGTGCCATTCCGAGGCCCATCACCATTGCGCCGATCGCCTGGCTGTGCGCGAGGCGCGGGTTGATGATCCGCCCGGCGTCGTAGCATCCGAAGACCCGCCGGATCCGCACGCGCCCAAGCGATTCGTCGACACCGACCTCGGCGAAGACCGCACCGTAGGCGTACATCGAGAAGTGTTTGTCCGCATCGTCGGGTGTCCAGGTCTGCTGGGTGTCCAGGCTGGGCCAGCCCCGCCGGCGCAGCAGATCCTGATAGCCCTCGGCCCGTGTGGGGTCATCCGTCCGATACATGCGGCCGTCAGCCACCATGACGTTCTGCGGTGCCGCGCCGTGTACCGGCGACGCGGGGTCGACGACCGCGGTACGGATCAGCCTGTCCCGCAATGAGTTCGATGCGACGAAGACCGCCGAGCCGACGCTGGCCATCGTTCTCGAGCCGGAGTGCGACGGAGCCTTGGGGAAGGCGCTGTCACCCAAGGAGAACCGCACCCGCTGCAACGGCAGACCGAGCGCGTCGGCGGCCACCTGCGTCATCGACGTGTAGGTGCCTGGCCCCATGTCACACGTCGCACTGAACACGTCCGCGGTGCCATCGGCATTGATGCGCACCCGGGCGGCGGCCTCGCTGCGGTTGGTGTGGTAGCCCGCCGCCGCGACGCCGATGCCGATCAGCTCGTTTCCGTCACGCACAGAGCGCGGCGTCGGATTTCGCCGTGACCATCCAAATACGTTGGCGCCCTGAGTAAGGCAATCGGCAAGCCGCGGTGTGGAGAACGGCAGACCGTTGGTCTGATCGAGATTCGGCTGGTTGCGCAACCGGAAGTCGATCGGATCCAGACCGAGGCGGTGGGACAGGTCGTCGATGCCGGATTCGAGCACGAAGGTGCCCGGCGTCGCTCCCGGGCCGCGCATCGGACAACCGACGTTGACGTCGAGCGGCACGACGCGGTAGGTCGAGCGCATATTCGGGCTGTTGTACAGAAACTTCGCCGGGCCGGTGATGCTGTCTTCGAACAACTGATAGCGCGCCGACTCCGTGTGGCCCTCGTGCACGATCGCCTTTATGGTGCCGGCCCGGTCCGCGCCGATGGCCAGCCGCTGCCTGCTGGTGGGCCGGTAGCCGATGCCGCTGTACATCTGTTTGCGGGTCAGAACGAGTTTGACGGGTCGGCGCACCTGTTTGGCGGCGAACGCGGCCATGATCTGGTGGGGCCAGGTGCCGCCGGCACTGCCGAAGGCGCCACCGATGAACGGGCAGATGACCCGCACGTGATCAGGTGGGATGCCAAATGCATTGCCATAGGCTGCTTGTGCGGCGTTGATGCCCTGCGCCTTGTCCCACACGGTAAGCCGGTCGCCCTCCCAGCTGGCGATGGTTGACGGCAGCTCCATCGGATTGTGGTTGTAACGCACGATCGAGTATTGCCTGTCTGACGCCACGTCGGCGCTGCGTAGGGCACCGTCGGGATCGCCTCGGGTGTAATCCTTTTGACGTTGTCCGGGTCGTGGCGTGGCCTGCGGTGAGTCGATATCACTGACTTGAGCGGAGGTGTTGTAGCGCACCTTCACCACCGAGGCGCCATGGGCTGCGGCCTCTAGTGTGTTGGCGACCACGACCGCGACGGGTTGACCGAAGAAGGCCACCTTGCCCGGGTCGAACGGAAGCGTGAGGCCGCCGAAGCCGTCGATCACCCGAACGACGTCGTGGTCCTTGACCGCGGCCGAGCTGTCAATGCTTTCGACGGTGCCGCGGGCGACGGCGCTGCAGACGAGGGCCGCATAAAGCACGTCGTGGACTGGATTGTCGGCCGCGTAACGGGCCGCCCCCGTTACCTTCTGCCTGCCGTCGACCCGCGCAATGGGTTGACCGGTAACAGCCGCGGCCGCCTGAACCGGATGCGTCATGCCATAGCCACCGAATCGCAGATTCTCGCCGAGTAAACCGCCTGACTCCGACACAGTAACCGCCGTTTCTGGGGAGTCTCACAGCCAGCGCGAGCGCAAGGTGCCGTCGACCCTGTCGGCCTTACGCGGCGGAACCCGGTTAGCCTTCGGGGGTTCAAGCCATGTCGCCGCAACTTTGCCACTTAAGCCAGCGTCCACGACGTCGACTGAACGCTCGCTGCACCTGGTTGCAGGCATTCCAGTTCGCCATGCGCCCGACGCTCATATCCTCGGCGGATGGACAGCGATCAAATTCACGCCGCTATCGCCCAGGAGCGTCGCAACATTGCGGATCTGATCGATAGTTTGGATGACTCGCAGCTAGCGACGGAAAGCTTGTGTACGGGTTGGGATGTGAAGACGG
>Ga0070667_100005032_pt1 | contig 11061 bp, 6 predicted proteins | sample KBSS33metaG_FD_64659 | JGI IMG/M metagenome (GOLD analysis project Ga0070667, IMG submission 64659) | Switchgrass rhizosphere microbial communities from Kellogg Biological Station, Michigan, USA - KBS S3-3 metaG | ecosystem: Host-associated > Plants > Roots > Rhizosphere > Soil ...
GCACGCCCAACGCGAGCCGGTCGACTGGATCGGTGAGCCCGTCGAGCTCGTTCTCAATCGACAGCATCAGATCCTCCTCGAGCCACGCCGTGGTGGCGGCCAAGAGCTCCTCGACGCTGTCGTAGTAGTTGTAGAAGGTGCCGCGCGCTACGCCGGCGGCCTTGATGAAGTCGTCGATGACCGGCGCAGCACCGCCCATTTCGGCAAAGACCCCAAGTGCCGCCTCGAGGATGCGTCTCTTTGTACTGGCCCGGCGCTCCCGCCCGACGCGGGTGCGATGGTCCGTCGGCGTGGGCTTGACCCTGGCCTTGGCGCTCATGACCAGCGATCGGGGCCGAAAACAGCGGCGCAATGTCGTCTTGACATGTTTGTCATTTATAGCGGAGTATTGTCATGATGACAATACCGTCATTATAAGCGGTCTACATGCCGTAGACGGCACACCGCAACCGCAAGGTCGATGCTTCGGAGTCTCTCATGCTGATTGCTCGCCTGTCCCGGCGCCTCCTGCAGGCGCTGTTCGCATCGTTGTTCTTCGTCACTCCGCTGGCTGTCGCACAGGCCGGCAGCCGCCCCAACATCGTATACATCGTGGCCGACGATCTGGGTTGGAAGGACGTAGGGTTCCACGGCTCCGACATCAAGACACCCAACCTCGATGCGCTCGCTGCCGCCGGTGCACGGCTCGAGCAGTTCTATGCGCAACCGATGTGCACGCCGACGCGTGCCGCGTTGATGACGGGGCGCTATCCCTTTCGATACGGCCTGCAGACCGCCGTGATCCTGTCCGGACACACGTACGGGTTGCCTACGGATGAGCGCCTATTGCCGCAATCGCTCAAAGACGCCGGATACGAAACCGCGATCGTCGGAAAATGGCACCTTGGCCACGCCGACCGCAAGTTCTGGCCGAAGCAGCGCGGCTTCGATCACCAGTACGGGCCGCTCATCGGCGAAATCGACTACTTCACGCACAGGCAACAAGGCGTACTGGACTGGTACCGCGATAACCGGCGGCTCGACGAGCCCGGATACTCGACCGATCTGATCGGAAGCGAGGCCGTTCGGCTCATCGCGACGCACGATCCCAAGGTGCCGCTGTACCTGTATCTCACGTTCAACGCTCCGCACACACCCTATCAAGCGACGCAGGCCTATCTTGATCGCTATAAGCACATCGCCGACCCAAGCCGAAGGGCGTATGCGGCCATGGTCACGGGCATGGACGATCAAATCGGACACGTTGTTGCCGCGCTGAACAAGCGCGGCATGCGCGAGAACACGCTTATCGTGTTCCAGAGCGATAACGGCGGCACGAGCAACCCGATGTTCGCGGGAGAAGGCGATGTCTCCAAGATCAAGATTCCGGTCGACAATGGCAAGCTTCGGGACGGCAAGGGGTCGTTGTACGAGGGTGGGACACGGGTAGTCGCCTTCGCCAATTGGCCGGGCCGCATCAAGCCCGGCACTGTCGACGGGATGATGCATGTGGTCGACATGTACCCGACGCTGGCCACGCTGGCCGGTGCGCCGCTCGACAACGGGAAGGCGCTGGATGGCATGGACATGTGGCGCACGATCAGCGAAAACGCGCCGTCGCCACGCACGGAGATCGTCTACAACATCGAGCCATTCCGTGCCGGCATCCGTGATGGCGATTGGAAGCTCATTTGGCGAACGCCGCTTCCCGAGGCTCTCGAGCTCTACAACCTGGCGCAGGATCCGTTCGAAAAGGCCAACGTCGCTGCTTCGAACCCGGAACGGGTCACCGCTTTGAAGAAGCGAGTCGGTGACCTGGCGGTTACCGCGGCGAAACCTCTGTTTCTGCAGACCGAGTTTGCGGCAATGCGCGAGCGACTGCATCTTCCGCCTGCCTTTCCTGACGAGGATCTCCAGTTTCAGCAGTAGGTAAGTCGCTCCGAGGATAGTTCGGTCAAACTTGCCAGGCCGTCGACATGCGTTGGTGAGCAGCGCGTCGATCAGCAGTTTATGTCTTGGCCCGGCGTCCTTCGGCCGGCAATTGCGCGGGTCCTAGTCGTGAGCGCCGAGCTCGGTTAGCCAAGCCTTCGGCGCGCAGCGCGAGTCCAGTGAATCCGAGTCCGAGCAACGCGAGCATTGCAGGTTCTGGCACGGCGTGCACTCGAGGGGCACACTTTCGAGTTCGTCGGCTTCCATGGGCAACATGATCCCCGTCCAATCCGAGGGATCGTCACGATTGCACGCAACGAAACAAATCGGCCCGCAGTTGCGCGGGCCGGGTTCGTGCGTGGATATCGGTTCAGATACGTTGTTGTCTACTTCGGTCGTTGCCCTTAGCGCAGAGCGGCACCGGGCTCCAATCCCATTAGCTCAAGCGAGGCCCGTCCCATGGGTCCGTAGGGATTCGCAAACGTTTCGGCAAACTCGAAGTGGTTGTATCCCGGCGCGACAATGAGCTTGACGTCCTTGCCGGCGGCTTTGAGCACGGTGTAGAAATCGTCACTCTGCCGCTGGAATTCCGGCGTCTCCTTTGTTCCGTGGCCCAGTACGATCGGAGCGTGAATGTTATTGATATGTTGAATCGGGCTCAGTTCGCTTATCGTATTGCCGAGTTGGAAGTTGAGATAAAGGTTTCGAGCAGAAAGGGACGCCGGCACCAAGTCATACATGCCACTCGCGCAGACCGCACCCTTGATGAAGTTGCTGGGCAAGCCCCGCGCTGCCCAGTCCGTAGTCATTACGACGCCACACAGATGACCACCGGACGAGTGACCGGAGACGTATATGCCATTCGGATCGAGTCCGAGCCTTTTCGCGTTCTGGTAGACCCAAGCCACGCCCGCGCGAACCTGCTCCGCCATCGTGATCAGGTTCTTGTCTGGCTTGCCATCAACCCCGACTGTTTGAGTGACGTTGATGAAATCGAGGATGACGAGGTTTGCGCCCGCCTGGACGAAATTCTCCGCAAAGTATCCAGAGCCGGACGCCGAGCCTCCCCGCCACGCCCCTCCGTGGATGAAAATCATCGTGGGCGCTTTTTTTGCTTGCCCTGGCGGACCTACTAGAGATCGATATAGGTCGAGGCCTTCATACTGACTTGGACCGTACGCATACCGCTCTGGCGGTCCGTTGGCGGCAATGTAATTGGCGGTCAGCCAAGAGTCGCGCGATCCTGTATCAGGAGGATCTTGCTGCCAGCACACCTGATCGTACGCGGAGTCGATTTGAGGCTTTGTGTACTGAACTCCGTGGGGATCGGTATAGACGATCGGATCACCAGGTTGGGCATCAGGTAACTTCCATGCCGGCCATGGACAGTAAGTCGGTGACGAAGGGGGCGTAAATGCCCAGGCTTGAGTACCTAGCAATGCGAAGGCGGCGAAAACCGCCAAACGAATGTTGCGTTGCATAGACTTCCTCCTAGTGGGCCGCCATCAATAGTCGGGCGCCTCTAATCGATTGAGTTTCTTGGGATCGGCCGCCTCGTGAGAAGTGGCGCTCCGAGCATATCAGGCCGATCGGAAGCGTCAACACGCACGTTTGTAACCGCTTGTTCATCCCGTGGGCGCCAAGCCTCTGGCGCTCGCTAAAACCCTTCGATGCGCCGGCCGATAAGTACGATCTCTGCCTTCATCGCGTCCCCCTCATGCTGGACTTCCAGCATAGCGGCGCGGAAAGGCCCTAGGAACGCGCTCCCGTCGAAGATGCCTTCGTTGCATTGGCTTTTGTACGCAGCAAGGACATCGTTTGTTTTCGTCAGGGCGTCCTTCATTCGGCGGAACTTCTCTTTGAGCTCGCCAAAATACATCTCGATGCTCATTTCTACGCGACCAAAATCCGAGTGCGAATCGCCACGCTCCTTGATGCCTGGCTCGAGCGCCTGGTTATAGGTGATGGTTCCCTGCATTGCTTGCCCAAACGGCAAATAGTAGGCTGCATAAGAGGTGAGCCATTTGTCCAACTCAATGTAGAGGTCTTCAATTCTCTTCCGAGCGCGATCAAGCTCCGCTACGCGAACGTCATGACCAAGCTGCACCCGAAGGCGCTCGCTTATTGCGCGATGAGTTACCGATGCGCCTCCAAACGCCGCTAGCGCCGTAACCACGGCCGCGCCCATCGCGGCCCACGCGGTCGCGGGAATCGAAGAAAGGACGCTAGATAGCCACTGAATCATTGAACCTGCCATGCGCGCTCTAACTGCACCGCGTTCCCTTCACGTTTTTTTCCGACGGCGATATGAGATGGAACTTCAACCATTCCTCCGCAAGCGCGCTTCGCTCATTCCAATATTCTGCGGCATGGCTGTACTCTCGCGCGACTTCGTCCTCGTCGCGGTAGCGAGTGGCGCCTCGCTCGTGTCGATTCGATAGTCCCCGGAACTCGGTGGCCTCATGTCTTTGAGGATTGCAAGTGCTTGTCCGGCAAGCGGCATGCGATGCTTGCGGCCCGCCTTATACGGGCGGCGAAGATGCGCCACTCGCGCTTGTGGGGGTCATACGCCGCGATATAGGGGAGACACGCGAATATTCATTGAAATCGGCAGAGATGTTATACGAATTGATTCGATGATAAGCACGTTTCTGGCGTGGGTGGGATTAACGTTGCCGGGCGATGTGTAGTATTGCTACCGCCACGTCTTCCCCAGCCACCGTTGATGGTAGGGGTCGGCTCGTACAGTGCCCGCAGCAATTTATCACGGAGGGATGAGCGACCCAGCGGTAGGCTAGAAGCCGATCCTTGATCTTGGCGGTAGGCCCACCAACGCGAAGCCCCACGACACTCGCGGGGCTTCACAGAGTCGCCACGTCGCCGTGGCTGTATTTCGTTGCTTAATGCAACGTACGCCGGAAAATGGTTACCGGCTTCGGGGCCATCCTGTTGTAAATGTCATCTATAGAGTACCTCCCCGTCTTGATTGGCTACAACATCGGTGCTACCTCGCAGTACCAGCTCGGGAGAGCCTTCGGTTGCGGGGTACCGTAGTCACGAATCCCGACCCCGCGAAATCCGACATCACGACTGTTCACCTATTCGCGAGCACCGATACAAAAACACCTCCAATACCGTTTTAGACTACGCCGAGCCGGAAAGAGTTTCAAGCAGCCCGCCAACCAGCGTCGCCGGTGGTTGACGGTAGACGGCTTGCGCAGCTATCTCAAAACGCCGATAGCAGGCCAAAATCGTTGCCGGAGGCACCCAGAGAGGTTGTCCATGTCACGCAATGTTCTCGATGAAACACACATTCACCCCGCCATCCGGCGGAAGATTCAGGACTATCACTTCGACATCGTGACTGAAGTCCGGACCGCCGTCGCCGCCAATGACGTGGTGGTAGTCGGCATGAGACAGAATCCTTGGCCGAAGAAGGCGCGTCGGTCGCTCGATGCTGCGGCCATTCCCTACAAGTACCTCGAATATGGGAGCTATCTTGGCGAGTGGCGACGTCGTCTGGCGCTGAAGATGTGGACCGGATGGCCGACAATCCCGATGATTTTCGTCAAAGGAACGCTCGTCGGCGGTGCAAAGGACGTTGAGCGCCTCATCGAGAGTGGCGCGTTGAAACAGATGTTGGCCGAAAAGTGCGGGTCACCATGACCAGGGCCGTCCTCGAATCCGTGCTTACCTGCCCCCACTGCGGCTTCGGGGCGCGAGAGACGATGCCCACGGATGCCTGCCAGTTCTTCTACGAGTGCCGGAGCTGCAAGGCGCTGTTGCGCCCGAAGCCGGGAGACTGCTGCGTGTTCTGTTCGTTTGGCACAATGAAGTGTCCACCGATTCAGCAACAGCGCGGATGCTGCCGGTGATCGGCTACGCGGGATTGTCTCCACTGCGGCTTCCGGTTGCTCATCGGCGCAATGATTGCGCCACCGATGGAGGGATAGATTCGTTCTTCCCGTACGACAACGAGAGCGTCCGGTGACCGACCTAGGATTCGCCGAGGCAATTACAGATTCCGAACCAAATTACTTAACGTCCAATGATCCTTGCGCGGAAGCGCAGATGGTTCGCTTGTCGGCAAACTGCTGGTAGTACCGCTCTCCTTTGGCGACTTCGTAGTTGAAGGGTCAGGAGCTTGTCGGCTGTACGTTGGTCCTCAATCCCCCGTCGCTGTCCGGTAGCGTCGCCACAGTTCATCCGACGTTGGGTAGTCACTCCGCGCTTTCCCCTAGAAGCAAGGCCGCAATTGCGAGCCGGTTCCTCAAGCCTTAGTTGTTGCGGTCAGTTCCGGTGCTGCAGGCGACCGCGTAGCAGTTCGGGCTTTAGCGCAGGTCGCTTAATCCTTGTTATGCGATGGCTGCTTTGAGTCGGGAAATCCATCGAGCTTGAATTCGGCTTCGGGTCGCCAGCGCCAATTCGATCCGCCGCCATCAACGGCTGCAATCCGTCTGAAGCGGTCTCCCAGTCGGCGTCGACCATCGACAACTGATGCCGATCTCGGCCCGTGAGCGAAGGTGATCTGACGTTATTCGTTGGATCAGCGTGCTCGTATGGACCTGGCTGTGGGGTCTGTCGACTGCTACTCGGCATTCCCACTGTCATGGCGATCAGCGCCGTGTGCGAGCGCGTCGAGGATCTGCAAGCGATCAGCGAATTTCCTGGCTACGCGCCGAGCAAGCAGAGGGGCGAGGTCCGTTCAGGCGCGCCCGCGGCCTGATGCCCGATTCACGCCGACCGACCGGCGCTGCGCGTCAGACATGCACGCACGCGCGCCGCAAGCTGCGGGATCGTGAAGGGCTTGGTCACGTAGTCTGTTGCTCCCAACTCGAAGCCCGCGCGGGTATTGGCCTCGTCGTCCATCGCCGTCAGCACCACGACGGGTAGCGCCGCGGTGGCCGGCCTGGAACGCAGGATCCTCAGTACCTCGAGACCGCCCTGTCCAGGCATGAGTAGATCCAGCACGAGAAGGTCGGGTGCCTGCGCGGCGATCAGGGTGAGCGCCTCTCCACCGCTCGACGCTTCGCTCACGACGTGTCCGTCCTGGCTGAGCGCCAGGTTGGCCAGCGCGCGTATGTCCGCATCGTCGTCCACCACCAGCACACGAATCCCGCGCAGCGCCTCCCGCCCGGAGGGTGGGACGACGGAAACTTCGGTCTGGTGCCGGACGCCATGCGGCTCGACGCTCAGCTCAAGGCCCTCGTAGGCGCAGCAGACGTCAAGGTCATGGCCGCGTTGCCGCGCGTACCGGCGTGCACGATTGTCGATCTCCTCGACGAAGCCGTCTTCGTGCGCCGGATCGTGGTGCGTGAGCACGAGCCGCCGCACATTCGCCGCGCCGGCCATGTCCACGGCGTACTCGTACGTGCTGTGGCCCCAATTCCTCTTGTCAGGATATTCCTCGGGCGTGTATTGCGCGTCGTGGATCACCAGGCCTGCGTTGCTCATGAAGTGCGCGTGTCGCCGATCGCCCTCGTGCGCAATGGTAGTGCCGTCGCCACGCGTAACGCTGTCGTGCGATAGCGTATCCGCAAAGGGCTCGTGGTCGCACAGGTACGCGACGCTTGCACCGTCTGCCTCGACGCGGTAGCCGAGCGTCATTGCCGGGTGATGGAGATACTGCGCGAGGATCCTCGCGCCCCCAATCTCGTGCGTTCCCTCACCGAGTTCCCGGAACGTGATGGTGGCAGGAAGCTGCGCGATGTCGACGGGGAAGTAGGTGAACTCCATCTGCCCGGCGAGCACTTCGCGGAGCGAACGCGCGCTTCCTTCCGGCCCGCATACCATGATCCGGTTGCCGGGGACAAACAGGGGGGCGAAGAAAGGGAAGCCCTGGATGTGATCCCAGTGCGTGTGACTCAGCAGGATGGTCACCGAAAGCGGTGCGGGGCCGCGCGCCATGAGCTCCACACCCAGCGGGCGCGCGCCGGTCCCGCAGTCGAAGATGAAGGAGGCACCTTCGGCCGTCGTCAGTTCCACGCACGACGTGTTGCCGCCGAAGCGGGTCGTGCCAGGACCCGGCGTGGCAATCGATCCCCGCGTTCCCCAGAATCGTATACGCACGGCGGCTCCGGGGTTGACCTACGCGTACACGACGTGAAGTCCGTCGAGGTATCGGACGAGCTCCACGGACCGTGCGCGAATCTCCTCGGCCGCGCGGCGTCCGGCCGCCTGCTCCAGGGACGCTCCGATCTCCGTGATCCGGTTGAAGCCGTACCCGGCGCCGGACCCCTTCATGTTGTGGCCCAGGATTCGAACGCTATCGTAATCCCGGCGTTCCAGCGCTGCCGCGATGGTGACGACGTCCCGTCGACGCCCCTCGAGAAAGCCGGGAACGAGGGTCGCGAGACTCGGAAGCACTCGGACTAGCCCCAACGTGTGCTCCTCGATGGTGGCGATCAGCGTCGCCTTGCGGATGGGCTTCGTGAGGTGAGCCGTGCAACCTGCGTCAAAGCTCTTGCGAACTTCCTCCGGTAACGCATGCGCGGTAAGCGCCAGGATCGGCACCGGCGTCGCGCCGTTCTCGGATTCCCATTGTCGGATTCTGCGCGCGGCCGAGTAGCCATCCATGATCGGCATCTGGACATCCATGAGCACGATGTCGTACGTGCCGGCAATGAACTTCTCGAAAGCGATCTGACCATTGCGAGCCACATCGGCGCCGTAACCGCTGGCTTTGAGATAAGCCTCGATCAACAGCACATTGTCCTGGGAATCCTCCGCCAGCAGAATTCGCAGCGATTGCGGGCCTGCCGGAATGTGTCGGGCCTGGGTCGCGGGCTGCTCCGCCGCGGGAATGGTGCCTCCGCGCGCTTCCTGGATGGCCTCCAGCAGCTCCGCCTGCTTGACCGGTTTCACGAGGTACGCGGCCACCCCGAGCGCACGACCGCGTGCAACGTCTCCCGCGCGGTTCTCCGATGTGAGCATGAGAATGGTCGTCGCCGCCAATGAGGGCTGCCGATGAATGGTCTCGGCCACGTCGAATCCGTCGACGCCCGGCATGCGACGGTCCAGCAGCACAAGCGAATAGGGCGCGCCGGCATCCTTCGCACGAAGCAGTTTCGCCAACCCCTGTTCCCCGCCTTCCGCTTCGGTCACCACCGCGCCCCAACGCGAGAGCATTTCGTGCAGGATCAGCCGATTGGTAGCGTTATCGTCAATTACTAGCGTACGGACGCCGTTTAGGTGGATCGACCGCGGGGCGGCCGCCAGCGGGGGCCGGTCGCTGAGCGCGAAGCGGGCGGTGAAGTAGAACGTGCTTCCGGTTCCTACGCTGCCCTCCGTCCATATCCGCCCCTTCATCAGCTCGACCACGCGCCACGAAATGGTCAGCCCGAGCCCGGTCCCGCCGAACTTGCGCGTCGTCGAAGTATCGACTTGCGAATAGGGGGCGAAGATCAGCTCGCGGGCCGCCTCGGGGATCCCGATCCCGGTGTCGCAGACTGCGAACCTCAATGCGCCGGGGGTTGGGTCGTCGGGGTCGGATTCGATCCGAACGATCACTTCTCCCTTCTCGGTGAACTTGATCGCGTTCCCGATCAGATTGATGAGGACTTGCCGCAGTCGCGCGGGATCGCCGACCAGCGCAGTGGGGGTGTCGGGGGCGATCCGTAGCGCGAGCTCGAGCCCTTTCTCATGCGCGCGAATGGCCATGATCTCGAGCGTCTTGTCGAGCACTTCGCCGAGATCGAAGTCGAGACTTTCCAGCGTCAAATGGCCGGATTCGACCTTCGAGAGGTCCAGGATGTCGTTGATCAGGTCGAGGAGTTGACTCCCTGCTTTCCTGAAAATTCGCACGTACTCGCGCTGCTCCGGGACCAGCGACGTTTCCCACAGCAAATCCGCCATGCCGATGATTGCATTCATCGGCGTGCGGATTTCATGGCTCATGCGCGCGAGGAAGTCGCTCTTGGCGCGGTTCGCATCCTCGGCGGCCTCCTTGGCTTTAGTCGATTCCGCCTCAGCCTGCTTGCGCTCGGTGGTGTCCTCCATCGCCAGCAGGAAGAGCTCGCGATTGACACCGGGCTCCGAGAGCTTGCGGGCGTTGAGCAGCATCGTGCGGCGGCCGATGGCGGGAAAATCGTGCGTGACCTCGAAGTCCCGGAACTCCGTGTGCTGCGGAATGATGTCTTCCAGCAGGCGTCGCAGCTCGGGGATGTCCCACTGACCGTTGCCGAGCTCGTACAGCAGCCGGCCCTCCGTTTCCGCTTTCGAGGCCCGGAACGTGCCGAGAAACGAGAGGTTGGCCATCTTCACGTGGAGGTCCTTGTCGAGGACCAGCAAGGGCTCTCGCACTGTCTCCACGATCGCTTCCGCGAAGGACTGGACTTCCTGCAGGATCGCCTCGCGGCGCTGGCGATCCGTGATGTCGTCCGCTGATGCGAACACTTTGGATGACCCTTTCGCTGAAACTACCGGTGGAGCTGCAAGCGACGGTCAGAGGAGAGTTACAAGCGGCCCATTAGGAACGGGACGACGAGGATGATCAGGACCACGCCGACGATTCCGCTGGAGCGGCAGCCCCAGCACGGATGCGTGCGGCCACACGGGCAACACGCCGACCAGCACCAGGATGGCAGACAATCAGCAGAATGGTTCATCGAGCACCAAGCCGTGGCGCATTGCGAACACCGGAACGATCGGTGGATGCGAGATCAATCAGACTGACCGCGGACGGATCAGGCTACCATGGATTGACGCAACCACCTGTCCCGATGGTTTGTTGGGCGTCAATGAGGTCAGTTCTTCGTTACCGCGTGGGCGGGGGACCCGCATGCGCCGTCATGCGAGTCGATCCCGCATCACGGGCGGCGACACCAGTCAATTGCTGGGCCGTTCAGTTTTGTGTGGGTGGAGCGTGGGCGCGCGCTTCACAACGCGCGCTCGAGCTTGCGGTACAGACCCGCGGCAGCGTTCATCGACTTCCATCGGCCGCGGCGCGCGCAGTACGTGACGTAGCGGCGCAGAACTCGCATGGCGAGGAAGCGCTCGGCATCATCGATCTCGGGATTCAGGTCGGGTTCAGGATCGCTCGGCAGCGGCCCGGTGCGCCACGGCAGCGCGTTCCACGGTTTGAACGTGTCGCCTTCGCCCTTGCGGAGCTCGGCGTCGCCGGTGACTTGCCAGCGCTCGTGCCGTGCCGCGATG
>Ga0070667_100005037_pt1 | contig 11056 bp, 12 predicted proteins | sample KBSS33metaG_FD_64659 | JGI IMG/M metagenome (GOLD analysis project Ga0070667, IMG submission 64659) | Switchgrass rhizosphere microbial communities from Kellogg Biological Station, Michigan, USA - KBS S3-3 metaG | ecosystem: Host-associated > Plants > Roots > Rhizosphere > Soil ...
CTTCGTCCCCGGGTGGCTCCCAGCCGGGCTCGCCCCAGAACACCGGTTTGAACGGCACACCGCACCGCACCAGCCACTCGAAATGATCAACGCTGCCGGCGCAGTAGTCGCCGACTCGGTTCGCATCGGCGCCCGGCCCCATCGCCGCGTTGAGGAACGCGGCCATGTTGTCGACGGAATCGTCAAAGCCGCAGGCCTTTTGCAGCGGTGTCCCGCCGCCGAGGTAAATGAATCCGCCCGCCATGGCGGCCGCCCCACCCCACCCTCCGGTCCGTTCGACGACGAGGACGTCGGCGCCGACCGACGCCGCCTCGACCGCAGCGGCGGCACCGGCGATGCCGTACCCCGCGATCACGACGTCGGCTTCGAGATCCCAACTCTCGATCTGGTCTGTTGATTTGGGGTAGACGTCGGTATCCATCGGCTAGATCCGCATCGCCGCAGGCGGCTCGCCGACCCACTGGTGGCCCCAGTAGCTGTCGGCGGTGATTTCCTCTGCGGTGTAATACCTTTCGTCCACGCGCATGCCGTCGGTGCCGAACTCGATGTCCCAATCGCCGGGTGCGCGGACGTAGAAGGACACCATCTTGTCGTTGGTGTGGCGGCCCAGCGTCGAGGACAACTGGAAACCCTCCGCGTTGACCCGGTCCAGCGCCTGCCCGACTGCGTCGAGGCTGTCGACTTCGACCATGACGTGGACGAGACCGGGCTTGTCTTGGTTCATTGCGGGACAGATGGCCAGGCTGTGGTGCCGTTCGTTGATGCCGAGGAACCGGACGCGTATCGGGCCGAACTCGGGCGGCGCGGGTACCCGGAATGCGCCGCGCGACCGGAAGTCCAAGACACCGGTGTAGAAGTCGAACAGGCCGCTTGGATCGATCGCAGGCAGTACCACATGGCCGAGACCCTGATCGCCGGTGACGAACCGCGCCCCGTAGGGTGTGACGACCGGGCTGTGATCGAGCACCGCACCGTGGAACACTTCCAGCGTCGTACCCGCGGGGTCCTCGAACGTGATCACTTCCTCGACCCGGCGCTCGTCTGCCTCGGCGGCCGACAGTTCCTTGAACGCAACACCGGCGGCGTCCAACGTGACCTTGACTTCGTCCAGCGCGGCGTGGTCGCGCACCTCCCATCCGACGGTCAGTACCCGGTCGACGTCGCCGGGGGCCACGATGATGCGGGCCGCGCGCTCGTCCATCCGCAGGTACAGTGCCGACGGGTCGGAACCGTTGCCCTCGGCGAATCCCAGGACTCCGAAGGCGAACTGACGCCACCGGTCGATGTCGCTGGCCGCAACGGTGATGTAGCCGAGGCTCTTGATAACGGTCATCAGATCAGCGCTCGCAGCGGACCCTCGGGGTCGACCCCGAACGAGCTCAGCGCGGACGCGTGGTAGGGAGTGCCGGGAATGTGAATCGCGTGAGCAAGACCGGCGTGCGCGTCGCGCCAGAAGCGTTGCAGCGGTTTGTCCATCCGCAACGCGTTGCCGCCCGAGCGCGCGAAGATCTGGTCGACCGCTGTGACAGCGCGCCACGCGGCGCGCACCTGCGTCCGGCGACCTGCGGCGCGGTCCTCGAACGACACTTCCTTGCCGGAGTCGACGATGTCGTAGATGCGGTCGACGTTGGCCAGTAGTTCCTGGCGAGCGGCGTTGATGTCGGCGGCGGCCTCACCGATCGCGTACATGACGTACGGGTCGTCCTTGACAGCGCCGTAGGCTCCGACCCGGTCGCGCTGGTAGTCCAGGTGCGCGCCGAGGGCTCCTTCGGCGATGCCGACCACGGCCGACGTGATTCCCAGTGGGAACATCGTCGACCACGGCATCAGGTACAGCGTCGACGTCATGCCGGCCTTGCGCTGCGCGGTGCCGTCCATCACCTCGGTGGCGTCCATCGTCCGGTAGGTGGGGACGAACGCGTCCTTGACGATGACGTCCTTGGATCCGGTTCCGCGCAGACCGACCACGTTCCACGAGTCTTCGACGATCTCGTAGTCCTTGCGCGGCAGGATCATGTGCAGCATCTGCGGCGGCATCAGCGGCTTGCCGTCGGAATCGCCGAGCATCGCCCCGAGGATGATCCACTCGCATTGGTCGGTTCCCGAGCTGAACTGCCATCGGCCGTTGAAGATGTAGCCGCCGTCGACCGGCTTGGCCACCCCCTGCGGTGCGTACGGCGAGGCGACCCAGGTATCCACGTCGTTGCCCCAGATCTCCTCGGCCACGCGGGGATCGGCGTACGCCAACTGGTAGGGGTGCACACCGACCACACCGTTGATCCACCCCGCAGCAGGGTCGAGCGACGCGGTGGCCATCACGGTTTCGGCGAACTCGCGTGGGTGGACTTCGTAGCCGTTGTACTTGGCGGGCTGCAGCAGCCTGATGTTGCCCGCCGCCTTCATTGCCTTGGTCGTCTGGTCGGTCAACCGGCCGATGGTCTCCGCCTCGGCGGCCTGCTCGCGCAGTTGGCCGGCCATCTCCATCATCCGGTCGATTACCCGCTCGGTCATCGAAGTCTCCTTTGGCTGGAAACCCTGGACTTTAGTCCGGGGAGGAAGCCGATCCCAAGTGGTGCACGCGAGCTCCGACTGGGGATGTCGGTGGTGGCGGTTACGGTGCGGACATGTCGCGGTTTCGGCTGTTGCCGACTATTGACCAGGAGGAAGCCTTGTGGGCGCACTGCCGGGACGCGCGATATGTATGGAATTTGGCGGTGGAGCAGCAACGGCACTGGCAACCGGGCCGCATAGCTCCGGGCTATGTAGAGCAGTCGGCGCAGTTGACTGAGGCGCGCGCCGAGTACGCGTGGCTTCGGGCCGGGAGTCAGACGGTGCAGCAGCAGGCGCTGCGGGATTTCACGCAGGCGATGCGGAACTTCTTCGCCGGGACACACCGGCGCCCGACATGGCGCAAAGCCGGTGTGCACGAAGGCTTTCGGCAGGTCGGGTTGAAACCCCATCACATCGAACGGCTGAATCGCCACGTCGGTCGGGTGTGGGTGCCGAAGGTCGGATGGGCACGCCTCCGCCTGTCGCGACCGGTGCCCGAGGGTGTCAAGTCCTATCGAATTACCCGTGATCGGGCTGGCCGCTGGCATATCGCGTTCGCGCATGTCCCCGACCCGATCTGCGGTCCGAGGGATTGCAGCGTGGTCGGCATTGACCGCGGCGTTGCCGTGTCGGCTGCGCTGTCGACCGGCGAGCTGCTGCATGTACCTGGTTTGACTGCGGGTGAGTCGAAGCGGTTGAAGGTGTTGCAGCAGCGGCTGGGCCGCGGCAAGCGCGGTTCCAATCGCCGCGAGGAGACGAAACGTGCGATCGCGCGACTGAAGGCCCGTCAGAGGGATCGGCGCAAGGACTGGGTCGAGAAGACCACCACCGACCTGGCGCGACGGTTCGAGGTGATCAGGGTCGAGGCTCTTGACGTGCGGGCGATGACCCGGTCTGCGCGCGGGACCGTCGAGCAACCGGGCACGGGAGTCGCCCAGAAGCGCGGGCTCAACCGCGCAATCATGCGAAGTGGCTGGGGCCAGCTGATCGCACGGCTGCAGCACAAGGCTTTCGGCCGGGTTGAACAGATCCCGGCTGCGTACACGTCGCAACGATGCTCCGCGTGCGGGCACGTCGCACCCGGAAACCGCAAGAGCCAAGCGGTCTTCGAGTGCGAGGCCTGCGATGCTGGCCGGTGCAACGCCGACGTGAACGCTGCACGCAACATCGCCGCCGGACGGGCGGTGACAGCACGGGGAGACCTCGCCGGCGGGCGGTCTGCGAACCGTGAACCTCAACTCTGCCCTCCTGCCGCATAGCAACTGCGTGGGGTTGGAATCCCCTGGCGATGGCCAGGGGAGGACGTCAAGGTCTACCGCAACCGGCGTCATCGGCGCCGCAGCAATCCCGGTCAGCGGAACTAAGGGAGCCATCAAAACTCGATGTGCACGATGTCGGAGACGGGTCCGGACCGGCAGGCCAGGATGAGGCCGGCCTGACGGTCTTCGGGATCGAGTATGTCACTGTGTGCCATGTCGACCTCGCCGGAAACGACGGTGCACACACACGAGCCGCAGCGCCCCTCGCGACATGAGTGGGGCACGTCGATGCCCGCCGCGAGCATCACGTCGACGAGCGTGGACTGGCGCGGCCAACTGATGTGATGCCGACGCCCGTCGAGTTCCACATCGGCGGTGGATTTCAGCGTGTCTTCAGCTATGGACATAGCAAGTCAGTGTGAGGGCGCGGCGGCTGGTGCAGGCGGTGGGCGCCCGATGTCCGGGAAAGTCGACAGTGAATGTCCAGTGACCGGGAAGCGGCGAACGGCGGCCGGCCGACACCACCTACCGTCCCGTTCGTGATCCTTGATGCCGTTGTCGTCGGTGCCGGCTTCGCGGGCCTGTACGCGTTGCACAAGTTGCGCTCGCAGGGACTCTCGGTGCGGGTGTTCGAGGGGGCACCCGACATTGGCGGCACCTGGTACTTCAACCGCTATCCCGGCGCCCGCTGCGACGTCGAAAGCGTCGACTACTGCTACTCGTTCTCCGATGAACTGCAGCAGGAGTGGAACTGGACCGAGAAGTATGCGACGCAGCCCGAGATCCTGTGCTACCTCAACTGGGTCGCCGACAAACTCGATCTGCGCAGAGACATCACGATCAACACCAAGGTGACGTCGGCCGTGCTCGACGAGCAGACGTTGCGCTGGACGGTGACCACCGCACCGGCGAAACCGTGACCGCGCGGTTCTGCGTGATGGTCACCGGCGCGCTGTCAGCGGCGATCACCCCGAAGTTCAACGGGCTGCAGACATTCGAGGGCGAGCTGTATCACACCGCCCACTGGCCACACGAAGACGTCGACTTCGCAGGCAAGCGGGTCGGCGTCATCGGCACCGGATCGTCAGGGATTCAGTCGATCCCGATCGTCGCTGAACAGGCAGTGCAACTCTACGTGTTCCAGCGGACCCCCAATTACAGCGTTCCGGCGGGTAACAAGCCGCTGACTCCCGAAGACATCGCGGATATCAAGGCGAATTACGCTGAACGCCGGCGGTTGTCGTGGCGCAGCGGCGGCGGCTCGCCACATATCGCCCACCCGAACAGGACGATGGACGTCTCGCCGGAGGAACGCCGCCAGGCGTTCGAAAACCGTTGGCAGTTGGGCGGCGTGCTGTTCGCCAAGACCTTCCCAGACCAAATGGTCGACCCTGTGGCCAACGAGGAAGCCAGGAAGTTCTACGAGGAGAAGATCCGCGCACTGATCGACGATCCGCAAGTCGCCGACATGTTGATCCCTGACGACCATCCGATCGGCACCAAACGGATCTGCACCGACAGCAATTACTTTCAGATATTCAACAGGCCAAACGTGGAACTGATCAGCGTGCGCAAGACGCCGATCCAGTCGATCGACGCCACCGGGATCAACACCACGGACGCGCACTTCGACCTCGACGTGATCGTGCTGGCTACCGGTTTCGACGCGATGACGGGAGCACTCTCCAAAATCGACATCGTCGGCCGAGGTGGACAGGCGCTGCGCGACGACTGGAGGCACGGTCCGCGCACCTATCTGGGCCTTGGGGTCGACGGGTTCCCCAACCTGTTCATCGTGTCGGGTCCTGGCGCTCCGGCGGTGCTGGCCAATATGGTGCTGCACGCCGAGGCCCACGTGAACTGGATCGCGGACTGCATCGACCATCTCGACAAGCACGGCTACGCGGGTATCGAGGCCCGGTTGGAGGCGGTGAACCTCTGGATCGCCGAATGCGCGGCGCGGGCCGAGGCTACCCTGTTTCCGAAGGCCGATTCGTGGTACATGGGCGCGAATGTTCCTGGTAAACCGAGGGTATTCATGTTGTTCGTCAGCGGATTCGCGGTCTACAACGATATCTGTGCCGAGGTCGCGGCGGCCGGCTATTCCGGTTTCGAACTGATCAAGGCACCCTGATGTCCGGACTGATTGACAAGGTCGTGGTGGTCACTGGTGCCGCCAGAGGGATGGGACGCGTGCACTGTGAGCGGTTCGCCGACGAAGGTGCCGATGTGATCGCGATCGACGTGCCCGCGGCGGCCGACGAATTGCGCGACACTGCAGCCGAAGTGGAGAAGCGGGGCAGGCGCTGCGTGGCGGGGTTGGCCGACGTCGCTGATCTCGAGGCGATGTCCGCGGTGGTCGACGCGGCTGTCGCCGACCTCGGCCGCCTCGATGTCATCGTGGCCGATGCGGGCATCTATCCCGCCGGTGCGCCGACGTGGGAGCTGACCGAGGAGGTTGGCGCCGCACGCTCGATGTCAACCTGACCGGGGTGTGGCACACCGTGAACGCGGGTCTGACGCACTTCGGTGACCATGGCGGTGCGATCATCATCATCAGTTCCACCAACGGATTACGGGGTACCGCGAACACCGCGCACTACACCTCGTCCAAGCATGCCGTGGTCGGTCTGGCCCGAACATTGGCCAACGAATTGGGCGAGCAGGGGACCCGGGTCAACACTGTTCATCCCGGTGCAGTCGCGACCACGATGATCCTCAACGAGACGACGTTGAAGCAGTTGCGACCAGATCTCGAGAGGCCCACCGTCGACGACGCCGCGGCGATGCTGACGGCACGCCATCTGCTGCCGGTGCCGTGGGTCGAACCGGTCGACGTCGCAAACGCCGTGGTGTTCCTGGCCTCCGACGAGGCCCGCTACATCACCGGCACCCAACTCGTCGTCGACGCGGGCCTGCTGGGGAGGGCATGATGGGCGACCGGCTGAAAGGAAAAGTCGCCCTGATCACAGGCGCTGCAAGGGGGATCGGGCATGCGCAGGCGGTGCGTTTCGCGCAGGAGGGTGCCGACATCATCGCGCTCGATGTCTGCGGTCCTGTCGACACCGTCATCGTTCCGCCCGCCACGCTGGCCGACCTCGACGAGACGGTCAGGTTGGTCGCCGAAGCGGGTGGACGGATCGTCGGCGAGGTCGTCGACGTCCGTGACACAGACGAGGTGCAGGCCGCGACCGACCGCGGTGTCGAACAGCTGGGCGCGCTCGACGTCGTCTGCGCGACAGCGGGGATCACGTCGCGCGCCATGGCCGTTGATCTCAGCCAGAACGCTTGGCAGACAATGCTTGACGTCAACTTGACCGGCGTATGGGCAACGTGCCGCGCAACGGCGCCGCACCTCATCGACCGGGGCGCCGGTTCGATCATTCTGACGAGTTCCATCGCGGGTCTGCGCGGGTTGGTGGGGGTGGCGCACTACACCGCAGCGAAGCACGGCGTCGTCGGTCTCATGCGCAGCCTCGCCAAAGAGCTTGCACCCCATAACATCCGCGTCAACACGGTGCATCCGACAAACGTTGACACGCCGATGATCCAGAACGGCCATGTCCGGCGCGCGTTCCGGCCGGACCTCAAGCATGTCACCCGCGAGCAGTTCGCCGACGCGGCCCGTTCGATGAACATGCTCGCGATCCCATGGGTCGAACCGGTCGACGTCGCCAATGCGTGCCTGTTCCTCGCCTCCGATGAGGCACGCTACATCACCTCGGTCACGCTGCCGGTCGACGCGGGCAGCACCCAGCGCTGAACCCTATTCGCGCATCAAGAAAGACAGCACGGTGTCTTCGAACGCCTGCTTGGCCTCGATCATCGCCCAGTGCCCGCAATTGGGGAACACGTGAAGTTCGGCGTTGGGAATGGTGCGCATCGGGATCAGCGCCATGTCCAGCGGGCTGACGCGGTCGTCGCGCCCCCACGTCAACAGGGTGGGTGCCGCGACCTTGTGCATCATCGCCCACGGCATCGGCGCGTCCGATGCCCGCATCGCCGTCATCATCTGGTCGAACGCCGCCCTGCCGTACATTCGGCGGGCGCTCTCCAGCGTCGGCGGGTCGGTGGCCAGCGCCCACCGCTCCTCGATCAGCTCATCCGTCACCACTGCCGGGTCGTAGACCATCGAGTGCAGCCAGTCGACCAGCCGCTCGCGGCTCGGATTCTCGGTGAACTCCTGTAGAAGCCTGATGCCCTCGCTCGGGCCCGGCGTGAGGATGTTCGTCCCGATTCCGCCGATGGTGACGAGGCGTCGAACGTCGGCAGGCTTACGGATCGCGTAATTGATGCCGACGCCGCCGCCCATCGAATTGCCGATGATGTCAACGGAGTCGAGGCCCAGCGCCTCGACAAAGGTGCCCACGGCACCGTATGCGGTCACCATCGGGTGACCGCCGAAATCGTCGCTCACTCCGAATCCGGGGAATTCCAGAATCAGGCAACGGAAATGCGCGGCGAAGGTCCCGAGAATGCCGCGGAAGTTACGCCAGCCGGTGACACCGGGACCGGAGCCGTGCAGGAGCAGCAGGGGCGTGCCCTCGCCCGCTTCGTGATAGCGCAGGACACCGGCGTCGATCGAAATCTCGCGAAGCGTGCCGTCGTAGGTCAATTCCACTGCCATAGATTGGCATCGTGGCACACGGATTCCATCGGTGGTCCCGGTCAGTGGGCGAGTCATGCTGACGCAATTGAGCTTTCCACGACGAAGGGGCACCCCTTGTGAGGGTGCCCCTTGCGTTTGTGAACGATCTACTTGACGTCGACGTAGATCGTCTTACCGGTGACCGTCGTTTCGAGGCTGTCACCCGGGTTTCCGGAATCAGTGCGGCTGTAGGTCTGGCCGGGCCGCACCGCGACCACAGTGGCCTGATCCAACGGGGTCGCACCGATGCGGTTGACGATCACGTTGTAGCCATCCGCCTGCAGCTGGTTGATGGTGTCCTGGGCGTTACCCGGACCAGTCGGGGCGGCGCCCGCCGGTGCAGCCACGCCGAGAACAGCGGCGGCCAATCCGCCGGCAAGTATGGAAGCGAATCCGAACTTCTTCATTGTTGGTGCCCTCATCTTTTTGTGCTTCTTCATTCGGACGCTGCAGCTACGTTGTCCGACCGACAAGATCAACGCTTTAATTCCATCGGCAGGATTTGATCTGCGGTTGGCAGTAATAAATCTGTTGACGCGTGGGCTTGGTCAGGAAGACGACAACGCGACCGACTGGCATGATCGTCCGATGGTGCTCAGCCATGCCGCATCCGCCACCGTCCACCGGCTGCCCGCGACGCCGCCGACCGTGCACTGGGGCTACTTCGACCCGCGACTGGAGCCCGTGCTGACCGTCTCGTCGGGAGACTTGGTGGCCATCGAGACCCTGACCCACCACGCCGGCGACGCCCCAGACCTGCTGATGGACGCGAGCATCGTCGACGTTTTCGACCGCGTCACCGACCGTGGGCCCGGACCGCATCTGCTCACCGGCCCGATCGCCGTCGACGGTGCCCGCCCCGGCGACGTGCTCCAGGTCGACATCCTCGAGGCCACACCGCGGCTGCCGTACGGCTCCAATCTCGCGGCGCACTGGGGTTTTCTCTACGGCGAGATCCCGGTCGAACGCGTCACGGTCTACGAACTCGACGCGCAGGCCCACCTCGGGCGGGCCCTGTTCGGCTACGACTGGACCGCGACCCCGCTTGCCGACCAGCCCGGCACGATCGTCGAACCCGACAAGGACGCACGACAGCGCGCATTGCCCGGCGTCGTCGTCCCCCTTCGTCCGCATTTCGGCACCATGGGCGTGGCGCCGGAAACCCCACAGCGGGTGTCGTCGGTGCCGCCCGGTGACCACGGTGGCAATGTCGACAACTGGCGTATCGGGGCAGGCGGGACCATGTACTACCCGGTGCAGGTGCCCGGCGCCCTGCTGTCCATCGGTGACCCGCACGTCTCGCAGGGCGACGGCGAAGTCAGCGGCACTGCGCTCGAGGCATCGTTGAACGGCCTGCTGCGCTTCACAATTCGCCGCGACCTGCCGTTCACCATGCCGGTCCTGGAAACCGCCACCGAGTTGCTGGTGCACGGTTTCGGCGACACGCTCGATGGCGCGATGAAGGCCGCGGCACTGCGCGCACACGGCATTCTGCAGGGATATTTCGGGCTTTCGCGGGCAGACGCCTACTCGTTCATGTCCGTCGCGGCCGACTTCACTGTGACGCAGGTGGTGGACCAGCGTCAGGGTGTGCATGGCCGCATCGACAAGCGCTGCTTTCCCCGCTGGATCGGGATACCGGCGTGAGCGGCAACGGGATTCGCTCGTTCACCTTCACTCCTGCCGACGGCGTGCCACCGGCGGTTGCGCCATTCGCTCATGCCACCGCCGCCGGACAGACTCTGTATGTGACCGGCCAGATGCCGACCGACGTCACCGGCGCCGTCGTGGGTGATTACGTTGCGATCCAGACCGATCAGGTGCTGCGCAACCTGATGCGCGTCACCGAGTTGTGCGGCGGGGGACTGGCCGACGTCGTCTCGGTCCGCGCCTTCCTTCTCGACTGGAATGACTACGGCGCCTTCAACGAGGCCTATGCGGCCTGGTTCCCCGACCGGCTGCCGTCGCGCACGTGTGTCGGCGTCACCGGTCTCGCAGTGGGCGCGCTCGTCGAGATCGACTGGGTGTGCTGGCGAAGCGACGGATGGGGGACCACAATCGGGTCATAAGCCCCGCGGGGCCAAAACGACGCCGCGGGTGGGTCCGTCGAGGAGGACACCATGACCATCCTCTACACACTCGCCGCGGCCGGCGCCGCCGGAATCGGCGTGCTCTGGCTCGCATTGCAGAACATCCGGGTCGTCAAGCAATTCGAACGAGGCGTCGTGTACCGGTTCGGGCGCGTCCAGAGCCGCGTTCGCGAACCCGGCCTGACGATGCTGATCCCGATCGTCGATCGCCTGCAGAAGGTGAACTTGCAGATCATCACGTTGCCGGTGCCCGCCCAGGACGGCATCACCCGCGACAACGTGACGGTGCGCGTCGACGCCGTCATCTATTTCAAGGTGGAAGATCCAGTGCGGGCGTCGGTCGACGTGCAGGACTATATGTCCGCGATCGGCCAGGTCGCGCAGACGTCGCTGCGCTCGATCATCGGCAAGAGCAACCTCGACGACCTGCTGTCCAACCGCGAACGGCTCAACCAGGGCCTCGAGCTGCTGATCGACAGCCCGGCGCTGGGCTGGGGCATCCACATCGA
>Ga0070667_100005042_pt1 | contig 11055 bp, 12 predicted proteins | sample KBSS33metaG_FD_64659 | JGI IMG/M metagenome (GOLD analysis project Ga0070667, IMG submission 64659) | Switchgrass rhizosphere microbial communities from Kellogg Biological Station, Michigan, USA - KBS S3-3 metaG | ecosystem: Host-associated > Plants > Roots > Rhizosphere > Soil ...
CGCTCCAGCTCGGGGGAGACGGCGTCGGTCCACGGGGTGGAGAACGGCATGGTGGCCGGATCGTGGATGCCTTCGGCGGCCAGTTGGGCGAGCTCGTCGGCCAGCCCGTCGGTCACATGGCACAGCTGCAGTACCGGGGTGATCACCTCCAGTTCTGCCAGCGGCCATGGCGAATGCTGCATGCCCAATACCAACACACGCGAGCTAATCGACGAAAGCGAATATTTTCCGCGGTGAACCGTGTTGAACTGCAACGTTGGTCGGTGGTGTAACAGCAGCACCGCAGCGAGCGAAACACTCCCAGAGGCCGGGGAAGACCGATGCGGCCAGAATAGAGGAGGATTCCATGACTCGTGCCGTCACGTTCGGCCGTTCCACCCTCGGCTTCATCGCCCTGGGTGCCGCCTGCGCCGCGCTGGCCACACCCCAGGTGCACGCTGAACCGGTGAGCCCGACGTCGCCGACGACGTCGGCTACTGCGCCGAACCCGACCTCCCCGACGACGTCGGGCACGGCCCCGACGACCACGACGACCACCGTGGCGCCGGCTGCCACCGTCGCCGACTGCAGCACCGCGACGCTGGCCAAGACCATCAGCTCGGTCACCCTGCAGCTGTCGGACTATTTCGCCGCACACCCGGATGCCGACAGCTCGCTGCTCGACGCCACGCGCCAGCCGGCGTTCACCGCGATGAACCAGTTCGACAGCTACTTCAAGGCCCACCCAGACGAGGCCGATGCACTGCGCGGCATCCAGGCTCCGCTGGCCGCCTTCAAGGACCGCTGCGGGCTGCAGGTCGCGCCGACCGACGCGCTGGCCGTCCTCAACGGCGTCTAGTCACCACCTGCCGAACGTGCGCGAATGTGCCAATTCACCAACGGATTTCGCACACAAGCTCACGTTCGGCCGGGCTGGGACCCGCCGAGCTGCGCTGTCAACGTCGCAGCTGCGGCCACCAGCGCGCGGGCCCGTTTACTGATTTCCGCGTCGGTCAGGGCCCGGCCGACCTGTAGTGACAACACCATGACCTGGCGCTGGTGGTGGTCCAACACCGGCGCGGCGATGACGCTGACGTCCTGTTTGGACCGGCCACTCGATTCACTGGGCAGATATACGCGCTCGCCGATGTCAGAGACGAGTTCGCCCAGCAGGACCCGCAATTCGTCGGGCAGCGTGCTCGACATGCCCGCCATCATGGCGTACAGCCGCCGCCCGCCGGGCGTCAGCCGCTCCACGAGATAGCCGGATTCGCGGCACTCGGCGATCACTCGTTCCAGCCGGGCACTGTCGGTGCGCAAGGGGATCGTCGGCTCCTTGGCCAGCCAGTCCCGCACTGCCCGTTCGTCCCACAGTACGAACATGAGGCCGACCGGAGGGGCGAACGGATAACTCTGGCCGACCTGCACCGGCTCCGGACTACCTTGCGGCGCAACGAGTTCCAGCAGTGTGATGCGATCGTCGACCACTGCCGACAGGGCCGCGGTGGCATTGAATGCCTCTGACAGCCGGCGCAGCTCCGCCCGCGCGGCCGGGCTGACCCGCATGGACTCCTGCGCGGTGTGGCCGAGGGTGATCAACCTGGGTCCCAGTCGGTAGGTCTTCTCGGCCGCATCGCGCACCAGATAGCCCGCTTCGGCAAGGGTTGTGGCGATGCCCAGGCAGGTGGGTTTACTGAGGTCGAGCCGTCGGGCCAGCTCCGACAGCCCGAACTGCTCGTGGGGATGACTGGCGAGGAAGTCCAGCACCGCGACGACGCGGGCGGTGGGCGGCGATGCGCGACCGGTGTCAGTCATGGCAAGGAATGTACGACATCGGTCCAAATATGGACCGATGTCGGTGAGTTTTCGATGTCGTGCAAAAAGTGTCCGCATTCTGCGCGCGTGCGCCTCCTACCTGTGCGGGTTCAGATCGGCCCGCTTCGAGTAAGGAGCAACAATGACCACTTCGACAATCTGGTACCGGATGCCCGCCGCGGTGCGCATCGGCGCGCACGCTGCCATCGGATTGGGTGCGGCCGCGTTGGTGGCTGCCATCTATTACCCGGCCGGGCCGGCGTCGCATGCCGTGCTGGTGACCGCAGGCGTCGTGGGCGTGATGATGGTGATGGCGGCCGTCTGGGGTGAACGACTCCTGCGCCGGGATTTCGGTTCCGCTGCGCAATATGTCGAGTTCGCGGGAGCGCTGCGGTCGGGCGAACTCCCGGCCGATATCGAACCCGCCGTATGGCGGGGGTGGCTGGCCCGCGGCCGCCAGTACAACGTCCAGCGCATCGGCGCTGTTGCACCGCTGGTGGTGTTCGGGATCGTGCCGGCTTTACGGGTGCCCACAACGGCGCACCTGATCATCGCCGTCGTGCTGGCCGGACTCGCGGTGTCGACCGTGGTCGATTGGCACATCGAGCGGCGGCTCATCGCCCGGTTGGCGACGGCAGTCGAGGAGCGTGCCGCAGGCCGGTGACTGCCTCCTGAGCGGCCTGTGCGGCATTGACGGCGACTGCAACGCGTTCTACTCTTCATTCGGAATATCTACCGATGCGTTCCAATATTGGAACGGAAGGGTGTTGACCGTATGTTCACGCAGTCGTTCGTCGATGCCGTCGCCGAGGCCGAGCGTCTCGTCGCCGCGGCGCCGTTCATCGAAACCGAGGCCGACCTACTCGAAGGCCTCCAGTACCTCGCCGGCTGTATCGCGTCGTGCACGCACGTGGCCTTCGACTTCGACAGGGACCACCCGTTCCTGCACAGCGGCACGGGTCCGTTCGAGAAGATGGGCCTCGACAACCCCGACACCATGTACTTCGGCACCCGCGTCCAGCCCGGCCACGAGTACGTCGTCACCGGGCGCCGCGGCACCACCACCGACGTCAGCTTCCAGCTGCTCGGCGGCGAGTACACCGACGCCAACGTGCCGGACAGTGAGACGGCGTTCGACGACCGCAAGCTCGACATCGCCGCCGACGGCACGTTCGAGTGGCGGTTCACCCCGGCTACCCCGGCGCAGCTGGTGATCCGTGAGGTCTACAACGACTGGTCGGCGCAGCGCGGCTCTTTCGCGATCTCCCGGACCGACACCGCGGGCACCGCGCCGGAGCCGTTGACCCGTGAGCTCATCGAGAAGCGGTACGCCGTCGCGGGCAAGCAGCTGGTGCAGCGGGTCAAGACGTGGCTGCAGTTCCCGAAGTGGTTCTACGACAACCTGCCGGTCAACTCGCTGACCGCGCCGCGGCTCACCCCGGGCGGGCTGGCCACCCAGTACTCGTCCGTCGGGCACTACGACATGACAGCCGACCAGGCCATGGTCATCACGCTGCCGGTGTCGGACGCGCCGTACCTAGGCTTCCAGCTGGGCAGCCTCTGGTACATCTCGCTCGACTACATCAACCACCAGACGTCGCTGAACGGCACTCAGGCGCAGGCGGATCCGGACGGCAAGATTCGGATCGTGGTGTCCGAGAACAACCCCGGCGTGACCAACTGGTGCGAGACGCTCGGCCACGCCAAGGGCTACCTGCAGTTCCGCTGGCAGCGGGTGTCCCGCGAACTGACGGCCGAGGACGGCCCGACGTGCGAGGTCGTCAGCCTCGACGAGGTGGCGGCGAAGCTGCCGTACTACGAGAGCAACAAGATTTCAGACGAAGATTGGCGCGCGCGGATTGCGCTGCGGCAGAAGCTTATTGGCGAGAGGATGGTGGGCTGACCGTGAGCGGACTGCTCGATGGCAAAGTAGTGGTGATCAGCGGTGTCGGGCCTGGGCTCGGGACGACGCTGGCCCGCCGATGTGCGGAGAACGGTGCCGATCTCGTGTTGGCCGCCCGCACAGTGGAACGGCTGGAGCTCGTCGCCAAGCAGGTGACGGCACTGGGGCGTCGCGCACTGGTGGTGGGCGCCGACATCACCGACGAAGAGCAGGTCGCCAACGTGGTGGCCCGCACGACGGAGGAGTTCGGCAAGGCAGATGTGTTGATCAACAACGCCTTCCGGGTGCCGTCGATGAAGCCCTTCGCGAACACGACCTTTGAGCACATGAGGGATGCGATCGAGCTGACTGTGTTCGGGGCGCTGCGCATGACCCAGGGCTTCACCCCGGCGCTCGAGACCGCCAAAGGCGCTGTGGTGAATGTGAATTCGATGGTCGTGCGCCATTCGCAGGCCAAGTACGGTGCCTACAAGATGGCCAAGTCGGCCCTGCTGGCCATGTCGCAGACCCTCTCGACCGAGCTGGGCGAGAAGGGCATCCGGGTCAACTCGGTCATGCCGGGCTACATCTGGGGCGAGACCCTGGAAGGCTACTTCGGCCATCAAGCGCAGAAGTACGGCACCACCGTCGAGCAGATCTACGCGGCGTCGGCCGCCGGCTCCGATCTGAAGCGGTTGCCGACCGAGGACGAGGTCGCTTCTGCGATCCTGTTTTTGGCCAGTGACCTGTCCAGTGGCATCACCGGACAGTCGCTCGACGTCAACTGCGGGGAGTACAAGGCATGACGCGCACCAACGTGGGGACCATCGAGGATCTGCACGCCTCGGCCGTCAAGGCCTGTGGCCTGGAGGACTTCGGCGGCGACGACGACAACTACCTGGAAGCGCTTGGCGTACTGCTGGATTCGTACCAGCGCGAGGCCGACCTCACCGAGCTCGGCAGCAAGATGCAGCGGTTCTTCACCCGCAACGCGCTGGTGGCCCGCCTGGTGTCCAACGCCGCGTTCAAGCAGTACCCGCAGCACGCTGACGTGCCGATCGTGCGACCGATCTTCGTCACCGGCCTGCCGCGCACCGGCACCACGGTGATTCACCGCCTGCTCACGGCCGACCCGGCACACCAGGGCCTGGAGATGTGGCTCGCCGAGTTCCCGCAGCCGCGGCCGCCCCGAGAAACCTGGGCCGACAACCCGGTTTTCTCCGCGCTCGACGCCCGGTTCAAGCAGGCACACGAGGAGAACCCGGACTACACCGGGCTGCATTTCATGACTGCGGACGAGGTCGAGGAATGCTGGCAGCTGCTGCGTCAGTCCCTGCACTCGGTGTCGTACGAGACGCTGGCGCATGTCCCGTCGTACGCCCAGTGGCTGGCTCGGCAGGACTGGACCAAGTCCTATCAGCGGCACCGGCGGAATCTGCAGCTGATCGGGTTGAATGAGCCCGAAAAGCGTTGGGTGCTCAAGAATCCGAGCCATCTGTTCGCGCTGGAGGCGCTGTTGAAGGTCTATCCGGATGCGCTCGTCGTGCAGTGCCACCGGCCGGCGGAGACCATCATGGCGTCGATGTGCTCGCTCGCGCAGCACACGACGGCCGGCTGGTCGAACACGTTCACCGGCAAGGTGATCGGCGACGACTCGATGGAAACGTGGTCACGTGGCCTGGAGCTCTTCAACGCCGAGCGGGCCAAGCATGATCCCAAGCAGTTCTGCGATGTCGACTACTTCGAGTTCATCAAGGACCCGGTCGGCGCCGTCGAGGGCATCTACCGCACGTTCGACATCGAGTTCACCGATGCCGCACGGCAGGCCATGACCGACAGCCACGCCCAGACCCAGCAGGGCCCGCGGGCGCCGAAGCACACCTATTCGCTGTCCGACTACGGGCTGACCGAGGAGCAGGTCAAGGAGCGCTTCGCCAACCTGTAACTGCCGAGATGGGGGCACCTCCGCTTGCGGGGGATAGTGAAAGCCCCCTAGATCAACCGATTTAGGGGGCGTTCGCTGTGGGTATGCCTAGCCGTCGCCGGGCGAGGGCGCGGTGGAGAACTCCTCCAGGCATCCCTCGGCGACCGCATGCTTGATGCTGTCGGACATCTTCGGGCACGAGCGGCTGCGGCTGGGGTCGCCGCCTTCGGCACGGATCTCGCTGAAATACGCGCACCGCGCCGTCGCTTCCGAATTCCACTGGACAGCAGTATGTTCCGGACCCAGTTTCTTCACCGCTACCGTCGAGTGACAGAACCGGCAGTCCACCGGTACCAGGCCCGAGGTCAGGTACCGCTGCCGATCGGCGGCGGTGGCCTCACGAACCGCGGCCAGCCGCACCGGGTCGCCGGCGAAATCCGGTGCCTTGGACCAGGATCCGTTGGCGGGTGCATCGGACGCGGGATGGGCGTGGCCCTCGTCTTCGGCGCCGTGCCCCATCAGCTGCAGCATCGAACGGGCCAGGCTCTCGGCATCGGGAGCCTGGGCCCGTTCGTCATGCTGGGTCATCAGCTGGACTGCTCTGCGGATTCCTTGGCCTCGGCCTGCAAGCGCAGGTTCTCGGCGACCTCGCCCTGCCACTTCTCGTTGGCGACCGTGGTGTCGATCTCCAGCTCGAAGCGGTCCGTCATGTCGGGTGTCACGTCCGCCACATCGACATAAAACTGCTGGTACCAACGACGCATCTGGTAAACCGCGCCGTCTTCCTCGACCAGCAGCGGATTGTCGATGCGGGTCTTGTGCTTCCAGATTTCGACATCCTGCAAGAAGCCCTTGCTGACACCGTCGGTCATGGCGTTGGCCAGCTTCTGGGTGGTCTTCTCGTCCATGCCCTTGGGTTTTTCGACGATGACGCCCCACTGCAGCACGAACGCGTCCTGGCTCACCGGGTAGTGGCAGTTGATCAGGATCGACTCGGCCTTGTAGCCGCTGTAGTTGTTGTGCAGCCAGTTGATCATGAACGACGGCCCGAAGTACGAGGCCTCCGAGTCCAGGTGCGCCTCGCCGTACTGGGTGCCCATGCCACCGATGTCCGGCCGTCCCACGTTGTGCAGGTACTGGCTGGCGATGTGGCCCTCGAAGACGTTCTTGAAGTACGTCGGCAGGCCGTAATGGATGTAGAAGAAATGCGCCATGTCGGTGACGTTGTCGATGATCTCGCGGCAGTTGCTGCCCTCGATCAGCATCGAGTTCCACTGCCAGTCGGTCCAGTCATCGCTGGCGGCTTCGGGGATCTCGGGGATGCGGACCTCGTCCGTTGGGCCGTTGCCCTCGTGGTCGTGCCAGACGAACAGCAGGCCGCCGCGGACGTCGGTGTGCCAGGCGCGCGTGCGGGCCAGGCGCGGAGTGCGCTTGGCGTAGGGCACCAGTTGGCACTTGCCGTCGCCGCCCCAGCGCCAGTCGTGGAACGGGCACGCGACCGCGTCGCCCTTGATGGTGCCCTGTGACAGGTCCCCGCCCATGTGGCGGCAGTAGCCGTCCAGGATTTTCAGGTCACCCTTCGAGTCCGCGAACACCACCAATTTGGTGCCGAACGCCTCGAACGAGTGCGGCTTGCCGTCCAGGAAGTTGTTCACAGGACCCACGCAGTGCCACCCACGGGCAAAGCGGTCCGGCAGTGCGCCGGTATCGATCTCGCGAACCCCCGCGGTTTCGGTGCTCACCTTGGCCTCCCAATCTGTGCCTAGTAACTAGAACACGTTACAGTTTTTCCTCGGTGCAGCGCAATGCAAGCGTCCCGACCTGCGGTATATCTATGTCATGCCGCTTTACTCCTTCGAGGGCCGAAGCCCGGTCGTCGACCCCACGGCGTTCATCGCCCCCACCGCCGTCCTGGTCGGCGATGTCCGCGTCGAGGCTGGGGCGTCGGTGTGGTTCAACGCGGTTCTGCGCGCCGATTACGCGCCCGTCGTCATCCGGAACGGTGCAAACGTGCAGGACGGGTCCGTCCTGCACGCCCCTCCCGGTATCCCGGTCGACATCGGACCCGGCGCGACCATCGCCCACCTGTGCGTCGTCCATGGCGCTCACGTCGGTGCCGAGGCACTCATCGCGAACAACAGCACGATTCTCGACGGCGCGGTGATCGGCAGGCGCAGCCTGGTCGCGGCCAATTCACTGGTGGTGGCCGGGACCAAGATTCCCGACGAGGTGCTCGTCGTGGGGTCGCCGGCCAAGATTCGCGGCCCGATCGCCGGGACCGGCGCCGAGACGTGGATCAACACCAACCCGCAGGCCTACCGCGAGCTGGCCGAGCGCTACCTGGTGGGGCTGGAAGAGCTGTAGGGCCCGGATTTCGCGGAAATCTGACATCCGGGCCGGCGTTCGGCCAAGACTGGGCGCATGAAGCTGTCGCTCTTCGTCCTGGCCGGTGCCTCCGTGGTGCTCGCCGCCCCGCTCGCGCAGGCCGCGCCGCCGCCCAACTTTCCCGACTTCGCGAACTTCGACGTCGTCACCAACACGCACCTGGCGGCATACCGGAACACCACGCAGCAGTTGGTGAAGTTCTCCACCCCCGACGGTCTGTACTGCAACATCGGCGCACTGGCGTCGGCCGGGACGACCGTCCGCTGCTATGGGCCGGTGCCGGGCACCGCTGGGCTGGCGGTTACTGCCGATCCCACCGCGAAGGCGCCCTGCGATTTCGGAATGGCGCAGTTGCATGGCGCCAACAAGGGGACCATCAGCAGTTACCGCGGTGACTGCCCGACCGACATGGCCGGCGCCCCACTGCTCGCTCCCGCACAGAAGGTATCTCTGGGGTCAACCACCTGCGGCGTCGCCCCGGGCGGTGTCACCGCGTGCATCGACAGCACCGACGGTGGCCACGGCTTCGTCCTGCAACCCACCGGCTCCTGGGTTTTTTGACCTTATGACGTCCGCGGAGCTTCCCAGAAGGCGCGTAGTGCCAGCAGTTGCCCGGATTCGTTTGCGCGGTAGGTGAAGACGCCCTGTGTGGTGAAGTCATGCCCGCCGATGGTGGTCACGATGTTGCCGACGTTGGCTTCCTCGTCGCCGCACTGGTAGGTGGTCTCGAAGTTGAACACGAGACTGTCGGTTGGGGCGATCGCCTTGTCCCAGAAAGCCGAGATGGCTTCCTTGCCGCGGTGCCCCTTGCCCTCGGGGTCAAGGAACGACGGCCCGATCGGGTCCTGCACGATGGCGTCGTCGGCGAAGTTGGCCAGCCAGGCTTCCTTGTCGCGGGCGGCGACGGCATCGCGGGAACGCTTGCCGGCGAGGTGTGCGGGATGGTTCGGGTCGGAAACTGTCATGTCAGTCCTTTGCCGGTTTGTCGCTGCTGACCACCCACATCGAGTAGTACTGTGCGCCACCGCCGTACGCGTGGCCGAGTGCCCTGCGGGCGCCCTCGACCTGGTGGTCGCCGGCCTTGCCCATGACCTGGATGGCCGACTCGGCGAACCGGATCATGCCTGACGCGCCAATGGGATTGGAGCTCAGCACTCCGCCTGAGGCGTTGAATGGAATCCTGCCGCCGATCGCGGTCTCGCCGGCCTCGGTCAGCTTCCAGCCCTCACCTTCGGCGGCAAAGCCCAGGTTCTCCAGCCACATCGGCTCGAACCACGAGAACGGCACATAGACCTCGGCGCAGTCGATCTCGTCGATGGGGCTGGTGATACCGGCATCCCGCCACAGGGCAGCGGCCGCGTCGCGGCCGGCCTGTGGGTTCACCTGGTCGCGGCCCGAGTAGGCCAGCGGCTCGGTGCGCAGCGCGGTGGCGTGGATCCAGGCCACCGGATGACCCCCGGCGACGCGGGCGTCGGCCACTTCCTCGTTACCGATCACCAGTGCTGCCGCGCCGTCGGACGACGGGCAGGTCTCATCGAAACGGATTGGGTCCCAGAGCATCTGGGATGCCATTACCTTCTCGACGGTGATGTCGGGCTGGTGCAGGTGGGCCAGCGGGTTCTTGGCGCCGTTGAGCCGGTCCTTGACCGCCACCATGGCGCCGATGTGCTCCGGCGCGCCCGAGCGGCGGATATACGCGCGCACGTGCGGGGCGAAGTAGCCGCCCGCACCCGCGCCGACGGGCTTGGTGAACGGCACCGGAATGGAGAGCGCCCACATGGCGTTCGACTCCGACTGCTTCTCCCATGCCATGGTCAGCACCCGGCGGTACTTGCCGGATTTCACCAGGCTGGCGGCGACGATCGCGGTCGAGCCGCCCACCGAACCGGCGGTGTGGACGCGGATCAGTGGCTTGTTGGTGGCGCCGGTGGCGTCGGCCATGAACAGCTCGGGCATCATGACGCCCTCGAAGAAGTCCGGTGCCTTGCCGACGACGACGGCGTCTATGTCGGCCATGGTGCACTCGGAATCGGTCAGCGCGCGGTCGATCGCTTCGCGCACAAGGCCGTTCATCGAGACGTCGAGCCGCTTGGCGACGTACTTGGTCTGTCCCGTACCGAGGACCGCCGCGAGATTCTTGGCCATGGCTACTTACCCTCCAGGACGGCAATCAGATTCTGTTGCAGCGCAGGACCACTCGTGGCGTGCGCCAACACGCGGTTCGCCGATCCGTTGAAGATGTGCTCCGCGGCGAAGCCGATGCGCTCCAGACCCGCCGAGAACATCGGGTTGGCGGCCAGGGCGCCACCGGACGGGTTGATCTTCGTCGACTCACCAAGGCCGATGGCTTCTTTGAGGATCAGCTGCTGGTGGCTGAACGGCGCGTGGAGCTCGGCGACGTCGATCGAACCGGCGTCGCCGCCGGTGGCGATCTTGGCCGAAGCGGCGGTCGAGGGCGAGGTCGTCAGGTCGCGCGCACCCAGGATCGGGGTCTCGATGCGGTGCTCGAAACCTGTTATCCAGGCCGGGTTTTCGCGCAGTTCCCGCGCCTTGTCGGCCGACGCCAAGACGATCGCGGCGGCGCCGTCGGTGATCGGGGCGATGTCGTGGCGCCGCAGCGGGTCGGCGAAGAACGGCCGGGACAACAGGTCGTCGATGCTGCCCGTGACCTCTTCGCGGTCGGTGCGGCCGCCGGCGGCGAACGCGTCGAGCGATACCTGCGCCATCTGCTCGGCGGTCCACTTCCCGGCGTCCAGGCCGAAGCGGGCCTGCAGACCCGCCATCGACACGGCGTCCGGCCACAGCGGCGCGACGGTGTAGGGGTCGGTCTGCAGGGCGAGTACCCGGCGCAGAGTGCCGGCGCTGCCCTTGCCGAAGCCGTAGACCAGCGCGGTGTCGACCTCGCCGGTCAGGATCTTGAGATAGGCCTCATACAGGGCCCAGGCCGCGTCCATCTCCACGTGCGATTCGTTGATCGGCGGAATGGCACCGATCGAGTCGATCGCCGAGATGAACGAAAATGCCCGTCCGGCAAGGTAATCCGATGAACCCGAGCACCAGAAGCCGATAT
>Ga0070667_100005045_pt1 | contig 11053 bp, 7 predicted proteins | sample KBSS33metaG_FD_64659 | JGI IMG/M metagenome (GOLD analysis project Ga0070667, IMG submission 64659) | Switchgrass rhizosphere microbial communities from Kellogg Biological Station, Michigan, USA - KBS S3-3 metaG | ecosystem: Host-associated > Plants > Roots > Rhizosphere > Soil ...
CAGGCGGATTCGCGCCCGGGAAGGCCCGACGGATTCCGGTCAGCTGTGCCGCATTGTCCGGGTGGATGAAGATGAAGTTGTTCACGTAGTCGGGTGAGCGCTTGCCGCCGACTGATTTTGCGGCGTCGGCCCGTTGTAACACCGCGGTGTCGAATTCGGCGACATGCCGGAGTGCGCCGCGGTGCAAGAAATACCCTTGATAACCCAGCGTGTCGAAGAACGCGAATGTCTGTGCGACGCCACCGGCGTTGTGTCGCTCTTCGCATTCGACGATGCACGTCGGTTTGGCTGTCTCAAGGGTTCGCACGCCGCCGCGAAGCACGGCCGACTCGTGGCCTTCCACGTCGATTTTCATCACGCCGATTCGACTCAGTTCGAGTTCGTCGATGGTCGTCGTCGGCACGGTGATGGTGCGCAGATCGAAACCCGGATTGGCATCTTGCTGAAGTGAACTGCGCGTGAGGACATCGCGACCGCGGCGGGTCGGGATATGAAAGGTCGTCTCACCGATGCGGTCGGACAATGCCACCGGGAGAACCTGGTTTTCCGGTTTGATGATCCGGCGTAATCCGGACGCCATGACCGGATGCGCCTCGACTGCAATTACTTTGCGGAAGCGGTTGAGTGCGTAGAACGAATAGACACCGGCGTTGGCGCCGACGTCGAGAAAATCCTGGCCCGAATCCTTGAGGACTGCAAGGAGTCTGAGCTCGGGCTCACCTTTGCGCAGCTCCCAGTTGACGAGCTGGCGAGCGCGGATGGCTGGTACGGACAACATATTTGCTATTCGGTGCATTCTGTGACGAGATCGAGAACGTGTTTCAGTGGGGGTACGTGCGGTCGCGGAACACCGCTGCGGTGCGTGCGGCGGCCTCGCCCCAGTTGCTGTAGTTGCCGGCCCAGTCGCGCATCGACTCGCGGTCGACGCTGCCCGCCTTCTCGCGTGCTGCGGCGAGGCCGACCGCCAGCCCGTCGACGCCGAGTTCGACCGGGTAGAGGCGCTGTCCGCCGGCCAGGTCGACCAGGTGGTTGACCTCGGGCCCGATGACGGGGCAACCCATGCTCAGCGCCAGCAGAGCGCTGCCGGAGGTGAAGAAGCCGCGGTGCGCGATGACGGCGCCGTCTGCGGCGGCGAAGTACAACGGGACCTCTGACTTCGGAATCCGTTTCGCGCACACGAGGATTCGCGGGTCTTTTCGCGCGAGTGCGAGGTCGGCGGAGACATCGCCCTGGGGATTGCCGGCCAGGATCAAGCGGTCCTGTGCTCTGGCGACCTTCTGGAAGGCGTGAATGATGTCGCTGATCCCCTTGTAGGGGCGCAGTAATCCGAAGGACAGGGCGACGAAGCCGTCGACGGGCAGGCCCAGCTTGGTGCGTGCTTCCAACTGCGACGGCGGCGTCGGGTGTGAATCGATGTAGTGCGGGTGCCGAACCACGGTGCAGGGCCCTGTGTATCCGAATTCCTTCGCAAGCGTCTCCTGGGCGCTGGGGAAATGGACGAACACGTGGTCGACGAGCGCGAGCAGGTCCTTGCGGATGCTGCGACCCAGTTCGGGGTGGGGGTCGTCGTGGGGCACGAGGTTGTGGGCCGTCCAGGCAATGCGAACACCACGCCGTTTCAGTATTTGCAATTGCCGGTTGAATGCGGCGGCACGAGCCTCGTATATCCAACGCACATGGCTGGTGTGCGCTTCTGTGGACCAATGCAGATGCAACCAATCGCCCTCGTGGAGGCGAGCGGATTCGATGCTCAGGATATGTGGCGCAGAAACGTCCAGGCCTTCGCTGCGTAACCCATTGATCATGTTGGGCAGATACGGGTTGTCCAACCAGTGCGGCCACACCGCAACCCGAATCTGTTTTGTTTCCTTGGCGGCAGGTGCATCCACAGTTGGCTGTGCAAGCCGGGTTAGCGAACGAGCCATGCAGCGGACTCTACAGTTCCGCGCCGCGAATCTGCCATACATCTGTGAATTAACTCAGGCGCGGGAAATTCCTTTGCGTATCGATGCAAACGGTTATCCCGAACGCGGCCAGGGGATTTTCAATATTGGGCTGTGGCGATTTGCATCCGGTGTGGTCGGTGGGGGTTCTCGACCGCAATTCTGACGCCAACAGCAATTGTGTTGCCCCGCATATTTCTGGCAAATAACGGTCAGTTGGATGGTTTGTCGGCGTTTGATGTGACCGGCAATCACGCACTGCCGAATATCGTGAAGTTTTCGCCAATAATCGGCGCATTCGCATTATCGACACTGTCACAGCAACCTCAGGGCAGGCCGATTCGAACCCGTCGGCGTCGATCGAGCAAATTACATGGACCCATGCCCAGATGTCGACCCCCGGCATCGGCCGCAAGCCGGCAGTCACGAGTGGCGTCGCCCGGGTGGCACGGACATCAGTTCGCGGCGTCTCGACGAATCCCCGGCGGGGCAGTGTGGTGTACTTAGCTGCGACGGCTGCTGCTCTCGAATAATCCCGGGTCCCTGCGTCCCGACCGTGCTGCGAGAGCGCTCTGAATGATCGACCGGCGAACCCCTCGGTGGTCGGAAAGTAACTGCGACGACGTGGAGTTCCGCTATATGAGATTGAGCGTGATTGGGACGGGCTACCTGGGTGCCGTTCACGCCGCTTGCATGGCACATCTAGGGCATGAGGTCGTCGCGTACGACACTGATGCTTCGAAGATCGCCGCGCTTTCGGCTGGTACCTCACCGTTCTATGAGCCGGGGTTCGACGAGCTTCTCTCGACGGTGCTCGCCACCGGCCGGCTGCGCTTCACTCAGTCCGTGCAGGAAGCCGTGTCCGGCGCCGCGGTGCACTTCGTCTGTGTCGGGACTCCACAGCTGGCCGGCTCCGACGCCGCCAATATCGAGTACGTCAACAGTGCGTTCCGCGCGGTTGTCGCCAACGCGGACTGCGACGGGCTGATAGTCGGCAAGTCCACCGTTCCGGTCGGCACGGCGCAGCGCCTCGCCGAAGAGGTGGCGAAGACGTCGTCCGGCCTCGAGGTCGCCTGGAATCCGGAATTCCTCCGCGAGGGCAAGGCGATCGAGGACACGCTGCAGCCGGATCGTCTGGTGTTCGGGGTCACCTCCGAGTACGCAGAGCAGGCGCTGCAAGACGTTTACGCAACCCTTCTCGACGGCGGCACGCCGTACCTGACGGCGGACCTGCCGACGTCGGAACTGGTGAAGGTCGCGGCCAACGCCTTTCTGGCAACCAAGATTTCGTTCATCAACGCCATGGCCGAGGTGTGCGAGATCGTCGACGCCGACGTAACGGTGCTCAGCCGTGCGCTGGGGTACGACGAGCGCATCGGCAAGCGGTTCCTGAACGCGGGTCTGGGTTTCGGTGGCGGCTGCCTGCCCAAGGACATCCGGGCCTTCAGCGCCCGAGCCGGCGAACTGGGCGCCTCGGACGCGCTGAGGTTCCTGCACGAGGTCGACAAGATCAACCTCCGTCGGCGCGAGAAGGCCGTGTCTGTGGCGCGTGCGGTCGTCGGCGGGGAATTCCTCGGCAAGAGCATTGCCGTCCTGGGTGCGGCGTTCAAGCCCAACAGTGACGATGTGCGGGATTCGCCGGCGCTGAACGTGGCCGCCGCGATGCACCTCAAGGGCGCCGACGTCCGCGTCCACGATCCGAAGGCGATCGACAATGCCAAGGCCCGCTTCCCGACGCTGGGCTATTTCGACAGCGCCGAGGAAGCCTGCCGCAAAGCGGATCTCATCGTTTTGGCAACGGAGTGGGACGAGTACATCAATATCGATCCCGAGGCATTCCGCGCGCTGGTGAAGGTGCCGCGCTTGCTGGACACCCGGAACGTCATCGACCGGGAGGCCTGGTCGCGTGCCGGGTGGCAGGTGTACTCCCTCGGTCGTGGCGGATTGCACGTCTGATCCGCGGCCGCGCCGCTGCTCGACGAACTTGCGATAGGGGGATTGATCCATGGTTGATCAGACGATCGAAGTCATCATTCCGGTCCGCGACATGGGTGATCACCTTCCGCGGCTGCTCCAGCCGTTGCTCGATCAGCTGTCCGACGGCGACCGGGTGACGGTGGTCGACGACGCATCGGGCGACGACACGGCCGCGGTCGCGCGGTCGCTCGGCGCCAATGTCGTGACACTGACGAAGAGCCGCGGTCCGTACTACGCGCGGCAGGTCGCGGCGAGCCGGTCGGATGCCGACATCCTGCTTTTCGTCGACGGCCGCTGCCGGCCCCTGCCCGGTCTGCTCGACGCACATCGGGCATTGCAGGCACAGCCGGGAGTTGCGTTGTCCTGTACCAACGTTCGCACGATTTCCGGGCCGACCGTGGCCGCCAAGATGGCCGCGAAGATGCAGCCGTTCATGCTGCCCCGAAGCGGTGGCGCGATGAAGGCGGTCGTCGGCATGGTGCCGCCGCGGCCCGACTACTACCCGACCTGCAATCTCGGCATCAATCGGATCGCCTTCGAGAAGGTGGACGGGTTCCGGGCGATGCGTGGCGGCGGTGACCTCGATATCTGTTGGCGTATCCAGGATCAGTCGCTCGGCACCATCGCCACCGACACCCGGGTGCTGATGGAGTGGGAGCCGCGGACTGCGATTCGCGATCTGGGCAGCCAATGGAAGCGCTATGGCAACAGCAACGCGTACATCCGCTGGGCGCACCGCAACGAGTGCATCAGCAAGGGCGCGCGGGTGTCGACGCGACTCTCACCGGCCGAGGCCTGGACAACGTTGCGTGCTGAACTGCGGCGTCCGCCGTCGGAGCTCGCGGCGACCGCGATCCTCGGAATCGCTTTCCAGTACGGCTATTTCGCTGCGCAACTCAAGCGCAAGGAGTTCGAGATGCCAGTGCATTTCGACGTGTCCCAGTAGCCGGCTCAACCGTCTACTTTGCCGCCTTCGACTGCGGCACGGTACGACCGCACCGCCATCGGGACAACCACTGCCGCGATCGCCACAAGCCACAGCAGGGCCACGACGAGGGGCTGCCAGAACGCGCCGTCGTTGGACAGTGCCCGCATGGCCGCGGCCGCGGGTGCGATCGGCTGGTAGTCGGCAATCGGTCGCAGCACGGCCGGAATCTTCGCGGGCGGAATCAATGTCGCGAACGCCAGGCCCATGCACGCGGTGTTGGTCCACGTGAGGATCATCCGGCCCTGTGGTCGCAGGGCCAGGGTGATCACGATGGTCGCGAACACCAGCACGATGGCGACGGGGATCAACAGATAGACCAACATCGCGATCCAGCTGCCCGAGAATCGGAAGCCCATCAGGTAACCGGTCGCCACCACGAACGCCGACGCCAGGAAGGTGCGCAGCGCCTCGGCCAGCAGTGCGCCGGTCAGGGGAGACGTCCGCCGGACCGGCATGATCCACAGCCGGGTGAGCAGACCGCTGTCGCGGTCGTGGGGCACGGCGAGGCCGGCCCCGATGGCGCCCGACATCGCGCCGGCCAGCGTGCACACGGGGATCAAAACATCCAGTCCGCTGTTGCCGGTGACGCGGACCATCGACTTGCCGACCAGGATGCCGTAGATGAGCAGCAGCAGGGTCGGGAACACCAGGGCCTGCACGGGCACCATCGGGTACCGGCGCCACTGGATGAACAGCCGACTGGCGAAGATCCAGCTCTCGGTGAGTCGTGAATGTTGGTGCTGTTTGGTCGGATTCACGATGATCGCTCCTGAAGTCGAACGGCCGCAGCGCCGAAGACGACCAGCAGTCCGACGGTCCACGCGAGGCTGGCGCCGAGGATGCCCGTATCGATGTGACCGCTGGTGAATCCGCGCAGCGCGTCTGTGATGAGCGAAACCGGTTGGTAGCGGACGAAAGAATGCAGCCACGTGGGGAAGGCCTCGACGGGGGCCAGCCCGGTCGACAGCATCACAAGGAACAACTGGGGGATCAGCAACAGCTGGCTGGCGACCTCGGCACGCCCCGCCTTGGAGCCGGTGGCGTCGGCGCCGAAGGACACGGCCAGGGTCAGCGTCAGCGCGAGCACGATGAAGGCTGCCGCGTGACCGATTCCGGTGGTCATCCGGAAGCCGAGCAGGTACGCGGCCAGTACCGACGCGACCAACGCCAGCAGGCCGCGGATGAGGCAGTAGGCCATCCGGGCCATCAGCGGTGCATAGGGAGAAATGGGCAGCGTGCGCATCCGAGAGCCGAGGCCGCTGGCCTTGTCTCCGGCAGCCCGATCGGTCGTGGTGAGCGCACCGAACAACATCGCCTGAACGACGACCGCGGGCAGGATGTACTGCACGTAACTCATATCGCCGGTGGCGATGACCCCACCGAGCATGAACGTCAGGCCGATCAGCGTGGAAACCGGCACCAGTGCGGCGAAGACGAGGTCCAGCCAGCCCTTGCGGAGGATGCGGGCCGTCAGGAGTCCGAATGCCGTCACTTCGACTTGACCGGGGTGGTGAGGTGCAGGAACACCTCGTCGAGCGAGGGGCGGCGGAGCGAGATGTCGATGAGTTCGACGTCGATCTCGTCCATCCGGCGGAAGACCTCGGTCAGGGTCGCGACGCCGCCCGGCGCCGGTACCGAGACCGTCGTCGCGTCGGTGTTGACCTCGATCTCGTCGAAGTCGGCCAGGGCCGTGGCGATCCGTGGCAGGTCGTCGGGGTTGAGCGGGGTCATCTCGCAGTAGCTCGAGCCCGTCTGGCGCTTGAGTTCGTCGGCCGTCCCGCGGGCGACGATCTGACCGCCGTTGAGGATGACGATGGAATCGCTGAGGATGTCGGCTTCTTCGAGGTACTGCGTTGTCAGGAGGACGGTGATGCCCTGGGCCTTCATCGAAGACACCAGGTTCCAGACGTCGCGCCGGCTGCGGGGGTCCAGGCCGGTGGTCGGCTCGTCGAGGAACAGCACCTTCGGCGGGACGACGAGGGACACCGCGATGTCGATGCGACGGCGCATACCGCCGGAGTACCCACTGACCTGACGGTCGGCGGCGTGGCCCATGTCGAATTGGGTGATCAGCTCGTCGGCTCGGCTGCGGGCTTCGCCGCGCCGGAGTCCGCGCAGTCGCCCGAACAGGACGAGGTTCTCCCGTCCGGTCAGCCGGAGGTCGAGGGCGGCGTCCTGTCCGGTGACGCCGATCGCCTGACGGACCTTCGCCGGTTCCTTTGCCACGTCGTAGCCGGCAACCATCGCCTGGCCCGAACTCGGCTTGAGCAAGGTGGACAGAATCTTGACCGTCGTCGTCTTGCCGGCGCCGTTGTGTCCCAGCAACGCACACACCGAGCCGGTGGGGACGGAAAAGCTCACGTCGCGGAGTGCGGGCACGGACCCGCCAAAAGTCTTGGCGACGTTAATGAGCTCGATCACGGACTCATACGATACAGAGAGCGACCGTGCATTCAATTCGCACAGCACCCGCCGCGATGTGGACATCATCACTATGCGGCGCCCGTTGCGGGCGGCCGGTGGACCTCGGGTCGGTTGCCCAATCTCTGCGTCGGCGACAAATTTTCAGGCAAACGAATGGCGGTCTGCGCCGGCACCGCGGAACGAGCCGCCGATCGCGCGTCCGGCGTGACGCCGTCTGTGCCGGTCATCGGACTCAGCCGACCGATGGGGAAGGGATCCCGGGACAAGTTGGCTGAGCGTTGACGAGGTAGCGGTTGACCATGTACCAGCTATGTCTTAGAGTTTGCTGAATTCGTAAATATCCCTTTCTGTGCGAGGACGTGGCATGGTGCATCTCGATGTTCTCCCAGTGAAGGCAACACGCCGCAGAGGTCGCCCGGCGGGTACCGATTCGGCTCAGACGCGGGCCCGCATCCTGGGCGCTGCGCGCGAGGTGATCGCCGTCCGTGGCTACCACGCCACCACCATCCAGGCCATCGCCGAAATCGCCGAGTTGAGCCGTCCCACGCTGCATTACCACTTCCAGACGCGCGAGGACATCTACCACTGCCTGCTCAATGAGATCGCCACGACGATCGACCTCTGTATCGCCCGTGCCGGCGCGGAATCGTCGCTTCCGGCGCAGATTTCGGTGCTGATCACCGAGTTCCGCAACGCCGGCGTCCATGAGCCGGAGAGTGTGGCGCTGCTGGTCAGTTCGTACCTCGAGGCCGACCGCCTGCCGGCGCCGCGGCGGGACGCGAAGGCTGCGGTCCGCAAATTCATGGACCAGGTCGTGCGGGACGCCGTGGCGCGCGGCGAGCTGCCCGCCGAGACGGCTGTCGCCCCGGTGGCCGATCTGTTGTACACCATGGTGTGGGGACTCGGGTTCTACGCCGGACTGGTCGCCGACCGGGTTCGCGTCGAAGCGGTAACTAAGCAACTGCAACTGGTGTTGCACAAGGGGTTGCTGGTGGGTCCCGTGGCAACGGAAATCGGTGCCCCCGCAGATCGGGTGCCCGCGGGCGCTGCGGCTTCGTCGTAGCCGCGCGACGAGGAGTGCGGCCGATCAGATCCAGTCGTTCCGGCGACACAGCACCCGACACGCCGAGACGTGTCAGTGGCCCGTTTTAGACTGGCAGCCCTATGAGCCAGTTCGTGCACCTCCACAATCACACCGAATACTCGATGCTGGACGGTGCCGCGAAGGTCAAGCCGATGGTGCAGGAAGCCATCCGGTTGGGCATGCCCGCCATCGGCATGACCGACCACGGAAACATGTTCGGCGCCAGCGAGTTCTACAACATCGCGACCAAAGAGGGCATCAAGCCCATCATCGGCATCGAGGCGTACATCGCGCCCGCGTCCCGCTTCAACACGAAGCGCGTCACCTGGGGTGATCCGAGCCAGAAGAGCGACGACGTCTCCGGTAGTGGTTCGTACACCCACATGACGATGGTGGCGGAGAACGCGACCGGTCTGCGCAATCTGTTCAAGCTGTCGTCGCTGGCGTCATTCGAGGGCCAGCTCGGCAAGTGGTCCCGGATGGACGCCGAGATCATCGCCGAGCATTCCGCCGGCATCATCGCCACCACCGGTTGCCCGTCGGGCGAGGTGCAGACCCGGCTGCGGCTCGGTCACGAGCAGGAAGCCCTGGAAGCCGCGGCGAAGTGGCAGGACATCTTCGGCAAGGAGAACTTCTTCCTGGAGTTGATGGACCATGGCATCGAGATCGAGCGCCGGGTCCGCGAGGGTCTGCTGGATGTCGGCAAGAAACTGGGCATCCCACCGCTCGCGACCAACGACTGCCACTACGTCACGCGCGAGGCGTCGCACAACCACGAGGCTCTGCTGTGTATCCAGACCGGGAAGACGCTGTCGGACCCCACCCGCTTCAAGTTCGACGGTGACGGCTACTACCTCAAGTCAGCCGCCGACATGCGCGCCATGTGGGACCACCAGGTACCCGGTGCCTGCGACTCGACGCTGCTGATCGCCGAGCGGGTCCAGTCCTACGCCGACGTCTGGAAGTTCCACGACCGGATGCCGGTCTTCCCGGTGCCCGAGGGGGAAACGCAGGCCACGTGGCTGCGTAAAGAGGTGCTGCGCGGCCTGGACCGGCGCTTCCCGGCCGGCCCGCCGCAGGAATACCTCGACCGCGCTGATTACGAGATCAGCGTCATCGTGCAGATGGGCTTCCCGGCGTACTTTCTCGTCGTCGGTGACCTCATCAGCCACGCTCGCGAAGTCGGTATCTGGGTCGGCCCGGGCCGAGGTTCGGCAGCCGGTTCGCTGGTCGCATGGGCGATGGGCATCACCAACATCGACCCCATCCCGCACGGTCTGCTGTTCGAGCGCTTCCTCAACCCCGAGCGCGTGTCGATGCCCGATATCGATATCGACTTCGACGACCGCCGCCGTGGCGAGATGGTGCGCTACGCCAGCGAGAAGTGGGGTAGTGACCGCGTCGCCCAGGTCATCACCTTCGGTACCATCAAAACCAAAGCAGCACTGAAGGATTCGGCCCGAGTCCACTACGGACAGCCGGGCTTCGCCATCGCCGACCGGATCACCAAGGCACTGCCGCCGCCGATCATGGCCAAGGACATCTCGGTGGCGGGGATCACCGACCCCACCCACGAGCGGTACAAGGAAGCCGCCGAGGTCCGCGCGCTGATCGACACGGATCCCGACGTCCGGACCATCTACGAGACCGCGCGGGGCCTGGAGGGCCTGGTCCGCAACGCGGGCGTGCACGCCTGCGCGGTGATCATGAGCTCCGAGCCACTGATCGATGCGATCCCGATGTGGAAGCGCGCCCAGGACGGCGCCATCATCACCGGCTGGGACTACCCGTCGTGTGAGGCCATCGGCCTGTTGAAGATGGACTTCCTGGGCCTGCGCAACCTGACCGTCATCGGTGACGCGCTGGAGAACATCAAGGCCAACCGCGGCATCGATCTCGATCTCGATCACCTGGGTCTGGATGACCCGAAAACCTACGAGTTGCTGGCCCGCGGTGACACGCTCGGCGTGTTCCAGCTCGACGGGTCCGCGATGCGCGATCTGCTGAAACTGATGCGGCCAACGGGCTTCGAGGACATCGTGGCGGTGCTGGCGCTGTACCGGCCGGGTCCGATGGGTGTGGACGCGCACACCGACTACGCGAAGCGAAAGAACGGGCTGCAGGAGATCAAGCCCATTCACCCGGAGCTCGAAGAGCCGCTGCGTGACATTCTTTCTGAGACTTACGGTTTGATCGTTTACCAAGAACAGATCATGCACATCGCGCAGAAGGTCGCGGGTTACTCGCTCGGCCAAGCCGACCTGCTGCGGCGCGCGATGGGTAAGAAGAAGAAGGAAATCCTCGACGAGGCCTACGGCGGATTCGCCGAGGGCATGAAGAACAACGGCTTCTCGCAGGCGGCGATCACCGCATTGTGGGACACGGTGCTGCCGTTCGCCGGCTACGCGTTCAACAAGTCGCACGCTGCCGGGTACGGCCTGGTGTCGTTCTGGACCGCGTACCTCAAGGCCAACTATCCGGCCGAGTACATGGCAGGTCTACTGACCTCGGTCGGGGACGACAAGGACAAGGCCGCGGTGTACCTGGCGGATTGCCGCCGTCTGGGCATCACGGTGCTGCCGCCGGATGTCAATGAGTCGGTGCACAACTTCGCATCGGTCGGCAAGGACATCCGCT
>Ga0070667_100005046_pt1 | contig 11051 bp, 7 predicted proteins | sample KBSS33metaG_FD_64659 | JGI IMG/M metagenome (GOLD analysis project Ga0070667, IMG submission 64659) | Switchgrass rhizosphere microbial communities from Kellogg Biological Station, Michigan, USA - KBS S3-3 metaG | ecosystem: Host-associated > Plants > Roots > Rhizosphere > Soil ...
GTATCAGCCGCCGCCGCCGGTCTTACCAGCAATAAAGTCTTGATTCGTGTCGGTCGTTGACGGAAAGGATAGATTTATGAAGAGTTATAGATCATTTGTCATTATTAGTGTCGCGCTTCTTTTGTGGGGGACGGCAGATGGCCAGATCGGCCGGAGATTTCCGTCGGAAAAAAAGGTGATAGAAGATCCGGTCACGGGTACGATGCTCACATTTCTAACGAGTACACCAGCTGGTGATTCTAAGATCTATCAGACACATAATCAATGGACGTCCGACGGGCAATGGGTGATCTTTCGTTCGAACCGCGTACGCGGCGAGGCGATGGCTGTCAACGAGAAAACCGGCGACATAGTTCAGGTGACCGAGGGTGGCTATACCGGAATGTTAAACGTGGCGCGAAACTCCATGAAGCTCTTTTTTCTGCGGGATCCAAATCCGCAGCCGCAGCGTCCGCCCGGACCGCCGCCTGCTCCTGGCACTCCGGGAGCAACTCCTCGTCCGGCACCCGCGCCACGACCGATGCAGATCGTCGAGGTTGATCTCGCAAAGCTTTTCACCGACAGTGCAGCCGGAAAATCAAAGCCCGCTGATGCCTATCAGCGCATTTGCGGAACGACGCCCGCCGAGATCGACGCAGGCGGCGACATGGCGCTTGATGGAGATGAGAATTGGGCGTATTTTCGCGTTGGGCGGAACGAGGCGGCAAAGCACATGCCGTCGGATGCGAAGATCGAGAAGAATTTCGGCCCGCGCAATATGGGAGCCGGCCCGTCGGGTATCGCGGCGATGAATATTCATACCGGTGCGATCAAGCACGTTGTCTCGGTCCCCTTTCAGATCGGACATATACAGACCAATCCGTGGGTTCCGGGTGAGATCGTTTTTTGCTGGGAAACGGGAGGCAAATCGCCGCAGCGTATGTGGACGGTAAAAAGTGACGGCACGGGCCTCAGGGCCGTTTATCCGGAGCCCGAGACCGACTGGGTCACGCACGAGGCGGTGATATCAAAGGATGAGGTCGTCTTTGCCATCATGGGACATCGCAAAATTTCCGGCGGTACAAAAGATGTTGGCGAAGCTACACCGGTAAGCGGGGTAAATCCAGGCCAGGAGGCCGAATGGGGCCCTTCCGGAACACGCGAAAGGCCGACGGGACTTGCGATAGTTAATCTTCGCACCCGCGAAATGCGGATCGAGGGCCAGACGCCGTCCGGCAGCGGCTTGTGGCACGTCAGCGGTTCGCCTGACGGCCGATGGGCTGTGGGGGATGACTTTTTGAGGAGTATTTATCTGATCGACCGTCATTCGCATGAAATGATAATGCTCTCGACCGGACATAAACCAACGGCTCAAGACCACCCGCATCCGACGATGAGCCCTGACGGCACCAAGATCGAGATCGAATCCGCCATGCTCTCGGCGGACGGCAGATCGATGAATATCTGTATCATTCCGGTTCCGGAAGAATGGTTAAAGCGAAGATACTGACCGAAGCTGTTTCGTCTTACCGGGAAACGTCGACTTAATACGGAGCGTTTGACCGGTGTCCTCGATCTCAAAGAGCCTTGCTCTCTCCATATTTTTGTTTGGCGAGTGGAGCACCATCATCAACTGCCCGTCAAAGCGCTTGAACAGCATTGCGTGTCCTCCGTCAGCAGAAAATAGCGGTTCGGCCTGTTGCTTCCATGGGCCGGCTATCTTTCCCGAGGCCGAGATGGCAATGCCCGTCGTGTAGCCCGTATTGCTAAAACTCGACCAGACCATAAACAGCCTTTTACTTTTTGATCTGTAAATATAAGGTCCATCTGTCACCCAACAGCCCCACTGAGGCGACTTTCGCGGCCAAGATGCATCACTGGCCTGAAAGAGACGCTTAGGCTCTCCGATGGTCTCTGACAAGTCGTCCTTTAACCCCACATATTCGATCGTACCGTCGGTGATTTGGACCCATTCATGGGAAAATACCATGTAAGGAGAGCCGTCCTCGACCCACAAAGTTCCGTCGAGCGTCATCATATCGACTGGCAATGTCGAGCGGTTTTGAAACGGCTTGTACGGGCCGAGCGGATTATCCGCGACGAGTACCTGCGAGCCACGCTTCACGCGAGGCAGCCAATCGCGCCATTGTTCGCTAAGCAAGGAGTCTGTATCGAAGGTGAGAAAGAGATAATACTTTCCCTTATATGCATGCAATTCCGGAGCCCACACCGCTTTTATGTTGATATTACCCCATAGGTCGGCTGGCGCCTGAAAGATCAAGGTCGGACCTTCCCAATTGACGAGATCTTTGCTCGTGTATGCCTGAACGCCAGCATTGCGAAAGCCCGGCTTGTCGGGAGCCCGAGTAGCGGCCACAGCGTAATATGTTTTTGTTCTTTCGTCAGTGAGGATGCAAACATCCCGCAGTCGCACATCCGCAAGCGACCGAGTACCAAACTGCGCCGGTGTCGGCCGAGGTGAGACCTGGGCTCGGGACGAGACCGTGAGGGTAAGCAGTGAAAAGAGAAGGGCAAAATATTTCATGATGCTTCAATTATGGCCACACAAGCCCTGAGTGTCGGAGAATCACTTTCACTTGAGAATACAGCGGTCAACGGCATGACGGCTTGCAAATATTTCGTAGGCATTTGATATAGTTAAACGGTTAACATTATTCACATAATAGCTTACTTTGCCGGTTTTCTGATTGGTCGAATAGGTAGGAGAACGAGGCGTAATAAAACTCGACGAGGCAGCGAATGTTTATGAAAGGTAACCTTAAGTTTCTGTTGGAGTTTGCAGCGCTATTTTTGTTTTCGACGGCGGTCAGGGCCGACGTTCGACTGCCCGACATCATCGGCAGCTCAATGGTTTTGCAGCAAAAACAGACGGTCCCGATCTGGGGAACGGCGGAACCTGGTGAAGCTGTAACGGTTACTTTTGGAGCACAAAAAAAGACCGTCATCGCCGGTACGGACGGAAAATGGCGCGTCGATCTGGGTAAATTTTCTGCGAATTTTACGCCGCAGACGATGACGATCGCCGGCAAAAACGCGATCGAGCTAAGGGACATTCTCGTTGGTGAGGTATGGCTGGTCGCCGGACAGTCTAATATGCAGCGATTGCTTCGCGAGACTGCCAATGGCGACTCTGTTCAGGCCGCGGCCAGCCACCCGAATATTAGGCTTTTTAACGCCAGCCGTGAAGTCGCGTTCAAGAAGAAACAGGGCAAACTAGGCGAGTGGGCTGCTTGCACGCCGCAAACGGTTGCTGAGTTTTCGGCGGCCGGATACTACTTTGGGGTTGAGCTTACAAAAGAGTTGAACGTGCCCGTGGGCTTGATCAATTCGTCATACGGCGGTTCCCAGGCCGAGGCATGGACACCTGTGGCGTACTTAAATGCCTCGCCCGATCTGCGCCCGACCGTCGAACGCACCAAGATCTGGGACGCCGAGCGTGAACGGGTTAGGGTCGAGTATGCCGATGCGATAAAGAAATGGCGGGATGATCAGGATAAGGCAAAAGCCAGCGGTGCACGGCCCTCGCCGTCGCCGGGAGTGCCGGACGCTCTTCGCGATTACCGTATTGCGTCGTCGATCTACGACGGCATGATCGAGCCGCTGATGCCATTCGCGATCAAAGGAGCCCTTTGGTATCAGGGCGAATCAAACGAGGCCCGCGCGGAACAATACAATCTACTCCTTCCGACGATGATCCGTGCGTGGCGTGAGCGTTGGGGGCAAGGAAACTTTCCATTTGGGATAATTCAGTTGCCTAACTACCGGGGCGTAAAACCGGAGCCTGAGGATGCCCCGTGGAGTTTCATTCGTGAAGCCGAACGCCGAACTGCGTTGAGCACGGCTAATAGTGGTCTGATTGTCACTATCGACGTCGGCGAAGCGAACGATATACATCCAAAGAACAAGCTTGATGTAGGGAAACGGATGGCCTGGTGGGCGCTAAAAAACGTTTATGGCCGGAAGATGACTTATTCACCAGTTCTGGCTAAGACTGAGATAACGGGCGACAAGGTCATCCTGACCTTTGACGAGGTCGGAACCGGTTTGAAAATAAAAGACGGCGATAAACTAGACGAATTTGCTATTGCTGGAGCAGACAAAAAATGGATCTGGGCGGATGCGAAGATAGTTGGGAAAGATAAAGTTGAGGTGTGGTCGACGAAGATCGCTGATCCTAAGGCCGTAAGATATGCGTTTAACAGCAATCCGAAACATCCCAATCTGACAAACGAGTCTGGATTGCCGGCCTCGCCGTTCCGCACGGACGATTGGCGTGATCCGACCGCCGGAATGCGATAATGTTTGATCTAAACGAACACTCCCATCGGCGATTAAATCCGCTCACCGGCGAATGGGTCATCGTCTCACCCCATCGTACAAAACGGCCGTGGCAGGGACAGACCGAGCAGCCGAACCAAACTGTCCTACCCGAGTACGACCCCGAATGTTATCTGTGTCCCGGCAACAAGCGGGCGGGCGATAAACACAATCCCAAATATTCCGGTGTCTTTGTCTTTGATAATGATTTTGCCGCTCTGCAGCCGAATGTGCCCGAGGGCTCTCTGCGTGTTGGTGATCTTTTTGTTGCGGAAAGGGAAAGAGGCGTCTCGCGCGTCGTATGTTTTTCTCCGAACCACAGCGTCACACTCTCGCGAATGAATGTCTCCGACATCAGATCGGTCGTTGACGAGTGGGCCCATCAATATATCGAACTAGGCGAAAAACCGTTTATTGATCACGTTCAGATATTTGAAAACCGCGGCGAGATGATGGGTGCGAGCAATCCGCACCCGCATTGTCAGATATGGGCAAGCGAGAACGAGCCGAATGAACCGGTCAAGGAACTGCGGTCTCAGCGCGAATATCATGAGAAAAACGGCGGCTGTTTGCTATGTGACTATTTAAGGCTCGAGCAGGCAAACGCTGAGCGGGTCGTCTGTGAAAATGAATATTTCTGCGCTCTTGTACCTTTTTGGGCAATCTATCCGTTCGAGGTTATGATAATCGGCAATAGTCATCGCGGTTCGCTCGATCAGTTCGGAGATGAGGAACGAACTGCTTTTGCGGACATATTACGGCGTGTAACAACCCGTTACGACAATCTGTTCTTGGCGCCGTTTCCTTATTCGATGGGCTTTCATCAAAAGCCGACTGATGGAAACGAGCATGAGTACGCTCACTTTCATGCCCATTTTTATCCGCCCCTGCTGCGTTCGGCAACTGTCAGGAAGTTTCTTGTCGGGTTTGAAATTCTAGGCAGCCCACAGCGTGATATCACGCCCGAAATGGCGGCTACGAAGCTCCGCGAGCTAAGCGAAACGCACTATTTGGACTCATAGGTAAGAAAGCCTCCCTCCATGGACATCGACAAGCTAAGATCGGAATTCATCGGTAAATACGGAGCGAACCCTCGAATATTTCGGGCGCCGGGCCGCGTAAATCTGATCGGTGAGCATACGGATTACAACGAAGGGTTTGTATTGCCCGCGGCTCTTGATTTTGCAACATACGTCGCGGCAGCCTCGCGTAGTGACAGACTAATTCGCGTTGCATCGCTCAAATTTGAAGATATCGTTGAGATTGATCTCGATCAACTGGTCGAACAGTCCGAAAAAACCTGGGCGAAATACGTCCTGGGCGTTGGTGTGATCCTGGAACGAGCGGGCTATCGCCTCGGTGGAGCTGATCTTTTGATCGACAGCGATGTTCCGGTCGGCTCTGGATTAAGCTCTTCGGCCGCGTTGGAAATATCGGCCGCGTTCGCGCTTGCCTCGCTTTCGGGGCACCAGATCGACGGAATGGAGCTTGCTCGCATCGGCCAGACTGCCGAGCATGAGTTTGCCGGTGTCCGGAGCGGGATCATGGACCAGTTTGCTGCAGTCTTTGGAGAGGTGAACAACGCACTTTTTCTTGATTGCCGATCGCTAGGATGGTCGCCGGTTCCGCTCGCTGAAGCGAAGTTTATGATTTGCAACACAAAAACCAAACACGATCTTGCGGACGGCGAATACAATAAACGCCGGGCCGAATGCGAAGCAGCAGCAGCGTTCCTTGGTAAAACCTCACTGCGGGATGTATCGTGGGCCGAATTTGAGGCGAGTGCCGCGTTAATGCCGGAAATTCCAAAAAAGCGTGCCCGTCATATTATTTCTGAAAATGAAAGGGTGCTCTCATCCGTACATGCTTTGAGTGTTGGCGATCTGACGACCTTCGGCCAGTTGATGAACGCTTCGCACGACAGCTTGAGGGACGATTTTGAGGTAAGTTGTCGTGAACTCGATATAATGGTTGACATCGCACGTTCGCGGCCGGACATTTTGGGTGCCCGCATGACTGGCGGTGGATTCGGCGGCTGTACGATAAATCTGATCTCAGGTGACGATAGCCGTGGATTTATCGAATTTATGTCCGATGCCTATAGCCGTGAATCTGGAATAGTCCCCGATATCCATGAGTGTCGTATCGGGCAAGGAGTTTATGAAATTGGTCCGGACGAGTGATGGCAATTTCGAATAAAGCTAAAATAATTGGTAATACCATTTTATTTTTACATTTGGTTGCCTAATGGGTGAAAAGTTGATATTCTACTGTTTTCAGGATGGTTAAGCGGTTTTCCGCAATGGATAATTATTTGCGGGAATACAAGTTTTTACGGTTGTTGATCCGATGATCTCAACCACGGAAAACCGTCTAAATATTTTCTTCTATTTATTTTTTATTTAAGACAATGAGTAATCAGGCAACACCAGAATTGCAATACAAATACGTTAAATATCTTTGGAACGACGAAGAGGCCGACAAACTCGAAGGCGTCGACCGTCTCGTTTATCGTTCGAACCGCCTCGGCGACGATCTGACGTTGACTAATACAGGCGGCGGCAACACATCTTCAAAACTTCCTGAAACAGACCCGCTTACCGGCGAAGAGGTCGAAGTTCTGTGGCTTAAAGGCTCGGGTGGAGACCTTCGTACGGCAAAGCGTGATGGTTTTGCTTCACTTTATCTAAATAAGGTTCGCGACATGCGGGCCATCTACGAGAACGATCCAAACAATGGAGCGAAAACACCGATCGAAGACAGCATGTATCCAATGTATTCGCACTGCACGTTCAACCTGAACCCGCGTGCTTGCTCGATTGATACGCCGCTGCATACGCTTGTGCCGTTCAAGCATGTCGACCATCTACATCCGAATGCGGTCATCGCAATTGCTGCGTGCGTTAATCAGGAAAGACTCACGAAAGAAGTTTATGGTGACGAACTCATTTACATTCCGTGGCAGCGTCCGGGGTTCGACATCGGCTTGAAGATCGAACAGCTTATCAAAGAAAATCCTCAGGCAAAGGGCATCCTTCTCGGCCATCACGGAATGTCGTCGTGGGACAATAACGACAAGACCTGCTACGAAACAGCTCTCGAGATCATCGATCGAGCCGCCCAGCATATCGAGGAACGCGATAAGGGTGAAGCGACGTTTGGCGGAGCAAAATACAAGGCCCTCGATGACGAAACGCGTCACAAATTGCAGACTGAGATCATCCCGTTCATCCGCGGACAGGTTTCGGTTTACCGCCGGTTTGTCGGAACCGTACAGGACGACTGGAAGATGCTGCGGTTCGTAAACAGTGTGGACGGACCGCGTCTGGCCGCGCTTGGAACTTCGTGCCCCGATCACTTTCTGCGTACGAAGATCAAGCCTTTGTTCGTCAACTGGAATCCGGAAACGGGCAATATCGAGTCACTGAAAACTGCTATTTCAGAAGGCCTCGTGCAGTATCGCAGCGATTACGCGGAATATTACGAACGCTGCAAACATCCGGATTCGCCGGCGATGCGGGACCCGAATCCGACCGTATGTCTGATCCCGGGACTTGGAATGATCGCCTGGGGCAAGAACAAGAGCGAATCACGTGTGACGGGCGAATTTTACAATTGCGCGATCGAGGTCATGCGCGGTGCCGAAGCCATGGACGAGTACGAGGCGATGGACCAGCAAGAGGCGTTCGACATTGAGTACTGGCTGCTCGAGGAAGCAAAACTCCAACGTATGCCGCCCGAGAAGGAGCTTGACCGCCAGATCCACGTAATCATAGGAGCCGGTGCAGGCATCGGGAAAGAAACCGCCCACCGGATCGTCAAGGAAGGTGCTCATGTCGTCTGCGTCGACAAAGACGCGGCTTCGGCACAGGAAACGGCTGACGAGATCATTGCCAAATACGGAACGGGAATTGGCGTTTCGGGAACGGGTATTTCGAATTGCGGCGTCGCCATTGGCCTCGGCTGCGACATGACCGATCGCGAATCGGTCGCGAAAATGCTCGATCAAGTTATGCTTGCTTACGGCGGCATAGATGCCGTGATCGTCACAGCGGGAGTTTTTGTTCCACCTGACAAGGCCGGTTATATCGAAGACAAGATGTGGGATTTCACCTTTGGCATCAACGTCAAGGGAGCCTACATCGTTGCCGACGAGGCTCATAAGGTATTTAAGAAACAGGGGCTTACGGGCAATGTCATTCTCACCACAAGCGCAAACGCCGTGGTGGCCAAAAAGGGAAGTCTTGCGTACGATACGAGTAAAGCAGCGGCGAACCACCTGGTCCGCGAACTTGCGATCGAGTATTCACCGTTGCTCCGCGTTAATGCAGTGGCTCCCGCAACGGTTGTAAAGGGAAGCACAATGTTCCCGCGCGACCGCGTGATAGCGTCCCTGGCGAAATACAACATTCCGTTCGAAGATTCGGAAGAAACGGATGTTTTGACTGAGAAGTTGTCCAATTTCTATGCCAAGCGTTCGTTGACCCAGACACCGATCGAACCGGCCGACCAAGCCGAGGCGATCTTCCTGCTTTTGTCAAAGCGGCTTGGCAAAACAACGGGGCATATCATTCCGGTAGACGGCGGATTGCAAGACGGTTTTATGCGATAATTCGAAGTTGAGGCCAACATTTCGCAGGCATTCAAAACAAGTTCCCAGAGAGGTCGATATGGCGGCAAATTTTGAGATCGAACAGGATTTTATCGCTGAACAAAATAAGGCGAAAAGGGACTGGCTCGCCGAAGATTTTGAATATCTTCACAAGAAATTGCGCCGCCGCCGCGTTGATATCGAAGCGATAGTCGAAAAGGTGCGTGGCCTGAAGATCGCCGTTCCCTCATGGGGCGTCGGAACTGGTGGAACGCGCTTCGCCAGATTTCCATCTGCAGGTGAGCCCCGCGGCATATACGAAAAGCTTGAGGACTGTTCGACAATAAACAAGCTGGTGCGTTCCACGCCGGCCGTTTCGCTGCATATTCCCTGGGACAAGCCGGACGATGTCGGCAATCTGGTTGCTGCCGCGAAAGGATACGGATTGGAGTTCGACGCGATGAATTCCAATACCTTTCAGGACCAGCCCGGGCAAAAAAACTCCTACAAATTTGGCAGCCTGTCGCACGAAGACGCGGCTACGAGAAAGCAAGCAATAGAACACAACGTTGACTGCATAAACATCGGCAAAAAGATCGGATCGAAAGCTCTGACGGTCTGGGTCGGCGACGGCAGCAATTTTGCCGGACAGTCAAATTTTCGTTTGGCTCTGGAGCGTTATCTTGACTCGATGCGTGAGATCTACGCCTCTGTACCCGACGACTGGCGGCTTTTTATCGAGCATAAATTTTTTGAGCCGGCGTTTTATTCCTCTGTGATCAATGATTGGGGAACCAGTTACTTTTGCGCGAGAGAACTCGGGCCGAAAGCATCATGTCTCGTCGATCTTGGTCATCACGCTCCTAACGTTAATATTGAGCAGATCGTCTCGCGCCTAATACAATTTCACAAGTTAGGCGGATTCCACTTCAACGATAGCAAATATGGTGACGACGACCTCGACGCGGGTTCAGTCAAGCCCTTTCAGTTATTCCTGATCTTTAATGAGTTGGTCGATGCTGAGCTAAGCAATGTGCCAGGATTCGATCCTTGCTACATGCTCGATCAGTCACATAACGTAACCGATCCGATCGAATCACTGGTTGCGAGCGCAATCGAAGTTTCTCGTGCCTACGCACAGGCATGTCTTGTGGACCGTGCAAAGTTACGTGAAGCACAAGTCAACGGTGATGCGATCGTAGCACTTGCGACACTCAAAGAGGCCTTTACTACGGACGTCTCGCCAATCCTTGCTGCGGCGCGTGAACGTGATAGCGGGGCAATCGACCCGATCAATGCCTATCGCACCAGCGGCTATCGATCGAAAAAGGCTAAGGAGCGTCCGGCTCAGATGGGGATTTCCGCGGGAATCATTTAGTTTTAACGTACTTACAGCGATATAATCCTCTGCACGACGAGTTTATGGCTGATGGCGAGTCCACTTTATATCGCGGTTGATCTTGGTGCGGGAAGCGGCCGGATTTTTCTTGCCGGCGTTGATCCGGGCGAGTTTTTCCTCGAAGAAATCCACCGGTTTCAATATCCGCCATCGGACGAGAGCGGGCTCCTTCGATGGGATTTTTCGCACATTTTTGAACAGATCAAGCAGGGACTCAGGAAGACGGGGACGCGAGCGAAAGAGTTGGCCCGTCCGGTCCAAAGCATTGGCGTCGATAGTTGGGGCGTTGACTACGGCCTGCTCGATGTGGGCGGAGAGCTGATCGCAGATCCAATCTGCTATCGCGATAAACGCACTGACGGCGTGATGGAGCGAGTTTTTGCCATCGTTCCTCGTGCCGAGATCTTTGAAAAAACTGGAGTACAATTTCAGAATTTCAACACGTTGTACCAACTCTTTTCTGACGGCAGGAACGTCGAAACGGCGACAAGACTGCTCTTGCTACCAGATTTGATCAATTTCTTTCTGACCGGCAAGGAGGTCGCGGAGTACACAAATGCGACGACCACGCAGATGGTAAACGCGGCGACTGGCGAATGGGATCAAGAACTGATCGAAAGGTTGCGTCTGCCGGGCCACATATTTCCAAAGATCGTTTCCGCGGGAACCGATCTGGGACCACTGAAACCCGAGATCGGGGACGAAGTTGGCCTTTACGGTGTCCATTTGGTTGCACCTGCTACG
>Ga0070667_100005049_pt1 | contig 11048 bp, 7 predicted proteins | sample KBSS33metaG_FD_64659 | JGI IMG/M metagenome (GOLD analysis project Ga0070667, IMG submission 64659) | Switchgrass rhizosphere microbial communities from Kellogg Biological Station, Michigan, USA - KBS S3-3 metaG | ecosystem: Host-associated > Plants > Roots > Rhizosphere > Soil ...
GCCGGCCGATCATCCGCTGGCCGGCAGGACCATGCTGAGCGTGCCCGACCTGGCGGGCGAAGTCATGGTGGCGCGGCGCAGCTGCGAAATCCTGTCGCAAACCAGCCGGTTCTTTACCGCGCAAGGCGTGCGCCCGCATTTCCTGCTGCGCAGCGCCAACGAGGAACGCTGCCTGGCGCTGGTGCGCGCAGGGCTTGCCGTCACCACCGGGCCGGTCAGCCTGGCGGGCGATGGCATCGTGGCCGTGCCACTGGCCGGCTATGATTTCCGCCGCCGGCTGGGGCTGATGAGCGCGGGCACGGGCAGCGAGAGCCGGGCACTCGATCCGGTCTTGCTGGACGCATGGGGGGCCATGGCGCGCGACTGGGACCAGATGGGCTTTGCCGATGCCCGGCTCAGGCCGGTGGAGCCAGCGAGTCCCGCTCTACCAGATGGAAATCCAGCGTGAGCTGGCGATCGCCGCGTTCGTCGCGATCGAGCAGCAGGCTGGCGGCGGCATAGCCCATTTCCTCGATCGGCTGGTAGATCGTGGTGAGATAGGGCCAGACCGACTTGGCCACCCAGCTATCGTCAAACCCGCAGAGCGATACGTCGTGCGGCACGCGCAGGCCCGCGCGGGAGCACGCGACCATGGTCCCGGCGGCGGAATCGTCGTTGGAAGCAAAGATCGCCGTGGGCCGCGGATCTTGCGCGAGGAGTTCCGCGCCGGCCGCGATGCCGCCTTCGAACAGGAAGTTGCCGTTGGCCTGGATCACCGTGCAGGCGCCGCCCAGGCTTTCGAGTTCGGCCAGGAAACCGGTGCGGCGGCGATCGCCGGCACGGTGTTCGGGCGGCCCGGAGACGATGCCGAAGTGGCGATGGCCCAGTTCCCACAGGTGGCGGGCCACCACCGCCCCGGCGGCGGCATCGTCGATCGCCACACTGGGGGAGCGGCCCAGGTCGCTGTTGGGCGCGATGCGGGCATAGCGGATCGCGTGCCGTTCCAGGAAAGACAGCACTTGCGCATTGTCGGTCAGCGGCGGCGTGAGGATGAAGCCGTCGCAGCGGCTGTTGCGCACGATGGCATCGAGTTGCGCCTCTACCTCTGCTGCCGGCCGATCGGATTCGATGGTATCGATCCGCAAGTGATACTGGTGTTCCTTGCACGCGCGATAGACGCCGGCCTGGATCTTGATCGTGTAGTTCGGGCTGGGATTGTCGAACAGCAGGCCGATGATGAACGTGCGCGAGCCGGCGAGCGAGCGGGCGGCCGCATCGGGCACGAAGGCCAGGTGGGAAATGGCCGTTTCCACTTTGGCGCGCAGTGCATCGGACACGTGCGGTTCGCGGTTGACCACGCGCGACACGCTCTTGAGCGACACCCCGGCAAGGCGGGCGACGTCTTCCATCGTCGCGCGCTCGCGCACCGGCGCGGGCCTGGCCGCGTGGCGATCCGTGGGGTTGGGCATTTGCGAATGGGCCAACGGCACCCTCTTCCTATCAGTTGTTATCGTCTTAGCGCAGGTTGGGAGAGCGGGCAATTGCGCCCGCCACGGCATGCTGCGGGGCGTGAAATAGCAAGTGCGAGGCGTTTGGCAAACGCCGGCCGACGCGCGGTGCAAGGCAGGCCTGTGCAGACCGGGCGGCGGGCGTTATTGTTGAGGCAGAACGAGGTATTTGGCGCCCGTGGCGCGGCGGTTGAAATCGTGGACCACGTCTTCGTCAAGAATGTGCGAGAGGGGTACTTGCGCCTTGTATTGCGAAGCGAAGATCGTCGTGAGGTCCTGCCCCACGCGTGCGCGCATCCGCGCGCGCACGCGTGGCCCGAGTGCCTCCATCACCGGCGTGAGCAGCCAGCCCGATACGTCCCAGGCAAAGCCGATGTCGCGCGGCAGGGTGATCGGTGCGGTATCGAGCATGCCATAGACATAGGCGCGCTTCTTGGCCGTGGAGCCATAGCGCGAATAGGCCTCCGCCGCCGCGCGGCCGACCAGTTCCATCGCCGAAAGGATCGTGCCCAGCAGCGGGCCGCCGCCGATGGCGTCGAACACGGTATCGGCGCCGGTCTCGGTCAGCGCATGGCGCAGGTCTTCGCCAAAGGTGGGGCTGGTGCTGTCGAGCACATGGGCAGCGCCGAGCCGGCGGAGCAGGTCGGCCTGCTCGGCCTTGCGCACCACGTTGACCAGCGGCACGCCTTCGGCCGCGCACAGGCGCACCAGCATCTGGCCCAGGTTGGAGGCAGCAGCGGTATGGACGATGCCCTTGCCGCCGACCGAGCGCAGCGTTTCGACAAAGGCCAGCGCGGTGAGCGGATTGACGAAAGCGGCCGCGCCGTCCTGGGCGCTGGTGCCCTCGGGCAGGACCATGCAGGCCGCAGCCGGCACCACGCGATGGCGGGCGAACATGCCGCCGGCCACGGCCGCCACGCGCTTGCCCATCAGCGCCTGGGCCGCCGCGGCGCTGCCCGCACCGATCACCGTGCCGGCACCTTCGTTGCCCACGGGCAGGACCTGGCCCAGGCGTCCGGCAAGGCCGGGCAGGGCCGCCTGGGGCACCGGCGCTTCCACCCGGCCGGGGGCGAAGCGCGCCTTGTCGGTCTGCGCCGGGCCGAACAGGAGCCCGAGATCGGACGGATTGATCGGCGCGGCTTCCACCGCGATCACGACCTCGTTTTCACCGGGCACAGGCAGGGGCGTTTGCGTCAACGCCACGACCATCTGGCCATCGTCGCGCAGCTGGCTGGTGAGGACGAGCGTGTCTTGCGGCAGCATGGAAAACTCCGGGGTGAGAGGGGCCGGGCCATTCAAGCCTTGGCCACAAAGAGAAAAATTGCGCGACGGCACGCGCAGGGGGATACCCTGCGGCGCTGGCGTGCGATAGGAACGGCCCGGCGGGAGCGCGGGTTCCCGATCGCCACTGGTTATGGATCGGGAAAGCACGATGGCCAAGTTTGTGATGCGCTGTGTCATGGCAGGCGCGATGGGCGCTACCATGCTGGGCCTGCAGGGCTGCGGCCCGGCGCTGTTTCACCACGAAGCGGCCATGCAGCGCGCGATGCAGACCCATTCCGGGCCGATCCGTCCCGTGCCGGCCCCTCCCACGCAAACCCTTCCCACGCAAACCGATGCCGCGCCACCCCCGCTCGCGCCGCCTCCGGCCGTTCCGGCCAAGGTTGCGCGCGTTCGCCCAGAGGCGCCGCTGCCTGTGCAGCCCCGGCCCATGCCGATGGCATCTGCACCGGCTGCGATCAATCTGTCGACGATCGTGATCACGGCCACGCCTGCGCCGGCCTGCGCGCAGTGTGAGACCATCAAGATGACGGTTTCGCCGGTGGGCGATGTGCTGGTGGAGCGCAGCAGTTGGGATGCCGGGCATCGCAAGTGGCGCTATCGCCGCTTTCCCCAGCGGACCACACCCGCCAAGGCGGCCGCCTTTGCCACTGCGCTGGCCAGTGATCGGCCATTGGGCGTAAAGGCGGCTTCCGGGGACGAGGCTTGCGCCGACGGTGCAACGGGCGGCGCCACGCTGGCACTGCGCTGGATCGATGGCGCGCGCGATGATCGGCTGGACTTGCGCTTTGCCTGCTCGGCCTATGCCGGCAGCGCCTGGGACGCGCGCATCCGTGCGGCCACCGCGCAACTGGAGCTGGCGCGGCCGGTGTTCTGACTCGCGCTCCTTTCAAGGCTTGGAGCGGTCTATCCCCATTGCCCGCGCGCGGTTTCTATGAGAGCAGAACCGCATGACGATGACCGGAACACACGATGCCAAGCTGGTCATCCTGTCCATCCTGATCGCGGTATTGGCCTCCTTCACGGCCTTGAGCCTGGCAGGCCGGGTGCGGGCAGGGCTGGGCTGGGCGCGCTGGGTATGGCTGGCGGGCGCCGCCGTGGCCCTGGGCGGTGGCATCTGGTCGATGCACTTCGTGGCCATGCTCGCGTTTCGCCTGCCGGGCATGGAGATGAGCTATGATCCCTGGCTGACACTGCTTTCCCTGGGCATTGCCATCGCGTTTACGGGTGCGGGTTTTGCCGCGCTGGAACAGCGGCCCGAAACAGCGCGGCGCATCGTGCCGGCGGGCGTGCTGATGGGCGCTGGCGTGGTGGCCATGCACTATCTGGGCATGGCGGCGATGCGCATGGACGCGGCGATGCATTACGATCCGCTGTGGCTCGGCATTTCGGTGGTCATCGCCATCGGCGCGGCGATCGCCGCCCTGTGGTTTGCCGCGCGCGACCAGGCCGGACCCAGGCGCGTGGGCGCAGCCGGGCTGATGGGGCTGGCGATTGCGGGGATGCATTATGCCGGAATGCATGCTGCGGTGTTCGTTACCGCGCCTGGCCACCAGGCCATGCATGCGACGGCGGGGATCGGCCAGACCACGCTGGCCGTGCTGATCGGCAGCTTTACCGTGCTTATCCTGGCAAGCGTGCTGAGCGCGGCCTGGCTGGAGCGCTTGTTCGACAGCATTGCCCGGCGCGAGGCGCGGATTGCCTTGCGCCTCAAGATCGCGGACGTGCTGCGCGACCAGGATACCACGCCGGCACTGCAGGAGATCGCCGGCCTGATGGGCGCCCATTTCGGGATGAGCCGCACGGGCTTTGGCCAGTTGCTGGCCGAGGAAGACGTGTTCGATTTCGACGTCTGCTGGACCGATGGCAGCGTGCCGCCGCTGGTGGGGCGGCTTCCGGCCGACGATTTCGGATCGACCATCGTGGCGATGTTGCGCCGGGGCGAAACCGTGGTGATCGGCGACCTGCTGGCCAACGAGGCGCCCACCGATCCGCGCAGCCGGGTAACGGCGCAGACGGTGGATACCCGCGCCATCCTGGTGGTGCCGTTCCTGCGCGAAGGCCGCCTGCGCACGATCATCTATCTCAACCATCGAATCCCGCGCCATTGGCATGCCGACGACGTGGCATTCATGGAAGAGATTGCCGAACGCACCCGCCTGGTGAGCGAACGGGCCGCGATTGCCGAGCAGCTGCGCGATCTGAACGCCACGCTCGAAGCGCGGGTGGAGGCGCGCACGCGCGAATTGCATGCGGCGCAAGAAGCCCTGCTGCAAAGCCAGAAGATGGAAGCCATGGGCCAGCTGGTGGCGGGCCTGTCGCACGATTTCAACAATGTGCTGGGCGCGATCCTGGCCTCGTTCGACCTGATCACGCGGCGCAGCGGCGATGCGGCGCGGGTGGAGCGGCTGGCCGGCGAAGGGCGCCAGGCGGCCCAGCGCGCGGCCAACCTGATCGCGCAACTGCTGGCTTTTTCGCGCACCCAGAGCCTGGCCCCCCAGCCGCTCTACCCGACGCAGCTGATCGAACGGTTGCAACCGATGCTGGCGCGCACGCTGGGGCCGATGATCGAGCTGGACTGCCGTCTGGACCAGGCCGGGCCGGGCGCCGTGCTGGCCGATCCGACGCAGCTGGAAATGGCGCTGCTCAACCTGGCGGTAAACGGGCGCGATGCCATGCCCGATGGCGGGCGGCTGACGATCGCGCTGGCGCCCCATGTGGCGGGCATCGCCGGCGGTTCGGGCGCGCAGGATGCCAACCTGGCGCCGGGGCGCTATGTCGAGATCAGCGTGAGCGACAGCGGCACCGGCATGGACGAGGCCACGCTGCGCCGCGCGATGGAGCCGTTCTTCACCACCAAGCCGGTGGGCAAGGGCACTGGCCTTGGCCTTGCGCAGATTTATGGCAGCATGCACCAGATCGGCGGCGGGGTGCGGATCGAAAGCGCGCCGGGGCAGGGCACGACGGTGCGGCTCTACCTGCCCCGCACGGCCGATGAGGCCGCCGAGCAGGATGGCGCGGCTTTTCTGTTGAAGCGCAGCACGGCCGCGCCGGCCCATGTCTTGCTGGTGGATGACGACCCGGACCTGCGCCGCGTGCTGGTCGATGCGCTGACCGACCATGGGCATGTGGTGGACCATGCCAGCGATGGCGCGGCGGCGCTCGCGCTGCTCGATGGCATGGTGCGCGAGGGCCACAGCTTGCCGCAGGTTGCGGTGGTGGACTTTGCCATGCCGGGCATGACCGGGGCCGACCTTGCCGGGCAACTGGCGCAGCTTTATCCGGCGTTGAAAGTGGTGTTCGTCAGCGGCTTTGCCGATGTGGCCGCGATCGAGGCCGTGGCCGGGCCAGACACAACGGTGCTGCGCAAGCCTTTTGCCGTGGACATGCTGATCGAGGCGGTGGCGCGCGCGGGGCGCGCTTCAGGCCAGCTTTGCGCGGGATAGATCGAGCGGCGCCAGCGCGCCATCGCCGATGAAATCGGCCACGGCAGCGCCATCGATCGCGCGCGAGAACAGGTAGCCCTGCCCGGCATGGCATCCCATCGCGGCCAGCATCGCGGCCTGGTCGGCATGTTCGATCCCTTCGGCCACGACCTGGATGCCCAGCTTGGTGGCAATGTCGATCAGGCCTTCGACGATGATCTGGCTGGGCCGATGGGAGACGAGGCGATCCACGAACGACTTGTCGATCTTGATGAAATCGACCGGCACCGTGATCAGGTGAGTCAACGAGGCAAAGCCGGTTCCGAAATCGTCGAGCGCCACTTTCAGCCCCTTGGCCCGCAACGCCGCGATCGAGCGGCGGATGACGCCGGCATCGTCGTCCATATAGACTGCCTCGGTCACTTCGAAGATGACCATGTGCAGCGGCACGCCCTGGTCTTCGAACGCGGCGGCAACGGCATTGAAGAAGCCGGCGCTGTGCAGGTCTACCGAGCTGACATTGATGCCCACGCGTGCAAAGGGCACGCCCTGGTCGAGCCAGATGCGCGCGTCGCGGGCCACCTGGCGCAACATTTCCAGGGTGAGGGCGTTGGCGGTTTGCGGATCGCTGGTGGCATCGTGGAACGCGGCGGCCGAGATCATGCGCTGGTCCATGCGGATGCGGCACAGCGCCTCCAGCCCACAGACGCGCGAATGGGCCAGTTCGACCAACGGCTGGTAGTGCGCCACCAGCCGCCCTTCGCGCAAGGCTGCGTCCAATTCGCGCACGGCCGTGATGCGCCGGGTCATCCGCGTGCCGATACCGGGCCAGAATCGAACATGGCCGCCACGCGCCACGTCCTTGGCATGATAGAGCGCAAAGTCGGCGTTCTGCTGAACCCTTTCGGGAGTGCAGTCGCCAGCGGAGAAAATCGCCACGCCCATCGTGCCGGCCGGGCGCAGCATGTGGCCCGGCACGCTGACCGGCGCGCGCAGCCCATCGAGCAGGCGTTCGGCCAGGGCATCGATGTTGCGCAGGTTGTCCGCGTCTTGCAGCAGCACGGCAAATTCATCGCCGCCGATGCGGAATACCGTGTCTGGCCCGGCCTGGGCAGCGAGGCGCCGGCCGGCATGAACCAGCAGCGCATCGCCGGCAGGATGGCCATAGGTATCGTTGACGGCCTTGAAGCCATCGAGATCGACCAGGCAGAGCGCCCAGTTTCCGGGGTGGCTGCAATCGACCCGCGTCAGCGCGGCGTTGAACGCGGCCCGATTGGGCAGGCCGGTCAACTCGTCGGTATTGGCGCGCCGGTGCCACTCTTCCACCCGTCGCTGGCGGTCCAAGGCGATGGCGCAAAGCGCGATCGAGCGGTCGACCAGCACGCGTTCGAGCGCGGAAGGGCCGCGCGCCTCGCGATAGTAGAAGGCAAAGGCGCCGATCGGTCTTTGCCGGCCCTGCATCGCGGGCTCGGTGTCCTGGCCCGACAGGATTGGCCGTGACCAGCAGGCCTTGATGCCCAGCGGCACCACGATGTCGGCAAATGGCGTCCAGGCCGGATCGCTGGCGATATCCAGCGAAATCACCTCGATGCCCAGCGCGGCCGCAGTGCCGCAGGCGCCCACGCCTGGCCCGATCGACACGCCGTCGATCGCCTCGCGCAAGGGGGGCGGAACGCTGGGAGAGGCCAGCGGGCGCAGGCGGCCGGCATTGTCCACCGTGACGACCGAGCAGACCACATTGGGGGCCAGCCGCTCCACTTCCTGGCACAGCCGCGCAATCGTGGCGGCCAGGGGCGCGCCACGGGCAATCATTTCCAGAATGACGGTTTGAAAATCGCCCATTTGCGTCGTGGCCTGCCCGTTGCGGCACAGATCATGCGGGCAGCAGGATTAACTTTCTGTTGTCGGCACTTGTTCGGGTTTTCCGCAGGTGGCCGGGCCGGCGTCAATTGCGTCGTTGCAGCCTGGACAGTGCCTGATCGAGGGCGGAAAGAAAGCGCGAGCGATCGGCTTTGCTGAAGGGGGCAGGGCCGCCCACGTTATCACCGCCGGCGCGCAGATCGGACATGATGGATCGCATGGCAATGGCATTGCCGATCGAGGAGCTGGTAAATGGGTTGCCGGTTGGCGAAATGACCGTGGCCCCCAGCTTCAGGCAGCGGTCGGCCAACAGGATGTCTGCGGTGATCACGACGCTATCGGCGGTGGCATTCTCGACGATCCAGTCGTCGGCCGCGTCGAAAGCATCGCTCACGACCTTGCGCGATATGAGTGGATCGCGCGGCACCCGGATCGGGCTGTTGCTTACGACAACCACGGGCACCTTGTAGCGGCTCGCAACCTTGTAGGTTTCATCCTTCACCGGGCAGGCGTCGGCATCAATCAGAATCTGCATCGTGCCGGCCATAGCAAGAGTGCCGATGATTGACGACTGCGACATCCCAACGCGTCCACGCTGCCTATGGTATCAGATTTCCCCCACGATGAGCCGCTCGACCCGGATTGGCGCCGCCCCGGTGTTGACAAGGCATAGATCCTCGGTGGAACGCGTGCCCGCCAGTGCAATGCGGTCGCGACCGCGCCCCAGCTCACGCCCACGCGCATTCCCGCGTCGGATTTCCAAGGGGCCGTTCGCCAGAATCGTGAGCGTGTCGGTAAGGCCGCGCACGTGAGGATATCGGGCGAACCCGCCGGGCGTGAGGTCGAGCGCGAAGGTGTCGCCGCCCAGATGCGTGATTTCGGCACCCCGCGCGGCGAAGAAGTCGGCGGCGGCTATCCCGCGGCGGGCATCATACTGGCCTACGCCGACGCGATCCAGCCGGACCGGAGCGATCGTGCCATCCGCACGGTAATGAACGTAGGAGATCGTGCTATTGCGGTAGTGCTCGGTCGCCCCCGGCGTGGCTTGGTCGTTGCAGGCGAAATACCACTGGCCGTTCAATTCGAAGAAGCTGCCGTGCCGGTCGTAATTGAGCACATCGTACCGTGCGCCGGGCCGAACGAGACGCAGCTCGGGGTCGGTCGTGGCGTCGGACAATACCGGGCCTTGCGTCTCGAACGGGCCGTAGGGGCTGCGTCCGATCGCGTAATAGCTTCCCCACGACAGATAGTAGAGGTCGCCGCGACGGTGGAGGAACGGCTTGTCGTCGGTAATACCCTTGGCATAGGGGCCGACCGGGTTCACGACCTTCAGCCGCCGTGGCGTCTCGGCCAGCGAGACCATGTCCTCACCAAGTCGCGCGATGAAATACTGGAACGTTCCGAAGACGATGTAGTTGGCGCCATCCGCGTCCTGCAAAATCCCTGGATCGCGCGCCTCGGTCTTCACCAGCCCATCGGCGATCAGCGGCTTGCCGATCGGATCGTGCCATGGCCCTGCCGGATGATCGGCAACAACGACCCCAATCTCCTTCGGCCCGCGCGAGAAGTAGAGATAGTAGCGCCCGTCCTTGCGCGCCGCGTCGGTGGCCCAGCATTCGTTGCTGGGCTTGCCCCAATAAGTCTGCTCCGGCTTGAGCGTGCCGGCGTGGCGCCAGTCGACGAGATCGCGCGAGCGCCATACCTGCCAGTCGCGCATGACGAAGCCCTTGGCGGAGGGATCGGCATCGTGCGTGGCGTAGAGCCAAGCTTCCCCGTCCCAGATGCGGATCTGCGGATCGCAGACGCCGCGCTGGGGGATGATCGGGTTGCCCATGGCGTGGACTCGCTCGCCACGCGCCAGCGCGGGGGCAAGAGACGTAAGGCCAAGGCCGGCCACCCCGATACCCGTCAAGGCACTGCGACGCGTGAAGCTCATGATATCGATATCCAAAGGTCTGGGCGAGCACGGCGCGGCATGCGGCCTAGGCACACAACCGCGTTGGCGCGGCGATCGGCGTCGTTCGCAATCTGCCTCACCGCGCCCCTCCCACTTTAACGAACACAAACGTGCGATTAAACCCTGGCTGCCGGATTGCAAAGCCCCTCTTTCGTTGTGATCAAGAAACAGCGTGTTCCTGATCCAAAGCCCGGCAATAGGCGGGACCGGTTCTCTCTGTCTCATCGCGCGGTCGTTTCGCCGTATGAGGTTTGTACGGATTCCGTTTGTGCGTTGGTTGACGCCTTGTATATCCATTGAGTGAACGCAAAACGTATCATGCCGGCGGAGTTTGACGCTAAATCCGCTTTTCAAATCGCCGGTTTTGAAATGGAGATAGTTGAATGAGGATCGTCGCAGCACTGGCCTTTGAAACCGGGGAACCCTTCGTCATCCAGGACGTGGACGTTGCGGAGGACCTTGGACCCCACGAACTGCTCGTCCGGAACGTCGTGACCGGCATCTGCCACACCGATGTTACCCTGCGCGATGCCCCGCACGTTGGCACAAGACCCATTGCGCTGGGGCATGAGGGCGCCGGCGTCGTGGAACGCGTGGGGGCCGCCGTCACCGATTTCGCGCCCGGTGACCATGTCCTCATGACGTATTACTCCGACGGGGAATGCCGGAACTGCCATGAAGGGCATGAAGCCTACTGCGCCGTTTCGTTTCCGGGCAATTTCAGCGGGCGGCGGCTGGATGGCAGCTATGCCCTGCACACGCTGGAAGGCGCGCCGATCCATGGCAGCCACCATCAGCAATCCTCCTTCGCGCACTATTCGATCGCCAACGATCGCAATGCCATCAAGGTGGACAAGGATCTCGATCTGGCCCTGCTCGCCCCGCTGGGATGCGGCTTCCTGACCGGCGGCGGTTCGGTTCGCAACCGGCTCAAGCCGCGTGCCGGGTCGAGCATCGTGATCTTCGGAATGGGCGCGCTTGGGTTTGCGGCTGTCCACATGGCCCGCAAGGCGGGCTGCGCGTCGATCATCGCCGTCG
>Ga0070667_100005050_pt1 | contig 11044 bp, 8 predicted proteins | sample KBSS33metaG_FD_64659 | JGI IMG/M metagenome (GOLD analysis project Ga0070667, IMG submission 64659) | Switchgrass rhizosphere microbial communities from Kellogg Biological Station, Michigan, USA - KBS S3-3 metaG | ecosystem: Host-associated > Plants > Roots > Rhizosphere > Soil ...
CGTCTTCATCAGTCAAAAGGAATTGATATTACCAGAAAGCGATTATTTGATTATAATAGTGATAGTACAGTTATGCCCGTTGAGTTCACAGATTTATATGATACCACCGGCGCGCCGGGTGGAACATTGGTTATATTACGCATCAAAAGAAAAGGTTTGGTTGAGACGTAATTAACTAAATCAAACGCGCATTTCAATTTCATATCCATTCCCCTGGCTAAATATCGGCTGGCAGCACCCGTATGCCGGCATATCTTCAATGCACGATGGATTTTTTTATCGCATGCTCAATTTTAGTACTGCTTATTCTTGCCGGCATTTTCTGGGATGAAGTTCGCCAATACCTGCGGGGAATAAAAAACAAAAAGCGAAAATAACATTCTATACATTACTACTTTTTCGTATTCAGACTTAAAGATATCATCACATCAATTATTCATTAAACACTAATACCTTTTAAAATGGGAACAAAAGCACCCTGGGCCATCCTTCTTTGCAAGTTCAAAAGTGCGCCCCCCGGAACCGTCATGATTAACCCGAATCTCGATTTTAAATCGGTTTGCGAAAAATTCTTCACGAATCCAAATGCCGGATTCAATGCAGTAAGGTTCTTTGCCGATATGTCCCATCAAAAACTTGATCTTAGTAGTTCAAAGGTTTTTGGCTGGTACGAAGTAAACGCCAGCATATCCAATTACAATGCTCAGGGGGATCCGGTCATTGACAACAATCAAACTACACAGGACGATATTGTTAGAATGGCTAAACAAGCCGCCAAAGACGCCGGGGTGGATATATCATCCTTTACCGGGGTAGTTGTTATTATGAATATAGCGACAGGATGGGCGCAGGGAGGTTGGTATAGCGGCCTTCCCCCCAATGGTAATATGGCGGCAGACTGGAGACGGGTAGACGCACGCAACCCTGACGGAACAAAAGGCGCGGCGGGAACCGGTGGTGGAAATGGCGTTGAAGTTTTTGGCCAGGAACTAGGACATGGATTTGGGCTGCATCATTCGCGCAAGAACGGGGATCCGAACGATTACCAGGACCAATGGGATATCATGAGTACGCTGAATGCACATTCTGCACCCGATAACGACTATGGCGCCCGAGGCCCTGGCTTAAATGCCTGGAACATGCGCAGCCGCTCGTGGCTCGACGAAACCAGAGTATGGCACGCTCCTGCCGGCGGTTTTGTTCATCGCATCCAGTTAAGACCCCTGCACAGAACGGATCTTCCAGGGATGCTTGCGGCCGAATTACCCCCGCTGAATACTACCGGCGGCTTTCCGCAGTTTCTGGTGGAATTCAGAAAAAATGAGAATTGGGATAGTGGTATTCCAAGGCCCTGCGTGTTGATACACCGGTTCGAAGTGGATGGCGGTGGTCCCTTGGGTGGGTTTATGAATGCACATTCTTATATCATGCCCGGAACAAATGGTAATTATGACTTAGTGGACGGAGATGTCTTCGCGCCGGGTACAGGGTCGGGTCCTTTACCGAAACTGACCATCATTAAAATAGACGCAGTCAACAATGCAGCCGATATTGAATTAAGTTTTACACCTGCCTTGCCATTATTCAAAAATATAAAAGTAGCCAGCAATGCAGACAAACGCCTGGAGGCTTTTGCGTTGGGAAATGATGGTTCGTTATTTCACAAGTGGCAGCCGAAGCCTAATGGTGGCTGGAGCCAGTGGGCCTCTCTCGGAGGGCATGCACTTACACAAATGGAGGTTGCCAGCAACAAGGATGGCAGGCTAGAAGTGTTTGCTTTGGGGGGCGACCAGTCGCTTTACCATATCTGGCAAACTGTTCCAAACGGAACCTGGTCTGCATGGTCCGCACTTCAGGGACATAATTTGCAACAGTTAAGTGTTGCACGGAATAAAGATGGCAGGCTTGAAGTATTTGCACTGGGCGGTGATAAAGCGATATACCATATCTGGCAAGTCGTTGCCAATGGAGGCTGGGGCGCCTGGTCAGGTTTGCAGGGCCACGATCTTCGCCAAATCACAGTTGGAACGAATGCAGATGGCAGGTTAGAATTGTTTGCGTTGGGAGGTGATGGCGCAGTATATCATATCTGGCAAGCGGTGCCAAACGGCACATGGACGCCTTGGTCGGCACTGGCCGGTCATCATATTTCACATATTGAAATTATAGCCAATAAAGACGGACGCATAGAGCTGTTTGCGCTCGGTGGTGACAAAGCCTTATACCATATCTGGCAAACGATTCCAAACGGAAACTGGTCAGCATGGGCCGGCCTGAATGGTCACGATCTGCAACAAATAAGTCTCGCAAAGAACCAGGATGGAAGACTGGAAGTATTTGCGCTTGGCGCCGACAAGTCTGCCTATCATATCTGGCAATCTTTGCCGAACGGCAACTGGGCGGCATGGGCAGGCTTACAAGGTCACAACCTAAAGTATTTAACAGCGGCGGAAAATGCCGATGGACGAGTGGAACTCTTTGCGATTGGGGGCGACGGAGTCATTTATCACACATGGCAACTGGCTCCCAACGGGGGATGGCATAACTGGGCGGCGTTATAAACTATTCCAAAGTTGTTGGTTCGGGCTAATACGCCGGACTTCCTACATCATAGCGTATCAGGCGCGCATTTTTTAAATTTTTCTTTACAGTAAAGCGCTTAAAGAGTCGGGAAACCCGGCTCTTTTTGTTTTCATCCAAACAAATCAGGTACGACAATTAATGTGACACAGAAACCCGAACACACAAAACATTCATATTACTATTGCTACCAAGGATGCATATTGCAATTGAACCTTTCATTCCTTTTCCACAAAATATAAATCAGAATCGGAAGTTTTCGCGGGGCACTTCGCACAACAAAAGTCTTCCATCTTGCCCAGGCAGGAGGACAATGAACAGGGCGGGTTGTATTCTACCCTTCAGCCAGATGTTACAAAATGAATGTTGTATCATTTTAATATTCATGGGTAGTTGATCATTGCAGTTGGCCCGCAAAGAAATCACGGGCATAGCGTATTATAATGATACACTTCTCTGCGTATTGTGTGTCAAAACCGGACATTGCAAATATTTATTTTTTTATCAACTCAAAGTAAATTAGCAAATTAAAATACCGGCATTGTATTGAATAGTGAAATTGGTTTACTTAAAATCAATTTTATGATCCGTTGTTGTATCATTTTTTTGGTGCTCTTGGTTTCTTTTTTTTCTATCATTGGGTGCAGCACCGGTTGGGAGGATACCATTTCCCGCCAGGCCAGGCGGGCTGGATCAATTCCGGGGATAGACAGCGTTGTAACCAGGGTCATGAAGAAATATGATATCCCGGGAATATCTTTTGCAATCGCGAAAAACGACAGCTTGTTATATGAAAAAGGCTACGGGTATGCTGATATTCCTTCCAAAACAGAAGTTACCACCAACAGTTTATTCCGGATAGGATATTTGTCGGAACCCATCACTGCGATGGCGGTATTAAGATTGATCCAGGAAGGCAAGATCTCAATGGATGAAAAAGTATTTGGGGACAGCGGGATTTTGGGAACTGATTTTTGTAAACAACCTCATGACGGGTTGGTGAAAAATATAACGGTAGAAGAGCTATTGCAGCATACCACAGGCTGGCAATTTGATGATAACATCTTGTCCCTGAACCATTCTTTACCTTCAGCTAATTACCTGGGCTGGATACTGCAAACATTTCCGTTGGAGGCAATTCCGGGTAAAAGTTTTCATAGATCTTTTATTAATTATCTGGTTTTGGGAAAAATAATCGAAAAGATAACCGGTGAGTCCTATCCCAAATTTGTCCAGACATCGATTTTGCAGCCAATCGGAATTGCGGACATGCAAATAGCGGGGACTAACAAACAAGACCGCATCAAAAATGAGGTAACGCATTATGTTTGGACGCTATGGAACCATGATTATGATGAGGAGCCCTACGAGATCAATATTTCAAGAATGGGTGAAGCTGCCGGGTGGCTCGGTTCTGCAAGGGATCTGATTAAATTTATGGTCAGGGCGGATGGATTCAAACCGGCACCTGATATTTTAGATAGTTTGTTTTTGAAAACCATGGTTAATCCTTCCCAGGCAAACCCACATTTTGCATGCGGCTGGTGGTCGAATAACAACTTTGAAAACTGGTTTGTTACCGGTGATCTGCTGGGATCGGTGTGCGAAATGGCAAGGGCAAGCAATGGCTATTGTTGGGTGATACTCACCAACAAATCACCTACGGGACCCGGATATGAGGATGCTTTGGATAGAATGGTATGGGAAATTATTAATGATTCCGCTATTCAATGGCCAACAGGGAAGTCTTTTGATAAATTGTAATAAAAAAAATAAAGTTAGCAGGAACTGAATTTATTAGGGAATCCCATTTATGCCACCCATTAGGTAATGAGGTTTGTTCAAAGGGGGTATCCATACATTCAGGCATCTTTTATAAAATCATGTTCCCAACTCTTTTTGGAGAACGTCAGCGGCAAAATCAACTTCTTTTTCAGTATTAAAAATATGTAAAGAGAACCGAATGCCATTGAACCATTGTTTATGGGTGGGGCGGATGCTTAGCTTATATTTATCTAAAAGCATTTTTACAAACGAGACTCTTTCAATGGAATCTGGCAACAGGCAGGCAACCATTGGGGAGGCCAGCGGCCCGGCGGCCGGGCTCATCATCTTTAGCGAGGGCATCACAGAGAGCCGCTCAAACAATCTGTTCCTCAGACCCAAATTGTGTTCTTCTATTTTAGTGATACCCACAGACCCGAGATATTCAATGGCTTTGCCCAGCCCTAAAATACAAGCGAGGTTTACCACCCCATTGCCATCATTGTACGTATTGTAAGATTCCTCAAACTGTATGGGGCGGATTATATCCTGTACCTCTTCTGACAAATACAACAAACCGGTTCCCTTTGGCCCCATCAACCATTTGTGCCCGCTTGTCGCATAAGCATGGCATCCTAATTCCTTAACGTTTACCTTAATTGCTCCGGCTGCCTGTGCACCATCAACAATACATAAAATACCTTTCGACCGCGCCAATGAAGAAATTTGCGCAATGGGCATCCGGAGTCCTGTAGCTGAGAACACATGGCTTACGCTAATCAGTTTCGTTGTGCTTTTAATGCCTGCCCCTATCCTGTTCAGGATAGCCTCCGCATTATTTTCATCGGGAGGAATAATGATTGTATCAATTTGCAATCCATAATATTTGGCAAAATAAGTCCAGCACAGCGCGCCTCCGCCATGTTCCTGGTCGGTGGTAAGAATGCGATCGCCTGCTTTTAATCGTAGACCTTGCGCAACAGCATTCATCCCGTTGGTGGTACTGGTGGTGATCAGCATTTCACTGATAGCACAACCTAGAAATCCTGCCGCGATCGTTCTTGTTTTCTCTGCTGATGATTCCGCGCCAAATTTCCCATAAAACTTCACCGGTAATGACTCCAATTCCTCCCATGCTTTTTTTGATTCCTCAATGGTCTCTTTGCGACAGGGTCCCAAAGTGCCGGTATTTAAATAGGTAAGACCGTCAGCAAAAAGGTAATCCGTTTTCGTTTCCTGATAAGAAAGCAATGAACTTGTTTGAGCGTTTGCCGGGGAAAAGGGGCTGATTGTATTTATGAGGATTCCTCCTGCAGTCCCACCTGCAACAGTGCCCAGAAACTTTCTCCTGTTATAGTTAGCTGATTTCATAAATTATTACTTAATAGGTAAAAAACGAAGCTTATTCCGGGAACGATGATCATAACGATCATTTTATCGTATCGGAAGTTATCACAGTTTTTGCAGAAAATACGCCAGTCTTGTGGACTGCCTGTAACCTGTATTTAACTGCTTTTCATATATTTTTCCAGATCATCGCGGAAGTTCCGCCCTATGGGTACCCGATGCTCATTTAATAAAATGATGTTACGCTCTAATTGACGGACATAATGCAGGTTCACGATAAACGACTTATGAACTCTTAGAAAACGATCGGCAGGGAAAATCTCCGACATGGTTTTAATCGATCCTTTCAGCAAGACCTTTTTTTGAAGCGTATAGACCACGGAATAGTCTTTCAGGCCCTGGATATGCGTCACCTTGCTGAATTCCAATTTGATGCGTTGAATGCCGCTTTTGACAAAAATATAATCACTGTGGTTTTCAACGCTTTTTTCCAATTGGCTGTGTTCTTTAAGCGCCAGCAATTCGCGTGCTTTTGCAATGGCCACTTCAAAGCGACGGAAAGAAATCGGTTTTAATAAAAAATCGATTACCCCTAGTTCATAACCTTCAAAAGCATAGTTGCGATAGGCGGTTGTGAAGATGGTTAGTGGCGGATCGGGCAAATGCCTGAGAAACTCGATGCCGCTCATTTCGGGCATTTCAATATCCAATAGCAGCAGATCGGGCGCTTCTGTTTTCAAACCGCGCAAAGCTTCCAACGCGTTACGAAAAAAGCGCACTTGTCCAACCCCGGTCATTTTTTTTAAATAACTGTCCAATATTTCGCGCGCCAGCGGCTCATCGTCTACGATTACTATTTTTAACAGCATTTCCATCACAATTCCAGTATAAGGACGGCTTTATAGGTCGTCTGGTGATCTTCTAATTGTAATTTATGCCTGTTTGGGTAAAGCAATTCCAGGCGCTTGCGCAGGGTGGTCAACCCGATCCCTCCCTTCGGTTGGATCGCTGTTGATACCGGCTTGGTGTTTTCCACTTGTGCGGTTAAGATCGAGCCCTTCAACGTCATATAAATATCAAGTGTACTTTCCACAGTCAATTTATTCAATCCATGTTTAAAGGCATTCTCTACCAGTGGCAGTAAGAGCAGTGGTGCGATTTTTTGCTCCGTGTATGCCGGCTCGGAATTGAAAGTGATTACCGTACCGCCATTAAACCGCAAGCGTTCCAGCTCTACATAATTATGCAGATGCTCCAGTTCTTTTGTCAGCAACACTTTGTCATCGTTGCTGTCATAAAGCATGTACTCCATCATAGCAGATAGTTTCAGGACCACATCCGGCGCCAAGTCTGATTTCTTTAGCGTCAATGCATACAGGTTGTTCAAAATATTGAATAAAAAATGCGGGTTTACCTGGGCGCGTAAAAAATCTACCTGGGCATGCAGGTTCTCGACCACCATGCGTTGGATGAACATTTGCTGTCCATACCAGTCCAGGCTGAGTTTCAGCGACAGCATAAGTGCCAGATACCATAAAGTGCTGAAAAAATTGTAAGAGACAGACTCCCACATATTGCTGTTGTACCTCGGGCCGACAATGTAACCATATAAATAATAGTCATACAGGCTTTGGATGAGCAGGTAAGCAAGTACCGAGAGAAAAATAAGGCCGAAATAGGCGCCATATCTTTTTTTTGCGAGGTATCGCGGCAGAAAATAGTGCAGATTAAGATAGGCGATGGCGATAAGCAAGATGACCCGCACACTTACACAGGCAAAAAAATAAGGCAGGTTCGCCTTGTAGATCAAATACTTTCTCTCGTACAGGAAAAAGCCTGTCACCAGCAGCCAGTATGCGCCGTAGATTAGGGTCTTCTTGTTAAAAAAATTGCTCATTCTTAAAGGAAGCCAAAAGCACCGGGCCTGTCAAAAAATGTCGACGAACGACGCAAAAACTAGAGGAAGTTACGCATAAAAGAACGAATGTCTATTTAATGGGTTGTTGCTCTACTATTTTTCGTATGCGTTTTTTAGGATCCTATATTCGGCTAATCAAAAAAATAAAAACATGAAAAAAGTATTCATATGCGCGTTCCTTGCTTTGGCGTTGGTAAATCTAAGTTTTACTGCCAGGTTCGGGTTAGATGGTTATGAAATCTATCTAAATAATAAGCTGGTGCTGAAGCAGTATGTAAACCAGCCGCTGAATTTGCGGGTGTTAAATCTGGACAACGCCAAAGAGACTGATCAACTCCAAATCGTATACCGTCATTGCCATAAAGATAATGGTCCTGGCACCGGTCGGAGCATTACTCTTAAAGACGAAAACGGGAATACCTTGCGTGAATGGGATTTTACGGATGCCGGTCCAATGACCATCGGGGTTAAGGATCTGCTACAGGCCGCAAAGAAAGCTGCCGGCCGCCAGGTAAGTCTTGTGTACCTGTCGCACGAATTGAACAAAGGAGAAATGCTTTCGAGGGTACAATTCAAATCGGGTAATGCCGGATGAAATTATTATACTTACATTCAACCTGCCGGTTAAAGCGACAGGTTGTTTTTCCCTTTCATCAGTTTTTAAGCAATGCCTGAACCGTTTGAAAATGATATCCTTTTGACTTCAATGCATGTATCAATTGTGGCAACTTACGATAGAATTTATCTGTTCTGCCTGCAGCGGTTCCGCAATGCATTAAAAGAATGAATCCATTCAAGCCGGATGGCGATTGTGCTTCAAAGTCCATGATCGATTGGAAAAGCTTGTCGCTACTGCGATAATTTTTTTCACCTGGCGTAGTATAATCTGCGTGGCTCAGTGTTCCGGGTGTATAATTGATCAACTGCAGGCCCATCACTTTTGACCAGGCAGCAATGCTGTCGTTGTACCATTCATAAGGTGGCAAAAAGTAGGTTGCGTTCTTTTTTGTGATTCCGAATGAGCGCATGCTTTCATAATTTTTTTTCAGATCACGGTTGAATACTTCTTTCGGGACCAGGGTGCTATCCCTTTTTGACCAGTCGCAATACAACAAATGCTTATCAGAATGCGCACCAAGATAATGGCCACCTGCCTTTAACTTTTTTACCAACCCATTGAATTTTTTATTGCGATAAAAATCGCCTGTAAAAAAGAAAGAAGCCCTGATGCCCCTGGCTTGCAAGGTTTGTGCAACAAATAATCCGCCTTCTGCAAATTCGTGTCCGGTAAAAACCAATGCAATATTTTTTCCAGTGCTGTCACCACGAACAATGGCACCATGAGAAAGCAACATTGCTTTTGGACTGTTTTTGGTTGGTGCGGTGGGAGACTTAGTTTCGCCTGATTCTTTTGCTGCCAGTAGATAGATCAGCGATGCAGTACCGTCCATTGTTGGTTCATTGGTGCTATAATCGCCGTAATCATCATGATATACTGCCAACCCACTTTGAAAGCGCGCGTATTCATCTGGCTGATACAAAGTGATCCCGATTAGATGATCATAAATACTGCTATATACCGGTCCATCTACCAGGCCACCATCTATCGGATAATGCTTTACATGTGTAAACGCGGAATGCGGATCTTCCGGTGTATCGCCCCAGGCGGGCAATCCATATACCATACTGGTGCCCCAGGGATTGCAGCCAAATAACCAGTCGAAATTTGCCTGCTCCAGTTCATCAAAGGTTTTATCACCTGTTAATTGTTTATACCAGTAACATTGTATAGCAAATGAAGCGGTTAAATTATTGCTGCACCATATAAAAGGGACACCACGGTAAAAAGCGTTCTGTTTTGCCTTGTCCCACACCCGTTCGATGCCGGTTTTATAATAACCGGAGATCGTATCTCTTCTTTTACCAGCCAATTGTTTCGCTAGTTCGTAATGCCCGATATTTATAAACGGATACCATTGATAATGTTTTGCTGTATCAGCCCCCAGCCAGGGTGTAACCTTTTCCCCCCTTGCAAATGATTCAGCTTTTGAAAGCCCTTCATATTTTTTAACAGCAATGCTTTTGCCCTCCATAGCTGTTATTGCTGCTTCGGCCAGCTCCATATCGTCTACCCAATTGTCCTCGGCATAGATATATGGAGAAAGTACAGAAACAGTTTGTGTAACGCCCGCCTTTTTATTGGCAAAACGCAAAGCAGATATTGATTTTTGCTTCAGTAAAGCGCTATAGACAGGATTGATTTTATACCAGGTTGCTGCTCCTAATGCAAACGCACTTGCAAACTTGGCCGCTGTGCTGCTGGTACCTGTTGTATTGTTCATAAACCTTCCCCGCTGCTGTATTGATCCGTTGATATAGTAAACCGGGCGTTCCATTCCCCTGCCATAATAATTGGTATCTTCTTTTGGAATGCGCATGCCCTTGTGGTCACGGTCATCTCCCACCTGGTTAAACAGCCAGTCAGGCTGCGGGTGCATTTTCAACAACCAGTCCAGCCCCCATTTTGCTTCATCCAGCACATCTGCGATGCGATTTTTTCCATCCAGCCCGTTGGATAGTTTTTCATCGGCAAATACCTGCGGAAAATCCCGGTAAGCCGCCAGTAAATGATAGGTGGCATTCGCACTGGTAGCACTGTATTGCAAATAATCAGAAGCATCATGCCAGCCTCCTGTTACATCAATATGCGTACTGTCTTTTATTCCAGCTTCTGCGCCGTACAATACATACCCATCATGGGTATGGCAGCTATCTTTTAAAAATGGGTTGAAACCGCTGCGCTGCTGGCGCATATAGCGAAGGCAAAAACCGGCAGCACCCTTATATACATTTTCGCCAATCTCAAATTCAGGGGACCGGGTATTGCCTGCTTCCAAATAATAACGGCCAGGCTTTTTGATGGAAGAAAAATTCAGCCGGTAAGTATGATCAAACGGCCCGTATGCACCATAATCCTTTTCCAGCACAATGCTGATGCTTGCTTTTTGCGTCGCCGCTTCCACCAATTGCCATGTATCTGTTGTTATCTGTTCTTTGCTGCACAACACCGCTACTTTTACAGCGGCAGGCTGGTAACCCAGTTGATTGATACGGATCCAGGAAGATTGCGCCAATGCGGGCCATCCGGCGAATAGCCACCACACAACAAACAGATTTTTCATTCCCAAATGTAGGCGATTATTCGCCCTGACGAAACAACCATTCAATCATGAGCGCATCGGTATATCCAGCCAGCCGCGGCAATAACAAATTGAACGGATGAAGCATATTGATGTAGCAGTAAAGCTGATTATTACTGTAAAAAAAATCGCTGCAATATTTTTTAGCTTTAACCCATTGACTATGGTAAGGTAAACGGCTCCTCCGGTATGTCTTCCTCAGATATTATGATATTATTTGCAATTAAGGAGGCTG